>ERZ1026776.310-NODE-310-length-35445-cov-42.468155_pt1 | contig 35445 bp, 18 predicted proteins | sample MGYA00380125_ERZ1026776 | MGnify/ENA primary metagenome ERZ1026776 (study PRJEB33269, sample SAMEA4719761) | human gut metagenome | biome: human-associated habitat; feature: organic feature; material: feces | place: Cameroon | collected 2013-10 ...
TTGAGGGGGTAGTGACAATTGTGTCGTGGGAGTTCGAGTCTCCTCCTCTTCACTTGTTTTTGACATGTTGCGGAAATAGCTCAGTTGGTAGAGCACAACCTTGCCAAGGTTGGGGTCGCGAGTTCGAGTCTCGTTTTCCGCTCTCAGGTCGCTCGAATGGTGGAATGGTAGACACGAAGGACTTAAAATCCTTTGGGCAGAAATGTCCGTGCGAGTTCGAGTCTCGCTTCGAGCACACTATTGTTATACTATTAAGCCGCCACGTTACAAGCGTAACGCGGCGGTTATTTGTTTATAGGGCCAAATGGGTGGGGGAGAGGTGCGCACCTTGCGTGCAATTTACCCGCCGCTCGGTCGTGGAGTCGGGGGCTGAGGCTGAGGAGAGGTGCGCACCTTGCGTGCAATTTACCCCCGATTTTTGTCAACTTGTACAATAAGCCGGGCATCTTGTACATGCAGTGAAGAAATAATTGGAAACCGAAACGGGCATCACTAATTTTGCGCTGTCAAATAACAAATGTATCACATTAAAACGACAGAAAATTATGAAAAAGTTTTTCTTCACAATGGTGCTCGCTGCTACTGCATGCACCGCAACTTTTGCTAACACAACAGTACAACACGACAATGGCGATGACAATGTGCTTGCCACCACGCTGCAACAAGTAAAGCAGAAAATAGCCGGTGCGCCGTCGGGCACCACCTATGGCGTGGCGAGTGCCAAAAACGGCAATGTGGTGGTAAACACGCCCCTTGGCAAGTACACCATCAAGCGCGCAAGCGATGGCACCTATTCGTTTATGGGCATGACGGCCCGCATCGTTTCAGTGCGAAATGGCGTATACACCATCAAGACATCACTCGGCACATGGGTGGTTGATGTGCCCAAAGGTACGGTAAGGAAAAAGTAACAGGGTAGTGCACGCTGGCCGGTGGTGATTATAAATGGCGGCAAGTAGTATGAAGGGGCGATGCTGACAGTTAAGGCATTCGCTTATAGTATATGCTTTGGCGAAATTAGTAGACAAGTTGACAAGTGAACGGGGTAACAGGTAAGTTTGCCAGATTCCTTACTATTTAGACTTTAGGAGGATAAGTAGTGTATGGCATACTTACTTGTTAACCTGTCAACTTGTTAACCCGTTACCAAGAATTCCCCAACGGGTATAGTATAGATTTTGAACACCTGCTTATGGAATGGCTTAAAATATCTACATCAACAGAACTTGTGCGTATCCAAACAGAGGATATAGCGTTCATATCTGCCGATGGCAACTATTCGGACGTATATCTTACCAATGGCAAGCCGCACAAGATGACCTTCAAGCTGCATTTCTTTGACGAGAAACTGCAGTTGCTTGCCGACAAAATGTTTGTACGTGTGGGCAAGAGCCTCATTGTCAACCGCAATTACATTTATGTCATCAACACGGTAAGTCAGGAACTGTTGCTCTCTGGCAATCGCTTGAGAGTTGACTTTAAGCTGAAAGCATCGAAAGAGGCACTCAAACAGTTGAAAACTTTAATGGAAAAGGAGGACTGGCAATGACAAACGACAAGTGCATGAATGATAAGACAGTTATCATAATAGATGAAAAGCCTGATGTCATTCCCGGACAGCCCGAAGGCGAGGTGCCTGTCATTACCATCGAGGATGGTGGCTCGCCTCAAACCGCACGACCTGCCAAAATGCGGCGTGGACGCAAATGGCCCACACTTGTGGCTGCTGCCATAGTTGCCATAATGGTGTGTGCGTGTGGTTTTGGGGGGTGGAAGGTTTACCGCTATTTTTATGATTTTGGTGTGCCTGTCGGCATATCGCCCTCACAGAATTTGGAAAAACTTGAGCGGACATCGGCAACCAAATCGGTAAAAGGCCGGATAGAGGTGACCAGCGACTCGATACTGGGTGTGGCCATGACCTTTTACAAAATAGACAACCTTAAAGCCGAGATTGTGCTGTCGCCACCCGACACTGCCGATACCAGCCTTATGCTTAGCACCCGCTGCGCAGATTTCACTGCCGAGGGACAGTATCTGGGCTCTCTCGTAGTGAACGGCAGGGTGTTGCAAACCGACCGCTCCCGTGCGGGCTATTGTGCCATGGCTAACGGCAATGTGGTGATAGGCGTGTCGCGCAGCGAGAAGCTGAAGGACTATTGTGCCGAGCGGGGCGGGGCTTTCTTCCGCCAGTTTGTACTTGTGTCCGATGGTGTGTTGCCCAGCCGTTTTGTGCTGCATGGCAAGGTGGAGCGCAGGGCCTTGGCGCGCATGTCCGACGACAGCATCTGGTTTGTCGAAACGCGTCATAAGGAAACCTTGTGGGACTTTGCCGATGCGCTGCGCGAGTATGGCTTTGTTGATGCCATATATATAACAGGCCGTTCAAACCGCTCGTGGTATCGCTCAGAAGATGGTGCCATTCACCATATCGGGGCGGGTGATGAAAGCTCCAATGTCGCTAACACAAAGGCCACTGTGCCCTGGTTGGTGTTTAAGTGTAAATAACAAGTATGGCGTTGATGCTTGTCGTAGAATAGTAATGCGGAGTGCATTGTTATTCGGTTGCGGCAATCATCAACGCCATTTTAAGTGCAGTCTCGGGACGCGTCGCCCCATTGTGTCGCTACACAATGGGGTGATGTGGTGAGAAGGTCTACTTGTTGTGGCGCCATGTGCGCCACTTGTGCAGCAGCCACCATTGGGCGCGCAGCATGGCAAAACTGTGGAACGGCCAGTAAAATGGGTGCAACTTGATGCGCCAGGTGATGAGGCTGCGGCTGAAAGTGGGCAATACCTGCGCCATGCGTTGTAGCGCCTCGCGGCGTTCGGCAGGCGTAAAGTGCGCCTTGTTGTCGAGCAGAAAGAGGTAGCTGCCAATCATGTTGCACCACCGCTGCGTTTCGCACAAGCGTAGTGCCTCGGCAGCGTGGTGCAGAATATGCCCTTGGGCCGCCTCGGCCTCGATGGCCCGCCTCTTGCCCAAGTCGGCTTCAAGACACGCAAAGCGGCGCATAGAGCAGGCACGGGTGGTTGAAGCCGGGTTCTGGCGGTAATAGTAGCGCCCCTGGCACATCACCACGCGGCGGGCATTAAGGTAGTGCAGGTGCGTCACATGGTCGTCGGTGTAGAGTATGCTCGATGCGTCGTAGGGGTAGCGCTTGTGCAGTGTGGTGCGCACCACATACACCCCGTGAATGGCCCAGTTGTCAAGGCTCAGCATAAAAGCCTCCTCGCCCGTCAGTGCCTCTTTGCCGCCAGTGTGCAGGGAGTGCTCCACCTCATGCCCGTCGTCGGGGTAGTACATCATCAGGCGCATCACGGCACAATCGTTTGCCGGGTTCTGTGCCAGCGCCCCGAGAGCCTGTTCAAGCGCGTCGGGTGCCAGCCAGTCGTCGCTGTCCACAAAGGTGGTAAATTCGCCCGTGGCCATTTGCAGTCCCAGGTTGCGTGCCGCGGCTTGTCCGCTGTTGTGCGGTGTGCGCAGCAGCGTGATGCGTGCGTCGCGCCGGGCGTAGTCCGCCAATATCTGTGGCGACTGGTCGGTTGAGCAGTCGTCAATACATATTATCTGTATGTCGCGCAACGTCTGTCCGCACAGCGAATCGAGGCATTGCGGCAGATATGACGCGGTGTTGTAAACGGCAACGAGTATCGATATTTGGGGCATATTAGCAAGTTGTGATAGTTGGTGGTGGGTAAGTGGGCTGTTGTCAAGTGAACGGCTATTCAGCGAACAGCTATCAAGAGTATGTAATTCAGCGAACAGCTATCAAGAGAACAGCTATTCAGTGCGCCCTCTCTTAAACCGTTGCATCACCTTGGCCACCAGACCCGTCTCCTTGTTGAGCTGGTGCAGCGAGAGCCAGATAGAGGCAAGCGCCACTGCGGCGCCAACCATGCAGCGTGGCGCAAGCGGCAGTTCGAGAGCGGCATATACCGCACCACATAGCAAGGCAAACTGCACGGCATAGATGTGCCAGGCTTGGCAGCGGAACTGGTAGTGGTACTTGTAGCGGTAGTAGCCATGTATGAGCAGCATGTCGAGCAGTCCCATGACCGACAAGGCCCAGCCCGTGCCGTTGAGACCGTAGTAGTGGTAGGCCACAGGCACAGCGGCAGTGAGTGCCACATCGTATATCAACTCCATGGCCATGTAGGTGCGCGAGTGGCCGGCAGCTAACGGCAGGTATGCGGCCGGCAGGGTGAAGGCTCTGAAAAACATGTAGAACACGGCACAGGTGGACAGCCCCACGGCTGTGGCAAATTGGGCCGAAAACAGCAGCCGCACCACAAAAGGCATTAACAGCACAAACACTACCAGCACAGGCGACACCAACAGGGCGCACACCTCAATTTGTTTGTTCACCGCATCGTTCATCAATGTGCGCTGGTGCATCACGGCCGACAGGCGCGGGTAGTAGTCGTTTTCAACCGCCAAGAATACCAGCGAGGTGTAGCTCACTATGAGCATGTAGCCGCAGTTGTAAAAGCCCACCACGTTCATGCCGCCATCGCGCAGCAGCAGTGCACGCATGGCGTATTCGGCCCCTTGGCCAAAGGCACCCGACACAATGTAGGCCACGCCCAGCTTGATGAATGGCACACCGCGCCCCAGCGCCTTGCGGCTGAACAGCGGACAGTGCCAGGGCATCACGCGAGTGGCGTAATACAGGTGTATGGCCATGATGAGCAGGTTACACAGCAGCAGTGCCGGCACAATGGCCGCCATGCCCCACAGGGCGTAAAGCGGAATGTACACCACCACCGAGGCCACAGCCGCCAGCATCGACACAAAGGCCACACGCTTTAAGCGTTTAAGCCCCTTGAGTATGGCCATTTCGCCGCCCGTCACAGCCAGCATGCCCACCATGGGCGAGAGCAGGGCAATGCTCAGGGTATAGTCGTGGTTGCCAAAGGTAAGCCAGCTGATGAGCGGGCTCAGCATGAGGCATACTGCCGTGCCAAACAGGGCCGTTATCATGCACCACACACGTACCGACTCCACACTGCGGCTGGTGGCTGCAGCGTCGCCTGCGGCATGGCATTCGGCCACGTCCTTCACGGCGCTGAACGACACGCCCAGATTGGTGCACTGGCTCACCAAGCTGGCCATGGTGTTGTACAGGTTGATGAGCGCAAGGCCCGACGGGCCAAGGAATAGTGCCACCACTTTGGTGCGCACCACACCGGCCAGCATCGACAGACCTTGCACACTGCCAAACAGACCCGTGTATTTTAACACGTGTCCGAAACTCGTCTTGCCTTGTGTGTTGCCTTGTGTACTGTTGCTCATGACACTCGTTTTGCTCGCAAATATGTTGATATGCAGATGTGCAGATGGGGCCGTTAACCAAGAATTTCGTCAACGGGCGTTAATGATATAAACGGAGGGGTGCGCAAATTTACGCTTTTTTGTAGCAGCGTCCAACAAAATACTTTGCGCACTCCGCTTTTTTCCCTAAATTTGCAGCATTATCGAAAATCATCAAAATCCTTACCACGATATGATATTGTTTTTTACAACTCCGCAGAAGAGCGTGATTGCCACTCAGGTAGATCACAAGCTCTCTGAGAACGAAGTGGAAGAACTGTGCTGGCTTTATGGCGGTGCCAAGCTTGAAGAGGCTGACGCGCTGAAAGGCTGGTTTGTAGGCCCCCGCCGTGAAATGATTACGCCTTGGAGCACCAATGCCGTAGAGATTACACAAAACATGAATCTCCGCGGCATTGCGCGTATTGAAGAGTATTTCCCTGTCAAGAGCGAAGAGGCCGATCACGACCCCATGTTGCAGCGTATGTACAATGGTCTTGATCAAGAGATTTTTACGGTCAATATCAAGCCTGCTCCCATTGAGTACATATCAGACCTCGAGAGCTACAACGAGCAAGAAGGTCTTGCTCTCTCGCCTGCCGAAATTGAGTATCTGCATGGCGTAGAAAAGCAGCTCGGCCGCCAGCTCACCGACTCTGAGGTGTTTGGCTTTGCACAAATCAACTCTGAGCACTGCCGTCACAAAATATTTGGTGGCTCGTTCGTTATTGATGGCAAGGAAATGCCCTCGTCGCTCTTTGCCATGATTAAGAAGACGACTAAGGAAAACCCACACCACATTATTTCGGCCTACAAGGACAATGTGGCTTTTGCCCAAGGCCCCGTAGTGGAACAATTTGCCCCGGCCGACCACGCTACAAGCGACTGGTTCCGCGTTAAGGATATTGAGAGCGTTATCTCAATCAAGGCCGAGACGCACAACTTCCCCACCACCGTAGAACCCTTCAATGGTGCGTCAACCGGTACGGGTGGCGAAATACGCGACCGTATGGGCGGTGGTGTCGGCTCATGGCCAATTGCCGGTACGGCAGTTTACATGACAGCCTATCCGCGCCTTGACGGTGGCCGCGAATGGGAGGATATTCTGCCCGTGCGCCAGTGGTTGTATCAGACTCCCGAACAGATATTGATAAAGGCCTCGAATGGCGCCTCAGACTTTGGTAACAAGTTTGGCCAGCCCCTCATTGCCGGTTCGGTGCTCACCTTCGAGCATCAGGAGAATGGCGAGAAGTATGGCTACGACAAGGTTATCATGCTGGCAGGTGGTGTGGGCTACGGCACCAAGCGCGACTGCTTGAAAGGCACCCCGCAGAAGGGTAACAAGGTTGTTGTGGTAGGTGGCGACAACTATCGCATCGGTCTGGGCGGTGGCTCAGTAAGTTCTGTCGACACCGGCCGTTACAGCAGCGGCATCGAGCTCAACGCCGTGCAGCGCGCCAACCCCGAAATGCAGAAGCGTGCCAACAATCTGGTGCGCGCCTTGTGCGAGGAGGACGTCAACCCCGTAGTATCTATCCACGACCACGGTTCGGCAGGCCACGTTAACTGCTTGAGCGAGTTGGTTGAGGAGTGCGGTGGACAAATCGACATGACCAAGTTGCCCATTGGCGACCCCACACTCTCGGCCAAGGAAATCATTGCCAACGAGAGCCAGGAGCGCATGGGCTTGCTCATACAAGAGGAGCACATCGAACACGTGCGTCAAATTGCCGAGCGCGAGCGCGCCCCGATGTATGTGGTGGGCGAAACCACTGGCGACGCACACTTCTCGTTTGTACAGGGCGACGGCAAGCGTCCCTTCGACCTCGATGTGGCACAAATGTTCGGCCACTCACCCAAAACGGTGATGGTAGACGAAACCGTTGAACGCAAATATAAGGACGTGACTTATGATGTCACCCACCTCGACAGCTATATTAACCGCGTGCTGCAGCTCGAGGCTGTAGCCTGCAAGGACTGGCTTACCAACAAGGTAGACCGCTCGGTAACGGGTAAGGTGGCTCACCAGCAAGCACAGGGTGAACTGCAGTTGCCGTTGTCTGACTGTGGTGTGGTGGCACTCGACTACCGTGGCCGCAAGGGCATTGCCACCGCTTTGGGTCATGCGCCCCAGGCTGGTTTGGCCGACCCCGCAGCCGGTTCGGTGCTCTCAGTGGCCGAATCGCTCACCAACATTGTGTGGGCACCGCTGAGCGAGGGACTCGACAGCGTGTCGCTCTCGGCCAACTGGATGTGGCCCTGCCGCAGCCAGAAGGGTGAGGACGCCCGTTTGTACAAGGGCGTTGAGGCCCTCAGCGACTTCTGTTGCGCACTCGAAATCAACGTGCCCACTGGCAAGGACTCGCTTTCGCTTTCACAGCAATATCCCAATGGCGAGAAAATCATTTCGCCGGGCACTGTTATCGTAAGTGCCGGTGGCGAGGTGAGCGACATTCGCCAGGTGGTGTCACCCGTGATGAAGAACGATGCCAAGAGCACCTTCTATCACATCGACTTCTCGTTTGACCAACTCCGCCTTGGCGGCTCAGCCTTTGCACAGAGCCAGGGCTATGTGGGCAGCGATGTGCCCACGGTTAAAAACCCCGACTACTTCCGCGAGGCCTTCAACGCCGTGCAGCAGCTCGTTAAGAAGGGCTGGATAATGGCCGGCCACGACATCTCGGCAGGTGGCCTTATCACCACCCTGCTCGAAATGACCTTTGCCAACACCGAGGGCGGTATCGACGTCAACCTCGACAAGTTCAAGACCGACGATTTGGTACGTGTGCTCTTTGCCGAAAATCCCGGCGTGGTAGTACAAGTGGCCGACAAGCACAAAAAGGACTTCAAGGCCCTGCTCGACGATGCCGGCGTGGGCTATGTCAAGATAGGTAAGCCTGCCGAGGAACGTCAAATCATGGTAACCCTTGGCGATGCCACCTACCAGTTTGGCATTGACTACCTGCGCGATGTGTGGTACGAAACATCATATTTGCTCGACACCAAGCAGAGCATGAACGGTTGTGCCAAGCAGCGTTACGAAAACTACAAGCAGCAGCCGCTTGAGTATCATATCCACCCCGAGTTCACAGGCAAGTTCAGCCAGTTCGGCCTCAATCCCGACCGCCGTGAGCCTTCAGGCATCAAGGCAGCCATCATTCGTGAGAAGGGTACCAATGGCGAGCGCGAAATGGCCTATGCCCTCTACTTGGCAGGCTTCGATGTGAAGGACGTGATGATGACCGACCTTATCAGTGGCCGCGAAACCCTCGACGAGGTGAATATGATTGTGTTCTGCGGCGGTTTCTCTAACTCCGACGTGCTTGGCTCGGCCAAGGGTTGGGCTGGTGCCTTCCTTTACAACCCCAAGGCCAAGGAAGCCCTCGACCGCTTCTATGCCCGCGAGGACACCCTTTCGCTCGGTGTGTGCAACGGTTGCCAGCTTATGGTAGAGCTCAACCTCATCAACCCCGACCACAAGAAGCGTGCCCACATGTTGCACAACGACTCGCACAAGTTTGAGAGCGCCTTCCTCGGTGTGACGGTGCCCACCAACCGCAGCGTGATGTTCGGTTCGCTCTCGGGCGACAAGCTCGGCATCTGGGTGGCTCACGGCGAGGGCAAGTTCAGCCTGCCTTATCCTGAGGACGACTACAACGTAGTGCTCAAGTACTCGTACGATGCTTATCCCGGCAACCCCAATGGCTCGTCATATAGTGTGGCAGGTATTGCTAGCCCCGATGGCCGCCATTTGGCCATGATGCCGCACTTGGAGCGTGCCTTCTTCCCCTGGCAGACAGCCTACTATCCCGAAAACCGTCTGGCCGACGACATCACTCCGTGGATGGAGGCCTTTGTCAACGCCCGCAAGTGGGTTGAGGCCAAGTTGGGAAAATAAAAAGGGTTGACAAGTTGACGGGTTAACGGGTAAGTATGTCCGGCACTACCGAAAGGCAAAGTGTGGAAATCTGTCAAACTTACCCGTTCCCCTTTCACCATGTCCCGCAGTCAACTAATAATTCCTATAAATAAGCGCATCGCATCTCATTTTGTATTGCAAAATGGGGTGTGATGCGCTTATTTGTCAATAGTAAGTACACAGCTTTGCGCTTGTTTTATCAGATGTGGCTTAAAGCCCGTACCTAAGTATTTGTATAGTGACTGGCTGGTCTATGGGCTGGCAGACAAACTGAAAAACCGACGCGGGACGAGACTGCTGAAAAAACCGACGCGAGACGCGTCGCTCCCATTAGAGCGCAATTTCCTGGTATAACAGTTCTTCCCATGGCTTCAAATCCGCTTTTTAACCTGTCAATCAGATAGAAAACGCAAGCACTAATGGGGGCGACGCGTCTCGCGTCGGGCATTTTTCAGCAGCCTCGGGACGCGTCCCATTAGTGCTTGCGTTTTCTTGCAGCGCGTTTCAGACAACTCTGAATGCCCAAAAATAGTCTCGCTTTTGATGCCGATATCACCTCTGTTACCTGCTTGTCAGGCGTTAGCACCCGGCAGTCGGCACACGCGCTACGGCATCAGCTCATTTGCGTATCTGTGCTGTTTCGGTCCAACTTTCCTTTCTGCAAGGAAAGATTTCGCCAAACTTTCCGTCCCAGAAGGAAAGTTTGTCCGATATTTTCCTTCTGAGACGGAAAGTTGCTATATTTGCACAAACATAAATACTTTGCCGTATGAATTTGCGAAACATATTTCAGTCGATAATAGCGTTGCATCAAGAGGAAATACCCTTGTCGCTGCACGAGCGCTCACTTCAACTCCCGTTAAATAAACAACGTATTGTGACGGTGACGGGTGTGCGCCGCTGTGGCAAATCGTCGTTGCTGCATTTGACTATAAACCGCTTGTTGGCATCGGGCGTAGATAAGGAGCAAATACTTTACATTGGTTTTGACGATGAGCGTTTGGCCAATATGGACGTAAGTGACTTTGACGAAATATTGCAAGCCTATCGCTTGATGTATCCGGACCGTCCCTTGAGCAGTGTGTATATGTTCTTTGACGAGATACAGATAGTGAAGGGTTGGGAGTTGTTCGTTCTGCGTGTTTACAAAAGCTATTGTAAAAACGTGTATGTTACAGGCAGCACGGCGCAGATGTTGTCGGGTGAAATGAGCTCTGCTTTGCGCGGCTGGCCTGATGAGTACACCGAATATCCGTTGAGCTTCAAGGAATTCATTGCCTTCAAAGGGGTAAAAGCCAACCGCTATACAGAGGAGGGGGCGGCATTGATGGCAAATATGTTTAAGTTGTATCTTTTAACTGGTGGTTTCCCTCAAGCTGTATTGGCCAATGTCGAGACCGAACGGGTGAAGCTGTTACAGGCATATTTCAACACAATGCTTTTCCGCGACATGATAGAACACTATAATATTAGTGCCTCTCCCTCGGTCGTGCGCTATTTTTTGAAACGTGTGTTCAATAATATCACAAAGCCCTCCAGTGTGAATAACATTTACAACGACCTGAAGTCGCAGGGGCTCAAATTGTCAAAAGATTCGCTTTACCAGTGGCTTGATTACGCGTGCAATATTTTTCTGCTGCATAAAGTGCCTAAGTATTCTAAATCCATCATTAAGCAAAGCACCTCTCTGTCAAAATACTATGTGGTGGACTTTGCATTGGCCAAGTCAGTATTGTTGCCGCAGAGCGAGGAGAAGGGCAAGGCTCTCGAAAATGCTGTTTATATGCATCTTGCCAGACATTTGAATGAAAATGAACAGATTTATTACTTCAACGAGGGGGCAGAGTGCGACTTTGTAATAGCAAATGACGAGGGTGTGAAAGAACTCATTCAGGTTTGCTGGGAACTTGACGAGTTTAACACACCACGCGAATGTGGGGGCTTGTGCGCAGCTTCTGCGGCAACTGGTTGTAAAAAGGCTTCAATTATAACATGCAATCAAGCGCAAAGCATTCATTATGGCGATTTGCAAATAAATGTGGTTGCAGCGTGGGACTTTATGCTCTGATCCACAAGCACTTTGCCTGTTCATGCAAGTGCTGATGAGGCTTCGGCGTTTTATGTGGGTGAACCTCATAATAACAAGGGCGTGCAATAGAGCGATTGCACGCCCTTGCTGTGTAATTAAGTGCGCCATTACTACAAAAAGCGGTAATTGTAAGCGCATTAACATACTTTTACCCCCCAAATGGGTATTCCGCAAAACGTGTGTATATTTGCGTTATAAATAGTGTATGTATCTGCGCATCAGCGCATTTCGAAATGCACACAAATATTAGATAGGACAGATAGGACAATACAGTATGACGCAGAATGGTTGTATATTTGTCCAAGAGTTTAAGAACCTTATGCAAGTTAACACTTAGCTCGACTTTCGGGTTTAGCTTGGGCTTTCCCCGTCCTTTCAAGATCCGAAACTTTGAGCACTTAAATTTTTTACTTGTTTTTTTATAATTCTGAGCGCAAAGTACTATATATATACGCGTTGGCGAAATCAGTAAACAAGTTGACGAGTTAACGAGTTTACTGGTAAGATAGCATAGCCTTTTCAGACATTCCGCCATTCTGCTTATTATGTTAAAGTGCCTGCTTGAATACAATAACTACAAATAAATAACATGACATGGAAAACTACGTAATATTAGAAGCCAAGCCTATTAAAGACATACGCGGCACATTCCACATTCCTGCCTATCAGCGCGGATACAGATGGGAACGGACGCAAGTTAAAACGCTCCTCAACGACCTGTATCAGTGCATGGAGGCAAACGGACAGGAAAAAGATTATTGTTTGCAGCCCGTTGTGGTGCAGAAAAAAGGCGAGTTGCAGTACGACCTGATTGATGGGCAGCAACGACTCACTACCATTTACATTCTGCTGCGTTATGTCGAGCAGAACTTCTTCAAATTCGTTAAACCCGAATTTAGTTTTGAGTATGAAACAAGGAAGAAGACGCAAGCCTTTCTTGATAATATGGACCCGCAGCTGGCCCAAACGAATATAGATTTTTTCCACATCTATCAGGCATATACTACCATTAAGGACTGGCTGGAGGAGACTTTTCCTGACGACACGTACAGCCAGAGTTCTGCTCTGTACAAACTCTGTAACTACGTCAACGAAAGTGTAAAGGTGATATGGTACGAAGTGGGTGCTGAGGCCGACCCCATAGCGCTCTTTACGCGATTGAATATAGGCAAAATACAGCTGACCAATGCCGAACTGATACGTGCGCTCTTCCTTTCGGATACGCCCAATGGTATGGAGAACCGCAGGAAGTACGAAATGGCCATTCAATGGGACGACATAGAGAAACAATTACGTGACGACGATGATGCCTTCTGGGCTTTTATCACGCGTAAGCGTGCAGAGGATTATCCTACCAGGATAGACCTGTTGTTCGACCTCATGTGTCACAAGCAAGATGCAGAGAAGGACCCCCTCTTCACATTCTTCAAAATGGAGGAGCGCTTGAAACATGCTGACAGGGACCGTGTGTGGCAAGAGGTTATCAACGCGTTTCTGCAGCTGAAAGAGTGGTACAAGGATAATGTGTACTACCACAAAATTGGCTATCTGATAGCTTCGGGCAGTAATACAATGGCCGATTTGTTTGACGAGGCACGTGGCAAACGCAAGAGCGAGTTTAAGGATCGGTTAGACGAGTTGATTGCAGAATCCATTACATGGCGCACAAACGACAAAGACAGTTATTGGGATTTAGACTACCACAAGGATTATAACCGGATATGCCGCATACTCCTGCTATTTAATGTACAATCTATTATATCGTATTGCGTGCGACAGCGTTTCCCCTTTAATGAATATAATAACGAGGAATGGAGCATAGAGCACATTCATGCACAGAACTCTGAGGGACTGAAAACTGTAGATCTTCAGCTGGAGTGGCTGGAGTGGCATTTGCCATCATTGAAAGCTATTCATCGTGACGAGCCCGACAACGAGCTTGTTAGAGACGTGGAAAAAGTCATTGATGATGGCCGCTTTATACGATCTGACTTCGAAGACTTCTTTCGCCGCGTGGTAAACGATCTGTCTGATACTACCGATACGGATTATATCAATACACTCCCCAACCTGGCCCTGCTTTCTTGTGGCCATAACACCTGTTTGAGCAACTCCACATTCGATGTAAAGCGCAATTTGATTATCAAAATGGACAAGAGTGGCGAGTTCATACCTTACTGCACCAAGATGACTTTCTTGAAATATTATGAAAACTCGTCTGATGTACAAGTGCATTTTTGGGGACAGAAGGACAGAGAGGCTTATTTGCAAGCTATACAGCACGTGATAGCACCCTATTATGATCTTATAAAATTTAACGCATGATGAACACTATAGATTCTAAGAAATATACATTTATCGACCTGTTTCGTGGCACAGAGGGTGGGGGCGAGGCTTTGAATGGTATAGAAATTCCACTCATTCAACGCGATTATGCCCAGGGACGTGATATGCCTAAGGTAAATTACATTCGCACACGTTTTGTTGGCGCACTGCGAGAGGCACTCATAAATGATAAGCCTATCACGCTCGATTTCGTCTATGGCGAAATTGACAATAACCGTACGCTCATTCCGCTCGACGGACAGCAGCGGTTGACAACCCTCTTCCTGCTGCACTGGTACATAGCCCGTCATGAGGGTGTGAGCGAGGACAAGCTGGACTTCCTTACCAAATTCTCTTACGCCACACGCTACAGTGCACGCGAATTTTGCAAGCACTTGGTGTCGCCCGACTATCAGCCCGATTTCAACTGCAGCAGACTTTCAGACGAAATCAAAGACCAAAGTTGGATGCCGCATGACTGGGAAAACGACCCCACCATCAGCGCCATGCTGAGAATGATTGACTACATACATGTTATGTTCAATAACTCTTGTAACAATCTTTGGTCCTGTCTTGAGAACGGGTGCATCTCCTTCTATTTCCTTCCTATCAAGCAACTCGGTGCCACCGACGAGCTTTACATCAAAATGAACTCAAGAGGCAAACCCCTTACCGAGTTTGAGAATGTTAAGGCAGAGTGGGAGGCATGTATCAAGGCCATCGATCCAAGCATTATGCCGAAGCAAGATGCTGAGCAGATAGAGCAGAAACTGGACCTTGACTGGACAGATTTGCTGTGGCCCTACCGTAACGGGCAAACCGGCTCTTCGGCCGACGATGTGGTGGACGACAAATTCATACGCTACTTACGTTTCCTTACAGACATCATTTATTATAAAGACGAAGAGTTGAAAAAGAACTCTTCAGATATACTGTCTATTGTCGAGGACCTATTCAGGGACTCTGAAAAGGCTCCCGAACATTTAGAGTTTATTGAGCGGGGTTTCGACTGCTGGTTGCATGTCGACATAGAGCATCTGTTCAATACCTACCTCACCACCACCCCGACGGCATCAGACCCGCAAAAGTGTGTAGTGGCAGCCCCCGTCAACGTGTTTGCCCAGGCTTGTTACACGTATGGCGACATGAATGGCCGCACCCGTCTGTTCCCTATTGGGCGCAGTGTCATGCTTTATGCCTTCCTTTATTATTTGCAACACAAGAAGACGATAAGCGACACACAGTTTGCACGCCGCATTCGCATCATCACCAATTTGATAAAGCAGTCGGAATACGAATTGCGCGAAGACAATATGCCCAACCTGCTCCGCCAGACGGAATATATCCTCACCCATGGCGATGTAGAAGAAGGTTATCTGAGCTTCAATGCCAACCAGCTTGCCGAGGAGCACGAAAAGGCTGCATGGCTGCAAACGCACGCCGACAAGGCCGACACGTTATGCCGGTTGGAGAACCACCCATTGCTGCAAGGCGCCATTCGCGTGATAGGGCTCGACCACATCGATTTAACTGATCGCTTTTACTCGTTGTTTGCCTGCGACCATTCGCTTGTCAACCGCGCCCTCCTCAGCATAGGCGATTACGCTTTGCTCGTTAATAACCGTTTCCAGATAGGCTCGGGCTCGGCCGATTTCGACTCGTCATGGAGAGCCATCTTTAGCACCAGCCAGCAAGGTATCGCGCCCAAGAGGGACATTCTCCTGGCATTGCTCTCTCAGAGCCAGCATTTCACCAACGATGTGCTACAGTCTGTTATTGACCGGTATTTATGCGAGACGCGTGAGTACGATTGGCGTCACTATCTTGTAAAGTACGACGCCATGCGTCCCGAGCGCTACGGTATGTACTTTTGGGATGAGGAGAATCCACACGAGAAACGGGGTTACAACATACTTATGATGTGGACCGAAAAGAGCATTAGCGGCCGCAACTACAACATCTTCTTAAAGGCTCTCAACGACCGGCTCCTGTGCGATTTCCCCGATCTTGGCATCAGTCTTGGCGAGTATGCTTATTCAGGTGATGGCAGCGTGTTGAAGTTAACTTTTGCTGATAAATACCTTTACTTCACCGACGACAAGCTATATATTTGTCATCAAACTCCGGACGAGCAAGGCCACACAACTGAAACCATCGACATGGAGAAGCCTATTCCTCAAACCGAACAGGGCATCGACCTGGAGGACAGAGTGGAATTGGCTTACGAGGTTGTAAAGTCGTTGATGAATAAATAGTCTCTGTCCCTATTATACGAAAAGGCCGAGTCTGAACATTGTGATGTTCAAACTCGGCCTTGATTATGATTTATACGTTTCTCTGACGGGTGTCGTGTTAGAAGTAGAACGTCAAAGAGATATTGGCACCAATATTCTTTGTGCCGAACTCAAATGCGCTCGACGAGGGCTCTTTCACATCAACATACTCCTCAACCTGCTGTGTGTGTACATTGTAACATTTAGAGCATAAAAAAACGGCTATGGACTTATTCAATAAGTAACCATAACCGCTAAATCGCACGCGTTTTAGCACGCAATAAATTATAGTATGATGAAAGTCAGCATACTTCGTGCGCCTGATAGGACTCGAACCTACACGTCGTGAAACACCAGATCCTAAGTCTGGCGCGTCTACCAATTTCGCCACAGGCGCGCTATTGTAGTGCAAAGATACAAACTGACAGGCAATGGACAAAGCATTTGCTACAGAAATGTAGAAAAGCTCAAATTGTACAGAGAATTGGATAGAAACTTTTACAGAGAATAGAATTGAGACTTGGACAGAGAATAGAACTGAGACTTGGGCAGAGAGTTGGAAAGAGAATTGTACAGAGAATAGAATTGAGACTTGGACAGAGAATAGAACTGAGACTTGGACAGGGAATAGGAAGGGGAACTGTGTTGAGTCAGGTGTAAACACAACGAAAGCGTTCCGAAAGTGTCGGGCTTGTGCCGGACGCATTCGGAACGCTTTTAATGTGTATTTAGTTGTGTGTCGTGTCAGCCGTCAATATGTGTGCGGTGCTTGATGGGCGCCACACTCATGCAGATGACGCGTGACTTAGAACACAACCTTCTGACCATTGATAATGTAAACACCCTTTTCGGCCTTTTTTACACGACGGCCACTGAGGTCGTAGATGGTTTTGATGGTGCTGACAGGCACATTTACCACCTTGTTCACACCAGTGGGCAGACCGGCGCTGAGGTCGAGGTCGAGAGTGGCATTGGCAGAGATGTCGAAAGTTGTCACCTTGTTGTCGTAACGTACTGACACTTGACGGTCAACGTCCTGGTTGTTGGTGATGCGCACTGCGGTGGCCTTGCCCTCGCTCCATTCCTCGTCAACCGTGTAGTTGCCCTGGGCCTTGAGACCCTTCACACTACCATTCTTCCATGCCGAAGGCAGGGCGGGAAGGATTGTGATGACATCGTCGTAGCTCTGGAGCAACATTTCGGCCACACCGCTGGTGCAACCATAGTTACCGTCGATCTGGAAGGGTGAGTGTGCGTCGAACAGGTTGTAGTAGCAACCACCCTGGCCGGCCATGGCGATGGTGTAAGACGTTGAGTGACGAAGCGCGCGCTGCAAGTTGTAGTGAGCCTTGTCACCGTCGAGACAACGGGCGTAGGTGTTTGTCTGCCAACCCATTGACCAACCGGTCACATCGCCCTTACGGGCAATCATGCCGTTGTAAGCTGCCTGGAACTGCTTCACGCTGTCGGCGTCTGTGGCAAATGCGCTTACCTGGTTGAAGGGGTAGAGACACATGAGGTGTGAGAGGTGACGGTGATCGGGATCAGAGAGTTTGTTGTTCTTCCACTCTGAGATGCAAGGCTTTTCCTCTGACCAATCTACGCCGCCGGGATTGTAGTTCTCAACCCACACACCCTTGTCAAAGTTGTTGTAAAGGTCTTCGAGTTCGGCCATCTCAGCTGCAGTAACAGGCGACTCGTCGCCAAGTTCGGCATAGCCTGCGAACAAGTCCTTCAAGCCCTGATAAGCTGTTTGCTGGGCAAAGGCTGTGACGTCAGTATTGCCATGTTCAGGACTCCACTCGCCCTTAATTTCATACTTGCCATTGGCATCCTTTGTAGCGAGGCTCTTGGTAAAGAGGGCATTCTGGTACATTACGGGGAGTGCCTTCTTAAGGAAGTCGCGGTCGAGCGTGTACTTGTAGTAGCGCCACAAGTGGTCGCAATACCAGGCACCGAGTGTCTTTATGCTGCCATTGAACCAGGTTGAAGTACCACCGAAGATGTTGTTCTCAACAGCTATAGTCCAGCCCTTAGCACCACTCTTGATATTCTGTGCCAAAGCTACCCAAGGAGAGTTGGGAGCCGAAGCCAGGTCGATGATGTTGTAGAGGAAGGGCAGGTGCATCTCGCTGAGGTTGGTTGGGTCAGCGGGCCAGTAGTTCATCTGTACGTTGATGTCGGCGTGGATATCGCAGTGCCAGAAGTCGGTGTTCGAGCGGTCGTTCCAGATACCCTGCAAGTTGCTGGGGGCGTGGATTGAGCCGTCGAGGTTGGCAGCTACCGTCATGTAACGGCCATACTGGAAGTAGAGGCTCTCGAGGTAGTAAGCATCAGCAGTGCTCTTGTTGGCAGCGGCGGCATTGTAATATGTGAGGAGTTCCTCAGTAGTCTTGTCTGTGCAAACCTCGGCAATGTTGAGGTCGGCACGGTTCATGTAACCGCTGAACTTGGCCACGTGGTCATTGAGCAATGTAGTGTAGTCCTTTGCAGTAGCTGCAGTGAGGCGGCCCTGCACGGTGGCAGCAATGGCGTCGGCAGAGGCACCGCTCTTGCAGCCGGCCTTAGTGGCATCAAAGTCGGTGGCGGCAGCGAGGAACACGTTCACCCATTCTGCGCCAGACACGTGAATGCCTTCATTGTCGGTTGTGATATTTGCGCCATCGCTGGCAAGCACCTTGTAGGCAGCATTGTACGACACGAGGGTCATCTTGCCGCTAAAGGTTGCACCACCATCGGCGTAAGTCACATTGCCGGCACCAATCTGGTTGTCGGGCATGAAAGTTACCTTCAGGTTGAGCTTGTCGGTACCCTTGGCCTCGTAGTGTGCCACGAGCACCTTGTCGGTGGCTGAAGTGAAGTAGCGGCGGCTGTAAGTAGTGGCATCGTCGCTGCTCTTGTAGTTTACACCACCCACACCATTGACGATGTCGAGGTAGCGCACATAGTCCTTCACAGGCTTGGTGTCGTCGGCAAGCGAGAATGCCTTGCTCATGTCGGTCACCATTACCGAACCGAAGTTCTGGTACCAGCCGCGTGAGTTTTCCTCGCTACCGCCATTGCCTGTGCCGCCCTGCCAGAGGGTCTTTTCATTGAACTGGAGTTCGTCCTTGAAGATGCCGCCGCGAATAGTGGCGCCAAGCTGTCCGTTGCCCAAGGGGAGGGCGTATTCCATCCACGTATCGCTCACACCTGTCATGGCCACGGGCACATTGTACCACAGGGCATACTTGCTGATGTCGGTGGGACGTGTGCCGGGCTGTACGGTGTTGTACTCGGCATAGAGAATGTCGTCAGAGGGCTGTACTTCAACGAATGTGAAGTTAGAACCTGCGTCGTTGCCGCTACCGGCTGCGGTATTGTTCCAAAGACCGAGGTTGTCGCCGCGCTTGTTCCAGTAGTTGTTGGCAGAGCCAGCCAACTTAACCTGGCTCGCACCGCTGCCGTCGAGCTTGATAGAACCGTCAAAGTAAGTGGCATAAGTGGCATCGTTGCTTGCGAGAGCCGGGCTCTGCAGGGTAGCGCGGGCATCACCCTCGCTGCCATTGCTGGCGAGCACCTTGCCTGTATTCTTGGCATTGATGAAGCGGTAAGTGCCGTCAGCCATCTTTACCACGTGCCAGCAATAATTGAGGCCGGCTACTGACGAGCCTTTCAACACTACATTGTTGTCCTCAGCGTTAAGATAGGCACCACCCGAGGCCACCTTGACAGTGTAGTACTTGTTGTAAGCGGCAAGTACATCGGTTGCATCTTCCAAACGGAACTTTGAGGCTTCGGCAGCTGTTTCCCAACGTACCACGCCGTTCCAGTTAACCATGTGCAAGGCATTGCGGTTGGCCTCGCCACCTTCAACGTAGATGTTGCAATAGCCGTTCTTGCCGGCATAAGCCACGGTGTAAACTTGTGCAGAAGCCTTGTCTGCTACGAGGGGAATGCATTTGTCGTTTTCGCCAGGAATGGCACCTATGTACATGCCCGACTCGGCATTCTTTATATAATAGGTGTTGTCCTTGTCAGCCTTTTCAAATACCCAAGCGTGGTTGAGCTGCCAGCCGCTCTCGTCAGAGCCGAGTGCGTCATATCCTTCCCAAACCTGTGCGCTCATGTACATCTTGCTATGCAGCAAGTTGCCGATGAAGAGTGTCTTGCCACTGAGGTCGGTGCCAAGCACGCCTTCGGCAGAGTTCAAGCCATCGATTGTGGTCTGCAAATTGGCAATGGCGGTCTCGAGTTCGGCCTTGGTAGCAGGTGCCGTAGCGGGCAAACTGTTAATGGCATCAGAAGCATCGTGATAGAAGTACTTCATGCCGTTGGCAGCCTTGAGCTGTGCCACGTAACCAGCATACACATTCTGAAGCAGGGGCACCATGGGCGACTCAATGTCTGTAGCCTCGTCAAGTGTGGCCTCCACAATAGTCAGGCGGTTACCATCATCGGCAGTAGCCCAACCGTTTACCAAGCAACCAGACGCATCGCCGCCACTTGCTTGCATATTGATGGTGTTTGAACCGAGCTTAAACGACCAAGGATAGTTGGCATTGCCCGTAGCTGCAATTGACAATTCTGTGTTAGGAGTGCTTTCGTAATTGCCGTTCGACGACACGAATTTCTTGGCACCCACGCTGTAAAGGAAGTGCTTGCTGCCTACGGTGTAGATGGCAAACTGCTGTGCGGCGGTTGTGGCACTGGCAGTACCGGCGTCCTTGACGCCAGAACCTGCGCTACCAGCCAACTTGCCCGTATAGTTCGCACTATACAGCAGATAGCCACGCACACTCTTGATGTTGTAAACTTTGCTGTTGCTCAAATTGCTGAGGTCGGTCACCACGTCACCGGCTGCGGCAAAGGCAGCCTGTGGCGGGACGCCCATCAGCAGGGCGAACAACGCAAACAAGAAAAGTGAAAATCTTTTCATAGAGTTTGTTGTGATTGGTAATTATTAGATTGATTTGTATATTGTTTTGCTGTGTGTTGCAATAATGCAAAATACATGCAGCAAAAGTACAACAAAATCAGTTGTTTTGCAAACTTTATATGCTGAAAAAGCACTTTTGGGCGGTTCTGATAATTCTTCAGATTATTCTGATTATTGTTTCCTTAAATAGGAACAGATGCATTGTTTGCCTTGAAAAACCGATTTTATCGCTCGCGCACCCCATCCGAAAAGTTACATTGCAAATTGCCTGCATCTTGCACTTTTTGCCTGCACTGCGCTGATTATCAGTTTGTTATGTAGTGTAGGTAACCTTGTTTTTTGCCTACACGCTGTTTGCACTACCTGCACTTATTTGCACGCTGTTTACACTTATTTGCACGGTATTTGCCCCTTATTATATACGTCAGTATCTGTTTGCATGATTGGTTATGCCACTTACACTTTTGGGCATAGGGGGAGCGATTTTTTGGTAAGAGCAACCGAAACGACTGCCTCCCGTTATTGTTTAACCGTCCTCGCGCGGTCGTGGCGTCATGCTGCTGTGGCAACAGAGCGGTGGAAGTGTTTACGTGTAGGCAAGTGCAGATAAGTGCAGGCGGGAAACGATGTTGCCTGCACTCTGTAATGAATTGATAATCAATGCAGTGCATGCAAAAAGTGTAGGGTGTAGGCAAATTGCACGATTAAAGAAATAGGGGTGTGATGTGGTGGAGCAGTAAACGCTGTCACTAAACGCAAGCACTAAACGCTATCACTAAACGCAAGCTAAACGCTATCACTAAACACTACAACAAAACGCAAGCACTAAGCTCAAGCACAAAACGCAAGCACTAAGTTCAAGCACTAAGCTCAAGCACCAAACGCAAGCACTAAACGCTACCACAAAACGCTACCTCTAATGGGGGCGACGCGTCTCGCGTCGGGAAAATGCCATGTTTATACATTAAATAAAGGCTCACAGACAAGCGTGTAATTAGTACTGTCTTGTGAGCCTTTGCGTTCATTCCCGACGCGAGACGCGTCGCCCCCATTAGTGCTTGCGTTTGGTGGTAGCGTTTTGTGGTAGCGTTTTGTGGTAGCGTTTTGTGGTAGTGTTTGGTGGTAGTGTTTGGTGGTAGTGTTTGGTAGTAGCGTTTTGTGGTAGCGTTTTGTGGTAGTGTTTGATAGTAGCGTTTGATGATAGTGTTTGATGATAGTGTTTAGTGCTTGCGTTTACTTTGTATTTAGGCTGTTCGTAAGGCACGATTAGGGGCGGACCGATGAGATTACTCTCAACCAGCCCGCCCCTAATTACGTTTTATATTTATGTATTTGTGGGGCTGAACGGATTGACGTGACAAAGGGACGTGCATCAATCCGTCAAATCCAGCACGTTACTACATTTGTGCTGTCAGTTCAACAATCTTTACCACCAATTCTGACGCCTTCTGCATGGAGGGGATAGGCAAGAACTCGTGAGGCCCGTGGAAGTTGAGCCCGCCGGCAAAGATGTTGGGACAGGGCAAACCCATGAATGAGAGTTGTGCGCCATCGGTGCCACCGCGAATGGCGCGCACCCTTGAGGGTATGTGGCATGCCTTCATGGCGTCGAGCACAATGTTTACCACATGGGGCACGGGTTCAATCTTTTCGCGCATGTTGTAATATTGGTCGTTGATGGTGACAGTCACCGTGCCCTGGCCATAGCGCTCGTTGAGCCATTCGGCAGCCTTTTGCACAAAAGCTTTGCGCTGCTCGAAGCGCTGGCGGTCGTGGTCGCGTATGATGTAGCTGAGGGTGGCGTGCTCCACATTGCCCTCGATGCCAAGCAGATGGTAAAAGCCCTCATACTCCACAGTCTGTTCGGGCGTTTCGGTCACGGGCATTTCGGCCGCAAATTCGGCGGCCACACGTGCGGCATTGATCATTTTGCCCTTGGCATAGCCCGGGTGCACGCTCACGCCACGCACCTCCACCTTTGCACTGGCAGCATTAAAGTTTTCGTATTCAAGTTCGCCCAGTTCGCCACCGTCCATGGTGTAACCCCATGCGCAGTCAAACTTTTTCACATCAAACTTGTGGGCGCCAAGACCAATCTCCTCGTCGGGGTTGAAGCCCACGCGCACACGTCCGTGCTTGATTTCGGGGTGATTGATAAGGTAGTCCATGGCCTGTACAATCTCGGCTATGCCGGCCTTGTCGTCGGCACCGAGCAGGGTGTGGCCGTCGGTAACGATGATGTCCTGCCCTACATGGTCGAGCAATTCGGGGAATTTGGCGGGCGATGTTACGATACCGGCCTCGGCATCGAGCACAATGTCGCCGCCATCGTAGGCCTTGACAATGCGGGGCTTGATGTTGGCCCCCGAGCAATCGGGACTGGTGTCCATGTGCGAAATAAAGCCAATGGTGGGCACCTCCTTGTCGGTGTTGGCAGGCAGAGTGGCATATACATAACCATTCTCGTCCATCTCGACATCGGTCATGCCAATGCCCTTGAGTTCGTCGCGCAAATATTCGGCCAGCTTAAGTTGCTTGGCCGTGCTTGGCGTGGTGTCAGCGTCCTCGGCACTTTGGGTGTCGAAGCTGACGTAGTTCAGAAATCTTTCTACTATATCCATAGTGGTCTGTTATTTGAAGTATTTTTCGAGTTTCTTGATGCCACCGCTCAGGCAGAAGGCCACCACGGTGTCGCCGGGTTTGATGAGGGTTGAACCGTTGATAAGTTCGCCATGTCCGGCCCGCACCAGGCCGCCAAGGGTGACGCTCGACGGCAGTTCGAGGTCCTTGACCGGTTTGCGGGTGATTTTGGCCTCGGCCGACACACTGAACTCCGCCACATCGGCGTTGGCCACGGTCAAACTCTTGACCGACGTGATGTCAGCTTTGAGCATCATTTGGTAGATGTGGCTGGCGGCAAAGGTCTTTTTGTTGATGATGGTACCAATGTCAAGGCTTTCGGCCATGCCTATATAGTCGGTGTTTTCGACCATGGCCACAGTTTTGCGCACCCCGAGACGCTTGGCGGCCAAGCAGGCCAGAATGTTAGTTTCGGAGTTCTCGGTCAGCGCGCAGAAGGCTTGTGCCTTGCGTATGCCTTCCTCTTCGAGCAATGCCAGGTCGCGTCCGTCGCCGTGTATGATCATGGCATGCCGGTTGGTCACCACCTCGTTGAGGCGTTGGGCACGGTGGGCATCAGCTTCAATTATTTTGGCGTGCATATAGTCGGGCATGGCGTTGGCCAGATGCACGGCTGTGCTGCCGCCGCCCATGATGAACACGTTTGACACATCGGGGTATTCCTCCTTGCCGGCAATGTCGCGTATGTAGTTGACGTACTTTGGCGTGGTCATGAAGTAAACCACATCAAGTGCGCGCAGGCAGTCGCCGCCATGGGGTATGACGGTGTCGTCGCCACGTTTAACCGCCACAATGTGATAGGGCGATTCGGGGCCGCAAAGGTTTTTGAGCGGTTGGTCAAGTATCTGCGCATTGGAGCGCACCTTTACGCCGAGCAGAATGAGGGCGCCGTCCTGCACTTCCCACCATTGGCGTATCCAGCTGCGCTTGATGTTGTGCAATATTTCCTGTCCAGCCAGCATTTCGGGGTAGATGATGGAGCCGATGCCCACCGTTTTGAAAAATTCGCGGTGCTGCGGCAGTGTGTACTCAAAGTTGTCCACTCGCGCCACCGTCTTTTTAGCACCAAGTTTTGAGGCCAGCATACAGGCAGTCATGTTATGTGCCTCATCGGGGGTGACACCAATAAAGAGGTCGGCATTTCCCACCTCAGCCTCTTGCAGTGCCGATATGGACGATGGGGGAAGCGGCAGGGTGAGAATGTCGAGGTTGGACGAGATGTCCTCCAGCTTTTCGGGCGACTCGTCCATGAGTGTGATGTCGTGGTTTTCACGCGACAGGAGCTTGGCCAGGTGTGTGCCCACGGCGCCGGCTCCGGCTATGATTATTTTCATTGTTCCTTAAGTGGGTGTTCAAAATTATATTGTACAGTCAGTAGGTGTCATTATTACATTGAAAGCTCGCTCCCGAGGCGCAGATGTCTCCTTCAATGTAAAAACAATTCAGAACCACCTACTTAGAATTTTGTGCTGTCTTTGGCGGCATCATGTTGTGCAACAAAGTGTGCAGTGAGTCGTCCTCGCCCACAACCCAAATGGCATCGTGGCGCACAATGACGCGTTCGGCTGTGGCGGGTTCGATATTGCCATCGGCGTCTTCAAAACCTACTGCCATGCAGTGATACTCTGAGCGTATGCCGCTGTCGCGTAGCGCGGTGCCTATGAGCGGACTACCCTCGCGTACGAGCAGACGGCGCAGCAACAATTTGCTTGCGGTTTGCGGCAGCACAGCCAGTTCGTGGTTCATGCGCTGCTGAAAAAGCTGCAAACTTTCGTCACTGCCAATGGCCTCGATGCGGTCGCCCGGAAATATCATGGTGTCGCCATCGGGCACATTGATGCGGTGGCTGCCACGCACAATGGCAGCTATCATCACCCCGTCGTGATGGCTGAACCCAAGGTGGCGCAGGTGGCACCCGCCCCAAGCGGAGTCTTCGGGCACCTCGAGTTCGGCAATGTGAATGTTGCGGCTGTTGAGCCGGCCGGCATAACCGGGTTCACCTGCCGTATTGGTTTGCGCCATCACCTCGCGCGAGCGCAAATTCTGCAAGAACACGCGCTCCATTTTGATGCTGACCCACTTGACGTGGCGTGAAGCGATGATGAGCGCTACTATCAGCACCGAGGCGAGCGTGTTCCATACCCACCAGAAGGGTGACAGAAAGTTGATAACATAATATATGGCTGCCGTGGCCAGTGCATATCGCACACCAAATGTAACCCACAGCCCGACATGGTTCATGCGGCTGCGGCGGCGCAACTGTTTCCATTCGTCAGAATGATTTTTGCGCATGACGATGGCGCGCAAAAAGGGCGAAGCCACTAACACTGTGAGCAAGCCGCACGCCACATTGCCCGGCCAATGGCCTAATGCGCCGCGGCACAGGGGTAGCAACACAGTGAAGGATATGAGTATGACGGCCACACTGAGGGTAAGGTAGGCCCCCACCTGGCTGACCAGAGCCATGAGCAGGCGTTTCCACATACCGTCGGTGGCTGCAACGGCTGATTGGGCCCCGGCATGTGTGCCACGTTCCATCAAGCGGTGCATTACATTTTGCGGCACCACACGTTCAAGCAGGCGGCATGCAGGCTGAGCGGCCCTTATCATGTAGGGGGTGAAGAAAGTTGTGATAATGCTGACAGCTACCACTACGGGGTAAAGGAAGTCGCTTGTCACGCCGAGCGATATGCCAAGCGAGGCTATAATAAAGGCGAACTCACCGATTTGTGCCAACGAGAAACCGCCTTGCACCGCGATGCGCAGGGGTTGGCCCGAAAGCAAGAAGCTGGTGGTGCCAAACACGGCCTGCCCCACAATGATGGCGATGCACAGCACCACTATGGGCAACCAATAGGCGGCCAGCACAGCGGGGTCGACCAACATGCCCACCGACACAAAGAATATGGCTCCAAAGAGGTCTTTGACGGGTGACACCACGCGCTCAATCTTTTCGGCCTCTACCGTCTCGGCCAAGATGCTTCCCATCATAAAGGCCCCGAAGGCCGAACTGTAACCGACCTTGCCGGCTATGACGACTAACAGAAAGCAGAGTCCGATGCTCACCACAAGGAGTGTCTCCTTGTTCAAGAACCGGTGGGTGCGGCGCAAAAATATGGGTATGATGTACACGCCCACCACAAACCATAGTATGAGGAAGAAGCCAAGCTTGAAAAGGCTGCCTACGAGTTCCATACCCTGAAACTGGCGCGACACGGCTAATGCGCTGAGCACTACCATGAGCAATATGCCGAGTATGTCCTCTAAGATGAGTACGGAGAGCACCTCGCCTGCAAACTTTTGCTGCCGCAGTCCGAGGTCGTCAAAGGCTTTGTAAATGATGGTGGTGCTGGACATGGCAAGCATGCCGCCAAGGAACAGACTGTTCATGCTGCCCCAGCCAAACAGGTGGCCCACCATGTTGCCCACACTCATCATGCAGAACATGACACTGCAGGCGGCTATGACGGGGCCGATGCCCATCTTGACTATTTTTTTGAACGAAAACTCGAGGCCGAGCGTAAACATCAAGAATATGACGCCTATGTCGGCCCATGTGTGTATGCTGCTCATATCGCTCACGCTGGGGGTATAAGGCATGTGTGGCCCTGCTAAAAAGCCAGCCACAATATAGCCTAACACCAATGGTTGCTTGAGACGCTTGAACACCAGCGTCACGAGGCTTGCCGAGATGAGTATGAGCGCAAGGTCGGATATAAACGATTCCATACGGGTTGACGAGTTTACAAGTTGAAAAGTTTACAAGTTGAAAAGTTGACAGGTTGACAAGTTTACGGGTAAGTATGCAGTACTCTACTTATTATGTCAAAGTCAGACTGGTAAGAATCTTAAAAGCTTGACAAACTTACCCGTTAACCCGTCAACTTGTTAACCCGTCAACTTGTTTGCTAACATCACATCACCACCACCTTGGTGGCCACACTGGTTTTGCCATCGGCTGTTGCCACCATGATGTAGTACACACCGGGAGCTACGCGCTTGCCCGTGTTTTGTTGCGACAAGTCCCATTGCCATGAGCCGCCCACACTGTTGCCACGGGCTACTAACTGCTGCGCACTGCTCAGCACTTTTACCTCAGCATTCTCTGTCAGGCCGGTGATGGTAAGGTCGCCGCTGTATTCAGGACGCACGGGGTTGGGATATGCCTTGATGTTGTTTTTGTGCAAAGAGGGCAGTGCCTCGGTCACGCCGGTGTCGTAGGCACAAAGTCCATCTTCGGTGGCAATGTACAGTTTGCCCGTTTTTGAGTCGAGGGCCATGTCGTTGACCACATTCGATATCAAGGGCGAATCGTCCGCCGTGCAATGGCCAAGCACCTCGGTGCCGTCCTCGTTGACGAGGTAGATGCCAGCCCCCACGGTGCCAATCCACTTGCGGTTGCCGCCGTCCACCACGATGGCCGACACATTGGCGCCATTGAGCAGGTAGTCGGCATAGTTGGTGCCATCGTTGCGCGGCACTTTGGGCTGTACGGCATAGCAGCGGTTGTCTGAGAACCACGCATCGGGGTCATCTATCATATACACGCCCGTGGTGCAGCCAAACCAAATGCGGCCATTTTGGTCCTCGGCAATGGTTTTCACCTCGCGAATGTCACAAGGCGCGTTGTCTTCGTTATACACTGTATGGCGGAAAGCCGAGCGGTCGTCGGACGTGCTGTTGATAGTGCCGCCAAAGTCGAAAGCCCCCAATCCACTGGTCTGCGAGCTAGTGGTCAGACGTACACTCACCCAGGCCCAGCCACGCGAGTCGAACAATATTTTTTCGGCACGTTTGTGTCCGTCCAGTGCCTCACATGGCACCGGTTGCCAGTCGCCGCCACGTGTCTGTACGGCCAACAGGGTGTGCGAACGGTTGTTGCACACCCAATAGTTGCCTTCGCTGTCGAAAGTGCCACCTCCCACAAGTATACGACCATTCTTGGTTGCCTCATTCGATGTGGCACTGGCCAACACGTCGTTGGTGGTACTGCAGTTATAGATGTTGGCAATTTTGCCGTCCTTGTAGTCGAGCACACCTGCGCCATAACTTACTGCGCGCACATGGGTGGCGTCAGCCGGGTCGACGTCAATATTTATCATCGACATATAATATGGTGCTCGGTTGTGCACTTCCTTCAGTCTGGCTATCACATTGTCCTCGTCCATGTCGCTCCATGTCTGCCCATCATAATAGCCCAAAAAGCCCTCGCAGCCCTCGGTGCCGAACAAGCCCCCCGACACATACAAACCGCCGTCTACCACCTTTAGGTCGTAACTTTCCTTATGGCGCGGTCCGAAGTCGCCTACCTTGCCCGCAGCTGCAGGCAGTTCTACGGTACTTCCTTTTTCAGAGGCTGGCAGATTGTAGGCATTCAGCCCGTCGTACTGTTCGGCAAAGTAAAGCGTGCCGCCAGCGGTGCGTGTGATGCTCGGCACCGTGCGCCCATTGGGGGTGGTTACATTGAGTACCACCTTGTCAGTAGCATAGTCGGTGTCGACAAGCACGGCCACATGCCACTGACTGATAAACTGCACATACTTGCCATTGGCCGAACCGGCCACTACCTGCATACCCGATATTTTGGTACTGCTCGGTGTGCCGTCGGCAGCCACCTGCATCAAATATATGCCGCCGGCCTTTTCCATGATATACACACCGGCCTGACTGCCCACAAAGCCGCCTACCACGTGTCCGGTAAGCACGGGTTTCCATTGGTTGGGGTCGTCGTAGTTGTAGGGGTTGCCAGCCGTCATGCTACCGCATACCACCTGGTTGCTCCTGGCGGCATACACACGTCCGTTTACCACTATGGCGTCGGCCACATCGGAGCCTATCTGGTAATAGCCCTGTATGGTACGGTCTTTCAAGTTGACCACAATCACGCCCTTGTTGGCCACAATGCAAGCCCAGTCGCCATACACATTCATGCGGCTTGTTGTCACCTGGTCGTCAATGTAGTTCTTTATCTGCGGTATGTTGAACACACTGAAACGCCCCGTCGCCCCATCGCCCTTGTCGGGATAGATGAGGTCGACGCTGTTGTCGTCGTACAAGGCCACCATACACTTTTGGCTGTCGGACCACCCTATGCTGCTAATGCCCTTGCGCACCAGACCGCACGACAACTTGTCTATTTCGTAACTGCTCTGCGTGTCGGCATCGTAAGCCAGCAAATTGCCGTTGAACAGGGTGTACACCACATTGCCCACAGCAAGGGTTTGGGTGGCATTGTGGTACGACAGATAGTAACTCCAGCGCGATGCCGACTGCAAGTCGTTGCTTGCCGCAACGGGCATGGCTGCCGGTGCGGCTGACAACATGGCTGCCAATAATATGAGACGTGATATTTTCATATAACTTAATAGTCTGTATTGCAAAAAAAGTCAGAGAGAAAGCCCGAGAGAAAACCACACCACGCGCTCTCAGTCCATCAGACTGAAACACAGGGTGCTTGTCGCTCTCCTCAACTTTCTCTCTGCTATTTAACGATTCAAAAAGTCAACAAGTTTGGCCACGGCGCGCGCACGGTGTGATATGCGGTTTTTCACCTCCACGCCCAGTTCGGCAAATGTTTTACCCATGTCTTCGGGCATGAACACGGGGTCGTAGCCAAAACCTTCGGTACCGCGCTTTTCGGTAGCTATTTCGCCACGCACCACGCCCTCAAACACGTGTTCCTCGCCATTCTGTATCAAAGCTATGGCTGTGCGGAACTGTGCCGTGCGGTCGTCGGCATTTGACAAGGCTGCCAGCAGTTTGGCGGTGTTTGCCTCGGGGTCGTGGCGGTCGGGATAGGCATAACGTGCCGTGTGCACACCTGGTGCACCGCCCAGAGCCGTCACTTCCAGCCCAGTGTCATCGGCAAAGCAGTCGTAGCCATAACGTTCCTTCACCCAACGCGCCTTGATAAGGGCATTGCCCTCAAGCGTGTCGGCTGTTTCGGGTATGTCGTCGTGGCAGTTGATGTCTGCCAACGACAGAATGTTGAGCTTGTCGCCAAAGATGGCACGTATCTCAGACAATTTATGCGCATTGTTGGTGGCAAACACCAACGAGGCTGTTTGTTGTTGCATGATGTGCGATATTACGATATTAAGCAGACAGCCATACATGATGCTGCCTCGTTCTTATTTTGTCTACTTTCAAGGCATAGCCAAACTGTCAACCCGTCGGCATTAGAGCTCTTTCAGCCATTTCTTGCCACTCCGCGTATTAAGCCACAGGGTGAAGATGGCTAAGGCTACTAATAGTACGGCAAATGTCATTATCAAGCTGTTCATTTGTGCTTTATGATTTTATTGCCCAAATATATAAGCCCTTATTCAAGTTTCGAATTTATGTACGCACGGCCTGAAAGGCCAACAGCACTTAGCCCAGGGCAACGCCCTGGGTAGGGTTTCGTTGAGGCTGTCGCCCTGAAAGGGCAAAAGCATTCCCGAATTCATTTCAGGCTTTTGCCCTTTCAGGGCGCAAACCCATCGGAAATCGGTTACCCAGGGTGCCGCTTCGCTTGCCCTGGGCTTGGTACTTTTGGCCTTTCAGGCCGTTCCCGTCCAAATCCGAAACTTGAGACCCTTATTCCTTATCGCCCTGAGGTTTGGCCTTTACCTTGATACGGTCAAAGCCCTCGCCAAACACGCCGATTACCTTCGACTGCGAAACAAAGGCATTGGGGTCTATGCTCTGAATGATGCGGAATATATTGGTACTCTCACGTTTTTTGGCCAATACTACAAGCACTTTGCGCTCTTCCTTGGTATACCAGCCCTGACCATCGAGCACCGTCACACCGCGGTGTGTGGCACTAATGGCCGCTGCAATGTCGTCGTATTTACGCGAGAATATTAGGAACTGAACCGACTGGCGGCCCCGGTCAACCACATAGTCGAGCATGAGGTTGACAATGATGAGCGTGCAGTAGCCGTAGAGCAACTTGTCCACATCGCCATCGGGCAGGAAGAAAGCAGTGGTGATGATAATGATGTCGCAAAGCATCATCATCTGTCCCAGCGTCACGTCCTTGTACTTGTTGATAATAGAGGCTATGATGTCGGTGCCGCCGGTTGAGCCGTTGTGCAGGAATACAAAACCTATGCCCACGCCCTCAATGGCTGCACCCAAAATGCACGACATGAAGGCATTGCCTTGCACTACCTGTGGCAGATGGCTGCGCGGGTTGATGTCGGGAAACATGTCGGGGTGCGTCTGACCAAGATGTATCATGATTTCCTGCACAATGCCCAATAAGAAGGTGAGCATGAACACAGCGTAGATGGTTTTAAGGCAAAAACGCCAACCCAACACCTTGACGGCCACGCACAACAACAGAATATTGACAGCAAAAAAGGTGTATTGCACGGGGAACTCCGTGGCATAGAATATCACTGCTGCCGCACCGGCCAAACCACCTGTGGTAATTTCGTAAGGCAGTTGGAAACAAGTGAACCCCATGGCATACATTATCAAGCCAATGGTGATGATTACGTAGTCGCGAATGTCCTGCGCAATCGTCGTTTTGAATTTGGTAACCAATGTTGTAAAAGGTATTTTAAGTAGGTGCTCAAAATTAGTTGATATGAATTGGTGCACTCTTTCGTTCAGAAACATAGGTTGAAGAGGGAGCGTAGCGGGCTACGTGACCGATGAAACCTATGTTTATGGACGAAAGAATGCGCCAAGGCATATCGACTAATTCTGAACATGATTATATAAACTAATTTTGAATACCTACTTATCATGCGCCGGCAGCATGCCACCGGCACATGAGTTGAGGGTGTTACTTTACTACAATGTTTACAATGCGACCGGGCACCACAATCACCTTCACCACTTGTTTGCCTTGGAGGTGCTTTTGAGCCTGCTCTGATGTCAGGGCAGCCTCCTGAATGGCCTCTTTGGTGGCATCGGCGGGGAAGTCGAGCGTAAAGCGTGTCTTGCCGTTGAATGAGATAGAGAGGGTTTGAGAGTCCTCCTTCAAATACTGCTCGTCATACTTGGGCCACTCGGCATCGCACACCGTGGTGGTGTGGCCAAGACTGTGCCACAGTTCCTCAGCAATGTGGGGGGCAAACGGGGCAAGGAGTGCCACTACCTGCTCGAGCACGGCACGGCTGGTGCACTTTTGCTGCGCCAGTTCGCCCACGGCTATCATAAAGGCGGGGATAGACGTGTTGTATGAGAACACCTCAATGTCCTCGCTCACCTTTTTGATGAGTTTGTGCAGTGTTTTCAGATTATCCTTGGTAGGTTCGGCATCGGTCACCGCCCATTCGCCATTCTTGGGATAGAAGAGGTTCCAAGTCTTGCGCAAGAAACGGAAACAGCCGTCAATGCCGTTTGAGTCCCAAGGCTTGCTTTGGTTGATGGGGCCAAGGAACATTTCGTACAGACGCAGGGTGTCGGCACCATACTTCTCTACAATCATGTCGGGGTTGACCACATTGTACATCGACTTCGACATCTTTTCAATAGCCCAACCGCACACATATTTGCCATCTTCGAGCACAAACTCTGCTGTGGCATATTCGGGGCGCCACTGCTTGAAGGCCTCCACATCGAGCACATCGTTGTGCACAATGTTCACGTCCACGTGTATCGGCGTGGTATCGTACTGGTCCTTCAGTCCAAGGCTTACAAAGGTGTTGGTGTCCTTTATGCGGTACACAAAGTTGGAACGGCCCTGTATCATGCCTTGGTTGACAAGCTTTTGAAATGGCTCGTCCTTGCACGACACACCAAGGTCGAAGAGGAACTTGTCCCAGAAACGGCTGTAAATCAAGTGTCCCGTAGCGTGTTCCGAACCACCGATATACAGGTCTACATTCTGCCAATATTCATCAGCCTGCTTGCCCACGAGTGCCGTATCGTTGGCAGGGTCCATATAGCGCAGGTAGTAAGCCGACGAACCGGCAAAGCCTGGCATGGTTGAGAGTTCGAGGGGAAACACCGTCTTATTGTCAATGCGGCTGTTGTCGGTCACACAGTTGGCCTCAGTGTCCCAAGCCCAACGGGTGGCGTTGCCAAGGGGCGGTTCACCAGTTTCGGTAGGCAAGAATTTGGTCACCTCGGGCAATTCGAGCGGCAGACACGCCTCGGGCACCATCTGCGGCATACCGTCCTTATAATATACGGGGAACGGTTCGCCCCAATAGCGCTGACGCGAGAAGATGGCGTCGCGCAAACGGAAGTTCACCTTAACGCGACCCAAGTTATTTCCGGTTACAAATTTCTTAGTGGCAGCAATAGCCTCCTTCACGCTCAAACCATTGAGTGTGAAGCCGTTAAGCGTTTGCTTGCCATCGGCAGGCGAGTTCATCACGGTGCCTTCCTTGGCGTCAAAACTCTCTTCGCTCACATCGGCACCCTCAATAAGCGGCACGATGGGCAAACCGAAGTGGCGTGCAAAGGCGTAGTCGCGTGAGTCATGGGCAGGCACGGCCATAATGGCACCTGTGCCATAACCAGCCAGCACATAGTCGCTCACCCACACAGGTATTTCGTCGCCCGTAAAGGGGTTGATGGCATAAGCGCCCGTAAACACACCCGTCACACGGCGGTCGGCAATGCGCTCACGCTCTGTACGCTTTTTGGTAGCATCAAGATAGGCATTCACCTCAGCCTTTTGTGCTTCGGTGGTGAGTTGCTGCACGAGTTCGCTCTCAGGAGCCAGCACCATAAAGGTTACACCAAAAATAGTGTCGGCACGTGTGGTAAAGATCGTGAACTTTACATCGCTGTCCTTCACCAAGAACTGCATTTCGGTACCCTCGCTACGACCAATCCAGTTGCGTTGTGTCTCCTTGAGCGAGTCTGTCCAGTCTATTTTATCAAGTCCATCGAGCAGGCGCTGTGCGTATGCCGACACACGCAGGCACCACTGTTTCATTTTCTTCTGCACCACAGGGTAGCCGCCGCGTTCGCTCACGCCGTCCACCACCTCGTCGTTGGCCAGCACGGTGCCGAGTTTCGGACACCAGTTCACCATTGTCTCGCCGAGGTAAGCAATGCGGTAGTTCATCAGCACCTGTTGCTTCTCCACCTCGCTCATCTGCTTCCATTCGTCGGCAGTAAAGTGCAGTTCCTCGCTCTGTGCCAGGTGTGCGGTGCAAGCGCTGCCCTCAGTTTCAAACTTCTTGATAAGTTTGCTTATAGGCTGTGCCTTTTCGCACTTTTTGCAGTAGAAGTGGTTAAACATCTGCTCAAAGACCCACTGTGTCCAGTGGTAGTATTTAGGGTCACAGGTACGCACCTCTCGGTCCCAGTCAAACGAGAAACCTATTTTGTCCAGCTGTTCGCGATAGCGTTTGATGTTTGTCTCGGTTGTTACAGCCGGGTGTTGTCCTGTTTGAATGGCATATTGTTCAGCTGGCAGACCATAGGCATCATACCCCATGGGGTTAAGCACATTGTAGCCACATTGGCGCTTATAGCGTGCATATATGTCTGATGCGATGTAACCCAGAGGGTGACCTACGTGAAGGCCGGCGCCTGAAGGATAGGGAAACATATTGAGCACATAAAACTTCTTTTTTTGCTCATCTATCTCCACATGATATGTCTTTTCAGCGGCCCAAGTCTTCTGCCACTTCTGTTCAATGTCTCTGAAATTATATTCCATCTTTATTCTTTGTAGTATTATTGATGCAAAGTTAGTGCAAGGTGAGCGAAGTGCAAAATGAAAGTTTCAAAACTTTCATTTTCAATTCCGAAGCGCAGCCTAACTTGACGTAAGAAAAGTTAGTGCAAACCGAATGCAGAACAAAGTGAAAAACATGATTTTTTCACTTTGCTCTGCTGAGGTGCAATGTGATGGCGCAGAAAAGTAATGAAGTTAGGATATAGTGCCGTTTCTTTGTTTGTAAGTTATGAAATCTGCCGCTAACGCGGAGAACATAAGAACAAAAGGACATAAGAACAGAAGTGCTTCAAGACATACGGGCATGGACTTGCGTCCATGTGCCCTCA
>ERZ1026776.313-NODE-313-length-35174-cov-15.053959_pt1 | contig 35174 bp, 48 predicted proteins | sample MGYA00380125_ERZ1026776 | MGnify/ENA primary metagenome ERZ1026776 (study PRJEB33269, sample SAMEA4719761) | human gut metagenome | biome: human-associated habitat; feature: organic feature; material: feces | place: Cameroon | collected 2013-10 ...
ATTCAAACGCTAAAATCCCAGTATTTATGCGGATTTCAGCGAAAATGTTTTGATTACCTATGATTACTTTTAGATAATTTTCAAAGGAAAGGAGATTCCTGCAAAAGTGCTACTAAAGATAAATCGACCATAGATCGGTTTATTTTTTTGCGAAAAAATAGGAGAAGTTTTCAAAAAAATCTTGGTAAATGATTTTGATACCCCCCTACCCCTCATTTTCAGTTGAAAAATCGAAATGGAATTTTTTCAAAATTTGGTGCAGATTTTGCATCGATTTGTTCTGAAAAATGTGATCTGATTTTGAATATAGTATTCTTGATTATTTTCCCCCAGTTCTGGAGATATACTCCATAAACTCATAATATGCCCCGCCTGCGGCTTTGGCTGGCTCAAATTTTGACGATAGGAGAGCAAACGCAGAAACTCACGTATAGACCGCATAATTGCCTTAAAATGGATTTTACGCGGTTGTTCCCAGTGTGTCAATCTGTTTTAGCTGGTAGGTGTACACTTTTATTTATAGCCTGCGCCAGCTGCTCCGAGGACTTGGCCAGATATTTCTGTGTTGTTGTAACGCTGGCGTGCTGGAAAAATTCCCTTGTCGCCTCAATGTCATGACCGGAGTTTTTATAGATCTGCTGGCCGGCAAACTTCCGAAAGCTATGTGTTGAGGTCTGCGGGATGTCTAAATATTCCCGAGCAGCCTTAAGCGCTTTCTGTACAGCCCTTTCTGTAAACTGGAAAATACGCCGCTCCGGGTTGATCCCGTTTTCTGCGCAGTAGTCCCGGATATAATTATAAACCGGCTCCGGGACCTGGTGCCGCCGTGCCTTGCCTGTTTTCTCTTCGATAATGTCCATCCGGTAATGATCACCATCACGCACCAGAGAGGAAAGGGACAAGTGCAAAATATCACCGATCCTGCAGCCTAAATTAGCCTGTATAACTAAGCAGCAGGCCATATGTGGCGCAGGGCGGTGTATTACGTTATCTTTTCCGGTGTAGCCGGTACGGATTAGCGAAACAATACGGTTATAGCTTTCTTCGTTAACTGCCAGTGTGGTATAAGCTCCCATATGATTCTATCCCCTTTCTAACTCGTAAATAGCCCACCGCAGGGCGGCGGCTGTCTCTGTGTCGTGTTCGCGCTCTGCGCGTTCCAGTAGCTTATAAAGCCGTTCAAGATTCTTTTCCTTCATGTGCTTTTTCTCCTTTCTTTCGGATATAAAACCGCCGCCGGTAGTGATCCGGCGGGCATCCTCTGCGGCGGCTATTGTTCGCAGTTTATATCTGCAAGCTCTTTGCGTATTTCCTTGATCTCTGCAAGGTATACCGGGTTATCTTTGCAGGCTTCGAGGTTGTCCAGTCGTCCTATTATTTCTTCTTTTCTGCGTTCATTTTCGCTCATGGTGTGATACCTCCATATTTTCAATTTTTCCGTTTCCGGATAAAGGTAAGCCGGGGAATCGAACCCCGGGAACCGCCGCCGCTTGCCTAAATAAGTACACCCAAGCGCATACAATCACGCTTTCTATCACAAACAATTTTCCATTTTTCAAAGTCACCCTTGATATTTTCGGCGGTTCTGGTGTCCGCCCATTCGTCCTGGGCTTTAATATAAGCGGCTTTCGCATCGTCTTTCTGTTTCTGCAATTTTTCCATAAATTCCATAATATCAACCGTCCTTTCATTATGTATTTATATTTCTAAAACTATCCATTCTCCGGCTGGAGCATTTTTTACAAGCTTCTGGATTGTGTTATTAAGTTTTCTTGATGTAAAATCATCATCATACCAGGTCTTAATAATATTAGATTCATTTCCTTTTTCCACAAGAGAAACGATATTAGCTACTCTTTTAAGAGTTACTTTCATATATTTCACCATCCTTTCATCGTGTGCCCTGTCTCATCGGTACAGGTGGGGCAGTTCCTGCAGACCGCCGGGCGGCGGTTTCGACTATTGACAAATTTTTCGGAAGATTTCAATTGTGAGTTCTGCAGCGGCTCTTTTCTTGTCGGATGTGTAGCCGCGGCGCTTACTATTTAAGGCTTTTTTTGCTTGTGCAAGGTTTCCAATGCCCCATGAAGCCGCTGTGTTCAACTTTGCCCATTCGTTCGGGGTAACTTTTACAGCTTTAAGCGTTGCTAAATTAATGCAATAATCTTCTTTATTCTCCGGGTGTAAGTCCTCACAAACAGGAATATATTCATGCGTCCCCATGTTTTCGCCAATATTCCAAACGAAAAAGCCAGCCGGGATTTTCTCAACGATTTCGAAAACGTCCGTTTTTTCGCAGAGTGTAGAAGTACTATAGATTTTATTATTTTCAAATTTTAATGTTGTCATGTTTTCCCTTTCTGGTCTGCCATCATCAGAGCCGGGAGACCATCCCGCGGCTGACGCCCCAGGGCGGAGCGTTTCGGCTTAAATAATTTTTGCATAGAATTCAGAAACTTTCTGGATCCCGTCGGCATCCTCGCAGTTTTCAAGATCCGCCAGCCGGATTATAAAAAATCTATCCTTTGTTTCCTTTGGCAAGCAGTTATTTATAAAATCTTCTGCATTATCTGGATGGGAGAAAGTAGCGGTAACAGTTACCTTTGTTTTTCTGTCGTCCTGTGTGCTCTTGTCGATCTTGTAAGCCACCGCCCAAGGGCAAGTATTAAATGTCATATTCTGCATGCTTGATACCTCGCTTTCGTGCTTCATTTGATATACTGATAATATTACATAAATACGAATAATGCAACAGTATTACATAAATATAATTACATAAAATAAAGATTCTACGTTTTGTATAAAAGTATTACATAAATACACGACAATATTGTTTATAATGTAATATATTTAATAATCGTATTGCATAAATAATTATTACGTGATAACATTTAATAAAAGATTTTATGAAATAGGGGTGATATCTGTTGACAGGAAAAGAAGCTAAAGAACGGTTAGAAAAGCAGTATAAACGACAGAATGAGCATATAAAAGAAAATTACGACAGAATTTCTATAACATTGCCAAAAGGAACAAAAGAGAGAATAAAAGCAAAAGGGGAAAGCGTAAACGGATATATTACCCGGCTTGTTTTGGCTGATCTGGATAATTAAGGCGGTCTTTCAAAGGCTGCCTTTTTTGTGGTTTTTCTGCTGTTATACTTCACATATAACAAGGACTTCCCAAGCAACTTCCCGAACAAATCCCAAGCAACGGACAGCCAACAAAACCAGTATTTATGCGGCTTTCAAGACTTTGCATTTTTCAATTTCCCAAGCAAATCCCACGCACTTTCCCAAACAGTTCCCAAGCAAAACTCGCGCGCGGATATAAACTATATATAATAATATATTATAAGGGCTTAAAAAGGATATAAATAAAAGCGCGTACGCGCGTATGCGCATACATAAATATTTTTACAAAATGGTTGTTGACAGAATTATAATACTGTGGTTTATAATATATCCATAGGGCGGCAATGATCCGCCGAAATATTAAAGCGTGTATGTGCTAGCTCGCAGGCCTTGACCACATACAACGACCACGCAGCAGGCGTGCAGAGATCAGAGCAAACGGCTCCAGTCTATACGGTATCCACTCCGTAGGGCTGGAGCTTTATTTTTTATTCGATCACTTCCAGGGATCCGGAAGACGTGGAGCAGATCAGAAAGGACGGGGAGCCATGAAAGACAATACAGAGCTTGCATATAACGGAGCAAAGGTATATACGAATCGCATTCAGGAACTAGCAGACGAATTTATTAATAATCAACTGGACGATAAACAGCGTGAAGAGATGCCAAATAACTCTAATACTTTTATGGCTATGATATTATATATCTCTGATAATATCCCAAAGGTAGATAATAATGACATACAGCAGTTAGATAATATTTTTAATATATATACCAGATTATGTGTTAAATATAATATGCTGCCTACTTTAGAATCGTTTAGTATGTTAATTAATATTAATCCTGGTACATTATCGGATTGGAGTAGTGGAGCATTAAGAAGTACAGTATATTATGACTCTGAAGGTAAGTATATAAAAGACTTTGCAGCATGGCAGCTGAACCACAGGGGCGAGCAGTACAGAGCGGAACCCAGTACGGCGCACGCCGAAGCGGTCAAAAAATGGAAAAATATTTGTAAAAATTTCTTGGTAAATTCTCTGCAGAATTCCCGGGGAACTGATGCAAATAAAATATTTATTGCAAAGGCTGCTTATGGCATGGTGGAGACGGCACCTATACCAGTGGCCAACCAGGAGCAGCACCGGACAGCGGAGCAGATCGCAGCGGATTACAGCACCGCCGGAGCTCTTCCGGGGGATGTTCAGCCGGATTTTTAAGAATCTTTCGGCAATATGCACAAAGGTTTTAGAGTGGCAAAAAAGGAAAAGCCTGGAAATATGGGAAAGTTCGCAAAATGGTATAAATGCGAACTTTTGAAAAGGGTACAGGATCAGACCGGGGGCGGGGGTCTACTGGGAACGGTCCCCGGGGCATAACTGAGCCCCTCATCCATTCAAAAATCAAAAAAGCCATCCTCCTACATACAGCCCACCAATTTACTACAGACAATATCATTCAAACCACATCAGATAAAATTCAAAGTTACGATCGATAACATGATTCAAAAAATTTCAAAAAAACAAAAAAGACCATTTAGGAGACATAGCCGTGATACCATTCATTCAAAAAGATAAGGCTATTACAAAGGCTAGAAGATATTTTAAAAGATATGGATATCGTGTAGTTGGCAGTAAGACCACTAACGCCTATGTGTATGTAAAAGCTGTCAGCTATTTAAAAAATCCGGTTATTGGGAGAGTAAGTCTCAATACGGGCACAGTGGTAGCAATACTGAATGTAAATGGCTGCCCGGTAGAAATCACAGATGGAAAATACGATTAACAGGAGGAAACGCATGATTTTTTTACTCGTTATGCTATTTTGGATTTTATATACATTGCAGGCTCCGTGGTGGATGTATTTGCTATTGATCCTCCTAGGGATATGTGGAACTAAGGATTGAGGTTATAGCTTATGAAAATCTACGGTAAAGAGATCACGGATGAATGTCAGTACTGCGGTGATGTTCTTCAGTGTGAATTATTCCTTCAGGGGCACGGAATCAAACAGGAGAGATCCAACATCACAGAGATGTTTGCCTGCCAGATGGATCATAACAATAAGCGCGATGGAAGCGCTTCAAACATGACTGGGAAAAAGAAGAAAGAGCTTCCGGAGGATGTAAAAGCAATTTATACTGCAGTCTGGAAAATCCATAAAGGCAATCCGTATCCTAAATCTGATGAAGACTGGGAGCAGATCAACCGGGAATGTAAGGTGCTGCTGAAAATGTATGATTGTCCGTTTGCACATAGTCTGATTCAAACGATGATTGCAGAAATAGAACGGCGTGTTAAAAAGGAGTCTTAGCTCAGTTGGTTAGAGCACCCGGCTCATAACCGGTCGGTCCTAGGTTCAAGTCCCAGAGACTCCACTGTATTGCTTAGTCCATGAGCAATACCCCCTTTTACACCTCATAGCGGAATGCTGTTAAGAGCCGTCAATGGCTCGTGAGGGTTTTCCGGCTCCCATCCCACGGAGTCGGAGAGAATGTCAGTAAATACATGTAAAATCCTGCACGGCCCTTGCAGTCATAAGATGGGTGTAGGTGGTGGCAGAATGGTATTGCAGGCAAAGAAGCCGATCAGTAAGAGTGTTGCCGAGTGACAGGTGGACGATCACCCATAGCCAGCAACAACACCTTTTCAGAAACTGATTTTGTGAGGTTCAAATCCTCACCCACCTATTTTCCATGATGACGCATGGATAGTGCAACGCAGGGCACGAAAAACATTATTGCTAACCGTCTGATGGCGGTTTCGGAACGTAGCTTAATTGGTAAAAGTGGCGTGTACACGGAAAACAACAACGAGAGCCGGATTGAAGGTTCGAATCCTTCCGTTCCGATGGTGCCGAGCTGATTTGATACTGTATGCGTAGCGCGGTCGTGTACAGAGATATGGAGTGAGGTGTCCGCGCATTTCGGGGAAGCGGCAACGATTGGCGGTGTTGCGGCGGACTGTAAATCCGTTCCCACGTGGTAAACACTGGAGGTTCAATTCCTTTCTTCCCCATTTTGCAGAAATAAAATAGAGCGTGAGATACGGTGGCGGCACAAGGTGTTTCGTAAATGTACAAGTTAGGTAAACAGCCGGGAGACATCCTACCGATAAACAGCAGAAAATCATAACGCTTGTCCCTGTTCGCAGGTGCTGACTAACTGCTGCATAATATCTGTTTCTGCAATTATTCGGTCAAATTACGCTGTCTGCCAGCAGATGGTCTATGTTTTGGCTGTATTGGCATTACACGATGGCAATTCCGGAAAAAGTTGTCGTATGCCTAACACCGCAAGAATCAAACACTGTTATGGTGTCATAGCATGGGGCGTTGAGGACTGCGGCGAACAACAATTCAGAAAGCGAGGGAGTTTTGATGATTATAACCGTATATGGCGTAATTGTTTTTCAACTCGTTACCTGGATTGGAGTTTTAGTTACGAAGTCCAGTGAAGCGGCAGCAGATAGAAAGTATGGAGAAGATATGTGTGGGTTCGCATATCCGGCCATACCATCGAGGCATGAAGTCCCCGAATAGACCTTGCCGGTGAGATAGAAAATATGATCAGAACCCATAAAACTTTGAAAATCATCGGTTTGGTCTGAAAAACGTAAACTCGGCTAAACTAAATGAATATGGGAGCCAGAATGTGATTCTGGCTCCTTTAAGGAAAGGTATATCGCAAGGCTGCAATTACGGTGAGGTGCACCAATAGTCCGTGAGGTCGGTTCGATTCCGGCACTTTCCATTTTGTACATTGAAAATTGAATATTGGCGGTTGAAGTGGTATAATAAATATATTACAAATGATGAAAGGAAAGTTATAATGGATATTATGTTAAGTATTATAAAATTGTGCAATGATAATAATGGATTTATAATGGCATTGCTTACGTTTGTGTATGTTATTGCTACAATTTTGATTTGTATATTCAATTATAAATCTGCGAAAGAGGCTAAAAATCAGGTTGAAACAGGAAATATTATCCAAAGGCAGAATGTTGACATTCAACTATTCGAAATGAGAAAGAAACTAATTTATGAATTAGATGAAGCATTAGTAGAAAAAATAAGTTATTTTACGAAAGCTATTTATGGTGATTGTTCCAGTGAAAAATATGAAGAAAAAGTTATTTTATTTTTGAGAGAACTTCCATATCTGTTTCAAAAGGAAGATTTTGAGTTTGTTTATAAAGCAAATGAATGTCTGAATGAAATACAGGTATATTTAGCAGATTACAACACAAAGAAATCGGAATTTATTTTCACGTTCTTTAAAGATGATTACCAAGATAAATTAAAAAAATTTGATGATAGCTCAAAGGATTTTTTGAGAGATGTAATCGATGAGGATAATTTTAGAAGTATATCTAGATCTGTTGAAACTGAAGAAATGTGCGAATGTATAATCTGTGCAAGAAAAAAACATTCAGAAGCAATGTGTATACTGAACAGTAATAGTATTAATAATGTGTTTCAAACAAAATATTTATCATTTAAATAGATTAAATATCATATCAACCGTCAATATTTGATGGTTGGTATTTTTTTACGCAAAATGAGGTGTGAGTATGTGTAATTTTTGCAAGGATTACAGTGAAAACAGAATCTTTGGCGCTGATATTCCTATCAAAAAGTGCGCAAGCGAAACTGATCTGAAAGATGCACAGATTATGAAGCATATCAGAGATAAAGTGCCAGGTATCGTGATTTATAAAGGATGTAAGGCAGCAGGATATTTTAATATTGCATTTTGCCCGATGTGCGGCAGAAAGTTGGTGGAAGGATGAGCATGAAAGCAGTAATTGAGAGTATAGAACGTGATGCGCTCCGGCAGGCAATGAAGCCAGAGATTGAAATGTCTTTGGTTGAATTTGCAGAGAAGATTGCACCATTTCCGTTATCTGAATTTCAGAAACAGTTAATTCGGGAATACGAGGAATGTGAGAAAAGAAATTTACCCTTGTGTTACATTCCACCAAGAAAAGCTGGAAGAGATTTTATATATCGATTGATTAAAGAGTGGGAACGTCAGTATCATTTGATAGATGCACGTTGTAGTAAATGCAACCGTCTTTTAGGAAAATTCAACGGACAGGCTGAAATCAAATGCCCGAAGTGCGGGGAAATTAATAGAATTGGGGTGAAATAATTTATGAATCAAGCAAAGTTTGTGAAATGGCAATATTGCAAAAACCTTAATGATATAAATCAAGCCATTCTGCAAAATGACCAGGATTGGGAAGAATTAAAGAGCGCAGAACAAATTATCAGTATAACATTTGACACAAACCATATGTGTTATGTTGTGTTTTGGACTGCTTAGCATAGCAAATAGAATATTTCCAAGAGCACCAGACGTAGAGTGCCTACGCAGAGAGCCAAATTTCCAAAATGTAAGGAAAGGAGGCTCTTTTTTTCGTGGTATCAGCAAAAAATAAAGCGGTGGTGGATGCCATCAAGAGATCGGATCTGAACAGCTACAAGGCGCTGAGCGATCTGTTGGATATGGCAAAGGTGATTGCGGATCCTGAGGGGGATCATGATCTTGCCTATGCACTTAAGCTGACAAATTTCATAAAACGGAAGATTCCAACACTGCCATCATCCATTGTGCTGAATCAGCTGTACTGGCAGGCTATGAAGTTCGAAGCACCACACCGGTTTGAAAGTTTCCTGCTGTATATGGAGAAGAATAGATCTCCGAAGAAACGATTTTACCAGCCGAGAGCAAAGACGCTTCATGTGGTGGTCGAAGACCTTCAGGATCTGGAAGACGGACTGATTGAATTCTATGGACTATCTCTTCCTCCGCGAGTTGGTAAATCCACGGTGTGCATTTTCTTCCTTGCATGGTGTGCTGGCCGGCATCCGGATTTACATAATGCTATGGGCGGACACTCCGGAATCCTGGCAAATGGATTCTATAAAGAGTTCCTGAACCTGATTACATCACCGGAATATACATACAATGAGATATTTCCCAACATAACATTGGAGAGCAAATCATCAGATGAATACACGGTGAATCTCAATGATCCGGACAGATTTGCAACACTCACTTGCCGAGGTATTGATGGTACATGGACCGGTGCGGTTGATATTTCCGCCGGCGGCTATCTGTATGTGGATGACCTTATCCGGGACAGAACAGAATCATTAAGTCCGACCCGACTAGAGAATCGATATCAGGACTATCTCAATGTCATGGTTGACCGTAAGAACGACGGTGCCAAGGAATTGATGGTAGGTACTAGGTGGTGTGTTGCAGATCCGTTAGGACGGAATGAAGAAAAGTTCAAGGGGAATCCAAAGGCACGGTTCCGGAAGATCCCTGCACTGAACGAAAAGGATGAATCCAACTTCAATTATGATTATGGTCTTGGATTCTCCACAGAGTATTACAAGAACCTGCGTGACAGGTTAGATAAAAATGAGTGGATGGCTAAGTATCAGCAGAGACCGTTCGTAAGAGAAGGACTGATATTCCCTATAGATGAATTGGAATATTACAATGGTGTTCTTCCGGATGGTGATTGTCTCACAGCGGCAGCCTGTGACGTGGCATGGGGCGGCGGAGATAGCCTGTCGATGCCGTTTGGAAAATTGTTCGGTAGTGCTGATGATGGTCCTATATATATTCCAGACTGGATATTCAATAAGGGAGATAAATACGTTACGAAGCCAGTTGTTGTGGCAAAAACGCTGCAACAAAAGCCCAATATGGTGCGTTTCGAGGCTAATAACGGAGGGGATGAGTATGCGGAAGATATTGACCGGCTATTAAGGGAACAAGGATATAAAACCAATATCTCTTGGGCAAAAGCAAGTAATCAAGTGGGAAAGATGGCAAAGATTATCCAGTATGCACCGGATATAAAACGCAGATTCCGCTTTCTCAGATCGGATCTGCAGAGCGATGAGTACAAGGCGGCAATGGAAGAACTGGGGATGCTTACCCAGGTAGGAAAGAACGAACATGAAGACAGCGCCGATGGATTAGTGCAGTTATTTCAACTGTTTGACGGTGGGATGACCAAAATTGAGATTTTGAGTCGCGCGGAGCTTGGAATATAGGGAGGACATATCGTGAATAAAAGACAGTTAAATCTTGAAAAATATGGAATCTCTGGAAAGAGATATAAGGAACTGTGTGGATTTTGTGAGCAGTATCCTGAGTGGGTTATGGAGTTGAACCATGCAAAAGATACAGTGAGAAGTTTGGAAATTACAGACATGCCTATTTGTCATAGTAATTCGGATGCGACAGGGAATCTTGCTATAAGAAGAACAGAACTGGAGAAAAAATGCAAGCTTATTGAGAAAACTGCGCTCCAGGCAGGGGAAGAACTAAGCCAATACATAATAAAATCAGTTTGTTATGAGCTGCCGGTGAATTATTTGATAGCATGTGATGGAATGCCTTTGAGCAAATCTGCTTTTTATGAAATGCGGCGGTATTTCTTTTATCTTTTGGATATTAACAAGGGATAAAATGAAAGTGCGGAAAAAAAGGACATACTTTCGTGATATATTGGTATCATCGAAAGAATCAAGAGAGCCGTGGGTAGTTAGCCCATAGGCTCTTTTTCTGTGCTAGGAGGTGAAAAAGGTGGAGCTTTTCGGAAGACGACAGATATTCTGCGACAAGACCGTAATTGATAGATCAAACATTATTGAAGTCCTTTTGGAAGCATATACCATTCACGGACAGAATCGGGCAGAAATGCTATATTTGTCTGATTATGTGAAGGGACACCAGCCGATTCTTGGCAGAGAGAAAAAAATCAGATCAGAAATTAACGAGAAAGTCGTTGATAACATGGCTGCAGAAATCCTTGAATTTAAGTTAGGGTATGAGTTTGGATCACCTATCTCATACGTTCAGAGAGGAAGAAAAGATATTAAGAGCAGAAACGCCCTTTTTGCTTTTGTAAAGAAAATATTTGCATCGGAAGAAAGTCGAAAAGAGGATCTGAGGGTTGCGGCACTCAATGAAATGATGATTGAGGAATGTAAGGCAGCAAAAGACTTACAACTTGCAAAGGATGTAAAAACATGCGGTGTAGGATATCGATTGATTCTTCCTAAGAAGATTAAAACCGGCGTTTCAGTATTTGATCTGTTGGTATTAAATCCTATGAACACATTTGTTGTTTATAGTAATGATGCATATCGGGAACCAATGCTTGGAGTATCATATTTCTTACACACAGATGGAAGCGTGACCTTTGGATGCTACACTAAGAATTCTTATTTCAAAATAACAATAGGTGGCACAAACGAAGATGGCAAGTGGTTTCACGAAGAACCAAATGTGCTGGGCGAGATTCCGATTATTGAATATATCAATGATTATGATCGCATGGGGTGTTTTGAAAAAACCATTCCTCTCATTGATGCGTTGAATACAATTGATTCTGATCGTGTAAATGACATTGCACAGCATGTCCAAAATATCCTGTGGGGCGATAATGTTGCGCTTGACAGCGAGCAATATAAAAAACTTCGTGAAGAGGGAATGATTATCACAAAATCAGAACAGGGTAGAACAGCAACACTGAAATACCTTGAATGCGTGCTTAATCAGTCGGAGAACCAGACCCTTGTAGATTATATCGAACGTAAAATTGAAAAAATTTCGCATATTCCGAACCGTTCGGAACTCTCCGGAGGAAGTACTGGAAGCGCGACGAATATGTCTACAGGCTGGATGGATGCTGAAACCGATGCAAAATTCAAAGAGCAGGTATGGGTAGCATCGGAGCGTAGAGAGACAGCAATCATTCTAAATATTTTAAAAACCAGCGATGAAGTAGATTCTGATGTGGCAAAACTGAATCTTTCGGATATTGAAATTAAGTTTTCGCGATCACGCACTTACGACTTAGCAACCAAGTGCAATTCCCTTGCAACTTTAATCAATGTTGGAATTGATCCACTCCGTGCAATCGAAATCGTTGGATTATTTACGGATCCCCAGCAGGTGGCACTTGACTCTGCTGAAAGAATCGACAAGATTTTGTTTAAACAGGATAATAACAAAACATTGATGAACAAAACACAGCCGGATATTACAGATCAGCCATCAAAGGTGTCTGTATCAGATGAATAAATGATATTTAGAGAGCTTGGAAACAGGCTCTCTTTTTATAAGCATAGCAGGGAAGCTATTCAAAAAACGCAAGAGACAAGACAAGTCAATAAAACGGAAACTAAGTGCAGAGGGAACTGCCTGAACAAACGCAAGGAGGACTATATGGCAAATATTCAGGGTTTATTAGGAGACGCTTACAAAGAGGGCATGACAATCGATGAAATTAATGCCGCTTTGGAAGAAAGAGAATTAGTAGATAAAAGTCAGTTTGATGGCTTTGTACCGAAATCTCTTTTGGAAAAGGCTAATTCCGAGGCAGCTGACTATAAGAAAAAATGGAAAGCTGCAAGCAGCGAGCAGGAGCAGAAACAGATTGAGGAAGCAGAACGGCAGGCACAGATCGAGGAGGAGTTAAAAAACCTTCGCCGTGCATCTAAGGTCTCTGAGTATGAAAAGCAGCACTTAGCGCTGAAGTATGAGGAGAAGGATGCCAAAGAGATTGCCGAGGCACTCTGCGATGGTGATATGGACACCGTGTTCCGGCTGCAGAAGAAGCATGAGGAAGCATTACAGAAAGCAATCAAGGCTGATCTGATGAAGAATATGCCTACTCCTCCGGCGGGAAACCAGACGACTATTGATTACAGTAAACAAATTGCAGCTGCACAGGCAAGTGGTGACATGGTACTTATGGCGTCACTGATTCGCCAGCAGGCAGAAGCAAATGCGAACAAACAGTAAAGGAGAATGAAAAATTATGGCAGATGTATTTGCAATGAGTGGTAACACTCCCAATTATTCCGGCATGCTCTTTAATAAGGGCAATACCAAGACCCCTTTTTCCACTATGATCGGTGGTAAGAGAAAGTACACAGATCACACAGAATTTGTAACCGGACAGGAATATGAGACAGCAACAGGTAGTCAGCCCCAGATTTCTGAGGCACAGTCTCTTACAGCACCGGATGCTTCTGTAATTACAAGAACTCAGGAAACCAATGTAACACAGATTTTCCAGGAATCCGTTGGTGTTTCTTATGGAAAAATGTCCAATATGGGAACTCTGAGTGGGCTGAATGTTGCTGGTCAGATCGCAAATCCTATTTCTGAAGAAGATTTTCAGGTCGCAGCAAAAATGGCTAAGATCGGTCAGGATATCGAGTATACGTTCCTTAATGGTAAGTTTCAGAAGTCCAACAGTGATACTGTGCCCAACCAGTCCAGAGGTCTGCTGGAGGCGATTACTTCTAACGTCATCGATGCAAACGGTAAGAGACTGTCCTTTATGCTTCTGTGCGAGGCATTAAAGAGTATTAAGGACTCCAATGGTGATATCACCAATATTGTCCTTGGTCTGGATTCCACCAGCAGGTTGCAGCTGAATGCTGATGCTGTAGCGAATGGTCTTACTATCGTTGAGAGCGGCAGAGATATTAATGGTATTGCTGTGGATAAGGTGCGTACACCTTTGGGAATAGTTTACCTGAAAGATCTGTTCTATCTTCCCAACGGTACTGTTGTTTTATTTGACCCGCTTATCATGGCTCCGGTTGAGCAGCTGACACCTAAAAAGGGTAACTTCTTCCTTGAAGAGCTGGCAAAGACCGGTGCAGGTACCAAGAAACAGATCTTCGGTCAGATTGGTCTGGATCATGGTCCTGAATGGTATTCTGCGAAGATTACCGGGCTGTCTACTGCAATGCCTACTGATAATGATATGGCACGCAGAGTATTTCAGGTAAGTGCAGATTCTACTCCCGCTGTGGGACTGACTGCATTAACCGTAACCTCCGTGGCTGGAACGGCAACCGGCGACACAAAAATTACCGTTTCTCCCACCAAGGGTGAGGGTAATTCCTATAAGTACAAGGTAGCTGATGCTGAGACAGCAGTAACTGTCGGTCAGAATGTGAAGACTTGGACAGCGTGGGACGGCAATGTAGATATTACCGCAGCAACAGGTAAGGTAATTACCATTGTTGAGTGCAACAGCAACTATGCAGCTGTGGGCGCAGGCCATGCAACTGTGACGGCTAAGGCGTAAGTAGAGGAGATCTGGGATGGAAGAGCTTTTGAAAGAATTGAATAGTGATTTAGGAGCTGAACTGGCTTCTGAACTGCACGAGGATTCCGACAAAGCTCTTCTGTCCTCAAAGGTCAAGGGAGCCTATTATGCGGTAAGGCGCAAACGGAATTATCAGGAACACCATACAGATGAGTTCATCGACAGGGATATGAAAGCCATGTATGACATCATTCGGGATCTTGCAATGTATGACTGGAACCATATCGGAGCTGAGGGGGAGACGAGCCACAGCGAGAATGGAATCAGTCGCGCATGGAATCCGAGAGAGAATATTTTAAGGGAAGTAATTCCTTTTGCAACGGTTATTCAGAAAGGTTAAGGTGATCCGGAATCTCCCAGCAGCGGGTAAGCGGCAAAGAAGATTGAGCGTGGCGAAAGCCGCAGGCGGCGCACGTTAAGCGGTGGTGGGCGGTGCGCCATATTTCTATTTTGGAGGGAAAGGCAATGAATTTTCAAAAAGCATATGAAGCACTCAAACAGGGTGCTATGATTAAATGCCCAGAATGGGCGGGATATTGGAAATGGGAAGATAATTCAATTAAGATGCACTGCAAGGACGGCAAAATCCTTGATATTCGTGAGACAGAGAATGTTGATTACACTCTCAATTTCATTCTCCGTGACGATTGGGAGATTGTCAGCGAAAACAATGTAAAGGATTTGGATATTCAGACATTTACTTTCGGCGAAGCAATCCGCAGACTGAAAGCTGGACAGAAGGTTGCACGCAAAGGTTGGAACGGCAGGGGAATGTTTGTTGTTTATCAGAAAGGCTATCCGCAGGGTATTCCATGCAATAAGCAGACTGCCGAGGCATGGGGAATCAATGAGGGTGATTTGTTTGTATGCAATCCGTATTTACAGATTCGTTGCGTTGATGGTTCTCATTCCATGTGGGTTCCAAGCATCAATGATTGTCTTGCAGAAGATTGGATTGTAGCAGAATAAAGGAGTGTTCAAATTATGAAAAAATTATTTATTTCACAGCCTATGAGAGATAAGAGCGATGAAGAAATCAAGGCAGAAAGAGCCAAGATTGTTAAAGCGGTCACAGAGCGTTTCGGAGAGGTAGAGGTTATTGATTCGTTCTTTGAATCAGCACCACATGATGCCAAACCATTATGGTTCCTTGGAAAATCTCTGGAATTGCTTTCTACTGCTGACTGTGCTTATTTTGCAGATGGCTGGAAAGATTACAGAGGATGCAAGATTGAACATGAATGTGCGGTACAGTATGGAATTGATATTGTAGGCGAATAACCGCTTGTAGCAGTTCTCCTTTTGTCGTATAATGGCGATGAAAGGGGGCGTTACAAATGACAAGTGAAAATTTAGATTTGTTAATAAAAATTCTTTCGGCTGGTGTTATAGCGGCATTGATTACGGGTATTTTTTCATTGATTATATCTGCTAAGACAAATAAAAGACTTGAAAAAATTGAATTAATAAAGCAAAAAAATGTTATGGAAAAGCAAAAGTATGAACAACTAAAAGAATATTGGGACAATTTGGTTAAAAATGGGAAAAAATTTGAATTTCATGGTAAGCCAGAACAAACAATGGGATGCCTTAGAAAAGTGTTTCAATTGGATCTGGATAAGTTTAAATATATCCAAAAAGAACATGAAGACCATAGTTATTTATTTGAAGTAAATGAAAATGCTTTCTTTGAAGATAAAAAAGAAACAATAAATAATCATATTCATGAATATGTTGAGAAATGCACAGATAGCTCTGATATAAATGAGGTTGTTGGGTACATGGATAAGATTTCGCTTGAAATAGAAGAACTTAGTAAAGATTATCATGATTTAATAAAACTAAAAATGAGTAATATTTTAAAAGTATACTAGGAAAGTAAATATGCGTTCATTAAAAAAGAATAAGCAGCCGTTCTATTACGCCACCTACGATGCCGAGAAAAAGGTATACGACCGTGACGAGGACGGCAATATCAAGTACATAGAGATTGACAGAGAGAAAATCCCAGTCGAGATAGGAACAGAACCAGGTTATAATGACCCGGTTCTTTTTTATGCCAACATTTCCGCGGGCAAGGGCGATGTGCAGGCTGATGTGTTCGGAAGTAGTGTTGACTATTCCCGGACAATATCTACTTGTGACATGGATTGCTCGATTACCAAGTTGACACGGCTATGGATTGGCTGTGAGCCACAATACAATGAGGACGGCTCTGTGAATGGGGATAGTGCAAACTATGAGGTTGCCGCACCGCCAGCGAAAAGTCTGAATGGAATTGTGATTGCGATTAAGGAATTACCGGAGGGATGATATGGTTTGTAGACAATGTGGAAAAGAACTTCCAAAGAATTTTGTTACAAATACTTGCCTTGAATGTTCCAAAGAAAACGTAAGGAAGATTTTCAAAGAGAATCCGGAAATCAAAGATGCGTTTAAGGAATCTATTGAGGAAATGAAGAAACCGGAAAACATGAAGAAAATGGTTGATGATACCGTTAGATTCATGGGTGCCGTACAGTCTATGCAGAAGAGGTAGGTATTGTGATATGAGTAAGACCATTTCATTCGGGCTATCCGTATCAGAAATCGACAGGGCAATCAAAGAGCTACGCGAGTATCAAAATAGCCTTGACAAAAAATGCGAGCAGTTGTGCTTTGAATTATGCAAAGCAGGAATGCCGATAGCGCGCTCGTATATAGGCGAAAGTGGCTTCGGCAGATATATCCGCTTATCCTCTGAAATCACACCGGAGAAAGCCGGATGCAAGGCAATCCTCATCATGGAAGATTCACAGAAGATTGTGAGCAAATGGCAGAATCAAGACGGTGTGCAGTCAAAAGAGATTTCACCGGCGCTCATGCTTGAATTTGGTGCCGGACTTCCGGCGCAGAACCCGGCAAACGTTCCGGGCGTAGGAACTGGAACATACGGCACACATGGCAATGAGCCGGGATGGTGGTACATGGATCTGGAAGGGAAATGGCACTATGCAACTGGCGTTTCCCCGAAGATGCCGATGTACAACGCTGGTAAGGAACTGAAAGACAAGGTTGTTGAGATCGCAAGAGAGGTGTTCAAAAATTAAGGAATATCCGAGGTGGTAAATTTCGTTGCAACCACGCACCCTATGGGTTAAAAGAGATGCAGGAGCTGTGACGCCTGCCGGATAAGTTTGGAGGTATGATGGCTGGGTTCGATTGGAATGAGTTCTATACAGTCTTTGAGAAAAAGATGAAAAAAGTATACCCAAAGTGTACAGTCGGTCGCTACGTAACACCGAAGAACACACAATTTCCGTATTTGGATGTTTCCCTGGGGGATAATTCCGGCAGCAATTATGACCTTCGGGGAAATGAAGGCAGCCAGCGCCCTCTGATCGTCATTACTGCCTATGCTACCGGAACCACAGCAGACGGGATCTGTAATGCAATGAGCCAGGCGGCAAAGAAGATCATGCTGTCCTATGGATTCCAGTGCCGTGGCGGACCTATACCGGTTGCCAATGCATCAGACCCGAATATTTCCCGGTGGGTAGGAAGATACCAACGGACATTTGGCAGTGGAGATACACTGCAGCAATTTAATTAAAACCCATCGAAATCGAGGGGTTAAATAAACAGGGAGCCGAAAGGCTCTTATTTTTGTGCCGGTTATCGGAGAGATAGCTGCTGACCGCAAAGAGATAGCGGTAGAAAGTGAGGAAAAGATGGCAGAACAGGCTTTATCAACCATTGGTGTGACATTTGGCTGGGGTATTGGTACTTTAACCACACCACCTACATCATGGAAGGAAATTGAAGAGTGCATCAGCATTGGTGGCGTAGAGGTAACCAAAGATAAACTGGATGCAACTCCGTTGAAGTCCAAGAGAAAAAAGTATACCGGAGGTCACGAGGACACTGGTGGTGAGTTGCAGACTGTATTCAATAACACGGATACTTTCGATAAACAGTGGGAAGAGATGTTGGAGGCTTACGAAGGAAGAACAGCTACACAGTGTATGTGGTTCTGCTCATATCATCCTAAGAAAACTAAGATGAATGCGTACATTGTTGAGCCCGGATCACTGCCCGCACCTGAGTATGCAGTAGGAAATGTGTTGCAGTATACGATTAACAATACTCTGATAGATTTACCGGATTGTATCACCGCAGTGGAGCCTACAGCGCCTGGAGCCGGCGGCTGATAAAAATTAGTAAGCAAGGAAAACGGGGCGGTCTTAGGACTGCCCCTTCCCCTATAAACAGGGAGAAAGGGAAGGAATATGAGAACTATTACTGTAAACGGAACTGAATTAAACATGGTATTTACTTACGCTGCGGCAGAGTGCAAGGAACTGGTGCAGAGAATGTTCAGCGTAGTGTCTGGATCTTATATTTTGAAAAACAATAGTGAAAACAGAGCAGAAGCGGTGCTGGATGGTACAGCAGAGATGGTTGCAGAGATCCCGCAGATCTGCAGTATTGCGTTTTACGCAGGCTTATTGGAAAAGAATCCTGCTTCCTTTGAAGATGCAAGAGCCATGATGCGCACCTATATGGAAGAGAATGAACTGTCCTATGCTGGACTGTACAAGCAGATCAAGGCATGGATGGAGGAGGACGGTTTTTTCAAGCTGTCCGGTCTGACGGAGATGTTGGAGGAAATGAGTCAGAATGCGGAAGAGAAGATTCCGAAGCAGCCCAAGGCTCCGCAGGATCACCGGAAGAAGTCAACTTCCACAAAATAATCTGGGAGGATCACTTCCCATTGGCATACGCCATAGGAATCTCTTTGGAGGAATTTAAGCATATGACCCCGACAGAGTTGGGGTATTGCTTGAATGGCTATGAAATGCGCAGGAAGATGCAGGACAGGGCAGTGTGGGAATACTTCGGCACCTATGGTTTGTCTGCTGTTATGACGGCGGTAGAGCATTGTTTGGCAGGCTCCAAAGCGGTATCGAAGTATATCGAGAAACCAAATCTGCAAGATGGAACATTACAGAGCAGACCGCTTACGGAAGAGGAAAAAATGTTAGAAGTAGATAAGTTCTTTGCACAGGAAGAAGCAAGAAGAATTAACTGGCGGAGAACACATAAAAAAAAGACGGAACAGCAGGGCGGCGATGTGTCATAGCATTGCCGCTTTTTAGGGCATTTACTATTTCTGCAGCCTGTGATATGATGAGGGTGTGGAGGTGGTATGGATGTTCTGCTTACAATGTGGGAAAGATATTGATGACATTACCAAAAACAGAATATGTCCTTATTGTGGAACAGAACAATATGATGTGCCACAGAACAGTACTTATGTGAGAGAAGAGCATAAGAGATCACACAGAGGATTTTCAGATGAAGAGATCCTTGCATTAGGCCTTTATCCGAAAGATGAGGGTTACAAAATGAGCCTGATTTCAAGAATATTAGGGCGTAAATAATAGATTGAATCATAAAGGAGCGGTTTTCCGCTTCTTTTTTTATATCGAAAATTACCGGCTATCGAATGGATGATAGTCGCTGACTTATAACAATTAGAAAGTTGGTGAGTTCGTGGGAGCAGAAATTGACCGCTTGGAAATAGAGGTTGAGGCACAGGCAACAAAAGCGAATAATGCCTTAGATAAACTGGTTGGAAACTTGGAGCGACTGGCTGGATCCCTTGGAAGCATCGATGGAAATAGTTTCCTTGGTTTTTCAAAGGGAATTTCTGATATTAGTTCTGCCATGCAGGGGCTGAAATCTGCTGATATAAGAAAAACAGATTTTAACAGGCTAGCAAAAGGTATTGCAGAATTAACATCGTTAGACACCTCAGGGCTTAGTCGAACAGCAAATGCAATGAATGGTCTTGCGGATTCCATTATGGGCTATGAAGCGGTCGCAAACAGTGCGGAAGCAGTAGGAAATCTTGCAAAGGGAATCTCTAAACTGGGCAATAAGAGTGTTATCACAGCTATCAGCAATATGCCAAAGCTGGCAACGGCTTTAGATAGCATGATGAAGACACTGGCTAAGACTCCAGAGGTCAACAATAATCTCATTCAGATGACCAATGCACTGGCAAATTTGGCAAGTCAGGGCAGCAAGGTAGGAAGTACTACCCGAAGTATGACAAGCAGCCTTAACGGCTATTCTGCGAGCGCACAGAGGGCATCTAAGAGCAGTAAAAGCCTTGCATCCGTTTTTGGATCCTTATATGCAAATTTTTTCTGGGTAAAACGTGGGGCCGATAAACTCTGGCAGTCCATTGATACCTCAATGGACTACGTGGAGACTCTAAACTACTTCGATGCTGCCTTTGGACAGGTTGCAGAGAGTGCAGTCTCTCAGTGGGAAGACGCAGGAGCAGAATCAGCGGAAGCCTATTATAAGTCGTTCAGTGACCGTGCGAAACAGCTTACCTCTAAAATGACCGGGTTCTCTGTGAAAGACGATGGAACATTACAGGCAACGGGGCAGCCCAGTCTTGGTATTGATCCCGAGAAGCTGATGAACTATCAGGCCACCTTCGGTCAGATGGCATCCTCTATGGGAGTTACCGCAGAGACATCATTGAAGCTGTCGCAGGCTCTTACAGAGATCGGTGGAGACCTTGCATCCGTAAAGAACCTTGATTTTGACAAGGTTTGGAATGATATGGCATCCGGTCTTGCCGGAATGAGCCGTACACTGGATAAATACGGTGTTAATATCCGTAATGTAAACTTACAGCAGAAACTCACGGAACTTGGCATACAGGCAAATATCACGGCGCTGAATCAGAACGATAAAGCGCTCCTTCGGGCAATCATCCTGCTGGACAGCACAAAGTACGCTTGGGGAGATCTGGCTGATACCATTAACCAGCCTGCAAACCAGTTACGACTGATCGAGAGCAACTTCCAGAACCTGTCCCGGACCATAGGTAACCTGTTCCTGCCGGCGGTGTCCAACGTATTGCCGTATGTCAATGCTATGGTGATCGCCTTACAGAGACTGGCCACATGGCTGGGAAATCTGCTTGGAATAGATCTGAGCAAAGTTACTTCATCCGTAGCCGAAAGTAGTTTCGACTTTGGATCAATTGCCGATGAAGCCGAAGCCGCCACGGAGGCAGTCAATAAGCTTCAGAAGGGTATCCGTAAGTTTGATGAACAGGATGTGATTACCACCTCTTCGGGATCCTCTTCTGGCAGCGGCGGTGGTTTAGATTCCGGGCTGTTGGATGATGCTTTCAACAAATCCTTCGAGGAATATCAGAAAGCCTGGGATGAAGCTTTTGCCAACATGGAGAATAAGGCACAGAATCTTGCCGATAAGATTGAGAAATTTTTTGCGCCGGTGAAGAAAATCTTCCAAGATCTGTTCGATGGTGACTTCTTTGCCGCCGGACAGGATACTTCTAAACTGGTGACTGGGATTTTTAACTGGTTCGCCGATGCGATTGCGGCGGTGGATTGGTATAAAATTGGTAACAATATCGGAGAATTCCTTGACGGGATTGACTGGATAGATGTATTTAAGGCTGTAGGTCGTTTTATGTGGGAGGGTATCAATGGAGCGTTCGAACTGTCAGCCGGTCTTTTCGATGCAGCACCTATTGAAACAGCCATTATTACAGCAGTTGGACTGATGAAATTTACCAAGTTAGGAAAAATTGTAGCAACTAAGATTTCAAAAGCTATAATGGGAACAAGTCTTATTGTAGCAATTACTAAGGCATGGAAGTCTTTAGGTGGTCTTGGAGGAATTCTTACTACTGATGTTGCTACAATAATGGGAGCCGGAACGCTTACAGAGATTGGAATGACTGTAGGCGCAGGAATCATCGGAGGAATTGCAGCTGCATTTGTTGGATATAACTTCGGAAAAGAAATTGGCAGTTGGATATTCAAGGATGATAAAGATTTTTATGATAATTTTTCGTGGTTAGGAGAAGGAGGATTCTTTGATACCATAATTAATACAGATATACCGACATTAGCTGATGCGTGGAGACGTATGGTCGTTGATATGTCTGGTATGAATGGAGTTGTAGATACTGCTTCAGATAAGGTAAGTAAGCTTGTTGATTTATTTAATAACAGTAAAATAGACATAACAGATACATTTGGACTTGCATCGGCATTAAAGAACATGGGGCCACTTGTAGAAAATTGGTATCAGAATAAAGTCGCACCGTGGTTCACAAAGGAAAGATGGGAATCATTAGGAAGTAACATCGAAAAAGCACTTTCTGAAAAATGGACTGCATTTTCATCTTGGTGGCAAAATGTAGGCGGAGCCGAATGGTGGAAAAGCGTACAAGAATTATTTACGGAAGATAAATGGAATTTTCCTGGTATTAGGAACGGATTTGAAAAAGCATGGAATAATGCTGTTGCAATGGTTAAAAATATATGGTCTGACTTCGCAGACTGGTTAAACCGTAAACTTAATTTTTCGTGGGATGCAGTTAATATTGCAGGAAAAGAAATAATTCCGGCTGGATCAATAGATTTAGGTAAAATTCCTAAATTTGAAAATGGAGGATATGTTCCCAAAAGTTTCAGTATGTTTATGGCTGGTGAAAATGGAAATCCTGAATTATTGTTCACAAAAGGCGGAAAGACTGGTGTTGCACCTCCCGAGGAAATTACCGGTATCATCAGCGCAATAGTTAATAGCACCCAGCAGGAGATGGAAATTTTACGACAGCAGAATGAATTACTTAGAGGAATTCTTAATAAGCAGTTCGGAATATCTACTGACGATATAGGGAAAAGTGCAAGAAAATATGCTCATGAATATTACAGAAGAACAGGAGAACCGGCATATACATGGTGACAAAATTGATAAAATGTGATATTTTTGACTCATAATAAGAAACCAAAGATAAAAAGGGGGAGCTTTATGAAACAGAGTGGTTTTGGAATCGCATCTTTAGTACTGGGAATAATTAGTATTGTGACGGTATGTATAGTTATAGGCATTGTTCCTGCAGTACTGGGATTGATTTTTGCTATCATTGCATTGTGTCAAAAAAATAAGAAAAAAGAAACTGCTATAGCGGGACTTATTTGCTCGGTGGTAGGCATTGCGCTGTTTATCGTAATAGTAATTATTGCAAATAGTGGTAACAGTGATAAAACGACTGCTTCTGCTACCCAGGAAACGGTAGCAGAGGCTGAGAAATTAAATACGCCGGAACCAACAGCAGAGCCAACACCTACAGAAGATCCTACACCTGAGCCAACACCGGAACCGGTCACACAGTTTGAGTATGAGGGAATGACGGTAAAATATTTAAGGCATGAAGTAATGACGGATTCTGTAGGTCAGAAGGTACTGGTAGTATATTATGATTTTACAAACAATTCAGACGAAAACCAGACTTTTGATTATGCGTTCTCTGATAAGTGCTTCCAAAATGGTGTTGAAGTAGAACCTTCTTACTGGCACGCAAATGAAGAATCAAAGAACAGTGGTAAGGAAATAAAGCCAGGAACGACATTGGAAGTGGCATCTTCCTTTGTACTGGATGATTGCATGGATGATGTGGAATTGGAAATTGAGCCGTGGATAACACTAAAAGAAAATATTCTCTTCTCAAAAAATTTGGAACTGGAATAAAGAGATAAGTGGCTCCTTCGGGAGTCTCTTTCTGAAAGTGTCATTTCGATATAATGGCATATCTGCTTCGATAAATCGAAAGACTGGAGCTATTGAAAAATTACATCTTCTGTAGGAAAATAGTGGCATGATAAAACCGTGAATGCGGAGAAAGTACAGGGGATAAAGTTATGGTAGGAAAGAAAAAACATATCAAATTTACTTATTATGATGTGGTAACACAGGACGATGATGGTAAGGAGAGGCTTTATGATTTAAGGAAGTGGTTAGACACTATTAGCAAAAATGAAATTGCAGATAGAATAAAAAGAATAGGAGATGTGCAGGGAAGACTAGAAACTGCGCAGGTAATAGAAAAAGGATATTATGCATTGAATTTTATGCGACTGGATGAAGCAAGTGATGCATACAAAGCAAAGGAAAACGAAAAAGCTGAACATATAGATTTAGAAAATGATGAATACCTAGGAAGAAATACAGTTGCTTTATATGATGAAGCAAATCATATTATTCTAATACAAAATAACAGAGGATCATATTCTGCAAATGCAATACAAAACTACATTAACGCTACAAATGGCGGAAAATGTTGTTATTTTAGACCAGTCCTTGATATTTTTGACACAGCAAGGTGTAAAAAGGGAATAATTAAAAAGATTTATGTCGGCTGTTCAGCAGTTAATCAATTTGACACTGATGGTTCAAAAGCTTTTGAGAACATTATTGAATCCTGTGATGAATTGGGTGGTTACACATTTTACATTGAAATAGGAATTGGCAGAGGAAAAAATAGGCAGTTAAGTAACCAAGGAATATATTCTGCGGTAAACACATTGCTTCGTAATAGAGGATGTTTATCAAAGGCAAAAATAACTTTAGCAGATGATAAAGACGCAGATTTGTATGATTTATTTGATAATGTACGTACTGGAAAATTTGATTTAACCGTGCCCGAAAGGGGCGAGTTAGACTTTATGCAGATTGCAGGAAATATATATTATCAATATGTTAATAAATAAGGGGATGTTGTAATATGATTGGCAATCCAATTAGAAAAAATGAGGTATTTAAAAAGACTCTTAATAGTTGGAGAGGGATATACTGCATTGTTTTGCCTATTTTTTCGGTTGTAGCATACTTTATTTGCTATAAAATATGGGAGATTAAGGTATGGGAGAGTAAGAATTTCCCAGACACGCTTACTTCAATGGTTACCTTTGTGTCAATAATAATAAGCTTTTTTGGAGTATTACTTACTATACTCATTTCAGCAAAAGAAAAATCAGAGCTTATTAATTATTTCTTGGACACAGCGGACAAGGAGGTATTTGCGTCCTCTATTAAAAGGTTGATATTACATGGTCTACTTACAGTGATTATTTCGGCTATTCTTTTTATGTATGACATAATGTTTGAATGTGAGATTGTAATATATGTATGTATTGGGATATTTACGTTAGTTAGATTTACAACATTGACATATCGGTTTACAAATATTTTATTGATGCTATTCTTAAAAGATAGAAAAGTTTATGCAAAAATAGAAGATGAAAAATTGTCAGAAGAGGCTGTAAAAGAATTAGATGAACGATTGCAAAAAGGAATATAAATAACAATTAGGTTTGAAGCACCTACCTTCGGGTAGGTGCTTTTCTTATACGCAAAAATCCGACTGCCGACCAGATGGCAGCCGTTAACCGGAACAAATAGAGGTGGAGATCATGGCTTACAGTGGATGGCTCTTAAAGATTGGAAATTACACAGTGGATGAAGAACGGTTCATCAAAGCTGAAAGCTACAGCCCTTATGCCAACATGCAGGTACTGGATCCTTGGACGGATGCAAACGGCTATGAGCACATCAATGCCGTAGATCTGAAGGCTTTGAAGGTGGAGTTTGAAACACCGGCTGGACTCACGAATGATGACTTCAAAGAGTTCATGGATAGGATCCGTGAGAATTACGTGGAGGGTAAGGCACGAAAGTGCATAGTTACAGCATATATCCCGGAATATGATGATTATGCGACACAGCTTTGCTACATTTCTAATTTTCAACCGCAGATCTATGGAATATATGATGGGAAAATTCATTATAATTCCATTCGGTTCGCAATCATCGGAGGTGTAGCAAATGATTGAGTATAAGCATGAAGATCTCTTCCGGGATGGAACCGACAAGCAGCTGAGTATAGTGTCAGTCGATGGAAAGGTGAATATCACTAATTCAGAGATCCATTACGAGCAGTTCGAGTTGAAGGAAAGCCTTTGCTCACAATCAGAGCTGACCTTCGGGACCTGCGAAGCCAGTCAGATAAAATTTAAGATTTCGAATGTATTTACATCGATGGTGGGAATGCAGCTTGCAGTTACCACTACTTTAGAGGGGCAGAAGGATGCTCTTTTTTCTTTTGGAAAATACTGGGTGGTATCTGACAAACCTACTGCGGATCGGAGGTATCGAAATGTAACGGCCTATGATTTTATGTACTACATTCTGAATAAGGATGTGGCAGCGTGGTACAAAGGGCTGACATTTCCGATGACACTTCGGCAGTTTAGGGACAGCTTTTGCGCCTATGTTGGCGTGGAGCAGGAAGAAATCACGCTGGTTAACGATGATATGGTGGTAGAAAAAACTATCGATCCGGAAGAACTCCCGGGGAAAACGGTAATCGAAGCCATCTGCGAAATCAACGGCTGCTTTGGACATATCGGCAGAAATGGAAAATTACGGTATGTGGTGCTGGTGCAGATGATCGAAGGGCTATATCCTGCGGATGATCTGTATCCGTCCGATGATCTGTATGCCCGCCGATCCCCGCGGCACTGGTTAGAGCAAACTTGCCGGAGCTATGCGTGGCAGAGCGTACACCGAACATGCAGATCAAAGCAGAGCAGACCGGGCAACTCCGGTTTGCGTAGTACGCAAGTTACCAGCAAGTTAAAATCCCACGGTAATACGGGGGAGAAATCGAACTAGTAAATTTTCTTTACTAGTTGGGCAAATGAACTACCGAGGAAAATTCGGTAGTTCGGCAAGTTAAAAGGTGGTGAAAATTATGGCTACTATAAAACAAGCATTTAATAAAAGGATTTGGGAATGCGCAGAAAAATATAAGCCGACATACCAGATAAGCTATATGGAAAACAAAGACATGGCGGAAACGGAATTTACAGTTAACTCTGCATCAACAGCAGAAAATGAAGTGCAAGATTTTTGGAATGATTTTTGCAAGGATAATGGACTGAAAAAGAATTCTGTAGTTGCCGTTGTATGTGTTGGTTAACTTAGAAATGAGAGGATACTAATATATGAATATTGATCGTAAAAAATTAAAAATGGGAATTTGGTATGAGGATAAAAACGGAAAGATGATTAAAAAAACAGATGCTTATAGCTGTGATATACCGGAAGGTGTTGTTACATACCATTCATGCTTCCCTTTAGAGGTTACAGAAAAAATATATAAGGTGCATGATAAGAGTGAAAAATCAAGATGTAAGCATAAACGAAAATGGTGGGAAAAAGACACAGGTATAATAAAGGGATATAAAGGACATACATGTGCTGCGTGTGGATGCAGTCAGGTGAGAAAGTGGTGGCAACCCTGGGGTAGAAAATGGGATTATGGTACGGAAACCACTTTATTACTTGAAAATCATGCAGGCATTGGCGGTGGAAATCAAGATCTTATCCTTGCAATGGTAAATAGTGGAGATTACACGTTGCAAGAAGCCATTGCTGTTTTAGCATCTGCTTGTGAGAGGTGCCTAAATGTACTTGCTTATAAATATTTGAACGGTGCTGATGGATATGCGGAACATTCGGAAGAGTGGAAAAAGTGCAATACAGTATGCGACTTTTGCAAGTAAATTAGGATTTAGCGGAGGTAGAGCATGAGCTGTATGCGATGTATCTGCGAGCATTGTGCAAATAATCCAAACTGCTTTGACCATTGCCAAGGAGAGATGGATGATCCGTGCTATAACTGCGAGGATTGCATCCACTGGGATGGCAAGACAGGACGGGAGATGTGGCGGGACGAATGCCCTAAGTACAAGATAACGGAGTACTGGGCAGCTCGTCTCCGGCGCAAAATGAAAATAGTTTAGGATTTAACGGAGGAAGTGAAAATGGCTATATTAAATTACACCACTACGGTGGATAGCTTCAAGACGGTGTCAGAAATCGAATATATCCTGATGAAGCATAATGCCAAAAGCATCATGAAAAATTATGATGGCGAGAGTATTACGGGGCTGTCCTTTTTAATCGATACTGGCGTCCAGCAGATTCCGGTAAGACTGCCCGTTAAAATTGACGAGTGTTTAGAAGTATTGAAGCAGGAAAAGAAAAAAAGTCCCCGCAGTAACATTAAAGCAACCAGGGAACAGGCTGAACGTGTGGCGTGGAGGATCCTGAAAGATTGGACAGAAGCGCAGATGGCGCTGCTGGATATTCAGATGGTGCGATTTGAAGAAATATTTCTGCCGTATATAGAAACCAGAAATGGACAGACCATTTATGAGAGACTGGAAGAAAAACAGTTCCTTCTTGAAGCGGTAAACTGAAATAGAGGGTCAGCCGTTTGACCGTTCAAGATGACCTTATAAACTTCTGAGACGGTACCACGATATTTAGCCTTCTGCCGAAAAACGAAGGACGGTTTTGCTGTTTTTGCGATAAGAAAGCAGCATTTAAACTGAAAGAGGTATGAAATGTCACGACTTATAACATATCAGTCCGGTGGATTTACAAATTACGGGATTAGCTACCGGAAATACAGTCCGGAGGAATTGGAGGAAAGAACTATGGAGAATCCTGTAGGTGCATATGCACTTTATATGTTTTTGAAAGGTTTAATAGAAGATGGGGAATTAAAAGAAAGCAACGACCATTCGGAGATATACTTTGTAGACGAAGACGGAGTTGCACATGAGATAACCGATTATTCTTTTGACGATAAGCAGGATTTAATGCTTTGGTAAACTGAAATTTAGTGAAGGAGAAGATAATGGTATTGATATGCATATTGGTTGTTTCAGCATTCATTGCAGGACAGGCTTATGAAAAGGGAAGGATCTGCGACTTAATGTCAAAATTTTTAACGGATGAAAGAACCAAAATAGATTTGACTAAGCATTCCAAAGATTTTTACGATGGAATAATCTATGTGAATGATTATTTATACGAGCAAGTGAAATAGTTACGGATAAAACAAAATGTCCTGCACCGGGACGAATCCACGAATACAGAACATTTGTTCTCTTCAAACAAATAATACCATGACTGGAAATATCTGTCAATGGTCTGTTACATAAAAACAGCGGTACACCCACCGACCAAAGTAGACTGTACCGCTCTTACGTCTGGGAGTATTATACCACACCGGTGATCCCCGGGCAAGGAATTTGTGGAGGGTTACGGATATGGACATTAAGGAACAGGTTAAGAACAACATCATGCTGAAAATGCGCTATCATCTGGATAGCCAGGAACTGGATCTGCTTGGAGTGGTGCTTACTGATGAACTGACCAAGGTAGAGGTGGAGGCCCCGGAGACGGAAATCGCCACCGTGGACAATACCAATGAGTATATCATGCAGTTGTTTATGCTCAAAAAGGCTCCGAAACTGGCGGAGGATACCGTAAGACAATACACAGATGCGGTGCGTCGGTTGACCGATTACTGCCAGAAGCCACTCACCCGGATTACCAGCATGGATATAGAGGGCTGGCTTAATAGCATTAAAAGCTGTAACAGCAACACATCTCTGAATAATCAGCGGCGGCACCTCAGTGCATTTTTTACGTGGATGCGGAAGAGCAAGATTGTGACGGAGAATCCTGTGGAAAGCGTGGAAATTTACCCGGAGATTCAGAAGCCGGTAGATCACATGGAGGCACAGGAGTACGAGGAACTGAAAACAGGATGTACACGTAAGCGTGATCGGGCCATGATGGAACTGCTGCGGAGCACAGCCATCAGAGTGGGCGAGATGGAACGGCTCAACGTGAATGACATTGACTGGCGCACAGGATCCGTGTCAGTGTATGGTCAGAAAACACGCACCTATCGGACTGTGTACCTTGATGACATTGCACTGAAGTATCTTGGGGAATACATCCAGGAGCGTGGCTGCAGTATTAACAGCCGGGAGCCGCTGTTCGTAGCGGCCCGATGCATCAGCGGAAAATATAACCGCTTGTCGGATGCCGGGATACGCAGTGCGCTTAAAAGCATCGCAAATAGGGCAGAGGTTGACCGCCGGGTATATCCCCATCTCTTCCGGAAGACTACAGCCACGAATATCTGTAAGCGTGGAGGTACTGTATGGGATGCAGGACATTATCTGGGGCACAAGGACCGGAGCACGGCAGGGCAACACTATGTGGCGGAGGATCAGGAGTGCATGAAATCTATTTTTAGGTTGAGAGTGGCTACAGTATAAGGTACGCAGGATGACTATATTGGAAAGGAGAAAGGGCGGCGCAGCCTATGGATGGTATCTCCATGACAGATACCGAATTATTGAAATATGCTGTCGAAAATGGTATTATTGACACAGCACTTTTGCAGGAAAAAATAGAGATGCAAAAGAGAGAGGAATATCTAAAGAAGCACCCGTATGATATTTGGCAAGGAACAGATGGAAAATGGAGAACATATCTGCCTGATGAAATAAAAGGAAGGAGGCTTGTAAAAAGGAACAAACAGGAGGATGTGGAGAATACAGTAATATCATATTGGGAACAGCAGTCTGAAAATCCAACACTGAAAGAAATGTTCATCATGTATAATGATAGCAGGCTACAAAACGGTCAAATATGCGATGCATCGCATTTGAGGTACATGCAGGATTTCAACAGATACTACGGAACTATTGAAAATCGCAGAATAAGGTCTATAACAGCTGATGGGTTGTGCGAGTTTATGGAAAGCCGTGTATCAGAGTTAGACTTGGACAGTAAAAGTTTGTCAGGCTTTAAGACGGTAACAAAGGGACTGTTCAAACGAGCATACAGAAAGAAGTATGTTGACTTCCGAGTGCAGGAAGAAGTGCTGGATGTAATAGATTTGTCTGATAAGAAACTTCGTAAGGTACACAAGGAAGATTTTCAAGAAGTTTTTTCCGAGGAAGAATATGTACAATATATAGGATTATTGGAAAATAAGCTGGATATATGGAACATGGCGTTGCTTTTGATACTGGTTACAGGCTTAAGAGGCGGAGAAGTAGTTTCACTTAAAAGAGAGCATATAAAATGTGTAAAGGGAAATTACTACATCGAAATACATTACACAGAGACCAGGTATAAAAAAGATGGTAAGTATGTATATGAGATTAAAGATGCTCCCAAAACGGATGCTGGTATCAGAAACGTGATCGTACCGAAACAATATAATTGGCTATGTAGCCAGCTACTGATTAGAACTCCAGCAGGATCGTATATATTTGTAAATCCCCAAAGTGGAAAGCGATTCACTACAAATAGTCTGCGGAGAAGACAGGAACGGAACTGTAAAAAGCTAAATACCTATCAGAAATCACCGCATAAGAGTAGAAAAACATACGGATCTATTTTGCGGGATAATAAAATTGATGATAATTTGGTTATTCAGCAGATGGGACATGTGGATATTTCTACTACGGAAGAGTACTATCACAGAAACATGAAGAGTGTTGAGAGGAAAGCAGAGATATTAAATGAAATACCTATATTCGAAGCTAAGTTATCTTGATTACTTTTTTGATTACCTTGTGATTACCTCAAAAAAAAGAAAGTGCCAAAACCCAGTAAAACTAAGGCTTTGACACTAACCCCTGAATCGGAGTGGCGGGATTCGAACTCGCGACCTCCGCCTCCCTAAGACGGCGCTCTAACCAAGCTGAGCCACACCCCGAAACGCAAGTAAGATGATACCATGGAATTTTACAAAAAGCAAGAGTTTTTTTATAAAAAGTTAATTTGCCCATTTTGAGTCTATTGTCGTACAATAATATCATAAGCGCAAGGAGTCAGCATACGTGCAGGATTGACGAACGGCGACCTTAGCGAATGAATATCCTGTGAAGCATGATATAGAGTACGATGGTACGAATGCGTGAGCTTATAATAGAATTGCATAAGCTATATTGAGGAAGCACAGAAAATAATACATAAAACAGTGGAGGACTGGCTATGGCCAATATAACAAAACTGGCACTGGAAGCAGCTTTGAAAAAGGAACTTCTCACGAAGCCTCTGGATAAGATCACCATTAACGAACTGGCAGAGGACTGTGGGATCAGCCGGATGGCTTTTTATTATCATTTCAAAGATATTTACGATCTGGTAGAGTGGGTATGCGTGGAGGATGGCACGAAGGCATTGCAGGGAAAGAAGACCTACGAGAACTGGCAGGAAGGCTTTTGTCAGATTTTCGAGGCAGTACTGGAGAACAAACCTTTCATTATGAATGTCTACCGCTGCGTGGATCGCCAGAAGATCGAAAGCTACTTGAATAAACTGACCTACCAGCTCATTGCGGACGTGGTAGAGGAAAAATGCGCCGGCATGCAGTTGGCGGAGGAACACAAGGAATTCATTGCCGGATTTTACAAATACGGTTTTGTGGGTGTGATGTTAGACTGGATCGACCGGGGAATGAAGGACGATTATCATAAGATCGTTGAAGAACTGGCAATCACTCTTTACGGAAATATCAGCCGCTCCATCGAAAATTTTGAGCAGACGGAAAAGAAATTCTGAAATAGTACTGAAATAGTATAAGTACTTTACAAAAAGGGCAGGATGATAAAAACTTTATCATTTGCCCTCTTTTGTAAATTGGTTTTCTTATAAAAAAGAAGTAGGATACTACTTGTAAACAGAAAAACATTTGAGAGTCATCAAAGAAAGGTGGTAATCATTATGGCAAAAAAGAATAACATTGGACTGGGACTGGCAGCACTGGCAGTAGGTGCAGGCGCAGTGGCAGCAGTAACCAAAGGACATAAGGCAGAGGTGAAAAAGGAGGAAAGAAAGGCAGCCGTCAAGGCAGCCAAGAAAGACTACCGCAACACCGAGCTTGGAAGATACGACAAGAACAGCAAAGGCATTTATTATTCCAACGGTAACTACGAGGCCTTCGCAAGACCTAAGAAGCCCACAGGAGTGGATGAGAAGAATGCTTACATCGTAGGTAGCGGACTGGCATCTTTAGCGGCAGCGTGCTTCCTGGTACGTGACGGACAGATGCCCGGTTCCCATATTCATATCTTAGAGGCAATGGATATCGCAGGCGGTGCCTGTGACGGTATTTTTGATCCTACCAGAGGCTACGTCATGCGTGGCGGACGTGAGATGGAGAACCATTTCGAGTGTCTGTGGGATCTGTTCCGCAGTATTCCCTCTCTGGAAGTACCCGGCGCCAGCGTGCTGGATGAGTATTACTGGCTGAACAAGGAAGATCCCAACTACTCTCTGTGCCGTGCAACGAAGGATTGCGGACAGGATGCCCATACCGATGGCAAGTTCAATTTAAGCCAGAAGGGCTGCATGGAGATCATGAAGCTGTTCATGACAAAGGACGAGGATCTGTATGACAAGACCATCGAAGATGTTTTCGATGATGAAGTATTTAATTCCACCTTCTGGTTATACTGGAGAACCATGTTCGCTTTCGAAAACTGGCACAGCGCACTGGAAATGAAGCTTTACTTCCAGAGATTCATCCATCATATTTCCGGACTGCCTGATTTCAGTGCCCTGAAGTTCACCAAGTACAACCAGTACGAGTCTCTGATCCTTCCCATGAAGAAGTATCTGGAGGCAGCAGGTGTGGACTTCCAGTTCAACACCGAAGTGACCAATGTTATTTTTGATATCAATGACGGCAAAAAGGTGGCAAAGGCTATCGAGTGCAAGGTAAAAGGTGTAGAGAAGGGCATTGTCCTCACCGAGAACGACCTGGTATTCGTTACCAACGGAAGCTGTACCGAGGGTACCATCTACGGCGACCAGAATCATGCACCCAACGGGGATGCAGAGGTTCGTACCAGCGGCGTATGGAGCCTGTGGAAAAATATCGCAAAACAGGATCCTTCCTTCGGACATCCCGAGAAGTTCTGTTCTGATGTCTCCAAGACTAACTGGGAATCCGCTACCGTGACCACACTGGATGACAAGATCATTCCTTATATCACCAATATCTGTAAGCGTGACCCCAGAAGCGGTAAGGTCGTAACCGGCGGTATCGTAAGCTGTCAGGATTCCAAGTGGCTCATGAGCTGGACCATCAACCGTCAGGGACAGTTCAAGGAACAGGACAAGAATCAGGTATGTGTATGGGTATACGGTCTGTTTACCGACGTACCCGGCGATTATATCAAGAAACCCATGAAGGATTGTACCGGTAAGGAGATCACCGAAGAGTGGCTGTATCACTTAGGTGTGCCCGTAGAAGATATTGAGGATCTGGCAGAGCACAGCGCAGTCTGCGTACCTACCATGATGCCTTATATCACCGCATTCTTCATGCCCAGAACCAAGGGTGATCGTCCCGATGTCATCCCCGACGGCTGCGTGAACTTCGCTTTCTTAGGCCAGTTCGCAGAGACCCCGAGAGACACCGTATTCACCACAGAGTACTCCGTGAGAACCGCTATGGAGGCTGTCTACGGACTGTTAGGTGTAGACAGAGGTGTGCCTGAGGTATGGGGAAGTGTATATGATGTTAGAGAGTTACTGGACAGCAGCGTGAAGCTGATGGATGGCATGTCTCCTCTGGAGATCGAACTGCCCGGACCTTTAAATGCACTGAAGAAGCCGCTGCTTCGCGTAGTGAAAGGTACCGTAGTGGAAAAATTGCTGCGTGACCACAACGTGATCAAGGATGGTATGCTGGAATAAATTCATTTATAAAAATAATGAAATATTGAAATATTGAAATAACGAAAGGAGCAGATTCTATACAAAGGAGTCTGCTCTTTTTTGTTTGTGAAAATTATTTCCTTTATAGATCCATATCTGATCCCCGGCAGTGCAAGAGGTGATGATGAAAACAAAATAAGGACTCAAAAATATGTTTTTACCTGCGTAATAACCATGTAAAGAAAGTTGAACAAATGTAAGCGGTTACATAATACTAAAGTACTAGACAAAATAGACAAAATATGACTGCTAAAAAATAGCATTATGCACGAAAATGGGCAGTCTGTCAAAAAATTATCAATTTCGTCTTGATATTCCTTTGGTAGATTGTTACAATATCAAAGTACTAAAAACCGAAGCCGAAATGCTCCGGTAGTGG
>ERZ1026776.315-NODE-315-length-35079-cov-7.864864_pt1 | contig 35079 bp, 31 predicted proteins | sample MGYA00380125_ERZ1026776 | MGnify/ENA primary metagenome ERZ1026776 (study PRJEB33269, sample SAMEA4719761) | human gut metagenome | biome: human-associated habitat; feature: organic feature; material: feces | place: Cameroon | collected 2013-10 ...
AGACAGACATAGACGCTGCCATTGTAACCATCGACAATTGCGAATTTTCCATCAACCGATTCTTCGAATCTGACACCAATCAGTGCCGGAATATTCATTGTACGGGCGAGAATTGCTGTATGGGAATTTGTCGAACCATGTCTTGTTACAAACGCAAGCACCTTCGATTTATCAAGCTGTACCGTCTCACTCGGTGCCAGATCGTCCGCCAGCAGGATTACCGGTTCATCACCGTCTAATACATTGTCCTTCTTTCCCTGCAGGATCTTCACAACGCGGTTGGAAATATCCTTTACATCTGCGGCACGCGCCTTCATATAATCATCGTCCATCGCCGCGAACATGTTCGAGAAATTATCTCCTGTCGTTGCAACTGCATACTCGGCATTGATTTCCTGATTCTCGATCATGTGTGTGATTGCTTCCACATAATCAAGATCATCCAACATCATCTGGTGTACGTCGAATATCATCGCATTGACTTCTCCGACTTCCACCAGTGCTTTCTCGTAGAGGGCCTGCAGCTGCTCCTTCGCTGTTTCCTTTGCCTCTTCGAATCGTTTTACTTCTGCAGCAGTGTCCTCGATCTTAACACGTTTGACAGTACTTTCATCCTTGTTATATACGGAGATCCGACCGATTGCAATTCCGCCAAATACACTTTTTCCTTTTAATTCCTGCATACTCTCACCCGGCTGTATAAGACCTTCCCTTTCTTCTTAAATCAATTACAGATTCTCGTTCATAAATGCGGAGAGTGCTGCGATTGCCTCATCCTCCTGCTCACCGTCAGCCTGCAGGATTACTTCCTGTCCCTGCTTAGCACCAAGGCTCATAACGCCCATGATACGCTTTGCATCAACGCTTCTTCCGTCCTTTGCGATTGTTACCTTGCATGGATAAGCGGCTGCAAGCTTTACAAGCTGTCCGGCCGGTCTTGCGTGGATTCCCTGTGCATCTGTGATTACATAACTAAACTCTCTCATAATTTTATTCTCCTTTTCTTTTATGGTTATTCCAACATCTATGTTATCTTTCCAAGTTGCGTGCACTACACATTCTACGCAGACGCGCTCTCGGCTACTTTCTTCTTTAATACTCCGAGCAGGAGTGCGGAGATGATACTTCCGACTACCAGTGCGACAAGATACATTGCAGCGTGTCCGACAACCGGGAATACGAAGATTCCACCGTGCGGAGCCATCAATGTACAGTTAAATGCTGCGGAAAGTCCACCTGCGACACCGGCACCGACTACACATGCCGGAATGACATGTAACGGATCCGCTGCAGCGAATGGGATTGCTCCCTCTGTGATGAAGGAAAGTCCCATAACAAAGTTTGTAGGGCCTGCCTTACGCTCCTGCTCTGTGAACTTGTTCTTGAACAATAAAGATGCGATTGCAATTGCGATTGGCGGAACCATTCCTCCGATCATAACCGCTGCCATGATATCATAATTACCGGCTGCAATCTGCGCTGTACCGAATACATACGCTGCCTTGTTGACCGGGCCTCCCATATCGACTGCCATCATCGCACCAAGCAATGCTCCAAGCAGGATAATATTTGCACCACTCATGTTCTTCAAACCATTATTCAATGCTGTATTGATAAATCCGACAACCGGTTCAATCACAAACACCATACCTGCTCCGGTAATCAGTAATCCAAACACCGGAATCAGCAGGATCGGCACCATTCCTTCCAGTGCAGAAGGAAGCTTCGAGAAAATCTTCTTCAGCAATAATACAACATAGCCTGCTATAAATCCGGCAGCCAGTGCGCCGAGGAATCCGGACTTTCCATTTGCTGCAATGGCACCACCTAAGAAACCAAGTGCAAGTCCCGGACGATCCGCAATACTCATCGCGATAAATCCGGCGAGGATCGGCAGCATAAAACTAAATGCCACGCCACCGACCTGAGCCTTTAAGAAATAAGCAACCGGTGTCAATGTACCGAAGTTACTCTTTACATCCGCAACAGAACCATACTTGTCAATCAGATACTGCGGAACGTGGTTTAAGTCAACGAGCAATCCATCGATCAGGAATGCAAGCGCGATCAGAATACCACCGCCAACAACAAATGGTAACATGTGCGATACACCGTTCATCAGATGCTTATAAATCTGATGTCCGACGCTTTCTTTGCCCTCGGTCTCTCTGCTTTCTGCTGCATCACCGCCTGCTTCATAGACAGCTGCTTTGCCTTCGGCTGCACGGGTCAGTAATTGTTCTGCCTTATTGATACCATCTGCCACCTTACAGATGATTACCTTCTTACCATGGAAACGATCCATCGGCACCTGTGTATCAGCAGCAACGATGATTGCATCAGCTTCCTTGATTTCCTCTGCAGTCAATACGTTCTTGGCACCGCCGGAACCTCTGGTCTCCACCTTAATCGCATAACCGAGTTCCTTTGCCTTCTTCTCCAATGCCTCGGCTGCCATGTACGTATGTGCGATTCCGGTCGGGCATCCTGTCACTGCTAAAATCTTCTTTTTTGCCTCGGTGATGGTCGGAATTTCATCCTCCTGCTTCGCATCACCATTTTCTGCCTTGTCAATGATACTTAAGAATTCGTCTACCGTCTTTGCAGATTTCAATGCGTTCGTGAAATCCTCGTCCATAAGCAGTACAGATAGTTTGCTCAGTACATCGAGATGGACATTGTCTGCGGTATCCGGTGCCGCAATCAGAAACAGCAGATATACCGGTTCGCCGTCTAACGAATTGAAATCCACACCGTCCGGAATTACCATCGCCGCAAGTCCTGCCTGCTTGACCGCTGCAGACTTACAATGCGGAATCGCGATTCCTTCTCCGATTCCGGTTGTTCCTTCTTCCTCTCGTGCATACACACCTTTCTTGTATGTTTCCACATCGGCAATCTTGCCGCTCTCTGCCATCAAAGCAACTGCACGATCCAGCGTCTCTTCCTTTGAATTTACCTTAGCTCCAAGGTAAATGCTCTTCTTGTCTAACAAATCTGTAATTCGCATACGCAGCCCCTCCTTCATCATTTTTTGCCGAAAGTTTTTATATACAAACCTTCAACTTCTTCTTTTGTTGCAAGCTCCTCCGAAAATGCACTCGCACTTCCGGTACATACACCCATTTCAAATGCGTTTTTATAAGCATCTGCTCTTCCATCTGTAATCAGATATCCGGCAATAAATCCTGCTACCATCGAATCTCCGGCACCGACGGAATTCTTCACTGTGCCCTTTGGAGCCTCTGCCCGGTACTCACTTCCGTCCTCTGCAAGTAATACCGCACCGTCACCCGCCATGGACACGAGCACATTCCGTGCGCCCTGTTCCTGCAGCTTCTTCGCATATTTGCATACATCGTCTTTGTCTTTGATCTCCACACCGAAGATCTCGCCGAGTTCGAAATTATTCGGTTTGATCATAAACGGATTATATGGAAGCACATTCACCAGAAGATCTCTTGTCGCATCTACGACGATCTTCAACTTCTTGTCCTGCAGACGTTTCATGATATCCATATAGGCGGACTGCGGCATGCTCTCCGGAATCGAACCTGCCAGCACAAGGATATCGCCCTCCTGCAAGGTCTCTAACTTCTGATATAACAACTCTAATGCATCCGCGGAAATCTTCGGTCCCTGTCCGTTGATTTCAGTTTCCTCCTTCGCGCGGATCTTGACATTGATTCGTGTCATGCCTGCATCTAACTCAATAAAATCGCTTTCCACACCTTTTGCCTTCAACATGGATTTCAAAACCTCTCCGGTAAATCCGGCCGTAAATCCAAGTGCCTGATTCTCGAACCCAAGATTCTTCAATACCATGGATACATTGATTCCTTTTCCACCCGGCAGAATCTTTTCGCCGCTGGTACGATTGACATATCCAAGATTCACACAATCCAGATCCTGCACATAGTCAAGAGATGGATTAAATGAAACAGTGTAAATCATACGCTCACCTCCGTGATATTCTTCATTCCTCTGTACTCATTATTTTCAATCTTCGTTGTAATTATCCTTGCAGACTTGAATTCCGCAAAACTAATCGAACAAATCTCACCGAATTTGCTGCTGTCGCACAGCACATAGCGCTCCTTCGTCTTCTGCATGGATTTCTTCTTCACCATTGCTTCTTTGACATCCGGTGTTGTAAATCCGTTGCCCTTTGTCACACCGTTCGCACCCCAGAAGCCTTTCGTGAAGTTGTATTTATCCAAGGAAATAATTGCTTCTTCTCCAACGATTGCTTCTGTAACCGGCTTGAACTCACCGCCAATGATATATGTCGTATAGCCCTTCTGTGACAAATGCTTTGCATGTGCAAATGAGTTTGTGACGAATATCACATTCTTCGCTATGATATAGTCGATCATCAGCTCGGTTGTCGTTCCGGCATCCATATACACCACATCCTGATCCTCGATCAATGCCGCCGCGTATCTGGCAATCTCAATCTTTTCTTCCCGGTTGATCTCCTTCCGGTATTCCACCGCATCATCCTTCACATGGAAGCTTCCACCGATTGCCATCGCACCGCCATGTACCTTCACCAGTCTACCTTCCTTATCCAGTGCGTTCAGATCCCGTCTGATCGTGGACTCGGAAATATCAAGAAGCTGCATCAGTTCCTGTACGGAAACGCTGTGTCTTTGTTCTACTGCTGCAAGTATCGCCTGCTGTCTTTCTTCTCCTAACATGTTTCTCCTTTCCGTCAAAATCATTCATTTTGTTTCATTTTCGTTCAACTTTTCTATATAATAACGTCATTTTCCGTCATTGTCAATCATTTTCTTTCATTTTTCTTCAATTTTTAATCAATTTTCCAATCAAATTCCGTCAAAAGTCACATACCATGCAATATGCCCAAATTACGCCGTAAAAAAGCAGGACAGCTGACTGTAAATCAACTATCCTGCATCCATTTCACACTATATCACACTATATTATTACGCCATCTGTGTCTGGAACAGCGTATCGATCTCTTCTTTCGTTGCAAGCTCCTCGGAAAATGCACTGGCACTTCCGGCACAGATACCAAGCTTCAACGCATATTCATAATCGTCACGCTCGATATAACCTGCCAGGAATCCGGCAAGCATCGAATCACCGGCACCGACAGAGTTCTTCACCTGTCCCTTCGGGGCGGCTGCACGGATCACTCTGCCATCCTCTGTCACAAGGACAGCACCTTGATATGACATAGAAACGAGCACATTTCTCGCGCCACGCTCCTGCAGCTGCTTCGCATACATCTCCGCCTGATCCATCGTTGTCACTTCCACGCCGAACAGGTTTCCAAGCTCGGTACGGTTTGGCTTAATCAAAAATGGGTGATACGGAAGAACATTCGTGAGCAGTTCTCCGGTCGCATCCACGATAATCTTGTTGTTATTATATTGCAGCATCTGCATGATATCCATATACGTTGTCTTGGACATGCAGGCCGGCAGGCTGCCCGCAAGCACCAGATAATCATCCTGATCCAGATAGCCAAGCTTCTCATAGAGCTCTGCGATATCCTCGCTCTTAATCTCCGGTCCCTGTCCGTTTACCTCTGTCTCATCGCCACAGCGCATCTTGACATTGATACGGGTCAGTCCATTTGCAATGTTGATAAAATCCGCATTCATATCCCGCTGCATCAACAGTGCTTTCAAAGCCTCCCCGGTAAATCCCGATGTAAAACAGATCGCACGGTTGTCGATACCGAGATTCTGCAGTACGATCGATACGTTGATGCCCTTTCCGCCCGGCAGAATCTTCTCTGCTGTCGCGCGATTTACCTGATTTCGTTCAAATTCCGTCAGATCCATAATATAATCAAGCGACGGGTTAAATGTAACCGTATATATCATATTTTTTCCTTTCTCTCTATGAGTCAATCCCGAACCAATACATTAATTTTATAATACCCTATTCCCCGCGTGATTGTAAATGTTTTTTTATCTATACATTTCTGGAATTCATATACTTTTTTGTTACTCCTTTACGGACAATATAATTACCATCACTAAAATACATGCCATCCCAACCAGATCCATCGTCGTCATGACCGTTCCAAGCCACAACACAGAAAAAAGTGTTGCCGAAACCGGTTCCACACTGGAGATCATGCTGGCACGTACCGGACCGATGTCATGTACTCCCTGCAGGAATAATAAAAACGACATCATCGTTCCGATCAAAACCATCGCCGCAACCGCTAATACTCCATGAAAATCGAGATGTACCGGAATCGTCCATACCTTGACAATACAGCTATATGCCACGCCACAGATCAGCATACCGTAGCCGACAACCGGCTGACTGCCCCATTTTTTAAGCATCCGCTCCGGAAGCAGGGTATACATGCAGAACCCAAACGCCGCAAGCAATCCCCACTTCAGTCCCTCTTTCGAGATACTCATCTGATGGATATTCCCGTGCGTTGCGATGAGAAATGTACCGCCGACTGCCAGAAGCACCGCCACAATCTCGCGAAACTTCGGCGGACGCAGTCTGCGCACACAGGATATGATCAGCACCATCACAGGTGCCAGATACTGCAATGCCGTTGCAATCCCGGCATTCGTATAATGAATGGCTTCCAGATATGCATACTGGCACAAGCCCACACCGAATATCGCAAACAGGATAATCCCGAAGAAATCCCGGGTGGACTTGAATATATCAAATGCCGCTTTCCGTTCGCGTATAATATATGCAATTGTAAGGATTACACCTGTCACAAGCATGCGCATGCACGAAAGCCATGCCGTGTTGATGTTGTAGTGCGAAAACAAAAACTGTCCGCAGGCACCCGAAAATCCCCACGAAATTGCGCCAACCAATACACACAGCACACCGCGCAGCTGATTCCCGTGTGTACCCTCATCATAATTTCTTCGTTTACTCATTGCTGATTTACCAGAACGGCCTTGATCTCATCCACATTCGCATATCCGTTTTTCTCCATGATATACTTCAAAGCCTCCTGTATATCCTCCTCTGTCAGAATAATCTGCTTGCTCTCCTCTGTGACGACCGTACAGCCGCCCTTCATATCACAGCATCTGCCACTACAATTATTCTTCTGTATATTTTTCCGGCTGATCGCACCGATTTCCTCGAGCGTATTGATCATGCGGTACACAGTTGCAATACCGATGCTGTTGTCCCGCTTATGCGCCAGAAAATAAACTTCCTTACAACAGGTATATTCTTCATTCGCAATAATGTCGACGATCAGCTTGCGCTGTTCTGTCAGACGATATCCATGTTCCTTGAGTGACGCAAGAATCTCTTCCTTACTGCTTGCTACCTGTCCGATTGGTTCCTGATCGTTCATTCTGTCACCTCTTTCGCTTCTATTTCATTCTTTATATTTGCGCTCTTTAGTTTTTTAACGGTACTCCGATACAAGATCACAGATAATGTCGTTCCGATCGTCCACCCGACCGGCCATGCGAGCCAGATTCCGGTGCTGCCCCATTCCCTTGAGAAAAGAGCGGCTAAGATCACGCGCAGGAACAGATCCAGAAATGTTGTAACCATAAACTGCTTCATTGCTCCAACGCCCCGCAGGACACCGTCCGTAATCAGCTTGACCGACACCACAAAATAAAATGGTGCTAATATATGCAGGAATTCAACGCCGACCTTCTTCGCCTCGATACTGTTTTCATCCATGAAAAGCTGCACCAGACTGCCGCTGCACAGAAAATACAATATTACAACCGGCACACAGGTAAGAAAGATCAGCTTCAATGCTGCCTTGCATCCCTGACTGATTCGTTCAATCTTCTGTGCACCAAGATTCTGTGCTGCAAAATTCGAGACGCCGTTTCCAAGCATCGTAAATGTTGTGATAACCATGTTATTGAGCTTCACGGCTGCCGCATATCCCGCGATCACATCTGATCCAAAACTGTTGATGATACTCTGGATGACGATATTTCCAATTGACACAAAGCCCTGCTGCAGGGTACTTGGTATCGCGATCTTCAGCATCTTACCGAAGATCTCTCCGGAAAATACCGGCACCTTCTTATGTCCTTCGTGTTCATCCTTGATCTTACGCAGCCGGAGCAGCACAACGATCACGGACAGGATACAGCTTACGCCCTGGCAGATAAATGTCGCCCACGCGACACCTGCCACGCCCATATGAAAGCTCTTTACAAACAGGATATCTACAAACACGTTCGATACCGATGAAAAAGCCAAGAATATAAACGGCGTTTTCGAATCTCCGAGTGCCGAGAATATACCGGTTGCAATGTTATAGAAGAACAAAAATACAAGTCCGCCGGTATACACATCCAGATACAGCTTGGAATCTGCAAATATATCTGCCGGCGTGTGTATCAGATGCAGCAATGCGCCGCCTGCAAAAAGTCCGGTCAGTGTCAGAATCAGACACAACACCGCCGAATATATAAATGTCGTATAGACGGTCGTCTTCATCTTCCGGTAATTCTTCGCCCCGAAAAACTGCGCCGCAATGACGGAACACCCCATGTTGCAGCCAAATGCAAACGCCATATAAATCAATGTAATCTCATAAGAATTTCCCACGGCTGCAAGTGCATTTTTACCAACATATTTTCCTGCGACCAGACTGTCTGCAATGTTGTAAAGCTGCTGGAAAATGACACTTCCAAGTAACGGAATGCAATACCTCCACAATACACGCTCTGGTTTCCCTACTGTTAAATCCTTATTCATCGTTGCCGCACCGTATGTCCGGTACGCCTCGCCTCCTTTTTACTCTGTTCCCGAATCATGGCAAACCAGTTTATCTAATGTTCCTTGTATGTGCCAAGTATCTTAATGTCGTTATACACTTGAATCTGCCTTAATGTTTCCACGACAACTTCGAGCCGTTCGGTCAGGCAGTCGATCTCGATGTAGAAGTTGTAGGTTCCCATCGACTGTTTTGTCGGACGGGACATGATCGAGATCAAGTTGATGCGTTTGTCATAGAACCGGCGCAGGATATCGAACAGGATTCCGGGCCGGTCGGTTGCAGGCATAATATAGACCGGGATTCGTACTTTCTCCCGTGTAAGCTCCGCGGCTTTTCCTGTGCCATCCGCATCTGCATCCAACCCTTTCTCATTACTTACAAGCTCTTCAAGCTGCTTTTCAAGATCCGGATTTTCCACGTCTAACACGCCCTTACGCAGGATGATAAAACGGGTATGATTACCCTTTGCATCTGTCACATCTTCCGCAAGCATGCGCGCATCGTCTGCCTGTATCACATGATGTGGTACAATTGCCGCTGCACCCGGTTCATCCTGTATCTTGTAATAAGATTCCATGTTGCTGTTCGTCGTTACAATTTCTGCGTCATGCAGGGTATGCAGGAACTGTCTGCACTGCCCGTTCGTCTTGAACTGCACGTAAATCTTCCTGATATCTTCAATCTTCTCTGTATTGGCAAGCAGTGAAAACTGGACTGCCACCTGATTTTCATCGACAATATAGACGTTTTTTTCCATCAGCAGGTCAAGCGTCCGCTGCACATAGCCATCCAGCATATTTTCCACCGGAACAACCGCATACTCACACGCCTCGTTCGTACAGAGCTGTTCGAACACATCGTCAATTGTCGGACAATAAAGCGGTTCTAATGATTCCCCGTGTACTGCCTCATATTTCTTATTATATTCTTCATAGGACTTATCACAAAATGTCCCTTTCGGTCCTAATACTGCTATCATGTAGATGTCTCCTCCCGAACGTGCATTTCCAATCCGCTGATTCTCTTGCAGAATCCAGCTGATTGCTTCATCTGTGCACGCATTATATCCACTCGAAATTTCCACCGGTAATGGCAAGGCTTAACAATGCGTCCATCTTCTCGACATCCTCACCCTCCAATACCTGTATCAGCTTTGCAGTGTCTTCAGCCACCTGCATAGCCTCATCCGGTCCGATCTCCGGATCAAATTCTGCCTCACAGTATGGACAGTTGATATGCTCCATCGTCTGCAGAGACAGGAATTTCTCTCCACAGCTTTCACATTCATAATACCCACAACGGGTTGTTCCTTCCGGTACATAATACATATGCTGACTTTACTCCTTTACATCTATCTCTTTCACGGGATTCCTTATTCTGCATCTTCGGAATCTCCTGTATCCTCCAATTTAGTTTCACCCTTCAGGTCGTTCAGGTTTGTTGCCGGGAAGATGTCTGCCACATCATTGATTGCGATATACGCATACGGATCAATGCTATGTACCAGATTCCGCATCTTGCCGACCTGGAACCGGTTCACAATGAAATACACCAGCGTGCGGTCGGTATTCGAATAATATCCTTTCGCATCAATCGTTGTGATACCATTTTCAAATGCGGCGGAAAGTGCCTCGCATACATGCTTCGGATGTTCTGTCACGATAAAGGCTGCCTTGGAACGGTCGAAGCCCTCCACGAAGAAATCAATGGTTTTCGATGCCGCCGCATAGGTCACAACCGAGTAAAGCGGCAGAATCCAGCTGTCAAGCACGATTCCACATATGATGTACAAGATTACATTGTATGCCATTACGAACGAGCCGAGACTTAGCCCAAGCTTCTTCGCGAACATAACACCTATGATATCAATACCATCCATCGCACCGCCGAACCGTACCGCAAGTCCGCTTCCGCAGCCGGAGATAATACCTCCGAAGATTGCACACAGAAACAAATCACTTCCGGCGAGTGGGGATACAATCGTCACATCGACCGGCAGAATATCTGTGATAATCCATGCAACAACGGAATAGATCAAAACCGCATAAATCGCGTAGATTGTAAACACCACGCCCTCGCGCTTTAAACCAAGTAAGAAGATTGGAATATTTAAGAGAATCAAAACCAGAGAAAGACTGATCCACTTCGGTGTGAGCTGGGACACCAGCATAGCAGTTCCCGAGATACCGCTATCATACAGTTTGACCGGAGCTAAAAATATAACAACGCCAAACGCATTGACGATTCCCGCAACCGTCAGGAGCAAAAAGTTCTTGATACTGAGCATGCCACATACTTTCCTGATTTTTTCCATTCGCAATCCTCCTAATTTTTAATTTTACCTACAAGTTCTCGATCTGTTCCCGAAACGGGCGAAACGCAGATGGTAATGCATACGTCTCGTCCAGGTTCTCCTTTGTTACCCACTTCCATTTTTTATTTGTTTTCTGACATCGGATATAATACGCTGTCATATGCCATTCCACATGGCTGAATATATGTGTGTAGCTTGTCTGCATCAGAAGATCCACCGGATCTGCCTGCCAGCCGGTTACCTGTGTTACCGCCTCCTGCTTGTCAAGCTTTTCATCCACATTCGGGAATTCCCACATTCCTGCCAGAAGTCCGCTTGCACTTCGCTTATGCAGTGCCACGGTATCCTCTGTAAGCAGGATAAATACCGTCTTTTCCACAATCTTTCGTTTCTTCTTCTCACTGCGGACGGGCAGATTTCTCCAGGTGTCCTGCTCCCGTGCCTGACAGATCTCCGCTACCGGGCATACGTCACACCGCGGTGCACCATTTGGCACACAGACTGTCGCGCCAAGCTCCATCAGTGCCTGCGTCGCAATCCCGGGATTTTTCCGCGGATACGTCTCCTGCAGTTTTCTCGTGATACGTTTCTTTGTCATCTGCAGATCAATATTTGCATCATCCGCCAATAACCGGCTATACACACGCAATACATTTCCATCAACCGCCGGTGTCGGTGCATCAAAGCAGATCGATGCGATTGCCCCTGCCGTGTAGTCACCAATACCGGATAAACTCCGGATCTTCGCATATTCCGACGGAAATACGCCTGTATAATCCGCACAGATTGTCTGTGCCGCCTTTTGCAGATTGCGCACACGGTTATAATATCCAAGTCCTTCCCAGAGCTTTAAGATCTGTTCCTCCGGTGCCTCCGCCAGATCCGCAATCGTCGGAAGTGCCGTAAGAAATCGCCGGTAATATTCCTTGACCGCCTCCACACGCGTCTGCTGCAGCATGATCTCTGACAGCCACACATGATACGGCTCCTTATCCTTTCTCCACGGAAGTTCACGTTTATGTGCTTCATACCACGGAATAAGTGCCTCAAACATGGCATTAAGCACCTGTTCTTCTGTCCTCATCAGAAATCTAGCTTGATGAAACTATCTTCGTCTCGATTTGCAAGCTTACGTCCTTCCATTGTCTTGATCGCCAGATCAATCTGTTCGATCATCGAATCCGTGATATTCGTTTTCTCCCCGTAATTCAGGTAATTCAGGATTGTCAACATCTCGGATTCACTATCTGTAAAATACCCGGTACCCTCCTGCTGCATATCGCCCACATTCTTGACGAGCTCCAGCATCTTGTTCGGCAGCGTTCTGTAATCCCATGGCTTTGATTCGATATCACCTAACATCGTTTTATTCCTTTCCATTCCAACAATATGTACAAAGCTTCTCCGGCTCGATTCCAACAGCCTCAAGCATATCATCTAAGCGATGGAACCGGAGTGATGTGAATTTTAGTTTTTCACAGATCTTGTCAACCATCTTCTGGTATTTCTCAGACGTGTAATCTGCGTACTCCTGCAATACTTCATCGCTGACATCGCCTCCCTCTAACTCTGCAATAACATTTCTTGTGATCAGCTCCATCTCAGAGTTTGAACGGGAGAAGTTCAGATATTTACATCCATATACAAGCGGTGGACACGCAGGACGAATATGCACTTCCTTTGCACCACTCTCAAACAAATATTCTGTCGTCTCACGAAGCTGTGTACCACGCACGATGGAATCATCGATCAGCAGCAGGCTCTTATCCCGGATCAGCTCTTCGATCGGAATCAGCTTCATCTTCGCGATCAGGTTACGTTTACTCTGAATCGTCGGCATAAATGACCGCGGCCATGTCGGTGTGTATTTGATAAATGGTCTGGAAAATGGAATACCGGACTCATTTGCATATCCAACCGCATGCGCCGTACCGGAATCCGGAACACCCGCAACGATATCCGGCTTGACATTATCCCGTCTTGCAAGAAGCTGTCCGCAACGATACCGCATTTCCTCAACATTCACACCTTCATAAGTGGAAGACGGATAACCATAGTAGATCCAAAGGAAGGTACAAATCTTCATCTCTTTGCCCGGCAGAACCAGTGTCTTTAACGCATCACTCGTCATAACGGCTACCTCGCCGGGACCAAGTTCCCGGTAAGTCGAATAGCCGAGATTCAGGAAGGCAAAACTCTCAAAAGTCGCACAGAATGCGCCATCCTTCTTACCGACAATAATCGGTGTTCTTCCGTATTTATCTCTTGCAAGGTAAACTCCCTTCGGTGTCAGGATCAGCATGGACATCGATCCCTCGATAATCTCCTGCGCATAGCGGATACCATCAATAAAATTATCCTTCTGATCGATAATCGCAGCCACAAGCTCTGTCGCATTGATCTCACCATTGCTCATCTCAAAGAAATGTGTCCTTCCCTGCAAAATTGTATCAATGATTTCCTGTGCATTGTTAATCTTGCCAACAGTTGTAATTGCAAACGTACCGTGATGTGAACGCACTAAAATCGGCTGTGCCTCATAGTCTGAGATACATCCGATTCCGAAGTTACCTTTCATGGTATTTGCTTCTTTATCAAACTTTGTCCGAAATGGTGCATTGTCAATCTTATGGATTGCTTTTTCAAATCCATGTTCCTCACTATACACTGCCATACCTGCACGTCTTGTTCCAAGATGGGAATGATAATCTGTTCCAAAAAACAAATCAAATACACAATCCTCTTTTGACGCAACTCCAAAAAAACCGCCCATGACTGTACCTTTCCACTTTCGTGGCCTTTCCCTATATGCTTTTTATTTTTGAACATATTTTTACCACATAACATTATAACAATAATATGCTTGTTTTGAAACACTTTTTTAAAATCGAATGTATATTTTTGCAGGAGTGGGAAATGATAGATGTAAGAAAGTACATTTCTGTATTTTTAACGTATATGGAGGTTTGTTATGAAAATATTAAACTGTGTGGCTCTTACAATCGCCATCATCGGTGCTATCAACTGGGGACTGATTGGCTTCTTTGATTTCAATCTCGTATCCGGAATTTTCGGCGATGCAACCGCATTTACACGTGTCATCTATGCTTTGGTCGGTCTTTCCGGGCTCTACATGATCAGTCTGTACGGAAGAGCTTGTGCAGACGCCTAAAAAAGAAATGCTGTCTGAACCGCTATGTGTCCAGACAGCAATTTTTTATGCCTTATTTTTCTCTTCGAGTCTTGCAAATACTTTATCGTAGCTTGCATTTCCGTAATTTAAGGACCTGTTTACACGGCTGATCGTCGCGGTCGAAGCACCTGTTTCGTTCGCAACCTCCGCATAAGTCTTTCCATCCTTCAGAAGCTTCGCAACCGCAAACCGCTGCGCAATCGACTGTACTTCCTTCACCGTACAGACATCCTCAAAAAAATCCATACATTCATCTACCGATTCCAGCGTGAGTACAGCTTCGAGAAATTCTTTTACAAATTGTGTCCGTATTGTCTTTTCCATGTCATCACCTACTCATCTTGAGCCATCCTATTTATTCTCTTTGTGCACCCAGACTGCCACGGCATCACGGTTTACATAGAAATCACCGAAACCTTCCTCGTCAATCTTGATGTTATATTTTGCATTTCCCATCGCATCCGCGAAATGACATCCCGCAAACTGCTTTCCAATATACATATGCTTTGTGCCGCCGGTTCCATCAGAGATCACAACCGCCATACCGGAATTCTTATGTTCCTCATCACCTTCGCGTGTCCAGCCAATGCAGTTTGGATCATCGAAATAATCGTGCTGTGCACCATATGCCTGATTCTTACGAAGCTTCATCAGCTTGTCAAGCTCCCGCTTCTTCGACTTGATTTTCGCCGTTGGGATTCCCTTGTAATCGCCATAGAATACACATGGATAGCCTTCCTGGCGAAGCAGGATGATCGCATATGCCATCGGCTTGAACCAATCCTCTACCCACGACTCCAGTGACTGTCCCGGCTGGCTGTCATGGTTATCGACAAAGGTTACTGCCTTCATCGGATTCACCTTTGCAAGCGTACCATCTAAGATCGTGCGCAGATCGTAATTGCCATGTGCATTCGAGCAATTATGGAAGTTGAAATGGAGTGGCACATCGAAGAGACTTAACTCACTCTCGTTCGCATTTATATAATCCTGTAATACATTGACATCCCAGTGCCAGTACTCGCCGACTGCAAACAAATCCTTTTCGACATCTTCTTTCATGGCACGCAGCCAGTCCTTATAGAAATATTTGTTGATGTGCTTCACTGCATCCAGCCGGTATCCGTCAATGCCGGTCTGCTCGGTATACCACTTGCCCCAGCGGGTAAGCTCCTCCGTCACCTCCGGATTGTCAAAATCCAGATCCGCACCCATCAGATAATCATAGTTTCCAAGCTCGGAATCCACTTCCTTGTCCCAGTCTTTTCCCGCAAACTTGAAGATGGATTTGATTGCTCTGTCCTGATCCCAGTCGATGCCATCAAAATGTGTCCAGTTCCATGTGAAATCGGAATACTTTCCTTTTCTTCCCGGAAATGTAAACTTCGTCCACGCCCCAATCGTCTTAGAATCGCCTACCATCTGATTCCGGCTGTTCGCATTGAACTCTTCCGCAGACACCTGCTCCACCTCGTCTGCACCAATTCTATGATTCAATACGATATCTGCATATACCTGGATTTTCTTATCATGCAGTGCTTTGATCGCTGCTAAGTATTCTGCTTTCGTACCATACTTTGTCGGGACGGATCCTTTCTGATTAAACTCACCCAGATCATACAGGTCATAGACGCCGTATCCGACATCTTCTTTGCCCTGTGCGCCTTTATATGCCGGCGGTAACCAGACTGCCGTCACCCCTGCGGTCTTTAATTTTGCCGCATCCTCTGCCAGTGCTTTCCAAAGGGATGCATCTGCAGGAAGATCCCACTGAAAATACTGCATCATAGTTCCATTCATACCCATGAGTTTCTACCTCCGCAATACTTTAACATTTTAAAGTATTATATCAAATGGTTGTGGTTACGTAAAGTTATTTCTTGACGGACGCAGGCATATCGGCAAATGGTTCCAATCCGGGGCCGCTTCCGCTTAGTTGCTCCTACTTGGAATCCATTTGTCCGATATGCCTGCTGGATGTTGATATGATTATTATGTTATTCATATATCTGGTTGCTATTGCTATAATTGTGTTACTGCCATGTATAAAACATTACATAGATAATCTCGGAATTTCACGGTTTCGTTATATAATTTGAAATTATCAATTGTTTTACTATTATTCTACTATATCCTCGGAGAATCCAGGTTGCTTTTCTCCATAGTTTCTCACCAAACTGAGATATTCCTTCTTGTACTCATCCGCTCCGGCTGCATAACTGGCAAGCGTGTATACCATACCAAGGTCGGCACTGCCGGAATATTCGCTATCTTTTAATAGCATTCCGAAGGCGGCGACGCTGGCTGCAAAACGCAGGTTGTCAGATCCATCCCGGTTGTAATTTTCTGTCTTGCATGGGTAGGATTCCAGCTTGCTCTCATCTCCATCCGGCTCTTTGTAGCGGATATTGACAGTAAATAATTCATCGGTATAATCTTCGGTTCCACTGGTTAGAACCTGTGCGGTTTCACCGTATTTCAAGTCTGTCTCCGGCAGTTCCATCTCCGAATCAGCCGGTATGATCTCGTAAAGTGCAGTCACACTGTGTCCGGCTCCCATCTCTCCGCCGTCTTTTGTGTCATCCGCGAAATCCTCGGCTGCCATCACGCGGTTTTCGTAACCAATCAACCGGTAGCCTTTCACCTGTTCCGGGTTAAACTCTACTTGTAATTTAACATCTTTCGCAACAGTCACCATATTGGCACCAAGCTCATCGACCAATGCTTTCTTCGCCTCAAACATCGAGTCGATATACGCGTAGTTTCCGTTTCCTTTGTCCGCCAGCAGCTCCAGCTTGTTGTCCTTGTAATTGCCATAGCCGACACCGAAGGTACTTAGGAATACTCCACTTTCCTTCTTCTCCGTGATCAGCTTCTCTAATTGTCCTTCACTGGTCAGTCCGACGTTCAGATCTCCATCGGTGCAGAGAATCACACGGTTATTTCCACCCTTGATAAAGTATTTCTGTGCAAGATTATACGCCGTCTCGATTCCGGCACTTCCATTCGTGCTTCCATAGGCTTCAAGCCCTTCAATCGCAGCGGAGATTTCATGATAGTTGTCACCACTTACGCCCTGTAAAACCACTTCGTCCGAACCCGCATATGTAACAATCGACACGCGGTCTTTCTCGGTCAGATTTTCTGCCAGCATCGTGAGCGACTGCTGCACAAGAGGAAGCTTGTTATCGTCAAACATGGACCCGGACACATCAATCAGGAACACAAGGTTTGATGCAGGTGCACTTTTAAAATCAATTGCCTGTGTGTTCATAGAGACAAGTGCCAGTTTCGTGTCCTCGTTCCAAGGGCAATCCATATACTCTGTGTACACAGCAAACTTCTCATCATCCTTCGGGAGCGGATAATCGTAATGGAAATAATTGAGCATTTCCTCAATACGCACCATCGACGGATCAATATCATATCCATTTTCGATTGCACTTCGGATCTGTGTATAGCTTGCTGTATCCACATCTGCAGCGAAAGTTGATAGCGGTGACGTCTGCACATTCATCCATGGATTTTCCTCTGTGTAGGAATATTCGTTTGTATTCCATTCTTCCGTATCCGGGCATTGCAGAGAGTCATCATAAAAACCGGATTCGCAATCTGCTGACGCCATACTGGCTGCAGATTCCTGCATAATTCCGTCCACCTGCATTTCATTATCTTCATCTGCCACATCACCGGAAGGAACCGTTGCTTCTGTCCTTCCTGTCTGCGTTTCATCTGCTTCTTTTTTGTTTCCGCATCCACATACAGCCACCGCCATACAGATGCTTAACGCCATTGCTAAAATTCGTTTTCTCATAAAAAATCCTCCTTCGATCTTATATACATCTTTGTTTTCAAAAGCCTCTATATAAGATACGAAGGAGGATTCCTTTTTTATGGTACTTTTTAATTTTTTATTTTATAAATCGTAGTTCCGTTCCCGATTTGTAAATACATGCCATCATAAACCGTAAAACTGATAAATGGCTTATACTGTATCAGTACCTGATAGCGGACTGCTGATTCTACTGCTATCGTGCCGGGCGTTACATCCTCACAGATTGTTACACCTTGCAGTGATTCACATAATGAACGGAGAGCATCCTCCGACATGCGCATCTGTTTTCCTGCGCCACTTTCATCTTCCGTGGTACAGAGTACTATGACGGAATCGAGTTCCAGCATCTCCTGCAGAATCCATGGTTTTTCTTCTTCCGAGTACCGTTCGATATCGGCAGCCGCAACATTCTTTTCTCCCAGCAGACGCGTTCCACCTGTGTCAGCTCCGATGATCCAACTGCTGTCTGCCCTCCCTGTCTGTCCGGAGGTGCCCATTACCGCATAGGTCAGGCAGCCACTACTCACAAGGAACAGCATACATGCTACAACCAGCCACCGTGAGAATTGCCCTCTTCCATAATCTCGTTTCCTGGGGCGTTCTCCCTGCATTTCTGCATACAGCTGCCGTTTCAGGCGTGCCTGCATGTCCGGCGCGGGTGCAATCGAATCCGCATACGCTTGATATATCTTCTTCATGTTCTCAGACATAGCCATCCTCCTTCAATTCGTCCCTGAGCATCTTTCTCCCCCTGCTCAAAAGCGATTTCACTGTTCCCTCTGTACTTTTTATCACATGCGCAATCTCCTTTACCGATAGCTCTTCATAATAATAAAGATACATTGGCAGTCGATAGCGCTCCGGAAGCTTCTCTACCTTCTCTTTTAATACAGGCAGATCCGGCTGTTGATACGAAGGTTCTGTTACATCATCTAAGGCAACCGTATGTCTTCGCCACGCACTTGTCAAACTTGATTTAATTGTATTTACTGTCACTCTGATCAGCCACATCTTTCGATGTTCTTCATCCCTGAAGGTTTTGCCCGCTTTCAGATATTTAAGCAAAACCTCCTGGGTGATATCCTCTGCATCGGTGACATTCTGCATCCGCGTATATGCGATGCGGTAGATCATCGATGCATACATCTCAACAAGTTGTGCAATCCCTGCATGGTCTTCCAACTTGATTCCTCCATGAAACGATTTTAGTTGTAATTCTCCATATCGAACTTCGTGAGCACACCATCCTGGAACGTGAATTCCACGCTGCTTGCGTATGCATCATCATTTTCTTCGTATGTCAGTGTCATGTAATCACTCGTATCACTCGTATAACTATCGGTTGGCTCGCCCATGACCGCCTTTACCTCATCCGGCGTCATACCGAATGTAATGCCATTTCCAAGTGCTGCATCATACTTGTTATCAAAATCATCACGGCTAAGCTCGATTCCAAGGATCTCACAATCCGGAACCTTCTTTGTTCCTTCACCGGTAAAGTTCTTGAAACGGATATACATATCTGACTCATCGGCGGCCTCTGCACGGGCACTCATCGAATACTGATTGTCTTCGAGTTCCTCCGCGAGATATTCGTCATCAATGGAATAACCCATTGCTAAGATATCGTCATAGGTAAGTGTCGCAAGGTTATAAGGTTTTCCAAGCATTGTAAACTGCATATTCTCCCAGTCAAAGCCATCTGCATTTACCGGTGTTGTGCTTGCAGCGCTCTCGGTTGTTGCTTCGGTCGTCTCTTCCTCTGCCTCGGTTGTCTCTTCCGTATCTTCCTCTGTATCTTCCGGTGCAGCCGCTACAAGTGTGTTTTCCTTCTGTGTAGACTCTGCGTAAATCACATACCACTTACCATCATCTTCAATCAGGTAAATCTGCTCAGCCAGTACCATCTTACCATTGGAACCGGAGTATGTCTCCTCTGTATCTACCTCATACATGGTGTCGGCATCCAGAGATAAACTATATGCTGCATTGATAATATCCAGTGTGCTCTCCCGCTTAGAATCCGATACCTTCGTTGCATCCGATGCCGTATATGCAAATGAATATCCACCAAATACAGTATCATAGTGATCCCAGAACTCGTCCTCGGATGATACGCCATTCGATGTGTAGAAGTTGTTCTCCACGCTTGACTGGAGATCCGGATAATATGCATCTACGATTGCATCCATATCCCGGTTCTTCATACCTTCACAGAAATCTACAACTGTCTGCTTTGCTGCTTCTGCATCCTTGCTGCTGCCTTTTCCGTCCTTCTTGCCAAACTTCATAAATGCAAAGATACCGCCACCGATCAATACTACCGCTAAAATGATCAATCCGACGATCAGACCGGTTTTCTTTTTCTTTGGTGGCTGATTTCCACCGGCTGGCTGCTGTGGCATGCCGTATCCCGGCTGCGCTCCATACCCCGGCTGTGGTGTCTGCCCCGGCATTCCATAACCAGGCTGTGGTGTCTGGCCCGGTGCGTCATAGCCCGACTGCATCCCCTGCCCCGGCATTCCATAACCAGGCTGTGGTATCTGGCCCGGCATTCCCGCCTGCATATTCGGCTGTGGCATTCCATAGCCATTTGGTTGTTGGTTCTGATTGTTGTCCATTCTCTGTCCTCCTTAATTATCTCCCGACACCGGACATAGTTTTACCCGGTGGGAACTATTTTGCTCCATATATAACACTCTATATCCGGTAAAAAGGTTGCATGAAATTCATTATTTTTTTATTTCTTTCATTTTCTGTAATTCAGTCATAAGATCTGCAACGGTCTTTCCTTCCGTATTTTCTGCTTCATAATAGACATTTGCAACACTCGATCCATCCTGCAGTTTCAGTTCCATCAGATAATATGGCATGTCAGATTTTATCATATCCACCGGTTTCCAGTTCAGTACCTGATACGTTTCTAACAGGAACTGCACCTTATCGATGGTTTCATCTATGTCTGCGCTGTCAAACTGCCGTACGATGTTTCCCTGCGCATCATACTGCGTGAAAATCACCTGTGTGATTGTCTGATAGCTTATCTGATTATTTCCATCATTACGTTCTTCGGAAGCCTGATTTGCGGATTGGTTTGCATCTATCGCCGCATCTGTCTGTGCCTCCGTCACTCCGTTGCCATCCATATGGTTCACACTCGCATCTGCACTTTCCTGAATTTCGCTGTCTGCCTGCACTGTCTGATCTGCAATGTTCGGCAGTGCACTATCTGCTGCCGCTGACTCATCTGCCATTTCATCCATGCCAGCCTCTGTCACATGCATATCTGTTGCCGTTTCTGTTTTCATTTCCTTCCTATTCGATTTACGCATCGAGCTGATACCTACCGGTACCGCAATGATCACGATCAGAATTGCTGCTGCCACCAGTACAAGCTGTCTGGTTCTTCCCTTTTTCCGAGCTGTTTTCTGATTTGTTATTTCCTCCTCAAAACCCGCATCGATCCGGTTCCACAAGTCCGGCATGTCCTGTATATCCTGTGTGCGAAGTGTCTGATATGCTTTTTCTTCTTCAGTTAATCTATTCTTCTGTTCCATAGTCTTTCAGACACCTCCTTAATTTCTTGATTCCCTGATTGTACAGCCACGTCACCGTGCCAAGCGGCTGTCCTAAGGCTTCCGCGATATCCCGGAATTTCAGTTCCCCTGCAAGCTTCAGATCCAGCACTTCCCGCTCGCGGTCGGAAAGCGTCTGCATCGCCTGCCGCATATCCTCTGCCAGTATCACATGTTCTTCTACGGTGGACGCTGTCTCAGCCATCCCACCTTCTTCTAATTTATCCTGCGGCGCATCTTCTGTCTCGTACAACAGATATTCATGTCCTCGCTTCCGCAGCAGATCAATCGCCATATTTCTTGCAATCCTGATCAACCATGCCCGGTGTGATGTCTTCTTCTGATAAGTTCCTGCTGCCCGGATCAGCTTGATGAAGAATTCCGATGTCACATCCTCCGCATCCTCCCGGTTCTTTAAGATGTCATAAACGATCGTATAGATCAGCCGTCCATATGCGTCGTAGATGGCATGAAGCATGTCCTTATTCCCTTTTGCAAGACCTTTTATGGCAGTATAAAATTCATGTTCTGTCATATACCTGTCCCCTCATAGCCCCTGCTATATATTATACGTTTCTGGTTTTATTTTTTATGGATGTTTTTTCGATTGTACGAATTCACCAGCCATATGTCTATGTATTATACTGAAAAAAGCGGCAAGACTGTTCATCCTGCCGCCCGTTATTTTGTCTTATAGATCTTTTCCTGTCAACAGCTTGTATGCCTGCAGATATTTGTCGATGGTCTTATCTACAATATCCTGTGGCAATGTCCAGTTATGACCTTCGTTTGCCTTTAACCAGTCACGTGCAAACTGCTTGTCGAAGGATGGCTGGCCATGTCCCGGCTCATAGCCTTCTGCCGGCCAGAATCTGGAGCTGTCCGGTGTCAGCATCTCATCGCCAAGTACGATATTGCCGTCCTCATCCAGACCGAACTCAAACTTTGTATCTGCAATGATGATACCTCGTGAAAGTGCGTACTCTGCACATTTCTTGTACAGGGCAATTGTATAATCGCGAAGCTTTGCCGCATATTCTTCTCCCTTGCCCGGGAAATACTTCTCAAGATGCGCTACGCTCTGCTCATAAGAGATGTTCTCGTCATGATCACCGATCTCAGCCTTGGTGGATGGTGTGTAAATTGGCTCAGGCAGCTTGTCGCTCTCCTGTAAACCTTCTGGAAGCTTGATGCCACAGACGGTTCCATTTTCCTTATAGCTTGCCCAGCCACTACCTGTGATATAACCTCTTACGATACACTCGATTGGAAGCATATTCAATTTCCGGCAGAGCATGCTGTTTCCATCAAACTGTGGTTGCTGGAAGAACTCTGGCATATCCTTCACATCTACGGAAATCATATGGTTTGGAAGGATGTCCTCTGTCATATCGAACCAGAATTTTGACATCTGTGTCAATACAGTACCCTTCTTTGTTACCTGATTGTTCAGGATTACATCAAAGCAGCTGATACGGTCTGTTGCAACCATGATCAGGCTGTCTCCGTTGTCGTAGATCTCACGAACTTTTCCTTCTTTGATCGGCTTCATGTTCTTATCTCCTTTTTTCTTATTTATGTGTTTTGTTATTCGACAATTACTCATACATACTAGCACCTTGGCGATACTTAAGCAAGAGCATTTTTCTTATATTTCTCCTGACTTGGAGCATTATTTTCTTTTTCCCTTTATTGCTCCATATCTATTTTGGGCTTAGTTTCCAAAATTGGAGCAATTTTTCTTCCCAGCTTGCCTTACTCCAATTCCAGCTCTAAGCAACCTTTCCGGTTTGGAGCAACTTCTCCAAATTCACCCGCTTTGCTCCAACTCCAGACATATGCCCACTTTTCCTCTTGGAGCATCTTCTTCAAATCTACCGGCTTTGCTCCAACTCCAGACATATGCCCACTTTTCCTCTTGGAGCAACTTCTCCAAATCTGCCGGCTTTGCTCCAACTCCAGACATATGCCCACTTTTCCTCTTGGAGCATCTTCTTCAAATCTACCGGCTTTGCTCCAATTTCCATGCCCCATATTGCACCAAAAAGGACAAAGCCCGCGGCGTCTGCCACGGGCTTTGTCTACAATCTGAAAACAGATATTTCATCTGCTTCTTACTTGTCTCTATTACAACATGCATAAAGAGTTTTGTACATTTTTAACTTTTTGGACCAAAAATTTTTTTCAGACCCAATTCTTCAGACCCTTTTTGAACTTTTCAAGAACATTTGTAAATCTATAAATGAAGTACGCGGTCTTTGATCTCCTGCGTCCGGCCCTGATTCCAGAACTGTGTTCCGATGTAGCCACAGGTTCTACGGGCAACGAACAGGTTGTTCTGGTCACGGTTGCCACAGTTCGGGCACTCCCAGATAAGCTTGCCGTTCTCGTCGGTCACGATCTTAATCTCGCCATCATAACCGCAGATCTCACAATAATCGCTCTTCGTATTTAACTCCGCATACAAAATGTTATCATAGATAAATTTCATTACAGAGATAACCGCCTCCACATTGTCCTGCAGGTTCGGTACTTCAACGTAGCTGATCGCACCACCAGGTGAAAGCTTCTGGAACTCAGATTCGAATTTCAGCTTGTCGAATGCATTGACCGGTTCGGTTACATGGATATGATAGCTGTTCGTAATGTAGTTCTTGTCTGTAACACCTTTGATGATTCCAAACCGCTTCTGTAAGCACTTGGCGAATTTGTATGTCGTAGATTCCATCGGCGTACCATAGACGGAATAGCTGATGTTCTCTGCTTCTTTCCACTCTTTACACTTATCATTTAATTTCTGCATGACTTCGAGTGCAAGCTTCTTGCCTTCCGGGGAAGTATGCGTCTTGCCTGTCATACGCACGCACATCTCACAAAGTCCTGCATACCCAAGCGAGATCGTTGAATATCCATTGAACAGTAATTTATCGATGGTCTCACCCTTCTTGAGTCTCGCAAGTGCGCCATGCTGCCACAGGATTGGTGCCACATCCGATACCGTTCCGAGCAGACGCTCATGTCTGCATCGAAGTGCCCGGTGACACAATTCCAGCCGGGATTCGAGAATCTCCCAGAACCGATCCATGTGTCCCTCTGCGGAACATGCAACATCAACTAAATTAATCGTGACAACACCCTGATTGAATCGTCCGTAATATTTTCTTGTTCCATCCGGATTTCTCTGACCGTCCTCAGATGTCGGGAATGACCGGCAGCCCATGCATGGATAGACGTCACCATTTTTCAGTTCACGCATCACCTTCGCGGAAATATAATCCGGCACCATACGTTTTGCGGTACATTTCGCAGCAAGCTCGGTCAGATACCAATACTTGGAATCCTCGGTAATATTATCTTTGTCAAGCACATAAATAAGCTTCGGGAATGCAGGTGTAATCCAGATACCCTTCTCGTTCTTGACACCCTGGATTCTCTGTTGCAGCACTTCCTCGATAATCATTGCAAGATCATCCCGTGTCTGACCTTCCGGTACCTCATCGAGATACATGAACATCGTGACGAACGGTGCCTGCCCATTACAGGTCATAAGGGTGATAAGCTGGTACTGGATCGTCTGGATTCCGCTCTTTACCTCTGCTCGTAGACGGCTCTCTGTAATCTTGCTGATCACTTCCTCGTCAAGTGCTTCGCCACACATCTTCCGCTCTTCGATTACCTGCTCGCGGATCTTCTTCCGGCTTACATCGACAAACGGTGCGATATGGGAAAGTGTAAAGGACTGTCCGCCATACTGGTTACTTGCTACCTGCGCCACGATCTGTGTTGTGACATTACATGCAGTGAAGAAGCTGTGCGGCTTCTCAATCATTGTCTCGCTGATGACGGTTCCGTTCTGCAGCATATCCTCCAGATTCACGAGATCGCAGTTATGTTCCCGCTGGGCGAAATAATCCGAATCATGGAAATGGATAATTCCCTGTTCATGTGCTTCCACAATCTCTTCCGGAAGCAGCATACGCTTCGTTAAATCCTTGCTGACCTCACCTGCCATATAATCACGCTGGGTCGAATTAATCACCGGATTCTTATTCGAATTCTCCTGATTGACTTCCTCATTCAGATGATCGATCAATGCTAAAATTCCGTTATCGGTCGTGTTTGATTTTCTTGCAAGCTCACGTTTATACCGGTAACGCACATATTTCTGTGCCACCTCGTATCCACGCATCTCCATAATTCCGGTTTCCACCATATCCTGAATATCTTCCACGTGAATCGCATGTGTCATGATCTCAATCTGCTTCGCAATATTATCGGCGATTGCCTGCACCTGATAATCGTTCAACTGATGCAACCGGTCTACCTCTTTGTTCGCGGCAGTGATCGCATTCACGATTTTATCAAGGTCAAAGCAGACTTCCTCTCCATTTCTCTTAATTACGTTTGTGTGTACTGCATCCATAATAACTCCCTCTTTTATGTTTCTAGACAATATACTCCCTGACTCGCATGATGCATTGTAAATCATTTATCTCTGTTATATCCAAACAACGCGAATGATGTTTCTCAGACATAATCTTTTCCTACCATACGCAGCAATTTCTAATTTATTTACAATGTATAACATGAATACTATAGATATATCCAGAATGTATATTACATTTTTATTGTACTAAATATAGTGTATTTAATCCGATTTATACACTATATTTAGTAACCAAGTGCTATTATAATACACACTTACTAAAAAAGGAAGATGTAAATATAAATTTACACCCTCCTTTTTGCATGTATACACGTATACATTTTTTATTTGAATTTTACCGCATTTTTTTGTCGATTATTGGATTGCCTTATGGATCTCCTGCAATGACATAACACCGATCTCACCATATTTCAAGACTGCCTCGATTCCCTCTGCGGTTGCACGTGCAGCTGCCATCGTGGTCATATATGGAACCTTTGCACGGATTGCGGTCTTACGGATATAGCTGTCGTCAAACAGCTTCTCTTCCTGTGCAGCCGGTGTATTGATGATGAGCTGGATCTTGCCATTCATCACCGCATCCACGATATTCGGTCTGCCCTCCTGCATCTTGTTGATACGGTCTGCCTTGATGCCATTTGCGATCAAAAGCTCATAAGTAGTACCTGTAGCCACGATATGGAATCCGCATTTTTCAAATGTCTTCGCGATATCTACAACTTCCGGCTTATCCTTGCGGCTGACAGAGAAAAGCACCGTGCCTTCCTTCGGAAGTCTTGTCTGGGTTGCTTCCTGTGCCTTGTAGAATGCCTCGCCGACATTCGTCGAAAGTCCAAGTACCTCACCGGTCGAACGCATCTCAGGTCCTAATACCGGGTCAACCTCCTGGAACATGTTAAATGGGAATACGGCTTCCTTCACGCCGTAATACTTCGGCTTTACTTCCTTCATCTGCGGAAGCGGAGATGGCTTGCCGGTTAACTCACTTGTCATAATCTGTGTTGCAATCTTCACCATAGATACGCCACATACCTTGGATACCAATGGTACGGTACGGGATGCACGCGGATTCGCCTCGAGTACATATACCTTGTCGTTTTCGATTGCATACTGCATATTCATCAAACCGCAGACACCCATTTCCTCTGCGATCTTTCTTGTGTAATCTTTAATCGTCTCCACAAGTTTTTCCGGAATTCCTCTGGATGGAAGAATACATGCGGAATCACCGGAATGGACACCTGCAAGCTCGATATGCTCCATAACGGCCGGTACAAATGCATGTTTGCCATCTGCAATCGCATCTGCCTCACACTCGGTTGCATGGCGCAGGAAACGGTCGATCAGGATTGGCCGATCCGGTGTCACGCCAACAGCAGCTGCCATATATTTCTTCAGAGATTCCGGCTCGCTGACAACCTCCATGCCACGTCCGCCAAGGACATAAGAAGGACGAACCATAACCGGATAACCGATCTTCTCCGCAACCGCCAGTGCTTCCTCAACATTCGTTGCCATACCGGCTTCCGGCATCGGGATATCCAGTTTCTCCATCATTGCACGGAACAGGTCACGATCCTCTGCCATATCAATGACTTCCGGTGATGTACCAAGAATACGCACACCGTTCTTCTTCAAGTCTGCTGCCAGATTCAGTGGTGTCTGTCCTCCAAACTGTGCGATCACACCCACCGGCTGTTCCTTCTCGTAGATGGAAAGTACATCTTCGAGTGTCAATGGTTCGAAATACAATTTATCGGATGTATCGTAATCTGTAGAAACCGTCTCCGGGTTACAGTTTACAATGATTGTCTCAAATCCAAGTTCTTTTAGTGCAAGTGCCGCATGCACGCAACAATAATCAAATTCGATACCCTGTCCGATACGGTTTGGGCCACCGCCAAGAATCATAATCTTCTTGTTGTTTGAAATCGTCGTATGATCCGGTGCATTGTAAGTAGAATAATAATATGCACGGTCTTCGGTTCCGCTTACATGTACCGGTTCCCAGCTCTCGGTGATACCATAGCCAAGACGCGTATTACGGATATCATCTTCCGGAACTTCGAGCAGCTTGCTTAAGTAACGGTCTGAGAAACCATCCTTCTTCGCCTGCTCCATAGTCTCCTTGTCGAGTGTCTCACCCTTCTTTGCAAGCAGGGCTTCTTCCTCTTCCACAAGCTCCTTCATCTGCTCGATGAAATAATGTTTGATCTTTGTCAGGTTGTATAATTCCTCAACTGTAGCACCCTTCCGAAGTGCCTCGTACATGATAAACTGTCTCTCGCTTGTTGGCTCACGCAGCATCACAAGCAGTTCTTCCTTTGTCTTTTCATGGAAATCCTTCGCAAAGCCGAGTCCGTAACGGCCGATCTCCAAGCTTCGGATTGCCTTCTGGAATGCTTCCTTATAATTCTTACCGATACTCATAACTTCGCCCACAGCACGCATCTGTGTACCAAGCTTATCCTGTGCATCCTTGAACTTCTCAAATGCCCATCTCGCGAACTTGATTACGACATAATCGCCACCCGGAACATATTTGTCGAGCGTTCCGTGTACACCACAAGGAATCTCATCCAGCGTAAGTCCTGCTGCAAGCATCGCTGATACAAGTGCAATCGGGAATCCTGTCGCCTTGGAAGCAAGTGCAGAGGAACGGGATGTTCTAGGGTTGATCTCGATTACAATGATACGGTCTGTCACAGGGTCATGTGCAAACTGTACGTTTGTACCACCGATGACCTGTACTTCATCTACAATCTTATATGCCTGCTCCTGCAGACGCTTCTGACATTCCTCAGAGATTGTAAGCATTGGTGCCGAACAGAAGGAATCTCCGGTGTGCACACCAAGCGGATCAATGTTCTCAATGAAGCAGACCGTAATCATGTTACCCTTTGCATCACGGACAACCTCGAGCTCCAGCTCTTCCCAGCCAAGGATTGACTCCTCAACGAGTACCTGTCCTACCAGACTTGCCTGCAGACCTCTCGCGCAGACGGTCTTCAACTCTTCTACATTGTAGACAAGTCCGCCGCCGGCGCCGCCCATTGTATAGGCCGGACGCAAAACAACTGGGTAACCAAGCTTATCTGCAATCGCAAGTGCTTCTTCCACAGAATAGGCAACCTCACTACGTGCCATCTCAATTCCCAGTTTATTCATAGTTTTCTTAAATTCAATTCGATCCTCGCCACGTTCGATTGCATCTACCTGAACGCCGATGACCTTTACATTATATTTGTCAAGTACACCTGCGGTTGCAAGCTCGGAACACAAATTAAGACCCGACTGACCACCGAGGTTCGGTAATATCGCGTCCGGACGTTCCTTGGCAATAATCTGCTCCAGTCTTGTCACATTTAACGGCTCAATATATGTCACATCCGCAATACCCGGATCTGTCATAATTGTTGCAGGATTAGAATTTACCAGAATAATCTCGTAACCGAGCTGTCTTAAAGCTTTACATGCCTGCGTGCCGGAATAGTCAAACTCACATGCCTGACCGATGATGATTGGACCGGAACCGATAATCAGAACTTTTTTAATGTCTTCTCTTTTGCTCATATTTGCCCCCTTGTATAATATTGTAATATATTTAACCCGATTGCAAAACATTTATATTGTCTATGAGTTATCCATAATACACAATTCTACGCAGACGCGCTCTCGCTCACTTCCACACGTAGCGGACACTAAATTCACGTCAAACAAGTTTGCCGTTCATTAAGTGCCGACGTGTTCCAATGGTCTGCGTACGAATTGGTAATTATGAATAACTCAATATACTCTATCATTATTGTTTTGCAATCTCATTGAATAAAACTAATTTATATAAATAAATCGTTTTTTTATCCAAAATCACTTAATTATACTAGATGTGCGGAGCAAATACAATTAAAGAAATGGCATAAAAAAAGAACCCTTGTTTCGAGGGTTCTTTCGTATTTTTGCTTAGTTTTCCGAAATCATATCCACAAAATATTGATGAATCTTTACTTCTTCAGTCAGTTCTGGGTGAAATGCGGTCACAAGCTGGTTTCCCTGACGGGCAGCGACAATCTTACCATCACAAGCCGCCAGAACATCAACACTATCCCCAACGCTCTCGATATATGGTGCACGAATAAATGTCATGCCGACGTTTCCGATTCCCTTGAACTCTTCTTCTGCGAAGAAGCTGCCAAGCTGTCTGCCGTAAGCATTTCTGCGTGCTACGATATTCATCGTCCGGAAGCCAAGTGCATCCTCTCCGTCAATATCCTTTGCCAGAAGCAGCAAGCCTGCGCAGGTACCGAAGACCGGCAGACCTGCCTCAATCTTCGCCTTGAGCGGCTCATACAGGGAAAGCTCCTTCAGAAGTTTTCCCATAACTGTGCTTTCGCCACCCGGAATGATTAGTCCATCCATATCGTCCTGCAAGTCGTCTGCCTGACGGATCTCAAAGTGTGGAATATGTAATTTATCAAGGGATGCTTCATGCTCTGCGAATGCCCCCTGCAATGCCAATATTCCTATCTTCATCTTACTTTCCTCTTTCTGCCATAAGAATCTCAATCTCAGACTCATTGATTCCGACCATAGCCTCACCAAGGTCTTCTGAAAGCTCTGCAATCAGCTTTGCATCCTGATAGTTTGTAACAGCCTTTACGATAGCGGCTGCACGCTTTGCAGGATTTCCAGACTTGAAGATACCAGAACCAACGAATACACCCTCTGCACCAAGCTGCATCATAAGTGCTGCGTCAGCAGGTGTCGCAACACCACCGGCTGCGAAGTTTACAACCGGAAGCTTACCATTCTCATGGACGTAACGCACAAGCTCAACAGGTACCTGAAGCTGCTTTGCTGCTTCGTAGATCTCATCCTCTGCCATACCTACGATACGACGGATCTCAGAGTTCATCGCACGCATATGACGAACTGCCTGTACAACATCACCGGTTCCCGGCTCACCCTTTGTACGGATCATAGATGCACCTTCCTCAATACGACGAAGTGCCTCGCCAAGATCACGTGCACCACACACAAATGGTACCTTGAACTTCGTCTTGTCAATATGGTAAATATCATCGGCCGGTGATAAAACTTCACTCTCATCGATATAGTCAATCTCGATTGCTTCGAGGATCTGTGCCTCTACGAAATGTCCGATACGACATTTTGCCATAACCGGAATTGTAACGGCTTCCTGAATTCCCTTGATCATCTTTGGATCACTCATACGGGATACGCCGCCGGCTGCACGGATATCTGCCGGAATTCTCTCCAATGCCATAACCGCACATGCACCTGCCTCCTGTGCAATTCTTGCCTGCTCCGGTGTTGTAACGTCCATAATCACGCCACCCTTTAACATCTGTGCAAGATTCTTGTTCAATTCATATCTGTTCTCACTCATCATTGTTCCTCCTGATTGTTCTTTCATTTCATAATTTTCTAAGATTCTTGCAGATATACATCTGAGAATGTACATACAAGAAAACTATGGATATAATTAAAGCACAGAAACTGGATATATTGAAATACCCAGTCTCTATGCTTTTAACAATGTCAGTTTGAACTGTTTTTAATTATTTTTACAAATCTGACCTTATATGACCTTATAGTCAGTTTTTTCCGTTATTTTGTACCGAAGATACGGTCGCCCGCATCGCCAAGTCCGGGACAGATGTAAGCATTCTCATTCAACTCACGATCCAGATGTCCCACATAGATCTGCACATCCGGATGTGCCTCATGCAGCTTCTGTACACCTTCCGGTGCTGCAATGATACACATGAACTTAATCTTCTTCCCACCATGTTCCTTAATCTGTGTGATTGCATCCACGGCAGAACCACCGGTTGCAAGCATCGGATCGGTTACCACGATAATTCTCTCATCAATCGGATTCGGAAGCTTGCAGTAATACTCATGTGGAATGTGCGTCTCCTCATCCCGGTACATACCGATGTGTCCAACCTTTGCAGATGGTACGAGCGCAAGCACGCCCGGCACCATACCAAGTCCGGCACGGAGAATCGGAACGATAGCGAGCTTACGGCCGGAAATCATCGGCGTCTTGCATTTCTCGATCGGAGTCTCAATCTCCACATCCTGCAATGGCAGATCACCAAGTGCTTCAAATCCTTCAAGCATCGCAATCTCCTCTACGAGCTTCCGGAACTCATTGGTTCCCGTATTCTTATCACGCAGAATGGAAATCTTATGCTGAATCAACGGATGCTCAAAAATCGTAATATTTTTTTCGTTTTTAAAATCCATTTTGTAATCTCCTTTTTCCTAGTTTTTTGCTTTTGTTGTTATATTATTCCTTAGACTTTACAAATACACCACGACTCTGGTCTCCGTCGGGATTTACACCAAACTGGTAATCATTTCCGGGCAGGATTGCATTTAACAGGATTCCTGCGATGGCTGCGATAGCAAGTGCTGTCAATGTAATAGATGTCTCTCCAATCTTAAATGTGATACCCTTTGGGAAACCAAGACCACAGACGAAGATAATACCCGCGATAATCAAGTTTCTGGAACGTGTCAGGTCTACCTTATTCTCAACGACATTCCGCACACCAATGGCTGAAATCATACCATATAACATGAATGACACACCACCGATAATAGCAGCTGGCATCGTAGAGATTACGGCTGCAAACTTCGGAATGAAGGACAACACAATTGCAAATACAGCTGCCAGACGGACAACCAGCGGATCATATACCTTAGAAAGCTCCAATACACCTGTATTCTCACCGTATGTTGTGTTTGCCGGTCCACCGATTGCTCCTGCAAATGCAGTTGCAAGACCATCACCAACTAATGTGCGATGCAGGCCCGGATCCTGAATGAAGTTCTTACCAACCGTTGCGGAGATGGCTGACATATCACCTACATGCTCCATCATCGCTGCGATTGCAATTGGTGCCATAACCAGAATCGATGTGAGATCAAATTTTGCAAACTGGAACTGCGGTATACCAAAGAAGCTTGCGGATTTCACTGACTCGAATGCAATGATTGCGCTTCCATCCGGATTCGTAAGTCCTGCCGCATTCATGATTACTGCTGCCACGTAAGAAATCACAACTCCCATCAAAATCGGGATAATCTTGAACATGCCTTTACCCCAGATATTGAAGACAATGATAACCGCTAATGCGATGATTGCAAGCCACCAGTTTGTACTGGCATTTGTGATTGCAGACGATGCAAGTGAAAGTCCGATACAAATAATAATCGGTCCGGTTACAACCGGTGGAAGAAATCTCATAACACGGTTTACACCAACCAGTTTGATAATCAATGCCATAATCAGGTACAATGAACCGGCAACTACTACACCACCGCAAGCATAAGCCACCTTGTCATTTGCTGCCATGCCTGCAAATTTGCCGGTATCCAGATTGGCTACAGTTGAAAATCCGCTTAAGAATGCAAACGAAGATCCAAGGAACGCCGGTACTTTAAACTTGGAACAGACATGGAAAAGCAATGTACCAAAGCCCGCACAAAAAAGTGTGACCGATACGGTCAGACCTTTCGTCAATGGTTCTCCACACGCTTCCACAAAATACCCGGACACTAAAATTGGGACCAGAATCGTTGCACCGAACATTGCAAACATATGCTGTAATCCCAAAATCAAAACCTTCGGTAATCCAAGCTTTTTCGCGTCTCTGACTGCTCCATCATTTGTGTCACCCATAGTTTTTACCTCTTTCCCTCTCTTGACTTGTAAGAGAATTTATTTGTATTCTATTATGCACGAGCAAGGGAGATTTTGCAACAAGAAATCATAGGGATTTTTGTGGAATCATAAGCGAAAAAAAGGGGTGCCTGACGCAAGCTTTTCTGTATTCTATCATTCGTTATTCAAATGCTTTCTGCATATTTTCCTGTTTTTGCTTCTCTCGGAAAATCAGGCGGAACAGGAAACGTACAAGTGGACCCGCATAAAATATCTGCCAGCACAGTGCCATCGGGAAATTAAATGCACATGTCTGTAACCAGACGGCAATAAACTGATTTCCCGCATGCTTAAATAAAATGGTTGCTGCCAGACTCATAAGCGGACACATAAATGCGACTAAGATAAATGAGATTGCAAGAACCAGATGGAACGGATTTTCCTTCTCCGGGTTCACAATCTTCAACGCTTTCTTCTTCGCAATGGCTCCAACAAAAAAGAAATCAATCACAAATGCAATCGGTCCCATGATGACAAGCTCATGGAATGCGGACAAAAACACTTCGTTACTCATCCCTCCGATGTTCAGTGCAATGTTGTAGCAGATCATCGCATACACCATGACGAACACCATCATAATCGTGAAAATAACCTCTTGAAACTTTGTTTTTGGCATAAAAAAACCTCCTTAAAATGATAATTCTTAACAGACTGTGTTGTTCGTTATCATTCCAAAGAGAATGTGCGTTTCCAATATTAACCTTCTATTTTCTTTTCCGAGTATGGATTATATCAAATGGATTTTGTGGTGTCAAGGTGTTTTTCTATGCGTATCTTCACATTTGCAAAAACAGGACAGTTGACCTTTGATCAACTATCCTGTCCTTACTTATTCATAGCTATTTATTCCGTACTTCCAATACCTCTGCAGTAATCGCATCTACATCGTATTTCGGTGCATGTTTGTTCACAACATCATATATTGGCTGGATAGTTTCGATTGGTTCTTCGAGTTCATCAGCAATTTCCTCAAGTGTTTTATTTTTCTTCACCTTTTTTACAATGAAAGAAGCTAAATAATGAATTGTACCTTCTTCCACGCCATCGTTATACCATTCCCGCTTTGCGTTCTCCATCTGTTTTTCGTATGTCAAATCAAACATCATACTTTTCTGCACATCCTCTCTACGTTCCAGCAAAAATTCCTTCAGGATATCCTCTGCAATGCAGCGTTTCACCGCATCTCTGATTGCAGTCTCATAATCCTTGTCACCCTTTTTTGCCTTTG
>ERZ1026776.316-NODE-316-length-35053-cov-22.334019_pt1 | contig 35053 bp, 35 predicted proteins | sample MGYA00380125_ERZ1026776 | MGnify/ENA primary metagenome ERZ1026776 (study PRJEB33269, sample SAMEA4719761) | human gut metagenome | biome: human-associated habitat; feature: organic feature; material: feces | place: Cameroon | collected 2013-10 ...
TTCCACATAAAATCATTCTAACTGTATTCATAATAATCCTCCTCCACATATAACTCCCGATTTGTTGAGCCAAGTATACCATATTCCACCATGAAAGAACATCCCGCGAACGGCAAGAGCTTGTTTTTACGCCAAAAGCCCACCGCACGGAAAGGGAGTTTCCATGCGATGGGCTTGAGGGGAGAGAATATCTTATGCTTCGGTCTTATCGACGACCTGAATTTTCCCCTTCTTCCACAGGATATAGGACGTCAGGATGCCGATGGGCAGCATCACGATGATAAAGATGCCGACCAGACCGCCCAGAACTGCTCCGTAACCCGCCAGACGCGCGGCCAGCGAGAGGACCGTCATAATGATCAGCACCGGCAGAACGCCCTTCAGGCCGCCCTTGACGACCTTATCGCCGCTGGACGAACTGGCGAACAGGCCCAGCGCCATCGAGCCGAACAGCGCGGGCAGCAGGTAGCCGGAAGCCGTTTTGACGGCGGGCAGTTCGAACACCGGGCTGATGAAGGAAGCGCAGACCGCCGCCAGCGACAGGATGATGACCGTCATGATGGACGACACCGCCACGGCCACCGAAGCCACGACTTCACCTTCCGGGGTGTTGGGCTGCTTTTTCGTCAGGTTCATGGCATTGGCCGCCACCGGGAGCTTGAGGTTCATGATGTTGCCGGTGATGAAGGCCAGATAGGCCGAGCAGCCCAGAATCGGGGTATAGCTCAGCGCCTCCGAAAAGCCCACCGGGATATAGATCAGCAGGATGCTGAAGGTGCTGACGTTGAACACCTCCGAAAGGCTGGGGATGCTGTCATAAGCGCCCAGCACGATGAAGGGCAGAGCGACCATGTAGATCAGAGCGATCAGGGTCCCCACACGGCCCCAGCGGTGCGCCCAGCTCTGGAACGAATCCATTTTGACTTCTGTGTTCGGTTTCATTTGTATGCCCTCCTTACCCAAAAATACGGACCCAGACGAGGGACGACAGCAAGCCGCCCAGCATCGAAAAGGCCATCACAAAGTTGTTCAGCCATGCAAGACCCGGCTTCTTGGCCAGAACGCCCACAGCCACCGCAATGACCAGACCCGTGATCATGACCGCCGCCTGAACATTATCCGTGAACAGCAGGATGGGGATATACACCGAGAACATCACCAGCATAAATACGCCGGAGAGGACATTTTTCCAAGTGCTGCCGCCCTTTTCGGCAGCGCTGCGGTCTACGCTCTTGCAGAGCTTTTTGCCAAAGGGCAGCAGGATGAGGAAGCCGCTCAGCATGCCGACGCTCATCAGGATCATCACGACGCCGAACTGACGGCCTGTTGCCGATTGGAGCATCTCTGCCGAGGATGCATAGCCCAAGACCTGCGCGATGGAACTGGAGATCATCGTCTCATAGGACAGCGAGCCGATGACCGAGAGCCGCCACCATGCCCACACGCTGCCCAGCACTGCGATCAGGACGAACAGGCCCACCACGATGGACAGGCTGGGCACGATGGAAAAGATGAGACTCGACTTGATGACGTTCGAAAGCTCTTCTTTCGTGATGCCCAGTTCCAGACAGTGATCGTATGCCTTTTTCAGGTAGACCAGCGAGAATCCCGCAATGTAGACCAATCCTCCGATGACCAGCGCCAGCAAAAGCGGACTTGAGATGATGTCTTTCATGGTTGCCATAATACCATTCCCTCCCACAACTTGAAAAGCCAAAAAAGGCGCCGGCATCCGTGCCGGCGTCTTTGCTTTTTGGATAAAGTAAAGGAATTTTTCCATCCTGTCAAATGTGTATGACTATTTTCGGCGTGGGAAAGCGGTAGAAAACGATTTCCATTCCAAAGCGCATGGCTTTATCACAGTAAAATGTGAAAGTGACTTTTGTTTCAAATATTTTTTATGAAAAACTTGAAACCTCTTTCATTTCTGCTATACTACCATTAAACTAGGGGGTTAGTGCAAAATGAATGAAACCACGACATCGCATTCTTCCGGCACGGTCCTGCGGGCGCTGAAAGCCGCCGCGCCGCAGACTGTGCCGGTCTTTGCCGGCTATCTCGTGCTGGGCATGGGATACGGCATCTATGTTCAATCGCTGGGGCTGCCGGTCTGGATGCCCATGCTCATGGGCACGGTCGTCTACGGCGGCTCGCTGGAATTCGTGCTGGCATCGCTGCTGCTGGGGGCCTTTTCGCCGCTGTCGGCCTTCCTGATGGCGCTGATGATCCAAGCGCGGCATCTGTTCTATGGGCTGGCCATGCTGGAACGCTACAAAGGCTACGGTCTGCGCAGCTTTTACATGATCTTCGCCATGAGCGACGAGACGTTCTCCATCACCTGCTCGGCCGAGCCGCCCGAGGGCGTGGACCGGGGCTGGTTCATGTTCTTCATCACTCTGCTGGACCAGTTTTACTGGGTCGCCAGCGCAGGGCTGGGCGCTGTGGTGGGTTCAGTCCTTCCGTTCAGCACCGAGGGCGTGGACTTCGTTATGACCGCGATGTTCACAGTCATCTTCCTCAACCAGTGGGAAAAAGAAAAACAGCACGTCAGTGCCCTTATCGGCATCCTTGTGCCGCTGGTGTGCCTTGTGCTGTTCGGGTCCGGCAGCTTCCTGCTGCCCGCGATGGCCTGTATTTTAGTGCTGCTGATCGTCCTGCGCAAGCCGTTGGAAGCGCTGGAAGCCCAGCACGGTGAAACGGAGGTGCAGTCATGACCGCTCTGCAAATGGCTCTGACCATCGCGGTCTGCACGGCCGCGACCATGCTCACCCGCTTTCTTCCGTTTTTGATCTTCTCTTCCAAAGACCAGCAGCCGCCGGAGGTCGTGCGGTATCTGGGGCGGGTGCTGCCCGCCGCCATCTTCGGAATGCTCATCGTCTACTGCCTCAAGAGCGTCACGCCCTTCGCGGGCAGCCACGGCATCCCGGAAGCCATCGCCCTCGCGGTGACCGTCGCGCTCCACAAGTGGAAGCATCAGACCCTTGTTTCCATCGCTGGCGGAACGGTCTGCTATGTGCTGCTGGTGCAGTTGGTGTTTTGAACAAGCAAACCAAAGAGGTTTCCCTTTTTACAGGGGAAACCTCTTATTTTTATAGATCAAACCTTATCTGCTCATTTTCTGGTTTTCTCTGCGTCATTCCTGTCGCAATTTCAATTTGGCTTGCCGGGATCTCAAGTCCCCAGTTATCCCAGCCAACATAATTTTTCCGAGCAAACAATTCGATTTTTTCTTGTTCCGGAAACATTTTTGTGATTCCATCAATCACTTCTTCCGGCTTTACGCTATGTGCGCCCCTATGAACCGTAACCATCTGCCGAATATTTCTTGCCCCGCGCGGCTGAGGAAATTTTCCTTTCTTAAATGCCAACACAAATTCCGTCTGGCTGAGCGTATACCGGCCCGGATTATGAACCATTTTATCCCACACAAATGCAACTGTTTTATACTCAAACCCCCATGCTTCTCCAAGCTCAATGGAATTTGCCATCTGCGGGCCAGTAGTCCACATAAACAAAATGCAATCCTCATCTGCAATCGAAGCAACATCGAGTTTTTTTAAGTCCTTGAGCTTTACGGTTGGATATTTGAACTCCGCTGAACTCAAGAAAATCTTTTTGCCAAAATCCTCATTTTCGCCTTTTATGACAGTCTTATCATACTGCATCTTTCCGCCGTAATCCCACGGTGGATCAGCATAAATAACCTGATATTTTTTATTTGGCAACCGTGGATAAATCTCTTCTAGGGGGTTGACCTTTATCCGCTCTTTCCGCTGAACACTATAAAGTGAATATGCAGTTATTTCTTTTTTTTGATTTTCACCCATATGATTCTCCGTTTCTCTGGATGCTCTCTTCTACTTTTAATTATAGTTTGTCCGCGATGAATAGTCAACGGATTTGTTGCTTATAGTCCGTTGTCCCAAATACATCATCCAGATACACTCTACTTTAGAAGAAGAGGTGTTTCCATGATTACAAAGCAATTTGGCGAACGCATCAAAGAACTTCGAAACGCAAAAGGGCTGAGTCAAGAGAAATTCGCATTATCGATCGATATGGACCGGACCTACTACGCTTCTGTCGAAAGTGGAAAACGAAATATCTCCCTTAACAATATTGACAAAATTGCCCGTGGTCTTGGCATATCGCTTGAAGAACTTTTCAAAGGACTATCATGATGGGGGCTACATATGGCAGGAAATGCATTAAGAAAAAGAGAGAATTGGCAGACTGAATCCGGCCCAAGGGGACGTTCCGGTTCTGCAGAGAAAAATCTGATCTCAGCCCTGCGAGCAAATCTTGATTTATCCATTTATGAGATCAATGATCATCCCACCGACTTAAAGCATCTGTACGAACACGTCGTATTGTCAGATAAAACCCGCTCTGAAATCTTTAATCCCAGCGAAGCCGCCATGAAAAACGCGCAAAAAAGAGGTTGGGGTGTTTCTCCGGATTTTTCGATCCGCAATAAGAAAACCGGAAAAATTCTCTTTGGTGAAATCAAACGCCAAGACGGCTGGGTGGAGGGAAAAGACCCCAGTGCCGGGCGCGGGAATGCCCATGAACGAATGTGCAAGCTGTTCACTCCCGGCCTTCTGAAGAAATACAGAGAATTAAGCGGCATTACAAGTGAGGATATCTTACCATTTTGGGTCGTGCTGGAAGGGGATATTACCCGTGACCCCAAACGCAACCGCGAAATCGCATTCTGGTTTGATCAATATGATAAAAACTACTTTATGTGGCGGCCCCAGATGACAGACAAAGACCTTGTTGAGCATTTCAATCAATATCTGAAACCCTATCTCGATTAAAGCAGCGAACCTCGGTCCATAAAGACCGAGGTTCGCTGCTTTTCAATGATAGAACGTATCAAAATTGATCTGCCGATAGAACCGCTGCTGGAGCTGGTCGAAGCTCTCGCAGTTCTGGGCCAGAAGCCACATGACCTTGGTGACGACGGCTTCGATGGTCATATCGTGGGCCTCGAGGAAGCGGAAGCGGTTCTTGACCCGCTTGCCCACCTCGTAGATGCCCACATCGCTGCCCTCGTAAGTAACCTGCGTGGTCAGGATCAGAATTTTGTGGGTCTTGTCGTAATCGCCCAGCCCTTCCGCAAAGGCATCCATGAGCCGCTGCGGGATGCCGCCGACGCCGAAGCTTTCCACAATGATGCAGTCGTATTGTTGAAAGATCGCCGGGATGAGTTCCGGGCCAAGCCCCGGCGTCAGCTTGAGCAGAAACACCTTGGGGTTGAGGGCGCGGCCAAACTCCACGGGGCCGGTGGGCCACGGCGAGGGGACATAGCGCACCAGCCGGTCGCCCTGCACCAGCGCCAGCGCCGGGAAATTGACCGACGCAAAGGCATCGTAACTGATGGTCTTGTTCTTTTTGGCGCGGGTCCCCGCGATGACGTGCCCGCCAAAGACCACCATCACGCCCCGGCTGCCCTGATCCAGCGCGCAGATGACGCTGTCACGCAGGTTTTTCTTAGCGTCGGTGATCTCATTGGAGATAGGCTGCTGGGCGCCGGTCAGGATGATGGGCTTGTCTGCATTCTGGATGAGATAGGACAGCGCCGCCGCCGAATAGGCCAGCGTATCCGTGCCGTGGCAGATGATGAAGCCGTCGTAGAGCGCATAATTCTCCTGCACGGCCTTGGCCATCATCAGCCAGTGCTCCGGCCCGAGGTCGGTGCTGTCGATGCTGCACAGGGCCAGCGTTTCGGGACAGCAGAGGTCGTTCAGTTCCGGCAGATGGGCCAGCAGTTCTTCGCTGGTCAGGACCGGCTTCAGCCCCTGCGCCGTGCGTACGCTGGCGATGGTCCCGCCGGTGGTGATAAAAAGAAGCCGCTGTTTGGTCATATTATTTCGTTCCTCCGCGTCATTTCAAATCGATTCAGTATAACACATTCTGCAGGGAATGAAAAGTGCGCCGTTTTGGAACTTGGTCACAGATTTTTCGTCCAAAAGGTGTATACTAGAAGAAAAACCACAGGAGGTCTTCTATGCCTGATCTTGCCATCGTCGGTTCCGGCCCCGCCGGAGTTTCCGCCGCATTATATGCCGCCCGCGCCGGGGTCCGGACCACCGTTCTCACCAAAGGCCCCGGTGCGCTGGACCGCGCCGAGCTGATTCAAAACTACTACGGCTTTTCTGAACCCATTTCCGGCGCAGAGCTGGAACGCCGCGGCATCGAAGGCGCCAAGGCGCTGGGGGTGAACTTCGTCACCGCTGAGGCCGTCGGCCTGACCTACACCGACAAGCTCACTGTGGAAACGCTGGCTGGGGAATTTCCCGCCGACGCGGTGATCTTAGCCACCGGTGCTTCCCGCGCTGCGCCGAAGATTCCCGGCCTTGTGGGGCTGGAAGGCCATGGTGTCAGCTACTGCGCCACCTGCGATGCCTTTTTCTATCGCGGAAAAGATGTCGCGGTTCTCGGAAACGGCGAATACGCCCTGCACGAGGTCCAAGCGCTCCTGCCCGTCGTAAAAAGCGTGACCCTGCTCACCAATGGTTCTCCGCTGACGGCGCAGTTCCCGCCGGAAGTTGCTGTTCATCCGGAAAAGATCGACGCCATTCTGGGCGAAGAGCGGGTCACCGGCGTTCAGCTGAACGGCGGCGGCATCGTAGAGCTGTCCGGCGTATTCGTCGCGCTGGGCGTGGCGGGCAGCACCGCGCTGGCCCGCAAGCTGGGCGCTGAAGTGGACGGGAACCGCATCGTCGTGGACCCCCGCACCATGCAGACCACCCTGCCCGGACTTTATGCCGCCGGGGACTGCACCGGTGGTCTGCTGCAGGTCGCCAAGGCCGTTTATGAGGGCGCACTGGCGGGCACGGAAGCCGCCAAGGCCCTGCGGAAAGGATAACATCATGTCAGAGGTGCAAACAAGCAAGGTCAACCGGGACTGTCTGGCCTGTGCGTTCCCATTCTGGGATCAGCTGACCCCCGACGAGCAGGAACTTCTCTGCCGGAACACCCGGCCCGTCAAGTACCGGAAAGGGGAGCGGGTCCACAGCCCGGTGGAGAACTGCGTCGGCATCCTGCTGCTGCGCTCCGGCCAGCTGCGGGCCTATCTGCTCTCGGAGGACGGGCGCGACATCACGCTGTACCGTCTGTTTCAGGGTGAAATTTGTATTCTGTCCGCTTCCTGCGTTATGGATTCGGTCAACTTTGACCTCTACATCGACGCCGAAGAGGACACCGAAGCCTACTGCATCGGCGCGGGGATGTTCCGCCGCCTGATGCAGCAGAATGTCTATGTCCGCTGCTACGCCTACCAGATGACTGCCGAGCGCTTTTCCGACACCATGTGGACCATGCAGCAGATCTTATTCATGAGCGCAGACCGGCGGCTGGCCATCTTCCTCACCGATGAGCTGGCCAAGACCGGCGGAAATGAGCTTCGCATGACTCACGACCAAATTGCCCGCTACATGGGTTCCGCCCGCGAGGTGGTCAGCCGTCTGCTGAAATACTTTGCCGGAGAGGGCATCGTTCAGCTCCACCGGGGCGGCGTGACCGTCGTAGACAAAAAGCGCTTGCAGAAAATTGCAAACGGGGAGTAACAAGAAAGGGACGCCGCATCGTATGATGCGGCGTCCCCATTGTTTTACGCTTTTCTTCTCAGCTCTTGCAGCCGGATTCCTCTTCCAAGCCGGAGAAATCGCTGGCTTCGGCGATCTTGGTCACGTCGAACTTGCCGTTCTCGTCCTTGGGAGCGACAGCGGGGCCGGCCTCGACCGGGTTCACCGTCTCGTCCGCTTCCACGGGCTTCTCCTCGCTCAGTTCGGGCTGGACAGCTGGTTCAGCAGGAGCTTCTTCAGCGGGCTGTGCTTCCACAGCGGGGGCTGCTTCCGGGGATTCCGGCTCCGCCGGCTGCTTCTCGAAGGCAGGGGGCCAAGCTGCACCCGGCTCTGCGGGGGTGTGCTCTGCCTTTGCCTCGCCCTCGGCGTAGGCTTCGGCAGTCTTGGCGGCCTCTGCGGCGTCCTTTTCTGCCTCTTCGGGGAACTCCACCTCTTCGACGTGGAGCGGGTCCTTGTCGTTCAGGACTTTATCCAGCACAACAATGGCAGCACCGGTGACCGCGACAGCCGCCGCAGCACCCAGAACACGGAACAATGTTTTCATGGTGGAATCCTCCTTAGATTCGTTTGTTTTTAAGAGAATGTTACGACATCATTCAACGGCTTTTCGGCCGGCTCCACCGAGATGGCGGTGAGCACCGGACCTTTGCCGCGATAGATGTTGTGGAACTTGTAATTGACCTTTGCGGTCACGGTGACCCAAGCGCGCTGTTCCAGCGCCTTGTAGCCATCGTAGGAGCAGGGGAATCCAACGAACTGGATATCCTGCACGCAGCAGGTCATGGCGAAGCGGCCGGGAACGAAGCTGTTCTTGCCCGCGCGGTTGGTCTGGCAGACCTGTGCGAGGAACTTGACGGTCTTGCCCGCATACTTCTGCGGCTCGTCCTGACAATCCATATACCAGATGCCGAAATCGTCATCGCCGATCTCCACGACCGGAGCGTTCAGATCGAAGGGCAGGGGGTCCGGGATGTCATCATAGGCCACGCTGCCGTCGGCGAACTCGTAGGCGATATCGCACTTGCGGGATGCCTGACGCACCAGCTTGTGCAGCTCCTGACGGGCCGCGTCGTTGTTGACGGCCTCGGCGCGGTTGAACACGATCAGCTCGCTGCGGGCGATCTTGTCCAGCATGAGGGCACGCATGGAGTTGTCGCGGGCGTAGGTGAGGGCCGTCGTGCCGTCGGCGGTGGCGATGCACTGGTAGACGATCCAGTTCTCGGGCAGATTGTTTGCCAGATCCTGCAGCATCCACATGCCGTTGTACTCGATGACCACACGGCCGGCGTCGGCTTCCTTGGCCAGCTTGGCGAGGTTCTGCGGGTTCAGCTCGGCCTTGTCCTCGAGGTTGTAGAGGGTCACGCCGGGGAAAGCGAACTTCTTCTCGTTGTATTCCTCTTCGCCCTCTTCGCAGACCAGCAGCAGGGTCTTGTCGCCGGAATCGAAATTGGGGTCTTCAAACGTCTCCTGAATGAACTTGGTCTTTCCGCTTTCCAGAAAGCCCACAAACAGGTAAACTGGGATCTCATTTGCCATAAACGGTACTTCCTCCTCTTGTCAAGGCTCAGCAGCCGAACAGACCAGCGATGGCCTTTTCATCCAGCTTGGAGCCGATGACGACCAGCTTGCCGCCGACATCTGCGCCGCGGGAACGGACTTCCCACTCGCCGGGAACGTAGTCGAACTCCAGCCAGCCGTCTGCGCCGCCGTCCACGATGCCCTTGGAGCGCAGGATCATGCCGTACTTGCCGGTATCCAGCTCGGTCAGAGCGTGCTCGATGTCTGCCTTTGCGATCTTCTTGGCCGTCTCGACGCCCCAGCTGGTGAACACTTCGTCAGCGTCGTGGCCGTCGTGATGATGATGGTGGTGATGACCGCAGCAGCAATGGCCGTCCTCATCGTGATGGTGATGATGCTCGTGTTCATCCTCATCGTCATCATCGTCGTGGTGGTGATGCTCATGCTCGTCATGGTCATCATCGTCGTCATCATGATGGTGGTGGCAGCAATGATGATCGTGGTCGTCATCATCCTCATCGTGGTCGTGATGATGATGTTCGTGCTCGTCCTCGTCGTCATCATCATCGTCGTCGTGATCGTGGTGATGATGGCCGCAGCTGCACACGCCGTTCTCATCGTAATGATGATGGTGATGCTCTTCCTCTTCTTCCTCGTCCTCGTGGGCGTGCTCTTCGTTGGCCTTGGCAGCCATGGCGATCAGCTCTGCCTTGAAGTCGTCCTTGGTGGACATGGCGTTCAGGATCTGCTCGCCGGTCAGGGCGTCCCAAGCGGTGGTGACGATGGTCGCGGTCGGGTTCTTCTCGCGCAGCATGGCCACAGCGGCAGCGATCTTTTCCTCGCTGGCGGTCTGGGTGCGGCTCAGGATGATGCAGCTTGCATGGCTGATCTGGTCATCGTAGAACTCGCCGAAGTTCTTCATATACATCTTGACTTTGTTCACGTCGGCCACGGTGACGAAGCTGTTCAGCTGAACGTCCAGATGCTCGGCCACGCCTTCCACAGCGCGGGTCACATCGGACAGCTTGCCGACGCCCGACGGCTCGATGACGATGCGGTCCGGATGGTACTGATCTACGACCTGCTGCAGAGCGGCGCGGAAGTCGCCCACCAGAGAGCAGCAGATGCAGCCCGCGTTCAGCTCGTTGATCTGGATGCCGGATTCCTTCAGGAAGCCGCCGTCAATGCCGATCTCACCGAACTCGTTCTCGATCAGAACGACCTTCTGGCCCGCAAAGGACTCTTTGATGAGCTTCTTGATCAGAGTGGTCTTACCGGCGCCCAAAAAGCCGGAGAAAATATCGATCTTGGTCATAATGCTGTTTGCCTCTTTCTTTTTCCAAAGCCCGCAAAGGGGAACATTCAAGCAATCAGAGCCGCAGAGTGCTGGCTCAAAAATCCTTACATCCCTATTATAACAAGTCTGTCAATGGGAAACCGCCCTTTTTCATGAGAAAATTGTAACATTTTTTGCAATTTGGTTGCGTTTTGAAATCCGTCGGCTTTTTTTGCCGCCTTGCAATGGCTTTTTTGCGCTGGTATACTGAGTTTTGCCCGCTTTTTCCGCCCAATTCAGGAGGCTCTTCCATGAAAACGCTCCTTTTGCTGCGCCACTCCATCCCCGAACGCACCGGCTCCGACCCGGGACTTTCTGCCGACGGCATCCAGCTGGCCGAGCAGGTCTTTCAGGCCGAGCCGTTCCGCCGTGTGTCTGCCGTGTGGTCCTCGCCCGCGCAGCGGGCCGCACAGACTGCCGCCCTGCTGGGGCTTCCGGTCACGCTGGACGCCCGCCTTTCGGAGCGCCGGACCGGCGACACCACCGGGCAGGACCTCTCGTTCTGGCAGCGCCAATATGAGGACCCGGACTTCAAAAATCCGGACGGCGAATCCTTCCGCGAGGTCCGCACCCGGATGTCCGGCTGCCTTCAGGAGATCTTCTCCGCTCTGCCGGACGGCGGGACCGCCCTTGTCGTCTCCCACGCCGCCGCCATCTGCAGCGTTTTGCAGACCTTCTGCACCGTCGAGGTCACCGACGCCGCCCGCAAGCTGCGGCGCATCACGTTTCAGGGAAAGGTGCTTCTTGACGGAAAACTTCCCCCTGCTTGCTGCTTTGTGGTGTGCAAAAGTCCTACTTTTGTCGAATCCTGCTCCTTTTTTCGTGATTTTTACAAAAATGTATTGACAACCTTTTAACGTCATGATAAAATCACACACGATTTTGAGAGACGAACCAGATCCAGAGTCTTTTCAAAGCAATCTTCCATGGACCGCCCAGCGGGGCTAAGGCCATACGGACAGCCGGGTCCACTGCCGACCGGCGGCGCAAGCTGCCATTATTGATTGAGTTAGAAGCTCAAATTTTATAAGTTGGTTCCTTTACAACCATGAAATTGCACGGAACGCCGTGCAGACTTGTGAAACGGTCAATAAAGAGCAGTAAAAGCAGAATTGCTATATAGACTCTCATCATCCCGTCTTTTGAATCATGCGAAGCGGCCCTTTGTGCCCCGGTTTTGGTCCCGGGGGCTTTGTCGGCGTGTTCCAATGATGTTTCAAAGCGCAAGTCTGCACGTTTGGTGCGGTCTTGCGCTTTTTTGTTTGCACGGGGGATCAGGGACGGAGGAAAAAACATGAGTGAGAACCGAACACGGTTCCGGCTGGACCAGCGCCGCGCACCCATCTACGAGGCACTGGAGCAGTTCCGGCAGATGCGGGTGGTCCCGTTCGATGTTCCGGGCCACAAGCGGGGCCGGGGCAACCCGGAGCTGACGGCCTTTCTGGGCCAACAGTGCGTCGGTGTAGACGTGAACAGCATGAAGCCGCTGGACAATCTCTGCCACCCGGTATCGGTCATCCGGGAAGCCGAGGAGCTGGCAGCAGACGCCTTTGGAGCCGCACACGCCTTTCTGATGGTGGGCGGCACGACCAGCTCGGTACAGAGCATGGTCCTGACGGCCTGTAAGCGGGGCGATGAGATCATCCTGCCCCGCAACGTGCACCGCAGCGTTCTGAACGCGCTGGTGCTCTGCGGTGCTGTGCCGGTCTATGTCAACCCGGAAGTAGACAAGCGCCTTGGCATCTCGCTGGGCATGAAGCGGGAGCAGGTGGAAAAGGCCATCCGGGAGCACCCCAACGCGGTAGCCGTTCTGGTGAACAATCCCACCTATTACGGCATCTGCAGCGACCTGCGCGCCATCGTCAAGATGGCCCACGACGCCGGGATGCTCTGCCTTGCCGACGAGGCCCACGGCACGCACTTTTACTTCGGCGGCGGACTGCCCGTTTCGGCCATGGCTGCGGGCGCTGACATGGCCTCTGTCTCGATGCACAAGAGCGGCGGCAGCCTGACCCAGTCCAGTCTGCTGCTCATCGGACCGAACGTCCACCCCGGCTATGTGCGGCAGATCATCAACCTCACCCAGACCACCTCCGGCAGCTATCTGCTCATGTCCAGTCTGGACATCTCCCGCCGCAATCTGGCCCAGCGCGGACGTCAGGTGTTCCATCAGGTGGCCGACATGGCCGAGTATGCCCGCGAAGAGATCAACGCCGTAGGCGGCTACTACGCCTTCGGCAAGGAGCTGTGCAACGGCAACTCGGTGTTCGATTTCGACACCACCAAGCTCAGCGTCCACACCCTCGACATCGGCCTTGCCGGCATCGAAGTCTACGACATCCTGCGCGATGAATACGACATCCAGATCGAGTTCGGCGACATCGGCAACATTCTGGCCTATCTTTCCATCGGCGACCGCCCGCAGGAAGTGGAGCGTCTGGTCAGCGCACTGGCCGAGATCAAGCGCCGCTTCCGCACCGACGGAGCCGGTCTGCTCAGTCAGGAATACATCGATCCCGTGGTCGCTGCCAGCCCGCAGGAAGCGTTCTATGCCCCCAAGAAGAGCCTGCCTCTGCAGGAGACGGAGGGCATGGTGTGCAGCGAATTCGTGATGTGCTATCCTCCGGGAATCCCCATTCTGGCCCCCGGCGAGCGGATCACCAAGGAGATCCTGAACTACATCGAGTACGCCAAGGCCAAGGGCTGCAGCATGACCGGTCCGGAAGACCCGGACATCTTACACCTGAACGTTCTGGCATAAGGGGGAACGAGAATGGAATTTTGGTTTTCGGAATTTCACACGCCGGATGTCAAACACAGCATCCGGGTGAACAAACAGCTCTACTCCAAGCAGAGCGATTATCAGCGCATCGACATCTTTGAGACGCCCGAGTTCGGCCGGGTGCTCACGCTGGACGGCAACGTGATGCTGACCGAGCGGGACGAGTTCATCTATGATGAGATGATCGTCCATGTGCCGATGGCCGTCCACCAAGAGGCCAAGGATATTCTGGTCATCGGCGCGGGCGACGGCGGCGTGGTGCGGGAGCTGACCCGCTATGACCGCGTGGAGCGGATCGACCTCGTGGAGATGGACCCGCAGGTCGTGGAAGCGTGCCGCGCCTATCTGCCCGGAAATGCATGCCGCATGGATGACCGCCGGGTGCACATCTACTTCGAGAACGCCCTCAAGTTCATTCGCCGGTGCGAAGAGGAATACGACCTCATCATCGTGGACTCCTCCGACCCGTTCGGCCCGTCCGAGGGCCTGTTCACCCGCGAGTTCTACGGCAGCTGCTTCAACGCCCTCAAAGAGGACGGCATCATGGTCAACCAGCAGGGAAGCCCCTTCTACGCCGAGGACGCCAGCGCCATGCAGCGCAGCCACAAGCGGATCGCGTCCACCTTCCCCATCAGCCGGGTATATCAGGCCCACATCCCGACCTTTGCCGCCGGGTACTGGCTGTTCGGCTTTGCCAGCAAGAAATACCACCCCATCGACGACTTGGACGCCGCCGCATGGAAAGCGCTGAATCTGCGCACCCGCTACTACACCACCCGGCTCCACGTCGGAGCCTTTTATCTGCCCGCCTTCCTTGAGGAAATGCTGCGGGAAGTGGAGGAACACTGATGCACCCCAACGTTGAGACCTTTATCGGCTGCGACAGCAGCTACCGCGCCGCCAGCATCGTGCTGTACGGTGCGCCCTACGATTCCACCACCAGCTACCGCCCCGGCGCCCGGTTCGGCCCTGCCGCCATCCGGCACGAGAGCTATGGGCTGGAGACCTACAGCCCCTATCAGAACGCCGACCTGACCGATTTCGACGTCTTTGACAGCGGCGATCTGGAACTGTGCTTCGGCTCCAGCGAAAGCGCACTGGCCGACATCGAAGCCCGCGCGGCCGAGATCCTGCACGACGGAAAATTCCCGCTGCTGCTGGGCGGCGAGCATCTGGTCACACTGGGCGCAGTCCGGGCCGTGGCGCAGAAATATCCGGACCTGCACATCGTCCACTTCGACGCCCACGCTGACCTGCGGGACGACTATCTGGGCGCAAAGCTCAGCCACGCCTGTGTCCTCCGCCGCTGCCATGAGCTGGTCGGCGATGGGCACATCCATCAGTTCTGCATCCGCAGCGGCGACCGCGCCGAGTTCGAGTTCGCCGCCGCCCACACCGAGCTGCACAAGTTCGACTTCGCGGGCCTTGCAGAGCTGACCGAACAGCTCTGCGAAAGCAAGGTCCCGGTCTATCTGACCATCGACCTCGACTGTCTGGACCCCTCCTGCTTCCCCGGCACGGGCACGCCCGAAGCGGGCGGCGTGAGCTTTTTGCAGCTTCTGGACGCCATCCGCACCGTGACCAAGGCCAACATCGTCGGCGCGGACCTCAACGAGCTGGCCCCCACGCTGGACACCACCGGCGTTTCCACCGCCACGGCGTGCAAGGTCCTGCGGGAGCTTCTCATCGCACTGGACAAGGGCTGGCCCGGATTTCAGGCCTGATAAAACAATTTACAAGATAAAGGAGAATCCATCATGAGCAAAGTTTTGATCATCGGCTGCGGCGGCGTGGCCTCCGTCGCCATCCACAAGTGCTGCCAGGTCCCGGAAGTCTTTACCGAGATCTGCATCGCCAGCCGCACCAAGTCGAAGTGCGACAAGCTGGCCGCCGAGCTGGCCCCCACGACCACCACCAAGATCACCACCGCACAGGTGGACGCCGACAAGGTGGAAGAAGTCATCGCCCTCATCAAGAGCTACCAGCCCGAGCTGGTCATGAACATCGCTCTGCCGTATCAGGACCTGACCATCATGGATGCCTGTCTGGCGTGCGGTGTCAACTACATGGACACCGCCAACTACGAGCCGGAGAACACCGACGACCCCGAATGGCGCGCCATCTATGAAAAGCGCTGCAAGGAAGCCGGTTTCTCGGCCTATTTTGACTACAGCTGGCAGTGGGCCTATGCCAAGAAGTTCGAGGAAGCCGGCCTGACCGCGCTGCTGGGCAGCGGCTTCGACCCGGGCGTGACCCAGGCCTACTGCGCTTACGCCAAGAAGCACGAGTTCGACACCATCGACACCATCGACATCCTCGACTGCAACGGCGGCGATCACGGCTATGCCTTCGCCACCAACTTCAACCCGGAGATCAACCTGCGCGAAGTGTCCGCTCCCGGCAGCTACTGGGAGAACGGCCACTGGGTCGAGATCCCGGCCATGAGCATCAAGCGCGAGTACAACTTCGACAAGGTGGGCCAGAAGGATATGTACCTGCTCCACCATGAGGAGATCGAGTCGCTGGCCAAGAACATCCCCGAAGCCAAGCGCATCCGCTTCTTCATGACCTTTGGCCAGAGCTATCTGGACCACATGCGCTGTCTGGAAGATGTGGGCATGCTGTCCACCACCCCCATCGAGTTCAACGGTCAGGAGATCGTGCCCATCCAGTTCCTCAAGGCCCTTCTGCCCGACCCCGCCAGCCTCGGCCCCCGCACCAAGGGCAAGACCAATATCGGCTGCATCTTCACCGGCAAGAAGGACGGCAAGGAAAAGACCTACTACATTTATAACGTCTGCGACCATCAGGAGTGCTACAAGGAAGTCGGCTCTCAGGCCATCAGCTACACCACCGGCGTGCCCGCCATGTGCGGCGCGCTGATGCTGCTGACCGGCAAGTGGACCACCAAGGGCGTCCACACCGTGGAAGAGTTCGATCCGGACCCGTATCTGGACGCTCTGGACCAGTACGGTCTGCCCCGCTCCGAGAGCCACGACCCGGCTCTGGTGGACTGATGCGCTGCACCGACACCCGCCCGCCCTTTGCGGGCCTTGCGGGCAAAGACTTGGACGCACTGTTGGCGGCGCTCCCGACGCCCTGCTATCTGCTGGACGAAGCCCAGCTCCGCCGCAACGGCGAACTGCTGCTGGGCGTCCAGCAGCGGACCGGCTGCAAAATCCTGCTGGCGCAGAAGGCGTTTTCGAACTTCGACCTCTATCCGCTGCTGGCCCCCTATCTCGCGGGCACAGAAGCCAGCGGCCTGTATGAGAGCCGCCTTGGCCGGGAAGAGCTTCCGGACAAGGAGAACCATGTGTTCTGTGCGGCCTACCGCGAGGACGAATTTGAAGAGCTCCTGCATTACGCGGACCACATCGTGTTCAACTCCCCGAACCAGCTGAAGAAGTTTGGACCCCGGGCCAAAGCTGCCGGAAAAAGTGTGGGACTGCGCATCAATCCGGAGCACTCAACGCAGGACGGCCATGAGATCTACGACCCCTGCGCCCCGGGCAGTCGGCTGGGCACGACCCGCGCCCAGTGGGACGCCGCCGTGGAGCAGGACTCCGCTCTGCCGCAGCTGCTGGACGGACTGCACTTCCATACTCTCTGCGAGCAGAACGCCGACGCACTGGCCGAGACGCTGCCCATCGTAGAGGAGAAATTCGGCGACCTTCTGCCCCGGATGAAGTGGCTCAATTTCGGCGGCGGACACCACATCACCCGCCCGGATTACGACCTCTCCACGCTGGAGCGTTGCATCACCGAGACGCAGAACCAATACGGCGTGCAGGTCTATCTGGAACCCGGCGAAGCGTGGGCGCTGAACGCGGGCTATCTGGTCACGACCGTCCTCGACACCCTGCAGAACGGCGGCACGCGCCTTGCCATTCTGGACATGTCCGCCGCGTGCCACACGCCGGACGTCATCGAGATGCCCTACCGTCCGCCGCTGATGGGCGCGGGCGACGCCGGAGAGAAGCCATACACCTTCCGGCTCGGCGGCCCGACCTGCCTTGCAGGGGACGTCATCGGCGACTACAGCTTCGATGCGCCGCTCGCCGAGGGCGACCGCCTTTTCTTCGGCGACATGGCCATCTACACCACCTGCAAAAACAACACCTTCAACGGAATGCCCCTGCCGCCCATCTGGGCGCTGGACGCTTCCGGCTCCTGCCGCGAACTGGTATCTTTTGGATATCATGATTTCAAAATGCGGCTGGGGAAAGAGTAAATTTGAAATGATAAATGGCAAGGGGGACTGTTGCGAAACGGTCCCCCTTTGCTTTGGGTAGGAATGGCAGCACTTGATTGAAATCTGCTGTGGTGTACATAGAGTGCAGCCACATTCGTCTTGTCTATCCATCCGAACATGATATAATAAAGCAAAGGAGCGTGATACCATGAGCCCGATCGAAATCCCTACCAAAATTCAACTGGTCGAAAAACGCGAAACACGAACGAGCCGCGGAATGCTCTCAAAGGGCTGGTATCGCGTGGATCATCAGCTTGTCAACGAGCATCTGCGATCCGTCAGTATCTGAAATACCGTCTGCATTACCTGAAAGCCGCCATGGGGTGACAAAATGGCCTATCTGAAATTGATGATGGATGAAAAAGAAATTGCCCACCTAAGCGAAGATGGGCAGTATCTTTGCGCCAACGAGGGAGTTCCACAGTATCATCTTCCTCTGAACCTTTTTATTGGCGACAAACGCAAAGTCCCATTGGTCGATGTGGCGGTCTGGGCAAAGAAGCGTATTTTTCCGAAAAATCGGATGGACTGTAAAGAGATTCTGAAATTGATGGCGCTACCGGACTACAATGCATGGGAAATCGTCAAACGCACCAACGCCTGTCTGATGGAAGACCCCTATTGGCTGCGATTCAGCGAGGATGAAACCTTTGAGGGCACCACGCGCGGACGAGCCAGAAAAATCATGAAGGAGAATCAAAAAAGCAGCTGATGCTAATTGATATCAACCTATATCAATTAGCAAGTACAACAAAGCCCACAGGTTGGTACCAACTTGCACTGCTTGCTGCGAATGCGAACGCCTTTTGAATTGCAAAATGATTTTTCAGTTGCTATACTGGGCTTACCAAAATTTATTCGGGAGGACGCCGCAGTGACTGCACAGACAATGCAAATCGGGAACAGACCTTGCCGCATTTACGGCGAAGCCCATGCAGAATACCTGCTGCTCCAAATGACCGGCGATCACGAGCAGCAAAGCATGGACAACGAAGTGGATGCTATCGCACAAAGCAGCCGGAAATTTCTGTTTGCGGCCATCCCGGTGGAAAGCTGGAACGATGCACTTTCTCCGTGGGAAGCCCCTGCTGTATGGGGAAAGCAAGGGTTTGGCGGCAATGCTGCGGACACCCTGCGCTTTTTGACAGAACGGGTCATCCCCACACTGAAGCAGCAGTTTCATCTCCCGGAAAACGTCAAAATCATTCTGGGCGGCTACTCGCTGGCGGGATTGTTTGCGTTGTGGGCATCCACCCAGACTGATTTGTTCTACGGTGTCGCCGCTGCGTCTCCCTCGGTGTGGTTTCCGGGCTGGATGGAGTTTGAACAGCAGCACCCAATACAGGCACAGCGCGTTTATCTGAGCCTTGGCGACAAGGAAGAGCGCACGAAAAACACCGTCATGGCTGCGGTAGGAGATAATATCCGCACCCTGCACAGCCGGCTTGCAGAGCGTGGCGCAAACTGCACCCTTGAGTGGAACAGCGGCGGGCATTTCAAAGACGCCGATCTGCGCACGGCAAAGGCGTTTCGCTGGATGATGGAGGAACACACATGACCATTCGCGTTTGCGAAGCAAATGGAGGGGTCTTGCCCCGACAAGTTCTGATTGATGCCGACGGCTGCCCGGTGGTGGACCTGACATTGCAGATTGCAAAACAGTTTGATGTTCCTGTTATCATCCTGTGCGATACCTCTCACCAAATCGAGCGGGAAGGTGCGCAGACGCTGGTGTTCGATAAAGGGGCTGACAGCGTGGACTTTGCGCTGGTGAACCGGGTAAAACCGGGGGATGTGGTCGTGACACAGGACTACGGGCTGGCGAGTATGTGCCTTGCCAAGTGCGCACGCGTGCTGAACCAGAACGGTCTGGAATACACCGCCGACAATATAGACGTCCTAATGCTGCGGCGGTATGAAAACAAAAAGCTCCTCCGTGCCGGAAAACATCCCAAGGGGAGCCCAAAGCGGACGAAGGAGCAAGATGTCAGGTTTGCGGATACGCTTGAGAAGATCCTGAGCAAAAATTATTGATACATCCTTTTTGATAGCCGGAGAACATAAAAAGGCACCAGCCTGAGCTGATGCCTTTTGTTGGCGGAGATGGTGGGATTCGAACCCACGTGCCCGATTAAGGACAAAACGATTTCGAGTCGTTCTCGTTACGACCACTTCGATACATCTCCCTATTCAATTCCAGCTGCAGAAGAACACTTCTACAGCTAGATTATTATAGCAAAAATCCCGCCTTCCGTCAACTCTTTTTCTTGCGTTCCCGCCGCACGCATATTTTGGCGGGTCGGGTGGGACCCTTTCTCTAGCCGCACTGTAGGGTTCTGTTGCGTCTGCACTTGACACGAGCGGCATTTTCCGGTAATCTATATCAGTTCGGCAAAATTTTAACGAATCTGCCGTACACCGCCTCCATGCGGGAGGGGAAGAATGAATGTGCGCCGCCGCGGGCGGCCGGAGAGGGAACATCCTTTATGAACAATGTCAATTTACGCAAGATCGCCGTCATCGGCTGCGGCTTCGTCGGTTCGGCGTCCGCTTTTGCCCTGATGCAGAGCAAGCTGTTTTCGGAGATCGTCCTGATCGACGCCGACCACGCCAAGGCCGAGGGCGAAGCCATGGACATCAGCCACGGCATCCCCTTTGTGGGCAACATGAAAATTTACGCCGGCACTTATGACGACATCGTGGATGCCGCCATCATCGTCATCACGGCCGGTGCGGGCCAGAAACCCGGCGAGACGCGGCTCGATCTCGTGCACAAGAACCTGAACATCTTCAAGAGCATCATCCCGGAGATCGCCAAGCGGAACTGCCGCGGCATCCTGCTGGTGGTGGCAAATCCCGTGGACATCCTGACCTATGCCGCCATCAAACTGTCCGGCTTCCCGGAACACCGCGTCATCGGTTCCGGCACGGTTCTGGACACCGCCCGCCTGAAGTACCAGCTGGGCGAGCATCTGTCGGTGGACAGCAAGAGCGTCCACGCCTTTATCATCGGCGAGCACGGCGACAGCGAGATCGCCGCATGGAGCAGCGCCAACGTCTCCGGCATCGCGCTGGACGATTTCTGCGAGATGCGCGGCCACTACAACCACGACCAGTCGCAGGAGAACATCGCCGAAAAGGTCAAGAACAGCGCCTATGAGATCATCGAGAAAAAGCGCGCCACCTACTACGGCGTCGCGATGGCCGTCAAGCGCATCTGCGAGGTCATCATCCGGGATGAAAAGTCCATCCTGCCCATCTCTTCGATGATGCACGGCGACTTCGGCGTGGACAATGTCGTTCTGAGCATGCCCGCCGTAGTGGGCGCAGACGGTCTGGAAGAGCTGGTCCCCATCGCGCTGAGCGAGAAGGAAGCCGCCGACCTCAAGAAGTCTGCCGACACCCTGCGCGGCATTCTGGACGAGTGCGGGATCTGATTTCCTTATTTTTTATAACAGAGAGGGCCTCTGCATCAGCAGAAGCCCTCTCGTTTTTTATTTCTCGATCTGAAGGTCCACTTTGTTCCACACAAAGATGACGGCCAGCTGGATGGCGACCGCCACATCGGTCATGCTCTTCATGCCGTCCACATAGATTTTGAACATTTCTTTGAACCGCATCACCTTGAACAGACCGATGAGCGCCATCAGGACGACCGCGCCAAAGAAACAGCCCATGGTCAGCGCCACGCGGATAAAGTTCCTCTTTTCCAAGATAAATCGTACTTTTGTTCAAACAGGTCTAATCATACCCTATCCCGCTCACAGCGTCAACTGGTTTTCGCACAAAACCTGCTGTTCACGGCATTTTTCCGTTCGAATCCGGGATCGTCGTCGAAATTTTCACAAAATATTACTATTTTGAAGCGATTTTGTACAAACCTTCCTCACAGGGAATGTGATATACTAGTCTCACAACGAGGTCTGCCCCGCAGACCTACACAACGAGAGAAATTGAGAAGGAGTCGTATCGATGAGAGAGATCATTTCCTTGAACGAAAACTGGACCCTGTCCTTCCCCAAGGGCGACCACGCCACCGAGCAGGTCAACCTGCCCCACACTTGGAACGCTGTGGACGGCAATGACGGCAACGGCAGCTATCTGCGCACCACCGGCGTTTACACCCGCACCTTCGTGCAGCCCAAGCAGCCTCTGGCTGGCGGCCGCACCTACGTTGAAGTTCTGGCTGCTGCCCTGAACTCCACCGTGAAGGTCAATGGTCAGGTCGCCACCACCCACGAGGGCGGCTTCTCCATCTTCCGCGCAGACGTCACCGATCTGTGCCACGAGGGCGAGAACGAGCTGACCATCGAGGTCAGCAACGAGGATACTCCTTCCATGTATCCCGCTTCTGCCGACTTCACCTTCTACGGCGGCCTGTACCGCGGCGTCAACCTGATCAGCGTGCCCAACGCACACTTTGATCTGGACTACTACGGCGGCCCCGGCATCATGGTCACCCCCGTTCCCACTGAGGACGGCGGCGCAAACTTCACCATCAAGAGCTTCGTCACCAACGCTGCGGACGACCTGACCGTTCTGTACTCCATCGAGGATGGCTACGGCAACGAAGTCGCTTCTGCAGTCCGCGGCTCTGCTGATACCGAAGTCACCATCTACGTTCCCGATGCACAGCTGTGGAGCATGGACGAGCCGAACCTGTACACCGTCACCGCAAAGCTGCAGCGCAACAACGAGGCAGTTGACGAAATTTATACCAACGTCGGTGTCCGTTCCTTCAAGGTCACCCCGAACGAAGGCTTCTCCATCAACGGCGTGCCCACCCCGCTGCGCGGCGTTTCCCGCCATCAGGACCGCGTCTACGAGGGCAACGCTCTGACCACCGAGGAGCACTATGAGGACGCCATGCTCATCAAGGAGCTGGGTGCAAACACCATCCGTCTGGCGCACTATCAGCACAGCCAGGACTTCTATGACGCTTGCGACGAGATCGGTTTCGCCGTCTGGGCTGAGATCCCCTTCATCAGCGTGTTCAAGAAGGGTGAGGGCGCTCACACCCACGTCATGGAAGAGATGAAGGAACTCATCATCCAGAACTACAACCACCCCTCCATCATGTTCTGGGGCATCTCCAACGAAATTCTGATCGGCGGCATCTGCCAGGAACTGGTGGACACCCACCACGATCTGGAGAAGCTCTGCAAGGAGCTTGACCCGACCCGTCTGACCACCATTGCTCACGTTTCCACCACTCCCGTCAACGGCCCGATGCACCACATCACCGATGTCGAGAGCTACAACCACTACTTCGGCTGGTACGGCGGCAAGATGGAGCAGAACGGTCCTTGGCTGGACAAGTTCCACGAGGAGCACCCCGACATCTGCATCGGCATTTCTGAGTATGGCTGCGAGGGCATCATCAACTGGCACAGCAACACTCCTCAGTGCAAGGACTACACCGAAGAGTATCAGGCTCTGTACCACGAGCACATGGCTCAGGTGTTCGAGGACCGTCCTTGGGTCTGGGCATCTCACGTCTGGAACATGTTCGACTTCGGCTGCGCTGCCCGTAACGAAGGCGGTGTCCGCGGCCGCAACAACAAGGGCCTGATCACCATGGACCGTAAGACCAAGAAGGACAGCTACTATGTCTATCAGGCTTACTGGACCAAGAACCCCATGGTCCACATCGCTGGCCGCCGCCACGCTCAGCGTGCGGGCGAGACCACCGAGATCAAGGTCTACTCCAATCAGGATTCCGTCGTCCTGTACGTCAACGGCAAGGAAGTCGGCCAGCAGACCGCTCACCGCGTCTTTAAGTTCGACGTTGCTCTGGACGAGGGCTTCAACACCATTCTGGCCGTCGCCGGCGATGTGAAGGATTCCATCACGCTGGAGAAGGTCGCAGAAGAACCCGCTTACTACACCCTGCCTGAGTTCAACGAGCGTCAGGAAGGCGTTGCAAACTGGTTCAAGCAGGTCGGCAGCATGGACCTGACCGCTCCGATGGAGTTCCCCGAGGGCTATTACAGCATTAAGGACAGCATGGCCGAGATCGCCAAGAATGAAGAGGCTCTGGCCATCACCGCAAAGGCTGTCAAGCTGGCTACCAACTTCGACATCAAGCCCGGTGAAGGCATGTGGGATATGATGCAGAAGATGACTCCTGAGGCCATGGGCGGCATGATCTCTGGCATGCCGGACGGCTTCATTGAGAGCCTGAACGCACAGCTCATCAAGATCAAGAAGTAAGTTTTCCCCAAAGCATAATGATGCCCCGGCGGGTGCTGCAAATGCAGTGGCCCGCCGGGGCTTTTTATTGCATCAGAACCGCTCCGCCGCCTTTGGCGACACTTCCCCTAATGAGGGGAAGCACTGGCGAAAAGAATTTGTTTTATAACAGAGATAGCCAGCAAGGGCGACGAGGTTCCCTAACACAAAAGCCCTGCGGCGTTCGCCGCAGGGCTTTTGTGTTCTCCGAAAAGAATGCTGGGGTAGGAGGTAAATGAATGAATAGAGGGAAAATGTCTTAGAAAAACGGCAAAGGCCGCTCAGCGCTTTTTCTTTTTGTGCTGATGGCGGGGCTTTGCGGCGGAAGTGCTCGTGCCGGCCGTTTTGGTGCTGCCGTTCGCCTTGCGGGACTCGTACAGGTACTTCGTCACGTTGGGCAGGACGATGGCGATGAGGGCCAGAATGACGAACACCAGAAAGCTGGGCTGGTCATGATTGGTGTTGAACAGCGCTTGAAAAAAGTTGCTCATAGGGAACTGCCTTTCCGGTTTCCACGAAACCGCTCTGTTGGGTGGTTCACAGCCAGATATTGCCGTTCTCGTCCGGCTTCATGGGCACGGCAATAATGACATCGATCAATGTCATCGCAAACGAGAAGCCGCTCCAGCAGGTAGCCAGATAGAGCACGCCCAGAATGGGCCGCTTTGCGTAGAACTGGTGTGCGCCAAACATGCCGAGCCAACAAAGACGAAGGTACTTCTTCCGGCTGACACAATGCTTTTCGCGGTTGGCGTGCCATGTCAAAAGGTGGTCGATGCTGTTCCAGATAAAGCCATGGTTTGGGTCTTTCGTCCACTGGGTATTTGCCATTGTTTTGTACCTCTGTCTCTTGTTTCATAAAATCAGGAAAGCCGCCCACCGCGCGTTCTGCCCAGTGAGCGGTCTTTCCCTATTTGGTTTCTACTGTATGATTCCGCAGGTTCAGCGTGGCAGCCGAATTATGCGTTCTGAGCAGCCATCTTGATCTTGACGACTTCGTCCTGGATCTCAGCCATCTTTTCCTTGGTCAGCGGGTAGAACTTCATGGCAATCAGGTTGCAGACCAGACCGATCATGATCATGCCGTATGCGCAGAGGGCAACGCCAACGCGGAGCTGAGGAGTGACGATATCGCCCATGACGGGGTTGTGGTCTGCGAAGCCGCATGCGGTGAACATGACACCGGCGACCATGGGAGCGAAGGAGGAGATCAGCTTATCGACGAAGCTGAACAGAGTGCCCATCAGGCCGGGGACGTACTTGCCGGAACGATAAACTTCGTAGTCGGCGCAGTCAGCAGTCATGGGGATAACGATGTTGCCGGACAGACCCTGGAAGCCAGCGGTCACAACGGTCAGGACAACATAGAGGATCAGGAAGTAGCCCCAGTTCAGAGCACCGGTCTCGGGGTTGGAGGTCATGGTGGTGGGGTCACCCAGCAGCCACAGAGCGATCAGAGCACCATTGCCGATCAGAGCGCCGACAGAGCCAATGATCATGCCCTTGCGCTGACCAAACTTGGTAGCGAAGTAAGAAACGCAGCAGAAGGTGATGATGCAGCTGGGGATGGTGGTCAGAGCGGTAACGTTGCCCTGCAGCAGGGTAGAACCGGCGATGCAGGCGAACATTGCGACCTGAACGGCGCTGGTCCTTGCAGAAGAACCCAGCTTATCGGTAGATGCAGACAGGACCAGCATCTGGATGGCGCGGTTGTTCTTCAGGGTATCCCAGTAATCCTTCAGACCGACCTTGACCGGCTTGCCGGTGCCGAAGAACTCAGGACGATCCTTCGGGGTGATGGCGATGACAGCCAGCAGGGTGAAGATACCGGAGGTGATAGCAGTAAACAGCCAGAAGGTGTGGAAGAACTGGGTGGAAGCATAGCCGCCGACGTCCTTGTAGCTTGCTGCAATGCGTGCGCAGATGATCGCAACAACAGAGAACAGCAGGGTGTTATACACACCGTCGAAGGATGCGAACAGAGGACGCTGCTTGGGGTCGTTGGTCATGCAGGACTGAGCAGACTTGGTAACGACGCACTGGCAGGTGTAACCCAGATAGTAGACCATCAGGATCACAACGTAGAAGGGGAAGCGGGCTGCCTGCGGCAGCAGGTGGGTGCAATGGAACAGAATGAAACTGGTCACGCACAGGGTGATGTTGCCGATGACGATGAACGGGCGGTTCTTGCCGAACTTGCCGTTGGTCTTATCGACCATGAAGCCGACGAACGGGTCAGTGACGCCGTCCCAGATACGCATGGCCATGGTCAGCGAAGAGGCGACCATCATGCCGACGCCGACCCAGCCCATCAGGTAGTAGGTAGCGTAGTTCATCAGGAACAGGTATAGGTTGGTAGCCGTGTTGTTCAGTGCAAAGCATGCGATGCGCCACAGCGGGACGCGGTGGATGCCATTGTGCTCGTAGTCTTTGTCGTAGTACTTATCCGGCAGACTTCTCGTTTTTGCCATTGTTTTCTCTCCTTAATTTGTGTATAGGCGTTCTCCGTTTTCGTCCGTTTGGCTTTTCGCACCTGCCACTGTGCGGCATGCCGGGACTTTATGTCTTTATTATGAACACATTTTGGAAATTCTGTTAGTAAAATTTTGAGGTAAAACAGGACGATTTTACTATTATGGAACATTTTTCACAACTTTCAAAAAAGCTATTGGGCAACTTGCACAAGCAAGTAATATACTAGTATTGCACAATGCCAATCTGTGCGAGAAGTCCGCAAAAGAATGCGGGGAAAGTGCGGATTTATCCAAAAATATTTCTAATCCGTTTTGAAGTCCGCTATTATAATATAGGTATCCTACATTCTGTGAAAAATTTTGCAAAAATGAGAAAAGGAGAACACCCATGGCAGTAAAAGCATCGGAGCGCGTTCAGCGCTATGTCAACGCAAACGGCCCCACCATCGGCACGGTGGAGCGCAAGGTCATCTCGCAGGACGGCCTATATTTTAAGGATATCGACGGCACGGGGACCGTCAGCGCCGTCAACGACTGGCGTCTTGCCCCCGAAGAGCGCGCAAAGGCATACGTCCAGACCCTGACCACCAGCGAGAAGATCGGCCAGCTGTTCACCTCCGACTGGCGCATGGGCCCCAAGTATCCGTCTCCGCGTCTGTCTGCCAACGGCCACAAGCCCGTGGGCGACGAGAGCGGCTTGCTGGACGAGGCTCCTGTGGATGTCTCCGACAGCATCTTCGGCCATCAGGCCCTGCCCAGCACCTCCGACATGGTCAAGAAGTGCTTCAACCGCCACGTCATCCTGCGCGAAAGCCCCTCGCCCGAAGATCTGGCCGATTACCTGAACCAGCTGCAGTACCTGACCGAGACCTGTGAGCACTTCGTGCCCATGCAGGTCATGTCCAACAGCCGCAACGAGAACGGCGAGGTCGTGTTCGGCATGAACGACGCGACCGGCGTGTTCGCCACTTGGCCCGGAACGCTGGGCATCGCAGCCGCCGTCAAGGGCACGGCCCGTATCGACATCATCGACAAGTTCGCCGACACCATCCGCCGCGAGTGGAACGCATGCGGCCTGAAGAAAGGCTATATGTACATGGCCGACTGCGTCACCGATCCCCGTTGGCAGCGCACCTTCGGCACGTTCGGCGAGGATCCCGAGCTGATCGAAGAAATTTTTGACCACCTCATCCCCGGCATTCAGGGCGGCAGCAACGGTGTCACCCCTGACGGCGTGTCCATGACCGTGAAGCACTTCCCCGGCGGCGGCGCGCGTGAGAACGGCTTCGATCCCCACTATGCAGCCGGTCAGTGGAACATCTACGCCACCCCCGGTTCTCTGCAGAAGTACCACATCCCGGCCTTCCGTGCGGCCATCCGCCACAACGCCGAGTCCATCATGCCGTATTACTCCAAGCCGTCCGCCGAGAAGAGCGCCCCGCAGGAGGACTTCGAGGGCAACCCCATCGAGCTGAATCCGTACGGCTTCGCTTACAATAAGGTGTTCATCGACGGGATGCTCCGCAACCAGATGGGCTTCAAGGGCTACATCAACTCCGACACCGGCATCGTGCACAACATGTGCTGGGGCGTCGATATGCTGGACGAGCCGGAGCGCATCGGCTATGCGGTCACCCAGAGCGGCGTGGACCTGATCTCCGGTCTGCTGGACAACGAGTTCGGCGAAGAGAGCTATGCCCGCGCCACCAACGGCTACTATGACACCCACGAAGTGCCCGCCGGTTTCAAGAAAGAGGACCTCGTTCTGACCGACGAGAGCCTGAACCGCGCTGTCAGCCGCACGCTGACCGAGCTGTTCCGTCAGGGCATGTTCGAGAACCCGTATGCAGACCCCCAGAAGGCCGCTGAGGTCGTCGCCACCAAGGCCGACTGGGAAGAGGCCAGCCGCGTCCACCGCGAGAGCGTCGTTCTGCTGAAGAACGACGGCACGCTGCCCCTGAAGGCGGGCTGCAAGGTCTACGCCGAAGCCTTTGGCAAGAGCGCCGAGGCCGGCGAAACTGCCACCAAGGCTCTGCGCGAGATGCTGGGAGACGTCACGCTGGTGGACGACCCCGCACAGGCCGATATCGCCCTGCTGATGGTCAGCCCGCAGTCCGGTGCATACTTCAATGCAACTCCCGGCTATCTGGAACTGGACATCTGCGAGGACAAGACCGTCTGCAACGTCGATGAGAGCGGCAAGCCCACCGCCGAGACCCATCAGGAGACCACCCTCGTGGGTGCAAACCGCATCCCCGGCATCGCCGAAGCCGTCCACGCACACGGCGGCAAGGTCGTTTCCAACATCAACTGCCCGCTGGCATGGGAAGTCGGAAACATCGAGAAAGTTTCCGACGCCCTGACCGTCGGCTTCGACACCTACCCCTCCGCAACGCTGGATGTCATGTTCGGCCGCTTCGCTCCTGTCGGCAAGCTGCCGCTGACTCTGCCCAAAGGCGACGAAGTTTTGGCAGTCAACGCAGACGGCGTCTGCATCAGCCCCAACGATGTTCCCGGCTACGCCAAGGACGCCTACATGCCCGACAGCATGAAGGACGAGAACGGCAAGGCTTACGCTTACCGTGACGCCGCCGGCAACTACTATGAGATGAACTTTGGCCTGTCTTACTAAGAATGACCCTCTCAGGCGCTCCGCGCCAGCTCTCCCAGAGGGAGAGCCATTGGCAGGTCGGGCAGGTTTGGGCGCTGTCGCCTGACGGCTCTCAAACAGCTTGGCCCTGTCCTCATGGGCAGCAGCTGCTTCCCTAGGCAGCAAGGCCCGCCATTTTCCGATACCATATGCCCACGCAATCAGCATAAACAAAACCGGCACGCCAGCGGCTCCCCCTTTGGGGGAGCTGTCAGCGCGCTTGCGCTGACTGAGAGGGCAAGCGAGTAAAAAGGAGACTCCATTTCCAATGGCACAGACACAGAAAAAACAAGATATGGGCACGGGCGACGTCAAAAAGCTCCTGCTCCAGCTGATGATCCCGGCTGTTGTGGCGCAGGTGGTCAACCTGCTGTACAACATCGTGGACCGCATCTACATCGGCCACATCCCGGGCATCGGCGCAGCCGCGCTGACCGGCGTGGGCCTGTTCACCCCCATCCTGATGCTGCTGAACGCCTTCGCGATGCTCATCGGCGCGGGCGGCGCACCCCGCACCGCCATCGCCATGGGACAGGGCGACAAGGAACAGGCCGAAAAGATCATCGGCAACAGCTTCACCATGCTGCTGGTCTTTTCCGTCCTTCTGACCATCGTGTTCTACGCTGGTGCGCCCACTCTGCTGCGGCTCTTCGGTGCCAGCGACACCACCCTGCCGTATGCGCTGGCCTACAGCCGCATCTACATCTTAGGCTCGATCTGCGTCCTCATCGTGATGGGCATGAACCCCTTCATCACGACGCAGGGCTTTGCCAAGATCAGTATGCTCACCACGGTCATCGGTGCGGTCATCAACATCGTTCTGGACCCCATCCTGATCTTCGCGTTTGGGCTGGGCGTGCGCGGCGCGGCCATCGCCACCGTGCTCAGTCAGGCTGTGGGCGCCGTCTGGATCCTGCGCTTCCTGACCGGCCCCAAGACCACCCTCAAGCTGAAAAAAGAGTACATGAAGCCGGAAGGAAAGACTATCCTGCCCGTCATGGCGCTGGGCATCTCGTCCTTTGTCATGCTGTCCACCGAAAGTCTGCTGTCCATCAGCTTCAGCTCCAGTCTGGCCCGCTACGGCGGCGACGTCGCCGTGGGCGCCATGACCGTCATCACCAGCGCATCCCAGCTGGCAACGCTGCCCATTCAGGGTGTCTGTCAGGGCGGCCAGCCGGTCATGAGCTTCAACTTCGGTGCGGGCAAAAAAGAGCGCGTCAAGGAGGCGTTCCGCTTCCAGCTGAGCATCTGCTTTGGCTACACGGCCCTGTTCTGGGTCCTGATGATGCTGGTCCCCGGCGCGGTGGCGGGCATCTTCACCTCCGACGCCGCCCTCATCGAGTACACCACTTGGGCCATGCGCATTTATATGGCGGGCATCTTCTCGCTGGGCGTGCAGATCGCATGTCAGCAGAGCTTTATGGCGCTGGGTCAGGCCAAGGTCAGCTTGCTGCTGGCCTGTCTGCGCAAGCTGATCCTGCTGATCCCCCTCATCTTCATCCTGCCGCACATCGTCCCGAACCCGGTGTTCGGCGTGTTCCTCGCTGAGCCGGTCAGTGACATCCTTGCGGCAAGCATCACGGCCTTCACCTTCTTCACCCGGTTCAACAAGATTCTGGATCAGGGTGCAGGAAAAGTCTGAGCAACTGGGAGGATACTATGGAAAAGAATGTTCTGAACACCGATCTCACCGGCAAAGTGGCCGTTGTCACGGGCGCGAGCGGCACGCTCTGCTCCATCTTTGCCAAGGCGCTGGCCCGTGCGGGCGCAAAGGTCGCGCTGCTGGGCCGCAACATGGACAAGCTGAAGGCGCTGGCGGATGAGATCGAAGCCGAAGGCGGCATCGCCAAGGGCTACACCTGCAACGTCATGAACAAGGCCAACTGCCTTCAGGTGGCGGAGGACGTCATGGCGGACCTCGGCCCCTGCGACATCCTTGTGAACGGTGCGGGCGGCAACAACTCCCGCGCCAACACCGACAAGGAATACTTCGAGATGGAGGACCTTGACACCGACACCGTGACCTTCTTCGACCTCGACGAGAGCGGTGTGGAGATGGTGTTCAACCTGAACTTCATCGGCACGCTGCTGCCGACCCAGGCGTTCGCCCGCCAGATGGTTGGCCGCGAGGGCTGCAACATCCTGAACATCTCCAGCATGAATGCTTATCTGCCCCTGACCAAAATTCCCGCCTACTCCGGCTCCAAGGCCGCTGTGACCAACTTCACCCAGTGGCTGGCCGTCCACTTCAGCAAGGTAGGCATCCGGGTCAATGCCATTGCTCCCGGCTTCTTCGCCAGCGAGCAGAACGCAAAGCTCCTCTACAACGAGGACGGCACACCCACGGCCCGCACCGGCAAAATTCTTGCCGCCACCCCGATGGGCCGCTTCGGCGACAGCGAAAAGGACCTCGTGGGCGCTCTGCTGTTCCTGCTGAACAACGACGCTGCCGGGTTCATCACCGGCATCTGTCTGCCTGTGGACGGCGGCTTCTCCGCTTACTCGGGCGTGTAAAATCACAAAAAGAAAATGGGGCTGCTGCACACGCAGGCAACCTCTCCGTCACGGCTTCGCCGTGCCACCTCTCCTAATAGGAGAGGCCTTGGCATGGCAAGAAGCCTTCTCTCTTCGCCAGAGGCTCCCCTATGTAGGGGAGCTGTCGAGCGACAGCGAGACTGAGAGGTTTGCGTAGTGCAACAGCCCCATTCTTTTTTCTTATTGGTCCGCCAGTAGGATAGCCAGAACGGCTTTCTGGACATGCAGACGGTTCTCCGCTTCGGTGAAAATTTCGTCGGCATGCTGTTCAAAGACTGCCGTCGAGATCTCCTCGCCGCGGTGCGCGGGCAGACAATGGAGCAGCATTGCGTCAGGCTTGGCCCCGGTCAGCAGCTGGCTCGTGACCTGAAATCCCGCGAAATCGCGCAGACGGCGCTCACTCTCCGGCGTGCCGGGAGCGGTGTTCCATGCCGCCGTGACCACCACATCCGCATCCTTGACGCCCTCTGCGGGGTCGGTGAGGAGCTGGAACTTCGAGTCGTACTTGTGGGCAAACATCAGGACATCGGCGGCAGGGCGGTAGCCCTGCGGACAGACGCAGCTGACCGTCATGCCGGCCAGCAGACCGCCCACAATGAGACTGTTCGCCATGCTGCAGCCATCGCCGATGAAGCAGAGCTTCTGATTTTCCAGTGCGCCGCGGCGCTCCCGGATGGTCATGAGGTCCGCCAGCACCTGACAGGGGTGCGCATAGTCGGTCAGGCCGTTGATGACCGGGACGCCCGCCAGCTCGGCGAACTCTTCCAGATCGCGCTGGCGGTAGGTGCGCCAGACCACGCAGTCATAGTAGCGGCCCAGCACCCGGGCGGTATCCTTGAGCGGCTCGCCCCTGCCGGACTGCAGCTCGGTGGCGGCATTCATGTAGTTGCCCAGACCGCCCAGCTGATACACACCCACCTCAAAGCTGGTGCGGGTGCGGGTGGAATTTTTGGAGAACATCAGCGCCACGGTCTTGCCCGCCAGAAGGGGCGTCGTTTGGCCCGCTTTCTGCTCCGCCTTGAGCCGGTCTGCCACATCGAGGATGTGGTACAGCTCTTCGGGGGAGAGGTCGCTCATTTTCAGCAGATGTTTCATGCCGGTTCCTCCGGAGACTTCTGCTCCATCTCGGTCAGCACCTCATTCAGGATGCTCAGGGCCATCTCGACGTCATGCTCCGTCAGGGTGAGCGGCGGCAGCAGACGCAGACGGGTCTTGGCGGTCAGCACCAGCAGTCCCTTTTCGCGGCATGCGGCCAGAACATCCGCCGCCTTGATGCCGCCAAAGAACTCGATGCCCACCATCAGGCCGATGCCCGAGATGCTCTTGACCATCGGCAGCTTGGCAAGGCCGGTCCGCAGCTGGACGGCCCGCTCGTTGACATTGGCAAGGAATCCGGCATCCATCCGGTCCACGACGACATTCGCGCCCGCGCAGACCACCGGGTTGCCGCCAAAGGTGGAGCCGTGCGTTCCTGCGCCCATGCCCTCGGCGGTCTTTTCGTTCAGCAGGACTGCGCCGATGGGCAGACCGCCGCCCAGACCCTTTGCCAGCGTGACGACATCGGGCTTGAGGTTGTAGTGCTCACAGCACAGGAACGTTCCCGTGCGGCCCACGCCGGTCTGGACTTCGTCCACGATGAGGATGAGGTCCTTTTCGTCGCAGAGCTTCCGGACGGCCTGAACGTATTCCGGGTCCAGCGCCACAACGCCGCCCTCGCCCTGCACCAGCTCCAGCATGACAGCGCAGGTGTGGCGGTCCACCAGCTCGGTCAGCGCTTCCAGATCGCCCGCAGGCGCATACAGGAAGCCCTCGTTGAAGGGTCCGAAGTAGTTGTGGAACACCTCCTGACCGGTGGCGGTCAGGGTCGCGATGGTGCGGCCATGGAAGCTGTTGACCAGCGTGATGACGGTATCGCGGCCCTTGCCGTAGTGGTCAAAGCTGTATTTGCGGGCCGCCTTGATGGCGCCTTCGTTGGCCTCGGCGCCGGAGTTGCCGAAGAACACCTTGCTCATGCCGGTGCGCTTGCACAGCTTCTTCGCCAGCTTGCCGCAGGGGGCCGTATAGTAGAGGTTCGAGGTGTGCTGCAGCTTGTGGGCCTGTTCGGAGACAGCCTCCGCCCAGTCCACATTGCAGTACCCCAGACTGTTGACGCCGATGCCGCTGGTGAAGTCCAGATACTTCTGACCCTCCGGACCTTCGGCATACAGACCGTGGCCCTTTTCCAGCGCGATGGGATTGCGGTTATAGGTGTGCAGGACATATTCGTTGTCCCGCTTGATGACTTTTTCAGAATCCATAATTCGCTGACCTCCCTTTCCTTTCCGGTGCGCTCTTTCTTTTTATTATATAGCGCTTGGCGTGTTTGAGCAAGTCTTATTCCTGATGGCTCCGGCGGTAGAACCGTGTGCCGGAACCACGGTTGGAGAACAGCTCCAGCAGGATGGAGTGGGGGACACGGCCATCGATGATGACCGCTTCGTGGACGCCCTGATAAATGGCGTCCGCCATGCCGCCGATCTTGGGGATCATGCCGCCCGCGATGATGCCGGCGGATTTATAGCCCTCGATCTCGGAGACTTCCACTTCGGGGATGAGGGTGGATTCGTCGTCCTTATCCCGCAGAAGGCCCGCGATATCGGTCATGGAGACGAGCTTTTCGGCCTTCAGCGCAATGGCGATCTGGGCAGCGGCGGTGTCGGCGTTGACATTGTACGCCTGACCGAGGTCGTCCATGCCCACCGTCGCGATGACGGGGATATAGCCGCCGTTCAGCAGGTTCTGGATCAGGGTCGGGTCCACATGGATGATCTCGCCCACATGGCCCAGCTGGGGGTCCAGCTCGGTGCAGCGAAGCATCTGGCCGTCCATGCCGCACAGGCCGACGCCGCGGCCGCGCAGCTTGGCGACGAGGTCTTTGTTCACCTTACCGGCCAGCACCTGCTGGACGATCTCCATGGTGGCATCGTCGGTCACCCGCAGACCGTTGGCAAAATGGCTCTCCACGCCGACCTTTTTCAGCATCTCGTTGATGGCCGGACCGCCGCCGTGGACCAGCACCACCCGCACGCCCAGCAGCGTCAGGGTGACAAGGTCGTTCATGACGGCATTTTTCAGCGTCTCGTTGATCATGGCGTTGCCGCCGTATTTGATGACCATGGTTTTTCCATGATATTTCTGAATGTAAGGGGTCGCCTCCGAAAACAGGAGGGCCATTTCTTCGTTTTTCATATCGTTCCTCTTCCCGCTCTACACACGTTTGAACCGTCCCGCTCAGGTGCGGTAATCGCCGTTGATCTTGACGTAATCATAGGTCAGGTCGCAGCCCCACGCCTTGGCGCTGGCTTCGCCCGTGCCCATATCGACCTTGACGAGGATATCATGTTCGGCCAGCACCTTGGCGGCCTCGTCCTCGCTGTAGGGGTGATAGGCCGCGTTCTCACAGACGTACACTTCGCCCGCCTTGCTGGACAGCCAGACGCACACCTTATCGATGGAGAAATCGCCGGGGGTGTAGCCGATGGCGCAGAGGATGCGGCCCCAGTTGGCATCGCGGCCAAAGACCGCCGCCTTGAACAGGTTGGAGCAGACCACGCTGCGGGAGACGGCACGGGCCGTTTTCAGGTCGGGTGCGTGGGTGACTTCGCAGGTGATGAGGTGGGTCGCGCCCTCGCCGTCACCGGCGT
>ERZ1026776.318-NODE-318-length-34915-cov-15.681153_pt1 | contig 34915 bp, 28 predicted proteins | sample MGYA00380125_ERZ1026776 | MGnify/ENA primary metagenome ERZ1026776 (study PRJEB33269, sample SAMEA4719761) | human gut metagenome | biome: human-associated habitat; feature: organic feature; material: feces | place: Cameroon | collected 2013-10 ...
CAGGTTTAGTCAATGGCGATAACGGTCTGGTAATCAATGCTAACAAAGATGGCGCGATTACGGAAGGCAGCGTAAGCGACGTTAAGAAGACCAATAATGTAGGCAGCTACGAATGGAATGGTACTGCCAGCGGTGTAGATAACCTGAATACAAACTACGATGTGCAGATTAACGCAGGCAAGTCCGACGTAACGAAGGCCAACCTCGTAGTAAATCTGAACGACATCACCCGCGTTTACGGTAATCTTGATGCTAAGGACTACAGCAAAGCATATACCTTTGGTGCAAATGCAGGCTTAGTCAATGGCGATAGCGGTCTGGTAATCAACGCTGACAAAGATGGCGCAATTACCGGCGGTACTCTCACCAACGTAGAGAAGACCAACAACGTAGGTAACTACGAATGGAATGGTACTGCCAGCGGTGTAGATAACCTGAACACTAACTACGATGTAACAGTTAACGCAGGTAAGTCTGACGTAACAAAGGCTAACCTCGTAGTAAATCTGAACGATATTACCCGCGTTTACGGTAATCTTGATGCTAAGGACTACAGCAAAGCATTTACCTTTGGTGCAAATGCAGGCTTAGTCAATGGTGATAGCGGTCTGGTAATCAACGCTGACAAAGATGGTGCAATTGCCGGCGGTACTCTCACCAACGTAGAGAAGACCAACAACGTAGGCAGCTACGAGTGGAATGGTACTGCCAGCGGTGTAGATAACCTGAACACTAACTACGATGTAACAGTTAACGCAGGCAAGTCCGACGTAACGAAGGCTAACCTCGTAGTAAATCTGAACGATATCACCCGCGTTTACGGTAATCTTGATGCTAAGGACTACAGCAAAGCATATACCTTTGGTAACAATGCAGGCTTAGTCAATGGCGATAACGGTCTGGTAATCAATGCTAACAAAGATGGCGCAATTACGGAAGGCAGCGTAAGTGACGTTAAGAAAACCAACAACGTAGGCAGCTACGAATGGAATGGTACTGCCAGCGGTGTAGAGAACCTGAACACTAACTACGATGTAACAGTTAACGCAGGCAAGTCTGACGTAACGAAGGCTAAGCTGACCTTTGTAGTAGATGACAAAACCATTACCCAAGGCGTACCGGCAAAATACACCGGCAAAGCCAACGGCCTGACCAATGGCGACACCTTGGCTGGTATCGGCGTAGGCGGTTATGAACTGGACAGCTCGGTAAATCCGTTAATCGTTGGCGTTTACGAAGACAAAATCGGCGTCCTGATTAATGGCAGCTTGCATCTGACAGGTGGCGACGGCCTGCTCAAAAACTACAAAGTGGAAATTGACCCGGGTACCCTGACCGTTTTGGCAAGCTTTAATCCGGCAGACGATTACTGGTTCGGCACTGCTCCCTGGGATAAGGAACGCAACCTGCGTGAGCGCAAGGCTGAATTCCATTATGTAGCTGGCGGTATGAGCCTCTAAGTAAAATTAAATATTGACGGTTAAAGCACTTTTATGGATTGTACAATCCTGATAGAAGCGCAGCTAAAGCAAAACCCCGGCATTTGCCGCATCGTAAACGATGCGTCTGTGCCGGGGCTTTTGTCAGGACGTTTTGCTGCAGCATTACCTGAAGTAAAGTAAAGCTTAATGTAAGCACTCTTTTTTTGCAAGTTAACTAGAAAAACACAGCTTTTTTCAAAAAAATGTGCTACAATATATTTACGAAAAACGAAGGGAGTGTTTCGTATGTCTGAAGTATCTCAAGAAACTATGATGTTCAAACGTGAGCCGGAAAAGCTGAACGTTGCCGAAACTATAAAAGAAGTATATGCTGCCCTGGAAAAGAAGGGCTATAACCCTGTGGACCAATTAGCAGGCTACCTGCTGAGCGGTGACCCCACTTATATCACCAGCTTTGAGGACGCACGCACCAAGCTGCGCCGTCACGAGCGCTATGAGCTGATTGAAGAGCTGGTAAAGAATTATCTGCAGCAGATTAACAAGTAAAAGGAGAACGTAACTTAATGCGTAAAATGTCCCTTGATGTAGGAACAAGAACTATCGGTATCGCTGTGAGCGATTTGCTGGGTATGATTGCCAACGGCGTGGAAACCATCCACCGTACTACGGAAGAACGCGACTACGCCCGCATTGCCGAGCTGATTGCCGAGCATGAGGTTGATACCTTGGTTGTAGGCTATCCTAAAAACATGAACGGCACTATCGGCGAACGCGCGCAGGCCTGTGAAGCAATGGCCGAAAAGCTTCGCACCATGTTCCCGAAGGTGCAGGTTGTGCTGTGGGATGAACGCCTGAGCACAGTGGCTGCCGAAAAGGTGCTGGTTGATGCGGACTTGCGCCGTAAAAAGCGTAAGAAGGTTATTGATATGATGGCGGCAGTTGTTATTCTGCAAAATTATCTGGACAGCAAGAGCTTTAAAATTTGACAGATAGCGTTACCTATTATACAATATGTTTAGATTAAAATTGAGCTTTTCATTTATTGAGCTATGACGAAAGAGGTGCCTTTATGGAAAAAGACATTAGAGATGAAGAATTAGCAGCTATGCAGGCTGAAGGTGAAGAAGAAGTTATCTGCGTTGTTCTGACTGACGAGCAAGGCAACGAGCATGAGTTCTATCAGGATATGGTTATCACTGTTGATGACAAACAATTCGCAGTACTGGTTCCGATGGAAGACTGCTGCTGCGAGGATGACGACTGCGATTGCCACGAGCATGACGAAGAAGAAGATACCTGCGTTATCGCACGCATGGACTTTGACGAAAACGGCGAAGCTGTTTACACCGCTCCGACTGACGAAGAATACGAAGCAGTTGCTGCTAAGTATGACGAAATGTTTGAGGACGAGGAGTAATTCACAGTCAATAATTTTACCGGACTTCGGTCCGGTATTTTTATGCGATGTGACGATGTTTTCTGATGGATATAGAAAAGCTGAAAAAGCTGGTACGCGACAATCCGGTGCAGGCTGCAGCAGGTGCTTTGGCGGTGCTGCTGGTTGCCGGCGTGGTAGCATTTACGATTTATCTTAACGGACAGGGCAATAATAAGGGCTTTGCCGTAGAAGGCTCACGTCTTATTGTTGTCAAGGACGGCATGACTACGGCGGATATCGCCGAGCTGCTGCATGAAAAGAAGCTGGTAAAAAATCCCGCTGCCTTTAAAATGGAGGCGCGCTGGAAGGGACTAGCAACTAAGCTGCAGGCAGGTGCCTACCAGATTGACGGTGGCATGAGCAATCAGCAGATTGTTGATGTTATGGTTAAGGGACGCATCAAGCAGGTGCGCTTTACCGTACCGGAAGGCTATAGCGTGGTGAAAACTGCGAAGAAGCTGGAGGCCGAAGGGCTTGGCAGTGCTGACAAGTTCATGGCGGCGGCGAAGGATTATGCGCCTTATCCGTATATGCAGACCGATGACAGCAATGTGCTGTTTAAGGCAGAGGGCTTTATCTACCCGGCAACCTATGATTTCCCGGTGGGAATCAGCGAGCAGGAAATGCTCAAAATGATGGTTGCACAGTTTGATAAGGAAATGCAGAGCAGCGGCATTGCCAAAACTGTGGCAGAACGTAATCTGCCACTGCGTGATGTAGTAAATATGGCTGCAATGGTGGAGCTGGAGGCAGTTTTTGCCGAGGAGCAGCCGAAAATCGCCGGCGTTTTCCTCAAGCGTGTGGCTATCGGCATGCCGATTCAGTCGGATACGACGATTCAGTATCTTTTGGGAACGCAGAAGGAAGTAGTTACCTTTGCCGACACCAAAATCCAAAGTCCGTATAATACTTACCAAAATCCCGGTTTGCCTCCGGGACCGATTGGCAGTCCGGGACTGACCGCAATTAAGGCGGTGCTGCAGCCGGAGCAGACAGATTATCTGTACTTTGTTGCGGAAAAGGACGGACACCATCGCTTTACCAAAACCTATGCCGAGCATCTGAAGGCGATTGAGGAAATAGGTTAACAACAGGTTATTACATATTTTTGCGCTGTCAGTGTGGCGGAGCAGAGAAGTGTTTTAAGGAGATTTAATGAGCAGAAACTTAGTTAAACCCGAATTACTGGCTCCTGCCGGTAATATGGAAAAAGGAAAAATGGCCCTGCTGTATGGTGCTGATGCTATTTATCTGGGCGGCAAGCTGTTCGGTCTGCGTGCCTTTGCCAACAATTTCTCTTTAGAGGAAATTGCGGAGATGGCAGAGTATGCGCACAGCCTCGGCAAAAAGGTTTATGTAACGGTAAATATTTTTGCACATAACGAGGATATCGACAGACTGCCGGATTATCTGCGCGGTCTGCAGCAGGCCAAGGTTGACGCACTGCTGATCAGTGATTTGGGCGTATGGAGCACTGCCCGCCGGGTTGTGCCTGATATGCCGCTGCACGTGAGCACGCAGGCTAATACCACCAACTATGCCACGGTGCAGGCGTGGGAGCAGCTGGGCGCTGAACGCGTGGTGCTGGCACGCGAGCTGTCCTTGGCAGAAATCAGCAAAATCAGTGAAAAAACTTCGGTAGAGCTGGAAACCTTCGTGCATGGCGCGATGTGCATTTCCTACAGCGGACGCTGCCTTTTGAGCGCCTATCTGACTGGGCGCGACGGCAACCGCGGTGCCTGCACTCAGGCCTGCCGTTGGGAATATAATATGTATAAGCTGGGTGAGCAAAAGCGCCCAGGTGAATACTTCGACCTCGAAGAGGACGAGCGCGGTACCTATGTGATGAACTCCAAGGACCTGTGCCTGATTGAATATCTGCCGGAGCTGATGCGCGCCGGTGTGTGCAGCCTGAAGATTGAAGGCCGCATGAAGAGCGTGCATTATGTGGCAACGGTAGTCAGCGTTTACCGCAAGGCTATCGACCAATGCTGGGCAGACATGGAGCATTACAGCGTGCCGGAGGCGTGGATTACCGAGCTGAACAAGGTTTCCCACCGCCAGTACACCACAGGCTTTGCTGTGGCCAAGCCTGACAGAAATGCGCAGGTTTACACCAGCTCGAAGTATGAGCAGACACATGATTTTGCCGGTATCGTTATAGGCTACGATGCCGAGAAAAAGCGCGCTTATTTTGAGCAGCGCAATAATGTAAAGGCAGGCGAGCCGCTGGAGCTTTTGATGCCTGACGGCAACACGATGCCCTTTGTTTTGACAGAAATGCTGGATGAAGCAGGTACGCCGATTGACTGCGCACCGCATGCACAGCAGAAATTTTCCGCAGCCAGCGATAAGCCGTTGCTGCAATTCAGCTTATTACGCAGAAAGGTTGTAAAAGAATGAGTGACAATGACCCCGGACCCCACAGTATGATCTACGCGCAGGTTGAGCCTGAGCGTATTGCAGATGTTAACTGGATTATGGAAGGCTATGAGCATCTGGCCATGGTGAGCACCGTAGACGGCACCAGCGGACTGATTAAGTTTTATGCTACGCCGGATACGTATTTTGATACATTGGATATTATTGAGAATATGCCGTTTAAGGTAGATGTAATCGATAATATGGAAAACGGAGTGTATCACAGACTTTGGCAGATTTAAACTGCAGGGAAAGGACTGCCGCAGGCAGCTTTCGTTTTTTCTACAATCGCATATCGTAAATAGTACAAGGCTGAGAGCTTGCTCTCAGCCTTTTTTGCATGCTTCGCAACTAATTTACGCCTGTTAAATTTTTTACCTAAATTTAACAGGAAAAAATTCGGCTTTGCGTATATAATAATGCATAAGAGTATTGATTGGTGGTGTTTTGCATGATTTTCTGCGTGGAGGATGAACAAAATATTTGCGAGCTGGAGGTTTACACTCTGCAGTCCGTAGGCATGGAGGCACAGGGCTGCGGCAGCGGCCGAGAGCTTTTCGTCTTGCTGGAAAAGCAGGTGCCTGAGCTGATTGTTTTAGATATTATGCTGCCGGATGAGGATGGCGTGAGCATATTAAGACGTTTGCGCGCTGATAAGCGCTATGCGAATATCCCTGTGATTATGGCTACGGCCAAGGGCTCGGAGTTCGATAAGGTCAAAGGACTGGACAGCGGTGCCGATGACTATATCGCCAAGCCCTTCGGTATGCTGGAGATGGTGGCGCGCATCAAGGCTGTGCTGCGCCGCTGCGCAGCACCATGCCCCGGTGAGGATGAGAAAGAAATCATCCGCATCGGTCGGCTGGAGGTCAACCAAATGGAGCATAAGGTGAGCGTAGGCGGCAGTGAGGTTGTACTGACGCTGAAGGAATACGAGCTGCTGCGTAAGTTTTTGCAGCATCCGGGCATTGTTTTTTCACGTGATAAGCTGCTTAATGATATCTGGGGCTATGAATTCAGCGGTGAAACACGTACCGTTGATGTACATATCCGTACTCTGCGCCAAAAGCTGGGCGATGCAGGCGAGCTGATTGAAACTATCCGTGGCGTTGGCTACAGAATGGCGGCCGTAAAATGAAGCAGAGGCTTTTTCGCAGCATACTGCTGCTGACAGGGGCAGCGGTAGGCCTTGTTTTGCTGCTCTTCTTCTGGGTTTCCTGCCAATATATTACGCAGGACAGCTTCGCCAGCCTCAAGCGTGAGGCTAATCTGCTGATCGTGGCCGACGGCGAGGGTAATGTGCCGGTGAGCGAGCTGCAGCGCTTGCAGCTTGCCGACCGCGTAACGCTGATTGCACCTGATGGTCACGCCGTGTATGACAATTATGCTGATGCCGAATCTATGGAGAACCATCTGCAGCGCGAGGAGGTGCAGGAGGCGCTGAAAGGCGGTGAGGGTCGCAGCCAGCGTGCGTCCGAAACCTTGGGCAAAAACATTCTGTACTATGCCGTGCGTCTGCCGGACGGCAATGTGCTGCGCCTGTCGCGCACGAATGATGCCGTTTTTCAACAGTATAAAATAATTCTTGGTTACTTTGTGCTGCTGGCACTGGCAGTTTTGTGCGGTGCCTTTTGGGCAGCCAAAACAATTACCGCCAGAATACTGCAGCCCTTGGAAAAGCTCAATCTGGAGCAGCCTGATTCGGAAGCTGTAGTTTATCCTGAGCTAAAGCCGATTGTGGAATATTTTGAGCTGCAGCAGGAAAAGCTGCAGAAGGAAATGCGCCGCTATAAAAATAAAAAGCAGGAGCTGAAGGCCGTAACCAATAATATGGATGAAGGCATGATGTTCCTCAATCCGGTATGGGAAATCGAATCAGTCAATAAAAGCGTGATGAAATTTTTCGGCAAGGAAAAACAGGAGCTTTTGGGCAAGAGCTTTTACATGATTGATGACAGCGACGAAATTCGGGAGTTCTTTGCCAAGATTGAGCAGGAGGGCAAGGGACGCATTGTAATCAACCGCGGCAGCAGCTATTATCAGCTCAACGGCAGCAGAATCACCGATAAGGGCTTTGTACTGCTGATTATGGATGTAACGGAACGCACGGCCTCGGAGAAAATCCGCCGTGAGTTTTCGGCTAATGTTTCGCATGAGCTGAAGACGCCGCTGCAATCGGTATTGGGCTATTCGGAAATCATGCTCAGCGGCCTGGTGAAGCCGGAGGATACCAAGCGCTTTCTGCAGAAAATCAATGACGAGGCACACAATCTGCTGCGTCTGATTGATGATATCATGCAGCTGTCGAAGCTTGATGAGTTGACGCATGATATGATGGAGGAATTTACCCTGCAGGATGTGGCACAGAGTGCGCTGGCACGATTGAAGGACAAGGCAGGCAGATTGCAGGTCAATCTGCAGCTTATCGATAACACCAATGGCAGCAGTAAGCTGTTGGGTATTTCTTCGCTGATGGAGGAGATTTTCTTTAATCTGCTGGATAATGGCCTGAAATATAATCATCCCGGCGGTGAGGTGACGCTGCGCCTGAGTGAAGGTGAAAATAAATATACCGTCAGTGTTGCCGATACCGGCATGGGCATTGCCGGTAACGAGCTGCCGCATATTTTTGAACGCTTTTACCGCGTCGACCGCAGCCGTCATAAAGCGATTGAGGGCACGGGCTTAGGCCTTTCCATCGTCAAGCATGGCGTCAGCTTCCATGGCGGCAGTATCCGTGTGTTGAGCACAGTGGGACATGGGACGGAGTTCATTATGAAGTTCCCTAAGCCGAAGTATGAGGCTGAAAAATAAGCGCCTTCTTCATGTATACAACACAGAACTTCAAAGATGTGATACAATAAGAGCAGTACTATGAGTGCTGCTCTTAATTTATTTTGAAGGAGGACGCAGATATGCGAGTTGTTTTAACTATCGTAGGTAAGGATAAGGTAGGTATTACCGCTAAAGTCAGCAACGCTTTAGCAGAAATGAATATTAACATTATCAACATCAATCAAAACATTATGCAAGGCTTTTTCAATATGGTGCTGATTGCTGATATGGCAGAGGCTAACGTGCCCATTGCCGACGCACGTGACAAAATGGCTGCGCTGGGCGAAGAAATCGGCGTAGAAATCCGTCTGCAGAGCGAAGAGATTTTCAGCGCAATGCATCGTATATAGGAGGCTGTCATGTTATTTAATACTGACGATATTTTAGAAACTACGCGCATGATTACCCAAAATAAGCTGGACGTGCGTACTATCACCATGGGCATCAGCCTGCGTGATTGCGGTCATCCGGATATTAAGGTAACAGCGCAAAAGATTTATGATAAGATTTGCCGTAAGGCAGAGCATCTGGTAAAAACCGGTGAGGATATCGAGGTTGAGCTGGGCGTGCCCATCATCAACAAGCGTATTTCCGTAACGCCGATTTCCATGGTTGGTGAAAGCTGTGACAGCAACGATTATGTACCGCTGGCACAAGCTTTGGACAACGCAGGCAAGCAGGTTGGCGTTAACTTCATCGGCGGTTTTTCTGCCCTCGTTGACAAGGGCTACACCAAGGGCGACCGCAATCTGATTGCTTCCATTCCGGAAGCACTGGCAGTTACTGATATTGTCTGCTCCTCTGTAAGCGTCGGTTCTACCAAATGCGGTATCAACATGGACGCTGTAAAACAGATGGGCGAGGTTGTGAAGGCTGCTGCCGAGCGTACTGCCGACCGTGATGCAATCGGCTGCGCTAAGCTGGTTGTATTCTGCAACGCTGTGCCTGATAACCCGTTCATGGCAGGTGCTTTCCACGGCGTAACCGAGCCGGAAAGCGTTATCAATGTTGGTGTCAGCGGACCGGGCGTTGTTAAATACGCATTGGAGCAGGTGCGTGACGGCGACATAGGTATGGTTGCCGAAACGATTAAAAAGACTGCCTTCAAGATTACCCGCGTCGGCCAGCTGGTAGCGCAGGAGGCTGCACGCCGTCTGAATACCCAGTTCGGCATTATCGATCTGTCCTTGGCTCCGACTCCGGCAATCGGCGACAGTGTTGCGCATATTCTGGAGGAAATCGGTCTGGAAAGCTGCGGCGGCCACGGCACTACCGCTACCCTGGCTATGCTGAACGACGCAGTTAAAAAGGGCGGCCTGATGGCTTCCAGCTATGTTGGTGGCCTGAGTGGTGCCTTCATTCCTGTAAGTGAGGATGCAGGCATGATTGCTGCGGTAGAACGCGGCGCTCTGTCTTTGGAAAAACTGGAGGCTATGACCTGCGTATGCTCTGTAGGTTTGGATATGATTGCTATTCCGGGAGATACCACGGCAGCCACTATTTCCGCAATTATTGCCGATGAGGCTGCTATCGGTATGATTAACAATAAAACTACTGCAGTACGTCTGATTCCTGTTCCGGGCAAGGACGTAGGCGACCGTGTTGAATTCGGCGGTCTGCTTGGTTATGCGCCTGTTCTGGGCGTGAAGAAATTCAGCGCTGAAAAGTTCATCAACCGCGGTGGACGTATTCCTGCACCGGTAAGGAGCCTGACCAACTGATGCGCAAGGCTCAAAGAGAAGCTATTCTGGCTAAGCTGGAGGAAACCTACAAGGGCAGCAAGACGGCGCTGAATTATAATTCACCGTTTGAGCTTTTGGTAGCTGTAATTCTTTCGGCCCAATGTACGGATGAACGCGTAAATGTGATTACGGCGCGTATGTTTCCGCGTCTGAACACGCCGGAAAAAATGGGTGCTCTGACGCAGGAGGAAATGGAAGCGGAAATCCGCGACTGCGGTCTGTACCACGCTAAGGCCAAAAACCTGCTGGGAATGTGCCATATGCTGACGGAGCGCTTTAACAGCGTGATTCCGGATGACATCAAAACGCTGATGGAATTGCCGGGTGTGGGGCAGAAAACGGCAAACGTTATTGCCAGTATCATCTATAATATTCCGGCGCTGGCAGTAGATACGCATGTTTTCCGTGTGTCGCACCGTCTGGGGCTGGCGAAGGGCAAGGACCCGCTGGCTACGGAAAAGGAGCTGGAAAAAATTATTCCGCGTGAAAAGTGGAGTGACGCGCACCACTGGTTTATCTGGCACGGGCGCAAAATCTGCAAGGCACGCAAGCCGCTGTGCCGTGGCTGTGTGGTCGTAGAGGAATGCCCGTTCAAAGAGAAAAACTTTGAGTAAGGCTTCGTCTGTAAGGCTATTGCTAAACGTGTAAGCGTTTACATTAAGTGCTTGCGGTAGAAGTGCTGACATAAGTTATAAGTAAAAAGCGAAGCAAAAAAATTGGCCTGCAACCCGTGAGGGTGGCAGGCCTTTTTGCGGTGCGCAGATTTGCTTTCCTTGTGTCCGCAGAAGATGGACTTTTTCGAGCATTTTTGCACTGTCTTTTTATGACGCACACGGTTAGCAATGGCTTTGCCTTGCTATGAGTGCAGTTCACGTTTTTGTCAAGAAATTGTCTACTGTGACAAAAATCTTTTACATTCTATTCTTTGTAATAATTATTAAAGTATAAAATATATAAAAGAGAAAATTCCAACAACTATGATTAATGCGTAAAAGTGACGAATGAAAAATTGTGTATGAATATTTTGTTATTTAGTGTCTTTATAAAGAATACGAAAGTTTGACGTACGGAGACGAAAAGAGTACAATTAAAGCAGGTAAAGGAGACGAACTGCTAAATTTTCAAGGCCTTGAATTTTAGTACCACCTTATCTGAGTTATATTTGGTTAATGAAATGCTTTGTAACGAGGATTAAGCTTGCGTCACTGTGGCGCGGCGTGGAAAAGGGGGATTGAAAATGAAAAAGACTAGAAAGCAAACTGCTTTGGCAAAGTGCGTACTGGCGACAATTATGGCAATGGGCATGATGGGTTACACTACTGTGTGGGCCGAAGATACTGTTACGCCGTCTCCGATTGATAAGTCTGTTTCCAAAGACGCTGCAGGACAGATTTATGATGCTTCCCATAATTATTACCAGGGTTACTTCTGGACGGATTTAGGACATGCGCAGGTACAGATTGGCTCCGGTGAGAAGATTGAATTGTTTACACCCTTTATTTATCATACCAATACCAGTGTATGGGATTCGACAAGTAATAGCTATAATCCTGTGCATGAGGGCGACAATTCCGAAATGAAGTGCAAAGAGTCTATGAGCAGAATTACTGTAGGCGAATTTGACAGAATTATCAAATCTCTCTATACAAATGATATCACTATGGCGAAAACTATCTATGGTGAAGGAGACCAGGCAGGCCTAAAGGATAAGGTTATTAAAGAGGTAAAGGCAACTCCAGGGCAGGGCGCAACAGTTAATACCTATAAATTGGTACGCGAAAATGGTACAGATGTTGCAGTCGGTATTGTTGATACTGATACCAAAGTTGTTGATAATAAATTGACCTTTGCAAATGGCACATTGACTTCCGAGATTACTGATAATACCGGTGGAACCTTTGCAAGCTCTGTAAACGGCATCGCTTCCCAGGAGTGGGTAACCAATCAGCTGAATGGCATTGGCGGTACTGATACGGTTACTACAGCAGAATCCGGTCATGCGATCATTACCGTTGTCGATGCTAACGAGGCTCTTCCTACTGATAATAAACATCACGTAATTGGCATCAACGAGGATGCTTTGAGGGGATTTATTCAGGATGCAGCGGCAGCGCAGGACACCAACACAACTAACACCAGCATGGAAGGAAACCTGGATGAATATGGCAAGCTGACGGTAAGGGTTAATGATTCCGATAGTAAGAGCGTAGAGGCAAGCATTGAAGGGGTAGCATCTCGCAGCTGGGTAACTAATCAGTTGGAAAATGTTGCTGACACCAACACCATTACTACAGTAGCTGTTAATACCAATATCCTGACGATTGAAGATAAAGGTGTAGACGGCAATCATGCATATGAGCTTGGCATTAATAGCGAGCAGTTGGGCGATTTTGTTAAGCAGTATGATACCAACACTATTACTACCGTTGGAGCTGACGAGAATGGTTATGTAACTGTTACTGAAGCGCCTGATCCGAACCAGAGCGGCAACCATGCTTACACTGTATCTTTTAATGAGCAAAAGCTGATTCAGACCATTGAAGATCAGGACAGATACGTTAACGGCGGCAGCATTGGCGAAGACGGCAGCATTACTCTCAATGTTCACAACGGCAGAGACGTTACTCTGGAAGGCCAGATGAAGGATGCACGGCTGACTGATATTGAAAGAGATAAGGAAGCCGGAACTGCTACATTAGTAGTAAAGGATCGCTATAATCCTGAAGAAGTAAACAGACTGACGATTGATGATATCGCCAGCAAGGAACAAAATGATAGGGACCATGCCGAATTCAGAGAGCATTTTAATGAACTCGATTATCGTGTTGATAACCTCGGTAGCCGCGTTGACAAGGTTGGCGCCGGTGCCGCCGCTCTCGCAGCGCTGCACCCGATGGATTTCGATCCCGATGACAAGCTGACCTTTGCTGCAGGCTACGGGAACTACAAGGGCAGAAACGCTGCTGCGGTAGGCGCGTTCTACCGTCCGGATGAAAAGGTTATGCTGAGCGTAGGCGGAACCTTCGGCAACGGCGAGAACATGGTAAATGCAGGTATTTCCTTCTCCCTGGACCGTACCGCACGCGTAAGCAATTCCCGTACAGCGATGGCTAAGGAAATCGTGGACCTGAGAGCGAATGTAGCTAACCTCACCGCATTGGTAGGTCAGTTGACCGCAGGCATGGGCGGCACGATTGAGATGGACAGAATGAAGCTCTTCCCGGATGTTCCCGAAAACCACTGGGCTTACGAATACATCGGCCGTCTGGCGGCAGCAGGCATCGTTGAGGGTTATCCTGACGGTATGTTCAACGGCAATCGCATGATGAGCCGTTACGAATTCGCAGCAATGCTGTACAGAGCGCTTGAAAAAGGCGTGAAGCTGGATCACAAGCTGGTTCGCGAATTTGAGCCTGAAATGGGCCGCATCCATGTTGCCCGTATTTCCGGTGCGGATGGCGACAGAGGCAAGATTGAACGTGTACGCGTATACGGCGGCGACAATCGTGACCACTACGGCAGCAAGCTGAATTGAAAATGCAGGCAACTGCATAGTTTAAACCTTAAATAAACACTCCCTTTTCTATAATTAAAAGAGGAGAACACCCAGTCCTTTACAGGATAAAAGGTGTTCTCCTCTTACTTTTGTTTTACACAGTGTTTTGCTTAATCCCAGCGCTTGAGCATGTCCTCAATAATTTCCTTATTGGTTTTGCGGCGCTTCTTCTCGTAGTTACGGAAGTTGTTGTCTCTGTGGTCGGTGGAGTAGTCGGCGTAGTCGAAGTCATCGTCGCTGCGTTCGTAGCTGCGGTTGTAGTCGCCGTGGCCATCGTCCAGGGAGAGGGGGATTTGCTGTGTGTAGGTATAGGGTTGTGTGTACATGATTGACCTCATAGACGTTGGAAGAAAGGGCGTCGCAATTAATATATCCTTACGCTTGGCTTTAGAGAGAGCCTCTCCTTGGGGAGAGGTGGCATCGCGAAGCGATGACGGAGAGGGGAAATAAATCTAATGTTATTTTGCAATTATAAAGAATGCAGACCCCTCTCAGTCGCCCTGCGGTCGACAGCTCCCCCCTAGGGGAGCCTTTTAGTGTCGCTTTACGCTAACGTACAAAACCGCAAGCGTTGGTCGGATTTTAGTATAGGTAGTAATGAAAAAGAAAAAAGTTAAGAGAGCCTCTCCTTGGGGAGAGGTGGCATCGCAAAGCGATGACGGAGAGGGGAAATGACCAACATAAGGCTAGTCGTAAGAGTAGAAACAGCAGACCCCTCTCAGTCGCCCTGGCGGGCACCAGCTCCCCCCTAGGGGAGCCTTCTCTTGCCCTATTGGTAATGCATCTTGCCTCTCTAATGAAGACATTGCAGTTTGCGAGTCGTGTTCTTCTTCCAATTTTCTATTACATATAATTATGCTCTTTTACATGGTCAGAGTGCAGCAGCTGCTCTGCCTTCTCGCTCAGCGGTTTTTCCAGGAAGTCCTTATAGAGCTCCTGTACATCCGGATTGTTGTGGGACTGGTGCAGAGGACGGTTGCTGTCGATGGTATAGAGCTTATTGCCAAGTACGTCGGCACGCTCTTCCCCGTCGTGAATCGGCTGACCGCCGCCGCCAACGCAGCCGCCGGGGCAGGCCATAACTTCCACGAAGTCATAATGAACCTTGCCTGCTTTGAGCTCGTCGAGCAGCTTGCCTGCATTGCCCAGACCGCTTACGGTACAGGTGCGCAGTGTTGCGCCGCCAAGGGTGAATTCACGTACCTTGCGGCCTTCCGTACCGCGAACGTCGGTGAAAGCATCCTCAGGAGCTTCCTTGCCTTCGATTACATGGTAAGCAGTACGCAGTGCTGCCTCCATTACGCCGCCGCTGGCACCGAAGATAACTGCGGCGCCGGTGCTCTGGCCCAGCGGATTATCAAAGGGCAGTTCACCCAGCATTGCCGGGTTGATGTGCTCGGCACGCAGCAGGCGGATAAGCTCGCGCGTGGTGAGTACGATATCTACATCATGGGTGCCGCTGCTGCGCATAGAGAAGAGAGCGGCCTCGCGTTTTTTAGAAACGCAGGGCATGATGGAAATAGAGCAGATTTCCTTTGGCTTCAGGCCCTTCTTCTGTGCAAAATAGGATTTTGCCAGCGCACCGAAAATCTGTTGCGGAGATTTGGTGGTGGAAAGGTTAGGCACGAAGTACGGGTGAGTTTTGTTGACATAGCTTACCCAGCCGGGGCAGCAGGAGGTGAACATCGGCCAGCTGTGGTCCTGCGGATTTTGCAGATGCTCTAATAGCTCGCTTGCTTCCTCCATGATGGTAACGTCGGCAGCGTAGCAGGTGTCGAAAACATAATCGAAGCCGATTTTCTTCAGTGCTGCTACCATGCGGCCTTCGGTTGCCAGCTCGGGCGGCAGGTTGAAGGCTTCGGCCCAGGCGGTGCGTACTGCAGGCGCAACCTGCACTACAGTTACCTTGCTGGTGTCAGCCAGTACGTCATAAATTTTGGGAACGTCGTTACGCTCCTTCAGCGCGCCAACGGGGCAGTGGGTGATACACTGACCGCAGAGGCTGCAGTCACTGTCCTCAATGGAAACATTGCCGGCAACGTCTACGGTAGTACGGGCACCGGTATTCTGCACATCCCAGATATGCAGCTTTTGCACCTTGTCACAAATCTGGACGCAGCGCATGCATTTGATGCATTTTTTGGAATCGCGGATGAGCGGGAACTCCTGGTTCCAGGGAGTGTCGACAACATCGCGCTCATAGGGAATATCGTAAATGCCAAGGTCATTGGCCAAAGTCTGCAGGCTGCAGTTGCCGCTGCGTACGCAGGTTGCGCACATGCAGTCATGCTGGGATAAAATCAGCTCCACGTTGGTGCGGCGGATGCTGCGGGCCTTAGGGGAGTTGGTATAAACTACCAGACCTTCCTGTACCGGAGTGGTGCAGGCGGTAACTACACGGTTCTGTCCCTGAATTTCAACTACGCAGACCTTGCAGGCACTGATTTCGTTGATGCCTTTAAGATAACACAGGCGGGGGATTTCGATGCCGACGGTGGCAGCAGCCTGCATGATTGTTGTCCCTTGGGGAACGGAAACTTTTTGTCCGTCGATTGTGAGGTTTACCATTTTAAGGTTCTGCCTCCTTTCAGTGTGCTGAAGCCGAATTTGTCGCAGCGCAGGCAGCGTCCTGCTTCCTGGCAGGCCTCCTGCTTGGTCATGCCGCATTCAATAGGCTCAAAGGTATGCTTGCGTTCGCCTGCTTCGGTTTCGTGCATCTGGATACGGCCGCAGGGACGTTTATCGTCAATAGACGGGTCGGGAATAACTACATCACAGGAAATGGTGTGGTTATAGCCCAAATATTCATCAATATTAGCGGCAGCAACCTTACCGGCAGCAATAGCACGGATTACGGTTGCAGGACCGGTTACGCAGTCGCCGCCGGCGAAGACGCCTTCATTGTTGGCAAGCTCACTGCTGGAGAGTGCGGAAATAGTACCGCGTTTGATTTTGATGCCGGCCTCCTCGAACGGACGCAGCTCAATGCCTTGGCCGATAGCTACAACGATAACGTCGCAGGGAATGCGCTCCAGCTCTACGTCAGCGTGAATCGGACGTGCACGTCCCCAGGCATCGATAGGACCGATGATTTGCGGCTCAGCCCAGAGAGCGGCCACATTACCTTCGGCATCCGCCTCAATGTGGTGCGGAGCCTTCAGGCCGTACAGCTCAGCGCCCTCGGCAATAGCACCTTCGATTTCCTCGGGCAGCGCTGTCATATCGTCCTGACGACGGCGGTAGGCGATGATAACCTTCTTGGCACCGAGACGGATGGAGCTGCGGGTGCAGTCCATAGCAACGTTGCCGCCGCCAATAACGACAACGGTTTTATCCTTAAAGTCAGGCATTTTTTCTTCGCCGATGTTGCGCAGCATTTCTACCGCACTGATAACACCGTGGGAATTCTCGCCTTCAATACCGATTTTCTTGTCAGTGTGGGCACCGATGGCAATGTAAACTGCGTCAAATTCCTCACGCAGCTTTTCGAAGGGGATATCGCCCTCCTCGTTGCCGATTCTGGTGTTGCGATGTACCTCTACGCCGGTGGACAAAATAGCGTCCAGGTCCTCCTGCAGACGTTCGCGCGGGAAGCGGTAAGCAGGAATGCCGTAGCGCAGCATGCCGCCGAGCTTGCTCTTTTCTTCGAACACAACAGCATGGTGTCCCATCAGCTCCAGGTAGTAGGCTGCGGACATACCGCTGGGGCCGCCGCCGATGATGGCGATACGTTTGTTGGTAGCAGGCTGTTTTTCGGGCAGCGGCACAGTGTTGCTGGGCGCATTGTCAACAGCCATACGCTTCAGGCCGCGGATATTGATAGGAGCATCAATCATGCTGCGGCGGCAGCGTGCTTCGCAGGGATGCTCGCAGATAAGACCGCACGCAGTAGGGAAGGGGTTATCCTTGCGGATGAGCTTGACAGCGTCGGCATAACGGCCTGCGCCAACCAGCGCAATGTAGCCGGGGATATCAACCTGTGCCGGGCACAAAGCTACGCAGGGGATAGAATGATGGACGTTGACAGAGCATTTGCCCTTCTTTATGTGGTTAATGTAATCTTCGCGGAAGCCTTCCAGACCGGCCAAAACCATTTTGGCTGCTTCGAAGCCGATGGCGCAGTCAGCGCTGTTGGCAACGTTTTGCGCGGTGCTTTCGATTAAATCCAGAGTGTGCATGTCAGCCTTGCCGGCGAGCACGTCTTCCATGAGATTCTGCAGCTGCGCGAGACCTACACGGCAGGGTACGCATTTGCCACAGGTTTGTGCGTGGCAGACTTTGAGGAACGACAGCTGCAGATCAACAGGGCACAGTCCCGGGGGGCTGGCGATGATGTGTCGTTCCAGGTCCTTGTACAAGCGCTCGACCGTAAGCTGTGCCTGGTCGGGTGTTTCGATTCTTAAACGGCTCATAATTTTCCTCCAAAAAGCATACACTAAATATATAAAGGTATAAACTATATTATACAGAAAAAAGCTGATTTTCGCAATAATAAAGAAGATAGTTTTTATGTAACAATCTGAGCAGAAAGAGCTCGCAAGCGCTTTTCTGCCTGCTGCCGCAGGCAAGCACGCTTGCAGTAGCAATACTTTTTTTGCCTTGTTTTTTGTGTTATACTAATACTGAGCTTTAGAGCATTAATGCTGTCGGCAAAAGGTTTGTAACCGGCAGCTTAAAATATTGGAGGGTTGGATATGCAGCTTACTGCTACACATTATATCAGCCTGGCTGTGACGCTCCTGGTGACGCTGCTGCCGGGGCTTTTGGCAGCCAGAAGGGTGAAGTCTGCCGATGATTATAACGTAGGCGGCCGCAGCTCTGGCGCAGGCCTTGTCGCTGGTACGATTATCGGCACGATTGTAGGCGGCGCTGCTACCGTTGGTACGGCGCAGCTTGGCTTCAAGCTGGGGCTGACGGCTTGGTGGTTTACGCTTGGCAGCGGCATTGCGCTTTTGCTGATGGCGGCGTTTTATGCTGTGCCTTTGCGCCGCAGCTCGCTGACCACAGTAGCGGAGTATCTCGTTACGGATTACGGCAAGCCTGCGGGGTGGCTGGCGACCTTCAGCGCCTGCGCCGGCATTTTTTTCAGTATTGTAGCAAGCACGCTTACGGCGCTGCATCTCATAGCAGGCTTGTTCGGCGTACCGCTTTTGGCTGCAGCGGCAATTGTTGTTACTGTTACTTTGCTTTTAGTATTTTTTGGCGGCCTCAGCAGCAGCGGGATGGCCGGTATTTTTAAGATTGTGCTGATTTTTGCCAGCATTTTTGTCGGCGGCTTGCTGGCCTATGCCGATATGGGACATTGGCAGGGCCTGACGCAGAGCTTTGCGGCATATCCATGGTTCAGTCTTTTCGGACGCGGCGTGGAGGACGGTCTTGTCAGCCTAGGTTCGATGATTGTGGGGGTTATTTCTACGCAGACCTATGTGCAGGCGCTGTTTTCGGCGCGCGATACCAAAACTGCAGCTGTCGGCTGCTGTGCTGCCGCGCTGATAGTAATTCCCGTGGGACTGCCGTCGGTAATGATCGGTATGTTCATGCATCTGCATCATCCGGAGATAAATTCTATTGACGCACTGCCGCTGTATCTCGTTACCTATCTGCCGCAATGGCTTGGCGGTATCGGCCTGGGCGCTGTGCTGCTTTCGGCCCTGGGCTCAATCGCCGGTCTGGCGCTGGGCGTAGGTACGATGATTTCACGTGATATCGTCAGCAAAATCTGGCTGAAGGCTACGGCTGCAGGACAGCTGTGGGCAAGCCGCCTGAGCGTGCTGGCCGTTTCGGTCGCTGCGATGGTCTTCGTCTTTATGCATCTTGATTCGTCAGTGCTGGAGTGGAATTACCTGTCCATGGCGCTGCGAGGCAGCGGTATCTTTCTGCCGCTGACGTTCTGCATCTTCTTCCCGGGTAGGGTGCGTGCTTCGATGGGCGTGGCTGCTATGGGTGCAGGCATTTTTGCAGCGCTCTTCTGGAAGCATATCAGCCCGTGGGAAATCAACAGTCTGCTGCCGGCGCTCGTGTATAATCTGTTCTTTTTACTCATTGGTCTGGCATGGGGCAAGGAAGGTGAATAGAAGCGAAAAAGCTGCTTTTGCAGCAAGCGGTTTGCTTGCAAAAAGCAGCGTGATATGCTATGTTATAAGGAAGGGGAACTGCCTATACGGTGGGTTCTCCCAAGTTCTAACGCGGGAGAACCGCCCTGTTACTAGGCAAAGATTAAGGGCGGTTTTCTTATGTCTGGATTAGTAAGAAAAAAGCTGCTTTTGCGGCAAGCGGTTTGCTTGCAAAAAGCAGCGTAATATGCTATATTATAGACAAAGGACAACCGCCCACACGGTGAGTTGCCTTAGTGGAAAATTAGCTCAAGAAGCCACTCCGCCACCGGGCAATGTGTAGGAGTGGTTTTCTTATGTCTGGCTTACTTGTTATATTGAAAAATAAATTCCAGCAATGCCAGGAGAAACATGCCAAAGGCCATCAGGTCCTTGAAGTCATAGTTCTTCATAAGCATCACCTCCATTCTACAAGAGAATGTCGGCAACACCACCCTGCAACACGGTTGTCAGTGTCTTGTCTTATTGTAACATATGTTAAGAGAACATACAACGAACGAATTGTGAATTCACGGTTGTATGTTTTTTCGATTTTAGGCAGGAAATTTATCTGTAATGCTAGAATAGTTTTACATACATTTGCCGCAGATTTGCGCGGCAGCGGTCTTTTAATTTAAGGAGCAAGAGATGACAAAACGCTTTACTCATTTACATGTACATACGGAATACAGCCTGCTGGACGGCGCTTCAAAAATCCCTGAGTTGGTGGCCTATGCCAAGGAGCTGGGCATGGACAGTCTGGCGATTACCGACCACGGCGCAATGTACGGCGCAGTGGAATTTTATCAGGAGTGTACCAAAGCAGGCATTAAGCCGATTATCGGCTGTGAGGTGTATCTGGCGAAGGAATCGCATCTGGAAAAGAATAACCGTGGCATGTATCATCTGATTCTGCTGGCGGAGAACGATACAGGCTACCATAACCTGATGAAAATTGTCAGCATTGGTCAGCTGGAGGGCTTTTATTATAAGCCGCGTGTAGACAAGGACGTACTGCGTACCTATCACGAGGGAATTATTTGCCTCAGCGCCTGCGTTGCCGGTGAGGTGCCGCAGATGATTCTGCAGGATAACCTGGAGGGAGCACGCCGCTGTATTCAGGAATATATCGATATTTTCGGCAAGGAAAATTACTTTCTGGAAATCCAGGACCATGACCTTGATGAAGAGCACAAGGTAAGCGCGGAGCTGAAGCAGCTGGCGCAGGAGTTCGGTCTTGGCCTGGTGGCGACGAACGATTTGCATTACGTGCAGCAAAAGGACGCGGCGGCGCAGGATATTCTGCTGTGCATCCAGACGACGAGCACGGTAGATGAACCGGACCGTATGCGCTTCAATAACGACAGCTATTATCTGAAAAGCTATGATGAGATGGAGGCACTGTTCGGCGACTGTCCGGAGGCTTTGAGCAATACCAATAAAATTGCCGACCGCTGCAACGTAACGATGGAGTTCGGGCACCTGCTGCTGCCGGAGTTCCCGGTGCCGGAGGGCTTTGACGCTGTGAGCTATCTGCGCCACCTGTGCGAGGAGGCTTTGCCCAAACGCTACGGTGTTGTTGATGAGAAGGTGCGCAAGCGTCTGGACTTTGAGTTGGATATTATCAACACGATGGGCTACGCCTGCTACTTCCTGATTGTCTGGGATTTTATCAACTACTGTCGTAGCCATGATATTCCGGTAGGTCCTGGACGTGGCAGTGCCGCAGGCAGTATCGTGGCTTATCTGCTGCGCATAACGAATATTGAGCCTTTGCGTTATCATCTGCTGTTCGAACGCTTTCTGAATCCGGAGCGCGTCAGCATGCCTGATATTGATACCGACTTCTGCTACGTGAAGCGTAACCAGGTGCTGGATTACGTGGTGCGCCGTTACGGACAGGAGCGTGTAGCGCAGATTATTACCTTCGGCACCTTGCAGGCGCGCGCGGCAGTGCGCGACGTGGGCAAGGCGTTGGGCATGAGCTACAGTGCAGTTGATGAAATTGCCAAGCTGATTCCGCGCGAGGTGGGCATTACGCTGGAGAAGGCACTGAACGGCAGCAAGGATTTCCGTAACGCGTACGACACGCGTCCGGAGGTCAAAAAGCTGATTGACCTTGCGCAAAGCGTTGAGGGCCTGCCGCGTAACGCAGGCACACATGCCGCCGGTGTTATTATCGCACCGCATAATATGAAAAACTACGTACCGCTGCAGCAGGGCAGTGAGGGTGGCGTCATCACCCAGTACGATAAGAATAAGGTAGAAGAGCTGGGCCTGCTGAAGATGGACTTTCTGGGTCTGCGCACACTGACAGTTATCGGTGATTGTATTCGCTTTATCCGCGAAACTACGGGTGAAAAGATTGATATCGATAACATTCCGCTGGCAGATGAGGCGACCTGCGCTATGCTGCGACGTGGTGAAACGTCCTGCGTCTTCCAGCTGGAGTCGGCCGGCATCACCAAGCTGGTTGTGGACCTGGCGCCGGAAAGCTTTGAGGATCTGATTCCGCTGGTGGCACTGTACCGCCCCGGTCCTCTTGGTACCGGTATGGCAGAAGATTTTATCGCCGGTCGTCATGGGCAGCGCACAGCGAAGGTGCTGCACCCGCTGATGGAGCCGATTTTGAAGGATACCTATGGCGTTATTCTGTATCAGGAGCAGGTTATGCAGATAACATCTGCGCTGGCAGGCTTTACGCTTGGTCAGGCCGATATCCTGCGCCGCGCGATGGGCAAGAAGAAGGCCAAGGAGCTGGATTCCATGCGCCAGTCGTTTATCGACGGTGCCAAAAAGCTGCATGATATTCCGGAAGAGCTGAGCGACCAGATTTTCTCGCTCTTGCAGCACTTTGCCGGTTATGGCTTCAACAAATCGCACTCCGTTGCCTATGCGCTGGTAGCCTATGAAACTGCGTATCTGAAGGCGCATTGGCGTCCGCAGTTCTACGCCGCCTTTCTCAACAGCATTATCGGTGATGCTGATAAGGTGAGCTGGTATATCAACGTCTGCCGTAATGATAGCATCAAAATTCTGCCGCCTGATGTCAATGAGAGTGGCAACAACTTCACAGTTCAGCAGAATGACACTATACGCTTTGGTCTGGCAGGCATCAAAAATACTGGCGATACTGCTGTAGATGCTATCATCAGCGCCCGTAACGAAGGCGGTCCCTTCAAGAGCCTGGTTGATTTCTGTTGCCGCGTGAATATGCGCGTGGTCAACAAGCGTGTTATTGAAAATATAATTAAATGCGGTGCTATGGATTCCTTTGGTGCCAGACGCTCGCAGCTGCTCGCTATTTTAGAACAGGCGGTTGATTTGGGCGCTGCCTGCCAAAAAGACAAGGCCAATGGCCAACTGGGACTTTTCGGCGATGTGCAGGATTTTGGCGCAAGTGAAATTAAGCTGCCACCGCTGGATGAATTCCCTAAGCAGCTTATTCTGCAATATGAAAAGGAAATCATCGGCTTTTACGTTACTGACCATCCGCTGAGCGATTATAAAAAAATGCTGGAACGTTTTATGCCGCTGCACCAGTTTGGCGGCGATACACAGGTTGCAGACGGTCAGTTAGTGCGGGTTGCAGGCATCATTACCAACTGCACTATCAAAACAACTAAGCGCGGCGATACGATGGCTGTGCTGACGCTGGAGGATTTCAGCGGACGCTTCCCGATAATTGTCTTCCCGCAGGCCTATCGCAATAGTGTCAAGGATATTTACGAGGACAGTGTGGTAGCAATTGAAGGACGCTTCAGTGTAGACGAACGTGAAAGCAAGATTATTGCCAACAGCGTGCGCGCTCTGCCCTCTAAGCCGCCGACAGAAATATGCCTGCGCATTGAAGCGCATCTGGAAAATCCGCTGATTCAGCGTGAGCTGATGCAGCTGTTCCAGAAATATAAGGGTGATGACTGCGTATACCTGCAGCTGATGGGCTCGCGTAAGCTGATCAAGACTACGCCTAACTTCTGGGTGAACAGTGAAGCACCGGGCTTTGCCGAAGATGTTGTGAAAATTTTGGGTGATAACTGCGTAGTAAAGCGGAATTAAGTATAATCGCTTGAGCTATTTTTCATAAACTTTCATGATATACTTGCAAGTTTAAGTGCAAAAATGCTAAAATAAAGAGAAGAATGTAAAAAAGCCGGAGCAACAGCTCCTGTATAAAGCTTAAGGAGGCAGCAAATGAATATTCTCGTTTGTTTAAAACAAGTGCCGGATACGGCAAAAGTAAAATTTAACCGCGAAACCAATACCTTGGACCGTACGGGTGTAGAAAATATTATGAACCCTTATGACCGTCAGGCATTGGAGGTAGCACTGTGCCTGAAGGACAAGGAAGGTGCTAAGGTAACTGTACTGTCCATGGGCCTGCCCCAGGCAACCGATATCCTGAAGGAAGCAATCGCTATGGGCGCTGATGACGGCGTTCTGCTGAGCGACCGCGTTCTGGGCGGCAGCGATACTCTGGCAACCAGCCTGGCTCTGGCTGCTGCTGTTAAACATTTGGGCGAGTTCGACCTCGTGCTCTGCGGCAAGCAGGCAGTAGACGGCGATACCGCACAGGTTGGCCCGGAAATGGCTGAGCATCTGGGAATTCCTCAAATTACCGGCGCTCTGAGCCTGAGCTACGAAGACGGCAAATTTGTTGTGGTACGTGAAAACGAAAACTACCAGCTGACTTTGGCTTGCGCTGCACCGCTCTTAGTTACCGTAACCAAATCTGAAAAAGAGCCACGTTTTGCCAGCATTAAGGGCAAAATGAAAGCACGTAAGGCGCAGATTCCTACTCTGACTGTTGCTGACCTGGAGCTTGATCCGGCAACCGTAGGCCTGAAGGGCTCTCCGACCAAGGTTAAAAAAGCCTTCACCCCGGCTCCGCCTGAAATCAACGGCGAAATCATTACCGAAGCAGATGCTGATGCAGCAGTAGATATGCTGTTTGAAAAGCTGGTTAAGGCAGAGGTTATTACCCGCTAAGGCGAACCATGCTGATAAAAGTAAACAGGCAGCTTTGCTGTGGCTGTGAGGAATGTGTGGCAGTATGCCCGATGGGGGCTATTGCGCTGCACGAGGGCAGGGCGCAGATTGATATGCAGCAGTGTGTCTGCTGTGGTGCCTGCATCCGCGAATGTTCCATGGAGGCCATAGCTATTGCCGAAAATGACAATACTGAAGATAACGAATAGGAGTGTGTAAATATGTGGGTTATTGCTGAACAGGAAAATGGTCAGCTGATGAATGTTACCTTTGAGCTGTTGGGCGCTGCCAAAGAGCTGTGTGCCAAGCTGGAGGAAAAATGCTGTGCGGTACTGGTGACCGCTGCTGCTGGCGAGCTGCCGCAGCAGCTGATTGCTGCCGGTGCTGACGTTGTTTATGTTATTGAGGATGCTAAATATGCAGATTACGATACCGAGTTATATACCGATGCTATCTGCCAGCTGTCCAAGAAATATGATCCGGCTTCTATTATGTTCGGTGCTACCGATGACGGTCGTGACCTGGCTCCGCGTGTTGCAGCACGTCTGCATACCGGCCTGTGCGCTGACTGTACCGCTCTGGATGTAACCGATGACAAGCTCGTTGCCTGGACTCGTCCCGCACTGGGCGGCAATATCTGCGCTACCATCATCTGCGACGTTAACCGTCCGCAAATGGGTACCGTTCGTCCTAAAGTATTCAAACCGGCTGAATTGGATAACACCCGCACCGGTGAGGTTATTGCCTTCACTCCGGAAGCAGGCGCTGTAAGCCGTGTTGAACTGGTTAAAAAAGAGGCTCTGAGCAGCGAAAATGCTGTGAAGATTGATGAAGCCGATATGATCGCAGCAGGCGGCCGTGGCTTTGGCAGCAAGGAGAAATTCGACGTGCTGGAACAGCTGGCTGCTCTCTTTGAAAATTCCGCAGTAGCAGGCACCCGTGCCGCTATTGATGAGGGCTGGCTGACTCATTCCCAACAGGTTGGCCAATCCGGTAAATCCGTTACTCCGCATATCTACTTTGCCTGCGGCATCAGCGGTGCAATCCAGCATCTGTCCGGCATGAAGGACAGCGATATCATCATCGCTATCAACAAGGATGCAGAGGCACCGATTTTCACCGTTGCTCATTATGGCATCGTAGGTGATGTAAACGTAATCCTGCCGAAGCTGATTGAAAAAATCAAAGCTTACAAGGCATAATCCAATTACCTGATTTACAGGAGGCATTCTAGTATGTGGAAAACAATTTATATTGCCCACACTGAGGAACAAGCCAAAAAAATAAAGCAAATGCTGACGGAAAACGGCTTTTTGGTACAGCTGAAAAGTGCCGGAGGCAAGCATAATAAGGCTTATGAAATCTGTCTGCCGGTTTCGGAGGCAGAGGATGCCTATGAGGTTTTGTGTGAGAATAAGTTTCAGTACTGAGGAGGCGCAGTCCTGATGAAGAAAACGAAGATTATCTGTACAGTAGGTCCAAGCACGGACAACGTAGAGCTGCTGCGTAAGATGATGCTTGCAGGCATGGACTTGGCACGCTTCAACTTTTCGCACGGTAATCATGAGGACCATGGCAAAAGGCTGCAGCTGGTGCGCCGAGCAGCAGAAGAGGCCGGTAAGGTAATCGCTACGATTGCCGATACCAAGGGCCCGGAAATGCGTTTGGGCATGTTTGCCGAAAGTAAAATCGAGCTGAACGAGGGCGATGATTTCTGCCTGACTACCGAGGATTATCTGGGCGACCGCCATATGGCACACGTTAATTATGCCGGTCTGCCGCAGGAGGTAGAAATCGGCAGCAATATTCTGCTGGCCGACGGACTACTTTCCCTAAAGGTTGTACGCATTGACGGCTGCAGAATTTATACCAAGGTAGTCAACGGCGGTGAGCTGAGCTCGCGTAAGCGTGTGGCCTGCCCCGGAATTGAGCTGAAGCTGCCATTCTTGTCGGAGCAGGACAGGGCAGATATTCTTTTTGCTGTCGAGCATGATATGGATTATATTGCGGCATCTTTTGTGCAGAAGGCCGATGATGTTATCGCTATCCGTAAAGTGCTTGAGGAAGCAGGCTCTTCTATCGGGATTATTTCCAAAATCGAGAATGAGGCCGGTGTGCAGCATATCGATGAGATTATCGGCGTATCTGACGGCATTATGGTTGCCAGAGGCGACCTGGGCGTAGAGATTCCGACCGAGGATGTACCGCTGGTACAGAAGGATATTATCGCGCGCTGCAACAAGGCAGGCAAGCCTGTTGTCACCGCTACGCAGATGCTCGAGAGCATGATTAACAGCTATCGTGCAACACGTGCCGAGGCCAGCGACGTTGCCAACTCTATTTTCGACGGCAGCGATGTTATTATGCTGAGCGGCGAAACTGCCAGCGGCAAATATCCGCTGGAGGCAGTGCAGACGATGGCCAAGATTGCTGTGCGCACGGAAAACGCGCTTGATTATGTGCATATTTTCCAGAAGAAGGGCATCAGCGAGCGCATCCATTCCACCGATGCCATCAGCCATGCTACTGTACAGATTGCCCAGGAGATCAAGGCAGATACTATTCTTACGATTACGGAATCAGGCTTTACTGCGCGCATGATTGCCAAATATAAGCCTCAGTGTACTGTTGTTGCTGTATCACGCCTGCCGGAGCGCGTGCGTGCAATGCAGCTTTATTGGGGTGTGCTGCCGCTTTTGGGGCCATACTCCACAAATACTGACGAAATGATTGAGCTGTCTTTGCAGTGTGCTTTGCATCACTCTGTAATCAAGGACGGCGCATCTGTTGTTATAACTGCCGGTGTACCTATCGGTACTCCGGGCAGTACTAATCTGATTAAGGTGGTTACAGTGGGTACCAAGCTGCTCAGCGGCACCGGTATCGGCAGCAATACTGTCACCGGACGCATTTGTGTAGGCCGGACTGCGGCAGACTTCACGGACAAGCTGCAGAAGGGCGATGTCCTTGTAGTTGATGTGCTTAATGACGAGTTTGTACCGCAGGCTGCTGCCAAGGCAGCAGCGATTATCGCTGAAGAGGGCGGGCTGACATCTTCTACCGCCATTGTTGCCGTAACCTGTGGCCTGCCTGTTATCGTAGGCGCGGAAAAGGCAACGTCCAAGCTGGCTGATGGCCTGTTGGTGACGGTGGATCCTGTTTCCGGCGACGTTTACGAAGGCGATATTAACCTGTAGGAATATGGTAGCAGAACTTATTTTAGAAACATGTGTTGCTCTGCGCGAAGGCAGAGAAGAAAACGCCTGCACAGCTTTTTCGGGTATTATTGCTGAAGCAGCAGATAACGAAGCATTACAAGCAATCAGCTGCTGTCTGCTGGTGGCCTTACGCCACCGGCAACGGCAGCTTTTTGCGGCCTGGATGCAGGCAAGCAGGCTGCGCCTGGAGCAGTTGCTGGTTAATCCGCAGTTGGCTAGGCAGGGCGGCAGCGTTTTGCTGCAGCTGGCCTTTGCTGTGTGTGACAGGCGTTTGAGCGAGGAGCACGCCGCGCTCGCGCTGCTGGCGCGGCGCTGGCTGCGGATGCACGCCGGTGATACGGCGCTGCTGCAGGAGTTTATGGCTGAATGGCTCAACCTGGCGGCGCGTATGGCACGCAGGCGGTGGCGCGATGAGACAGCGTTTTTGCTGCGTGAGGCCGGGCGCTGGCTGCTAAAGCAGCAGGATCTGCAATGGTGGACGTGGAGCCTGCAGCAGCTGCAGCTGCACTTTGTTGTCTATGCACGCTGGGATGGCTTTGATAAGGCCTGCAGAATGTACAGGGAGCTGACGCTTCTGTATCGCCTGCTGCTGCGGCGCGTGCCCATGGCACAGCCTGAGCAGCAGACAGCGCTTTTGCAGCTGCTTTTGCGTCATCTGCGCGATGTAACAACTAACGTATCGCGCTCAGCGATGCTGGACGATGCTGACATCTTCCGCCAATGGTACAGCTTTTGGTGGCAGCTTACTGCCGAAGACAAGAGCGCCAGGGAAGAGCTGCTGCGACTGCTGCAGCTTGCTATAACCTATTGGCAGCAGACCATGCCAAAAACGAGCCGCAAGCAGATAGCACTGCTCAAGGATTTGCTGCAGCCAAATCTGATTGTCGGCGAATATGCTTTGTTATTACAAAAAATAATCTAAATATAGACAGCAGATACATACTGTGATAGCAGAAAGTACGCTGCTGTAATAATCCTGAAGACAGGAGGTTGTAAATATGTCAAAGATTGTCGTAGTAGGTAGCTGTAATATTGATATTACCGTGGAATGTGACCGCTGGGTGCACCCCGGAGAAACTATTTTCGGCAACCGCCTGACCGTTTCCCCCGGCGGTAAGGGTGCCAACCAGGCTGTTGCTGCTGCCCGTCTGGGAGCAGATGTTATGATGGTTGGCTGCATCGGTGATGACGTATATGGTCAACTGGTGCTGAAGGCTTTGAAGGAGAACAATGTTGATTCCACCTATGTGAAGGTACTGCCGGGTGAAAACAGCGGTACTGCTCACATTACTGTTGCAGAGGACGATAACACGATTATCGTTATCAAGGCAGCGAATGACCTAGTATCCCCTGAGCTGATTGATGAAGCATGGGAAGATATCAGCAAGGCAGATATGGTGCTGCTGCAGCACGAAATTCCTGCTGCCACCAATGCCTATGTTATTGAAAAATGCGCAGCGCACGGCGTGCCGGTGTTGCTGAATCCTGCGCCTGTTGCTCCGGTGCCGCAGGCTTTGCTGGATAAGATTACTTATCTGACTCCCAACGAGCATGAGGCAGCAACACTGTTTGCCGGTAAGGGCAAGGCGGATATCCTTGACCAGAACCAGGGCAAGGTAATTATGACGCTGGGCAGCAAGGGTGTTGCCTATGCGGAAAAGGGACAGGTTATTACTGTTCCCGGCTTTAAGGTAAAGCCGGTTGATACTACGGGTGCAGGCGACACCTTTAACGGTGCCTTTGCTGTTGCCCGTGCAAATGGCAAATCCATGCAGGAAAGCATCAGCTTTGCCAATGCTGCCGCAGCTCTTTCAGTGCAAAAGCTGGGAGCGCAGGGCGGTATGCCTTATTTACATGAAGTAGAGGAGATGCTTAAATAATGCAAAAGGGTGGAATGTTAAACAGCTCTATTGCGAAGGTGCTGGCTGATTTGGGCCACACCGACACTATCGTTATCGGTGACTGCGGTCTGCCTGTGCCTGCAGGCGTGCAGAAAATCGACCTGGCTCTGAAGCCGGGAACTCTTTCCTTCCTGGAGGTTGTTGAAGAAGTAGCCAAGAATATGGTTATCGAAAAGGTAGAAATTGCAGCGGAAATGGAAGGCAGAAATCCTGCTGTCTACGGCGCTATGAAGCAGCTTTTCACTGAAGAGCAGTGGATTATCGATGCAGATCACGAAGCCTTCAAGGAGGCAACCAAGCATGCAAAATGCATTATCCGCACCGGCGAAATTACTCCTTTTGCCAATGTGATTCTGCACAGCAATGTTTTCTTTTAAAAATTAGCGTAAGGTAGGAATAAGGAAAAGTATGGAGATTGAATTAAGAAATATCCATAAGGCCTTTGGTTCTAATGAGGTGCTCAAGGGTGTTGACCTGAAGCTTAAAAGCGGTGAGGTACACGCTCTGATGGGTGAAAACGGTGCCGGCAAATCAACACTGATGAATATTCTGACGGGTATTCACAAGCAGGATAAGGGACAGATTTTTGTCGACGGCAAGGAAATCAGCTTCAAAAATCCTCTGGAGGCAGAAGCTTACGGCATCGCCTTCATCCATCAGGAGCTGAATATATGGCCGAACATGAGCATTCTGGAAAACCTGTTTTTGATGCACAGCGTAACCAACGGCATGGGTATCCTGGATTTTAAGGCTATGCGTGCTATGGCAGAGCAGAAATGCCGTGAAATTGAAATTGAGCTGCCACTGGATATGGAAGCCGGCGAATGCTCGGTAGGACAGCAGCAGATGACGGAAATCGTCCGTAACCTTCTGCTGGATGCCAAGGTTGTTATTATGGACGAGCCTACGGCGGCGCTGACCGAAAGAGAAACAGAAAAGCTCTTTGAGGTTATGCGCTCCTTGAAAAAACGCGGTGTAGCAATGGTGTATATTTCGCACCGTATGGAAGAGGTTACACAGAACTGCGACACGATTACCGTTATGCGTGACGGCGTATCCGTTGCAACCAAGCCTGTTAAGGAATACAGCATGGAGCAGATTGTCCGCGATATGGTAGGACGCTCCATTACGGAATTTTATCCCGGCCGCCGCAATAAGCCGGGCGAGGTGCTGCTGGAGGTTAAGCACTTTGAGCAGCCGGGTGTTTTCCATGATATTAACTTTAACCTGCGCAAGGGCGAGATTTTGGGCTTTGCCGGCCTCATGGGCAGCGGCCGTACCGAAATCATGCGCGCTGTTTTCGGCGTAGATCCTCATGCAGGCGGCGAGCTGGTTTTCAAGGGCGAGCCTTTGAAGATTACTAAGCCTGAGGATGCTATTAAGGCGGGTATGGGCTTTGTAACCGAAAACCGCAAAACAGAGGGTCTGATTCTGGATTTTTCCATTTTGCGCAACATTGCTTTGCCAAGTGTTGACAGCTTTGCCAAAAGCGGTGTCATCAATTTTAATGTTCTTAATAATTTTGCCGATAAAATGGCAGCAAAGCTGGGCGTAAAGACCAGCAGCCTGGACCTTGAGGCCGGTGCGTTGTCCGGCGGTAACCAGCAGAAGGTGGTTATTGCCAAATGGGTTGGCATGCACCCGGAGGTCATTATTATGGATGAGCCTACCCGTGGTATCGACGTAGGTGCAAAACGCGATATATATGAGCTGATGAACGAGCTTACTGCAAGTGGTGTTTCGATTATTATGGTTTCCTCGGAGCTGCCGGAGGTACTGGGCATGAGCGACCGCATCGTCGTTGTCCACGAAGGCCGCATTGCCGGCGAGCTGCTGCATGATGAAGCAGACCAGGAAAAAATTATGACACTTGCAACGGGAGGGCAATAAAAATAATGGATGTAAAAGCAATCTTGAAAAAATCCGGTTCCATAATCGGACTTGTTGTGTTGTTTGTGGTTATTTCCTGCCTCAACAGCAGCTTTATCGACCCCAGCAACCTGAAAAACCTGCTGCGTCAGGTTTCTATCAATGCCTTAATTTCCTTTGGCATGACCTTTGTTATCTTAACCGGCGGGATTGATTTGTCCGTCGGCAGTATTCTGGCGCTTTCCAGTGCACTCATGGGCAGCTTTATCAAGGGCGGTATGGATCCTGTATTCGGTATCGTGCTGGCCTGCCTCATCGGTGCTGCACTGGGCAGTGTCAACGGCCTGGTAATTACCTACGGCAAGGTGGCGCCCTTTATCGCAACCCTGGCGACCATGACCATTTTCCGTGGTCTGACACTGGTATATACCAACGGCAACCCTATCAGCAGCCTGTCTGAGGATGACCGCTTCCTTGAATTCGGCCAGGGCTATGTTGCTGGTCTGCCGGTTCCTGCCATTATGATGCTGATTATGTTTTTCATTTTGTGGTTCATCCTGCACAAAACTCCGCTGGGACGCAAAACCTATGCTGTCGGCGGCAATGAGAAGGTTTCCTTCATCGCAGGTATTAAAATCAACCGCATTAAAATATTTGCTTATACCGTAACAGGTTTCCTCTGCGGTATGGCAGGCGCAATCCTTACCAGCCGTCTGAACAGTGCTCAGCCTACTGCCGGCACCGGCTATGAGCTGGATGCTATCGCAGCTGTAGTACTCGGCGGCACCAGTCTTTCCGGCGGTAAGGGCCGCATCTTCGGTACCATTATCGGTGCGCTGATTATCGGTACGCTGAACAATGGTCTGAATATCTTAAACGTATCCAGCTTTTACCAACAAGTTGTCAAAGGTATTGTAATTTTGCTGGCTGTGCTGATGGACAGAAAGAAAAACTAAGCGTGATGCGGACGTAAAGCACCGTTCGGTGCTTTTCAGCCGCAGCCTGCTTAATGCAAGTTTTTGTCCGCATAGTAATTTCTAATTCCGGGAGGTATTTTCTCACATGAAAAAAATTTTATTGGTATTAACCTGCATTGTAGCAATGGCTATGATGATTGTCGGCTGCGGCGGCAGCGACAAGAAGGATGCTGCAAAAGGCAACGACAAGAAAATCACCGTTGGCTTCTCCGTATCCACTCAAAACAATCCGTTCTTCGTTTCTCTGGCTAAAGGCGTAGAAGCTAAGGCTAAGGAGCTGGGCGTAACCGTAAAGGTTGTTGACGCTCAGAACGATCCTGCAAAGCAGGCTAATGATATTGCTGACCTGCTGCAGCAAAACATCAGCGTTCTGCTGGTTAACCCTGTTGACTCTGATGCAATTTCTACATCCGTAAAGGCTGCCAACAAGGCTAACATCCCTGTTATCTGCCTTGACCGCAGCGCTAACCAGGGCGATGTAGCATGCCTGGTTGCTTCCGATAACGTAAAGGGCGGCGAAATGGCTGCTGATTACATTATCAAAAAGCTGGGCGAAAAGGTTAAGGTTGCTGAGCTGGAGGGTATCCCCGGTGCCAGTGCTTCCCGTGAACGCGGCGAAGGCTTCCACAAGCTGGCTGACAGCAAGCTGACCGTTGTTGCTAAACAGACTGCTGAATTTGACCGCAGCAAGGGTCTGACTGTAGCAGAAAACATGCTGCAGGCTAACCCGGACATCAAAGCTATTTTCGCTCAGAACGACGAAATGGCTTTGGGTGCAATCGAAGCTGCTAAGAGTGCTGGCAAGCAAATCTTCATCGTTGGCTTTGACGGCACTGCTGACGGCGTAAAGGCTGTAGAAAGCGGCGCTATGAGCGCTACTATCGCTCAACAGCCGGAAATCATGGGCCAGCAAGGTCTGGAAGTAGCTGTTAAGGCTGCTAAAGGCGAAAAAGTAGAAGCTAAGATTTCTGCTCCGCTGAAGCTCATCGAAAAGAAATAATAGCCGCTTAATTTATATTAACCTGACAACTTGAAGCAATAATGCCTCTGCGCGTTCGCGTGGGGGCATTTTGTTTTTTGGAGGCGGTGGGGCGTGAGGATTTGAGGGGCGTCTGTGATGTGTTGGCGCTGGTGTATTGGTTTGGTGTCTTTAGATACTAATGGCTTTTTTTTATCGCATTTGTCAGACAAGAAAAAATACTTTTCAAAAAGTTCACAAAATCGATTTTTCCCTTGTCTGACATTTGGGCATTTTTTTGCCATTAGTAAAGTGAATCTTCTTTTTTCTATCTTCCTTTTTTTAAGCCTATAAAGCAAAAAATCCTGCCGGTGGCATCAAGCTGAAATATCTTATCAACGCCCGTCAGGATATCAAAAATGTTGTGGATACGGAGATAGTACCGCTGCTGAACTTCTGATGCAGGCGCATGTAGCGGAGCGTTCTGCCGATTGTATATAATTACGTTGGACTGGCAATGCACGCAGGGGAGCGGAAGGCAAAGCAAATGCTTTGCCGGTAGCGATTGCACTTCGCATAGCACGCAAAATACAGTAAAGGCGTTCTACTTAAGTACGGTAGAACGCCTTTACTGTTTAAAGTTCGTATCGAGTTTCAAGTAACTGATTTCATCGTCAATCTGCTTGGTGAAATCAGTGTTAGAGTGGTTAAGCTTCTTCCTTCAGCTTTTCCACATCAGCGAGAGATAAATTTGTCAGCTCCGCAATATCCTGCAGAGAATAGCAGCCCTTAGACAGCATGCGTTTAGCAGTAGCAAGGTTGGCATTGTTTTCACCTTTAGCCATGCCTATAGCTTCGCCTTCAACAAGGCCTACGTTTTTGCCTTCAGCAAAGCCGATGTCCTTGCCTTCAGCAATACCTTCGCGCCGTTCATCCAACAAACGAGCTTCCATAAGCATAAATTCTCGCCTCACTTTCGTATCAAGTTTCAAGTAACTAATTTCATCGTCAATCTGCTTAGTAAAATCAGTAGTTACAATGTGATTATTGACATAATCATAGAAGCTTTTAAGATCCTTGGAGATTTCGCCATGCGTACCCTGAGTGTTTAAAAGCATCGTAGTTGTTTCATCCGGAAGCTCCAGCTCCAAATCCTCCAGGCAGCGCTTTTTAAAGGTGTAGACATATTTACCTTTTTCAAAGAAATCAAAAATGCAGATGAATATGATGTAGGTCGGCGGCAGCAGGTCATAAGGCTGGCCAGCCTGCAGCAAATCAAAATCAAGCAGCGCCTGATAATAGCGCGAGCGTTTGGGCAGGACAAAGGCTTTGGTTTGGGGATTCTTTTTGTTTTTTACCTGCATTTCCAGATTATAATGTGTATTCTTGTCATCTGCTACGATGATATCCAGGCGGATGCCGTGGCTTGTGTAGTTAGGATCAATAGTTTTTTCTGCCTCAATGTAGTTGATGTCTG
>ERZ1026776.320-NODE-320-length-34793-cov-12.722379_pt1 | contig 34793 bp, 56 predicted proteins | sample MGYA00380125_ERZ1026776 | MGnify/ENA primary metagenome ERZ1026776 (study PRJEB33269, sample SAMEA4719761) | human gut metagenome | biome: human-associated habitat; feature: organic feature; material: feces | place: Cameroon | collected 2013-10 ...
AAATTCACGAAAGCTAGCTAAAATTGATTTATCTTTTACATACTGTTGATAAACTTTATCTGATAGTAAAGTTTTCTTTATATCATCAAGAATTACTACCTTACTTATACACTTTAGCAAATAAGGTGAAATTAAAGGTTTATACTCCAATGATTTATATCTATAAGGTACAAGAACTCTATCTGTATTGTTGTCCAAGTTATATGGCTCGTAATTATCTAACAAAATTGATCCAAAAATCTGTCGATTAATCAAGTCATCCGTGATCACTTCAATATTTTGTAACATTGCAAACCTTAAATTTCTAAACTCTGTGATTTTATTAGAAAAAGTTGTCAAGTTTGACTGACTGACTATAAGAACTTTCTTATTACTTCCCATTGAATTACAAAGTTTAAGAAATCTCAATGCATCTATTCCTAATTGTTTTTCATTCTCTACGAGTAACACGATACCTAGCAAATCTATAACATTAATTTTTACTAGCCCCTGTATCCCCATTTCGAAAGACCCATAGCCTTGTAGGACAAAATCATACTTTTTGGCTTCTGTAAAGGCGGCATCCAAAAATGATGGACTTATCATAAAAATTGTACCCATAATTTACCCCCATTATCTTATTAATTCATACATAAAAGATAATATCTCTGATTCATCATTTTCATTTAGTTCTTCTAGCACCTTGTCATTAAATTCCTCTTTACTAGCAAGACTGAACTGAGACATTGCTGCTAATACGAGTATATCTATAGCATCTTCATCAAATATCTCATTATTTTCAAAAAAGCTGAGTACCTCTGGACTGTACTCAGCTACCGTTTCTGTTCCCATAATTCTCCTACCTTTGATATAATAATTTTATATTTTTACTAATGATCGGTTTTACCAGCATCTTAGTACCAAAAGTAATAGGGAAATCACTCTGAATGTAAAATTCACCCCATGCATATTTATAATTGTAAGGAGTTTTACGTTCAGGCATATCACCAATTAAACTTTTTTGTAAATAACATACCGGTGTTTTATAACCGCTAAACTCATTATATAAAGCTATATCTCGTATTAAACCTTCATCTGGTAATGCATAATTATAATCAATAATAATAGGTGCATTAATTTCTGCAATAAAATGCTTTTCATCGATGTGCCTTAAGGTATCCAAGTACTGATCCAAGGAAAATAAATCAATCTTTAATCCAAATGCAGAATTATGTCCTTGAGCAAACCCAATTTTCTGAAAAACTGGTAAATAATTTCTTCCGTATAAATCACGAAAAGATCCTTTATACTCATAATTATACTCGCAATAAACTACGGCGGACTTACCATATCTTTCAGCCAATTTATTTGCAACTAATCCGGTATAATTTTGCATTTGATATATTCCTGCTAAACCTTTAGCCTCAGCAGTTTTTAAATCTGAAACAACAAAATAATTTAATACTTCTACATCCACCAGATCAGTCAGAACATTGACGTTGCTCCTAGCATTCTGATAAAGATCATTAATTGCACTCACACAATGAGAAATTTCAATAGCATCTATTGAATCAGCTAAGAAATATTTATTTAAAAGTGAAAAATTTTCTGCACGAAATGACGCATTTATCCTTGGAGCAAACCAGTATCCAATAAATCTGGCATTGAATGATTGAAACTCATTCATGAAATGCTTAATATATTTAGGTAAATTGCTCTGTTCTATTTGTCTAGCTTTATAGTATAATGCCCTATTTAATTCATTACTCATATCCATACAGTCTGAATAAAGACTTACTACTGCATAAGCTTCCACATTATCTAGATGCTTAAAACCCCTAGAGGCTAGATAGTCATCAAACACGACATACCCAAGAGCAGCTCCAGAGTAAGCAAATTTATTGTAGCCCACTATTTTATTTTCCAGTATAGTATTAATAATAGCAGTCTCTCCAAAATCATTATAAGAGTAGTTTGTATTATGATGATCTAGTACAATTAATTTAATTCCGTACTTTTCTAGCATCTTTAAAGTATCCAACTCTGAAGAGCCAGTATCCCCTATAATAAAATAATTAAAATGATTTTGTATACAAAATCTAACAGCATTTTTATCTAAACTATGTGTTCGTTTCGTATATGGACAAATCATATAATTTTTTATTCCCATTGAATCTAAAGCATCTTTAGCAATTAAAGAGAACATTAATCCATCAACGTCATAATCACCATAAATTAAAACTTTACCATAATGATCATCTTTGAGTTGGTCTAAAATTTTATACACTTTATTAGAATTATAAAATTTTTGAAATGAATAGGGCACCTCTTTTAAAAGATGCCCCAGACCTCTTTGCTCTATTTCTGAGTAAAAATCCATAGTTAACTCCTACAATTTCTTTAATAATTTTGAAACAAAATTTTCTTGTGAGCTTTGTGCATTCATTGCAATCTGTTCCGGTTCATTTGACATTACTAAACTTGTTGAATCATAGTCCAGTAATGCCATATTTGAAGTATCATCAGTGGATTCATATTCTAAAAATGAATCATCCAAAAGATCATCAACATTATTTTCTGCATCTATATCAATCTGTGGAATAAATTCATCATCAGATTCAAATAAATCCATATTTTGTAGCTTCTTTGTATCAATACCGGATATTACAGGTGCATCCATGGTTTTATCAATCTGCATATAATTGGATACATAACAAGAAGGATTACTTTCATTGTAATATATTGTTAAAGAATCTTTAGCTCTAGTAACCGCAACATAATATAGTCTAGTTTCACATTCTTTTAATGCTTTTTCCACATCTGCAGGATAACCTTTACTTTCAATTAAAGCATAGTTGGGATAATTACTATTATCCATATCCATGATAATAACATTTTTAAACTCAAGTCCTTTTAAACTATGGAACGTAGAAACTGCAATACCTGCTTTACTTTTCTGATTTCTCCGACAAATATCTTTCCTCTGAGTAAAATTTTCAAAAACCTTTTGATATGTAGCACTCACATTGAAAAGCTCTTTAATCTTTTCTTCTACAAAATCATCATATACTTCCAAGTTTTCTCTGCTTTTACGAAGAAATAACCAATGATATTTACACAGCATACTAAATAATTCCGGAAAGTATTCAGACATATCACAGGAACTTATTTTTCTAGAAATTGCAGACAGTTTTTCCAAGCTGTTTGCAAAGCCTGCTCTGGAAACTGCATTACCATAGTCCAATCTTGCAAAATGTACTTTATCATCATCACTAAACTTATGAGTTTTTGTGCTATAACCAACAGCCATATACATTTGCTCTTTAGTTATCGGAAGAACTTTATACAAATTCATAATACACTTTTTATCATACGGAGATTCTAGAGCGTCTAATACACTAAAGATATCCTTATATAATGGATGTGAAAATGCTTCTGCTCCACTAATTACATAGTAAGGGATTCTAGCTGATTCCAATAATTCAGTTAGAATTATAGAATTATTACGCTCACGATAGCATATAACAGAATCATATAAATCTTCTTCAGACATAGCTGCTACTTGAGCAACTACCTTGCGGTTCTCCCCCTCTGTGGAAGCATAAGGTATATACTCTACTTTTCCACCAAGACGTACACCTGATAATTTCTTCTGAAATCTGAGGGTGTTTGAATTTATTACATTCTTTGCAAGACTCAGTATACTTGCTGCACATCTTCTATTTCGTGATAATGTATATGTATGAGCATCAACAAATTTCTCATTAAAGTGCAGTGTATTATAAATGTCAGCTCCTCGAAAATTATAAATTCCCTGATCCTCATCACCAATACACATAAGTGGAGTACCATCACTCACAAACAACTGCAAAATACTCATCATAATAGGTGTAAAATCTTGTATCTCATCTGCAATAATATAGTCATAGTACTTCTGCACCCTCTTTAAATCTTCAGGATTATCTCTAAGGTGTATATACACCTTAGTAAGCATATCCGTAAAATCATATTTCTTTTTTGCTTTTTTCATCTTATCGTATAATTCAAAAATTTCAGCAATCATTGAAATATCAAGACCTAAATCTACAAATTTATCAGTATTCTTTAAGTCGTCAAGTTCAACCATACTTTCTTTTGCATAATTATACAATGCAACCAGATCATCAGCTTTTGCATAAAAATTTTTAAGTGAATGTTTTCTTGCAACTCCAATAAGTATTGTTTCCATTAGGTGCTCCGCCTCAGACATAGATAATAAGCTGAACCCTATTAACTGCATTTTTGCAACAAACTCTGAACGTATCTGATCACAAAAACTGTGCATTGTTGAAGCATTAATAGTACTATCAATATCCAGGCCTTTTATCCCGGATATCTTCAATCTGTTTACCAGAGCTGCATGCTTATTTTGCATAGGAAGCACATTATGCTTATTGTAAACTAGTGACAATATCTTATCACCCTTTATTGGTTTTCCAGTGCTCTTAGACTTTCCCCATAATTTAATACATATAGCTTTTATCTGAGCTGCAGTAGTTTTACCTCCACCGGCAGTAGCCAGTACCAATAAAGCTTTTGGCTCTGTACATAAAACAAGTGCTAAATCTGATGATAAATCGAAATTTAGCACTTCAAACAAAACCCGTATAACCTTCAATCTATTTTTAGGTGATGGTAGTCCTAAATCTGGATTGTCATGTACTAATTTGTACACCTGATCAACTGCTATATCTTCAATATTTTCTGGTGTTTCTGAAACAAACATTTTATCCCCTCCAATAACAATCTTTTATTATCACTTCTGTTGTATCCATAGGATGTGGACCACCATAAAAATTTAATACTCCAGTCTTTAACAATTCTCTTGGATTCAATACATCAGCTAATATTCCTAAATCATCTTTCCTAAACTGGGAAGTTTGTACACTCCACATAGCCACATCCTCATAAGACAAAATATGACTTCTTATATTGCATCTACTAGCCTTTATAGCTTTTAAAAGAAATCCATTATATCTCTGCGGATCGCAAGAATAAAAAGAATTTTTAGTATAATCAACACTAATGCCAATATTCTGGCTTCTAATTTGACTTCTTTTACTTAAATCATTTATTCTGTTCTGAATATCAAAAAAGATACGATAATCTAATAGTCCTTGCATAGTATTAAGTGGTACATCACAAGCAAAGGGCTTAAACTTGGAATCCATAGGAATTACGATAAAAGGCAGTACATAGCTTATATCCAAAACACAGCCTATGTACAGCTGATTGGATCCATTTACCTTAAACATTATGGTATTACCAGCATGAAAAATTGTATTATTTATTGGAGTATTTTTGTATAAATCCAAGGTGCATAACTGCATAAAATCATTAATAGTTTTTACTCGTTGTCTAGCTTTTTCAGCATCAAGATTAGATATTCCAATAAAATCTCTCATTGATAATATATTCAAATCATCATAATTGAGTTGTACAGAATTTAATGTAAAACTTTCATGTCTTACAATTTTATTATCTTCAATTTCCACTGGTGCATAATGTATCTTTAATTTTATTGAATACTTTTGCTCGTTAGATGGTTTTCTTCTATCAAAAGCTATCATCTCTAAATACTTTTGGTAAATATATCCAGCACGTCTACGCAAACGAATTGAATAGACCGGAAAGCGCTTTAAGTAATCAAGATATTCATCACAATATAAATTTTCTCGACTATGCAGCATATACATATAATTGAAAAATAGTGGTCTAGAGTCACTTGGAATAAAGAAATGTAGATTCGCTGTGACAGTGAGTACAGCAGCTAGTGCTGTAAAAATCTGATTCATATCATCTTTTGTATCTTTATAATAAAAAACACAAGAATCATTAGATTTATTGACCTCAAGTATATAGCTTTTTATTTGTTCCACAGCATTTAAAGCAACATCAGGATCATTTAAATTCTGAAATCTATTACAAATAGGCGATATATCAATTAAATTATATCCTGCTGCTATAATTTCTTTTAACTGTTCTTCAGTTACTTTAAAAGTTGCATATGTAACAAATTTATCATTTAAGATTTGCTTAATATCAATACCAGGCATTGAATTAATGATCTCAGCATCTTTTCTTTTCTCTTCTATGCTTATTTCACCATAATTTTTTTCAATAATTATATCCCCAAGTGTAAAATCATCAATACGATTCAGTAGCCACTCCTGACTAAAGGTATCAGCATCAGATAACCAGTCAGCTTTTATAATACCAAGCTGTTTTCGATCATCTTTAATACTTTGTCGATCACGATATATTCCGTATGTGTTGTATACAAATTCTCGACTAACATCGATAATCTCAGTGATAGGTATTGCTCCTGTGTATACATAATAGCAATCTTGCTTATGTATACCATTAGCATAAAAAGTATATAGCTGTAATAATACTGGATCACTTATATCAAAATCCACTATCTCAGGATTATCTCTAAAGGCATTTATTAAACCAATATCTTTTTCTGATATTTCAATAATCTGCATGGCTCCTCCTAATAATCTTTTACATCTTTTAAAATAACTGAACTATCTGTTGGATCTTCTACTAAAGATAATACCCTATGCGGAATTTCTTCGTATAAACTTGCATTTTGGCTAATTAAAATGATTTGCAAATCTTTTGAAACAGCATCCTGTAGTATTTCACCTATTTTAGGTAAATTATCAGCAGAAGCCACTCCAAAAGCTTCATCAATATAAATGGTATTAGTCTCTAATCCTTTTATTGCTCCTATAGTAGCAGCAAAACTTATTAAGTATTGACATAACTTACCCTCTGAAATATAAGGAATATGTACTCTGCCTTCTTTATCAATTAATTTTAAGGAAGCCTTACCAGTACCTCTCTTTAAATCGCAATCAATTCTAGCAGTAAAACCCTTAGATGGAAAAATTCGTAACAAATTTTCAGTTATTTCATCATTCAAGTATCCTATACGTCTTTCTTTAAAAGCATTATCTTCCTTTTGCACTATTGCATTTAAGGTGTGCAAATTATCCCGATAAGTAGAAACACTATTAATTAAATCAATCAAATCTGCCTCTTTCTGCCTTAACTGTTCTATTTGTCGATTCTTAATAATAATACGTTCTAACTCTAATCGCTTATCTATGATTTTCCTATCATATATAGCTAAATCCCGTTCTATCTTTTTTGTATCCATAGTCCTCCTAATAGACCAATATCAAATTCCCAATTTTAAGTTTTGTAAAAAATTTCTTCTTACTTAAATAAACATCTGATACATTTACTGCAGAAAATACTTCCTTGAATAAGTAAAGTGGAAATTTTACTGCTCCTATAGTATCCGGTATTTTCTTTACATCCTTTATATGAACTGGAACACGAAAAGTTTTTGATCCATCAATAAAATCACAATAACCGTTATCAGCATCAATAAGTAACACATCATCGCTTGGATGCATTTTACTTAAAAAGTTTTTTACGGATGTTAAATCAACCCTAAATTCAAAAGATGATTTCTGATTCATAATTTGTTTATAATCATCATTTAAATCACCACGACATTTATTTGCCAAAATCAAATATCTTTTTGAATAAACCCCTAAATAATTTTCTATATTATAAATTGTACTGCTTATTGAAAGCATTTGTCCCAGCACTGATGCTGAAACTGCAAAGTATAAATCTTCCGAGACCTCTTTAAAAATTTTACTATTACCTGATAATGCAATACTAGCCAATCCATCATTGATGCTAATAATGCTTCCAGTATTTCTTCCAATTTTACACATAAAACCAAAGTCTTCTAATTGAAATTTATCATAATCAGAAAATCTTTGTATAAGATCTAATTTACGCTCATAAGTAGCCGTAAAGGCTAATTGCTTATTTAACTGCACTGAACAAGTTTCAATTTCTGATCCTTGCGTGCCATCATAAAAAGATAATATAACCTTATCTTCATCTATATCAACAATAATGGATCCCTCAACTGTTAAATTAATGAGATCCTTTCTAGGGAGTCTGATTATATCCCCGGAACTATTTATACTGGCATCAGTTTTAAATGAGTAATATGCAAATACTTCATTAGTATTAGATACCATAATAGAATCACCCTTATTTAAAAATACATCGATGTACTCAATGACATTTAATTTCAAAAAGTGATAAAAACTATTAATATCTTCTATTTTCAGTTTATACATTTAATACCTTCTCCAACTCGTCTGTTAAATGTTTGATAGCATTTTCTAAATCCTCGCTGAACGAATTCAAATACTCGCGATCAGTACCTAATCTATCTACATCTAAGTTTCTTAGAAAATCTGGATAAAATCCATACTTTTCCAATAAATCTAGTGAATTAGTATCTAAATTATCTACCAAACCCCTAATAGTTTCGATAGCTTTATCTGATTCAGCTTTTGCTTTCAATTGTTCTGCTCTAAGAGCTATTAATTGATCTCTTAATCCATTTAAATTACTCATAAATTTACTCCTATAACTTTCTTATATTTATAAAGCAGCTCCTCCATATACCTGTCCTGTTCATTATCTTTTAAATCAATAAACATCCTTAATAAAGCAGGAGCATCCATACAGTAACCCTCGATACTTTTAACTGGATCATCACTCGTTGGTACATAATCAAGGAGCTCTCTTCGCTCTTTTACTTTCTGATATGCCTCTTTAGCAACCTTTACTACATCCTCTTTTACACAAGATGCTCTGCTAGGTAACATAAAAATATTATCATTCACTTCAGATAATTCACCATCTTTTACACATATAACTGGAATATTCCTCTCTAAAAAGTTGTCTTGTACTTCTGTAACATTAGGTCTGCCGAGACTAGCTAGATAGCACAACACCGTCTCTTTCTTAGTTGAAGCATTCTTATATTTCCATGTGCCATAAACTTTATGCATATGTCCAAAAAAATTATAAGCAAATCCGTCAAAAATATCAGTATTATCAAAATTAATAGGTCTGCAATAATACAGATCATTTGAGTATGTTGTTGTCATTAAATCTCTTATTTCAGAATTAATAATATCCTGATGATATAAACCAATATTAACTTTTCCAGGAATTGCTCTGCTGATTGGTGTTCCATAATGATTAAAATGTAAAATCACATTACCATCTACAACAGTATCTACTACTCGAAAAATATTTTCTAGACCTCTTGGTTGCCAAACCTTATTAAGTATCTTTTTTACTTTCTCTGATTCTATGGAATTAACTAAAGTGTAAAAAGGATTAGATGCATAATACGTAGTCTCATGATTCCCAAGCACACAATAAATATCAGTAAATAACTTTTTTGCTAACATCCAGTAATTGTTTGCTAATATAGCAAAATCAACGCTCTGATATGCTCTATGGAAAACATCACCTAATAATATTGCATTTACATTCCAGCCAGCTTCACGATATTTTATTCCTATTTCTAATATCTTTTGTTTGACAACATCAATTTCTTTAACATAATTTATACGATTTTCAATATTTTTATAAAAATCATGGAGATCAGAAATTATAAGGTATGCATTGTTCGCCATTGTAAACCACCTTTCCATGTATAGGGCAATCTAATTCTTTTCCGGAACGTTTAATTTCATCTATGATTGAATCTATCTTTAAATTTGCTTGATTCAAAGCATTTAAAGATTGAGTTAGTGACCTTTCATTATAACTAAGAGAGCTAAGAGATTTTAAAATATCGGTAATATCCTCACTTACAATATCAATATTCACAACTTTCTTTAGACAAAATTCAAGATTCCCAAATAATTTAATAAGCAACAGAAAGCAGTCCAATTTTTCTTGATCTGTAATCACACATATTGATTCTATATTTTGTTTAAGTTCCACCAATACCAATAAAATATTAAGAATATCAAGTATCTTATTATTACAAACTGCAATAGAATTTAATGAACTCTGCATAGACTGTAAATAAATTGCTAAATCTACTGACTGTAGATACTCATCATAATTAGGAAAATCCTTTAGGTATTCACCTACTGTCACAATCTCTGAATTTATTTTTATTAAATCATGCAAAATCATAGAGCAGGCTTCAGCCCTATCAATCTGATCTTGAACTTTAGATTCATCTACATATTCAAAATTCTTTAAATTCTGCTGACAATCTATCAATGCTGCATTTGAATTCAACAAAAGTTTACTGGATGTAACTTCAAGATTTTTAAATTTTTCTTTCTCCTGAGCTATAATTGGATTTTCTGCAATAAGCTGTAATAAAGCATCATTACCACGCTGATCAGAATTTATAAATAACATATCCTGATCTGTATCAATAATTGTAGCCACATACTTTGTTCTCTCATCTATCAATAAACCAAGTTGCTTTAAATATATCTCTGGTGGTTCAGCAAATGTATCAAATCCCAGTTCTGGTAATTGTGCATAGCGATATATCACCCTATTTGGATACACTACTGTTAGACCAATAGCACCATCACTGAAGGCTGCTACAAAAATAGCACTTTCAGCACCATGTCTTATTAACTGTGATCTCTCTTCTATTGTAGGCAGTTGCTTTGGATCTGCAGTTATTTTTAACATTTTAAAAAGAACACTTTTCCCAACACTGTTATTAGCAGCAATAACATTCAATCGATCTGTAGCAAAATTAAAAGTTATATCTTTTATCGATTGACAATTAACTAATCTAACGGATTTAAGCATAATTCACCTCATAAAACAAGAGAGGGGAGCTCTTAACTCCCCTCCCCCAATTAATCTACGATATCTGAATCAATATCAATTTCATCAACTGAAATTTCTGTATCATCCTCATCACTCAAAATAGAAGTAAGATTAACTTCTTTTGCCATAGCTTTTGCAGCCTCTGGATCCAGAGCTCCCTTAGCTCTATCAGGACTATCAAGTTCTGCATCTAATAATAAAGCATCTGCTTCATCTCCCATAGCAACAGTGATGAAATCCTTATGTCTTGAAATGACATCTTTTGTCAGATACTCTGATGTTGGATCAATTGCTGTGGATAAAGCTGCACACAGCTGTCTTTCTACAGAGTCGTCATACTTAGGAATTCTTACAGAATTTACAACAACCTGCTCAATATTTTCTCTATTTGCAGTGTAGTCAGCAAGCGCTTTTACAAATTTTGCAGCACTTGGTTCATCACTAAGTACATATGATGGCTTTTCATATGTAGTATTCTGACCAATTTCTGCTGGAGTATTGTTATCTGTACTCGTAGGACAAGCCATATCAATCTCCCAAAAGTCATAGTAACTATCATATTTCTTCCAAGATCCATCTTTGTACTTGTTGTAAGCCTCTCTGATGCCTGCTGTCAACTTTGTCATAACCAAATGATCTTTAAGTGTTTCTTCTGTAATATTGGCAATATCACAATCCTTAGCAATGGAATAATCATTAGCTAAAGGTAGCTCAACGACCATCAGATAATTGATAGGATGATCATCTGAAACAGCCACTTTGCTAAAAATCTGCTGTCTCTTTTCTTTAAACTGTTTATCGGTCAAAGTAATTTTACCATCATTCATCTGAGTCTGAATGTCATTTACTTCTTCATAACACATATCTCTGAAGAATCTATTTGCCTGAAGAGCTAATGGCTCATCACCAACAACCTCACCTGTAATCGGGTCTCTGTCAACATTAATGACATAATCTCTACCATAATCTTTTGTCATTACTGGAATATCAACATGTACAACCTGGAATGTGTAAATGGAAGGTACACGATAGCGGTTGAAGATCTTCTTATCATCATCTGTCAGTACCTCTGCGTTGGAAGTATCCCACTCATCAAAACCTGCTCTCTGCATCAACTTGTTCTTTAACTCATCATGGTCATTGGCATATCGCTTAAGCATAAGTGCTGCATCTGATGGAACCATGTTTGGACGAAACTTCTTATCAGGATTGTACTTTTCATCTTCCTTACCGGTAAGAGGATTGAATGGAAGTGCTAATTCTGCTGGAATAATAAGCTTACTCTTCTTTTTTAACTCCTTTTTCAGCTTTGGAATTCTTGCAACTCTATTCTTTGTCTGTACATTTTCATTTCTAAGCTGATACTTACTTGTACCATCTTCTCCAATTTCTTTTAAGTCCTCTAAAAAACTTTCAAGTGAAACAATATTACTCATAACTAATTCTCCTTAATTTAAATAAAATTTTCTCTCATAATAGCCACAAATCTGGTAAAGAACCAATAAAAAAGAGAATAAGCACGCTACCACTTACTCTCCTAATAGATTTCTACTCAGAGCGGCATTTTACTGTTAAAGTAAACAATAAAACTCCTCCTCTCTTATTTTCTCTTTTATAATTAATAATATAAAAATCCTAGTCTCATCTAGGCTAGAGAGACTAAGGGATTTCTTAAAATTTGATACGATAAAATGAATCAATTAAAAATGCGGAGTGTATACACTCAGTTAATTTCTGTTTAAACTCATCTCCATATTCAGATTTCAAAATATCGTCGGCATCTTTATATAAACCCTGATGAAAAAATATACAATTATGTAAATACTTTTTCATTTTATTCTCCAATGTATATCCGGCTGCATCATTATCTGAAAGAATAATAACCTTTTTAAATATCCTAAGTTGTGCAATTATTTGCTCAGTAAGTGATGATCCACATAATGCACCTGCATTAAAGCCATTTTGCTCTAGACTTAATGTGTCAAAAATACCATCGGTAATTAGTATATACCCATCATTCCAGGCTCTTTCAAAAGCTCCCGGCAACATATACAGATAATTACCCTTTTTCATAATATCCTTTGTAGAATAATTATAATAATTATGTGACCAATCATTTTGTTCGTGCACTGTTAAATATATTCTTGGATTAAAACCACCGAAGCCAACAACTGTTCCTCCAATATCAAAAAATGGAAAAAGAATATTCTCAGTCCACAAACAAGTTCCATCCCGGTATAAGCCATTTCGATCATCCAATACTTCATTACCACCATAAGTTAATAAATAAGTATCATTTGGAACAAAAATTGCAGAAGCTTTAAATAAAATATCTGGCTTCATATTACGAACAGAACAACATACCTCTAGATACTTTTTCTGTGTTTGAATGTCTAATGACAATATATTTTTCAAACACTCTTTATAAACAGAGTCTAATGACATCTACCTTACCTCACAAAGAATACATTTACATCATTTGATCTACTACTAGCTGCTAAACAAGTGGCATCTAGTTTTACCGAAAAAGATTCATTCTTTATAGACAAAGTAACTACTGTAGATACTCTTGATAATTCACTTAACTCAAAAGTATTTGACCCACAAATAAGCTTTTCATCTTTCTCAGCAAAGCAACTTGAATTAATAAAAGACATTGGTAACAATAATCGTTTCTCTTTGCCCAAATATACACACATTGCTAGCACTTTTACTAAAAACTTGTTACCACTTTCTATAATTTCGTTAGCTCTATCCATTAGGGCTATACAATCATATAAATTGTATAAAACTTTCATATCAGAATCATTGGGATTTAAACAATAAATATTTGTATGTGCATCTGAACATGACACACCATCTGAAAAGAAACCTGCAGAAAGTAACGTTTTTGCGGATACATACGATTTGGATTGCAATATTCTGAATTTAGACAGATCAAACTTCTTTGCATCCGATGCAATCTTGTCTACATTTGCGTCTGAAATAAAATTGTCGAAATTATCAATAATATAATTTTCAGGAATAGTCTTTAACTTTTCATGAACATTATCGAGAACCTCGCCCAGCTTCTGATATCTTACTAAAGTCTGATTATCATATTTTTGAATTTCAGAACTTAAGTAGGATATATAAAAAGTTGCTCCAGTATTATCTTTATTATAAAATACTAACATCTTCAAATAATCCACCTTACTTAAAGATGGCATCATCTGCAACTGCTTCTGATAGCTTTCTTCAAGATTATCCCAAACTTGCTCAATATAATTAAATTTAAATTTCATTTAAAATCCTCCATTCTTCTTTAATTTATCTTGTTGTATTTTGAAGTATCCCAAAGTAATTTAAAGTACTGAAAAGTAAGTTATCATTCCTTATCTGAATGTAAACTTTTTACATATTTCAAGTGCTCTATTGTATTCTGTTTTGTATGACTAGCTATTATTTCAATAGCTTTTTGCACCCGTTGAATATCCCACATTACAGGTTTATTATAATTTAGCTTGAAGATATTACTAACATTAGACTCATTTAGACAAGGCATAAGAATTTTATGCTGTGGTAAACGCTCATCTACAGTTTCCCCTGTAGCAAAATCAAAAAGAACTAATTGATATGGTGCAAATTTCGCATTTCCAGGATTTATAATTCTGAACGGTTTTAACTGATCTGCTAATACCATAAAATGTTTTTTATGTTGATCATATACATCAAAGCTTCCACCTTTTTTCTTACGAATTGTACATATATCAGTAATCCTTTTATCCCCACCGTAGGACTTACACTCAAAAGCAAATATTTTTTGAGGTGTAAATACTGTTAAATCGAGCTCAGTATAATAACCAGAATCTGTATGATTAATATCTTTTAAAATTAGCCCCTTCTTATAAAACCAACCATATTTTTTCAAATTATAATGGTTTATATAATCCAAAATAATACATTCCAAAATAGTCTCAGCAATCTCACCGTGCACATGTGCAATAAAGGCAGTATTGGATTTGTAACTATTGGATTGTAACATAGCTCTTCCAATTTCAATTGTTTTAATTAAACCGTTATTGCGATAATAACTCATTAACTTATCATGAGTTGATCCCTTGTAATCTTTCATATGTAATCCTTAACTAAACTTTATTGTAATAATGGAATCAAATGGAATTAATTCTGTAACTTTTCCACAGTCCAATAATAAAGCTGTATCATTCATTGCTATCAACACGCCAGAAATTACTCTGTAAGTTGTTTCAATAATAACTCGACCATTTATTGGAATTCCATTACTTAAAAATTCAAACATTTCATTTTTAGTCATCCACAACACCCCTAAATCTGCACTCAGATTGAATCATTTCCCCAACATATTTCACATCGATACTGACTGTATCTCCCACTAAGCAATCAAGAGAACCAGTAACCTTTGCATTTAAAATATTTCCAGCACATTCAATCTGAAGTATCCAAAAATTCTGCTTGTTTATAGTTAGAAATTCTATTGATTTAACCTCTCCAACAGTTTGACACCAGAATTCTTCTTTTTTCTTTCTATGTATCCATTTAAAAAATTTCACAACTTTGCATCTCCTAACTTTTTTATGCTGAAAGCAACATAATTATCAGTTAAACCTTCAAAACCTTTTAATACATATGAAATAATAAAATATTCAGGTATTTCATAACCTAAATCATTACCATCATCATTTACAATTCTGAAATGAATTAGATCTCCTGCTTGAAAGTTTCTATCATTCTTACGTATCTCAAAGGTTTTGTCACCATCTTTTACAACATGATAGTATAGCTGATTCAATTTTAAATCATGAATTTGCATTATCTTTTCCTTTCTCTAGATTTATTTCACAAACATCTTGATTACTAGCATTCTGCAGACTTATCTTTATATAGAGATATTTACTTTGATAAGTCTATATGGCTGATAAGCGTTTGGATATTTCTCTCTATCCACTTTACTTATAAACATATCATATGGTCTAATCCACACTCTTTGATCCTTTAAACTCTGATATACAACCATCTTTTCTTCTGTTTCTGTATTAGTTCCAATGGCAACAATCTTATAGAAACCACCTTTGAAATGTTGTACTGTGTCTCCTGGTTGAAAATCTCTATCATACATGAATAAATCATCTACACCATTTGATTGCATATGTCCTAATATCTCAACATTCATTGTGATAAATTCACCATGTTTTAAAAGTTCGTCCTTTTCAATCAGTGTCACCTTATCAACTAAGTAACCATCCTCTTTTTCTTCACAAGTAACTGTCTGCCCTGACTTCCAATTATTTGCAAAGTCTTCATTAAATCTAAATTCTGACATAGAACCTCCTATCCAACTCTACCATGAGTTGCCATACAAAGACACTGCTGTAATATGATCCTTTATATCATCATTGTAAGGCAATACAGTTTTCACTTCTTAAAAATCAAATCATAGAGCGTCACTCTTTATCCTCCGATTTAAAGATTGCTATATAAATTTCATCTGCTTCTAGAAATTTCACAGAATACTTATATTTTCTAGCAATAGTTATATATTCTGCTAAAATTCTTTCCGGTAACTCTGCATTTAGAATTACTTCTTTTTTGGTTATAGCTTCAACATAAGTTCGCACTGCCCGATTGTTGCAATTATTATAATCCGGACAATCTCCACAATTATTCAGACATATACACAATTCTAGCAGTAGCTCATCATGGATTTGATAGAATTCCTCCAGTGGTAGTACTGATCCATTGTTGTCATTATTAATTAATTCTTCTATAGTCATTTAATTAATCCTCCAAATGTCTCAAAGTATCTACCAAAAATATTTCTTGGCATTTTAATATCTGTGTTTCTGACTGTTACAATAACATATTCTGGCAGAAATCTAGCAGGAAAAATTTCATCTGCTGAAACAGCAACACCACCAGTAGCACTCTTATTAAATTCATAAGAAATCTTCGCTTTTACAAAAATAACTATCACTCCTTACTTCTACTTTCACTGTAATGAAACTTTCTTATATCAAATCTATAAATTTCTTTATTATTACTATAAAATGCGGTTTCTAAACCAGTCATGCGCACAGAATCAGCACAAAAAGTCTTAACACATTGCCCAGATTTATTATTAATGATCTTAAAAAATCTCTTTGAATTTCTCATATGACCTCCTAAAAAATTTCTACAATGCAATTTTTTGTATGATCCCAGTAATAACTTTTTCCACTTTCAACATTCTCAAAAATCACTGTATGTGAAAATGATTTAAATGGAACAAATACATTTTCAGAATTAATTTGTGGCTCTGTATTCCAATTTATTCCAAGTTTTCCATCTTTCTTATATACAGTGAATATAACATCATAATTTCGTGTCTTTATCTCACGATTATGCGAATCATATAAATGTACTTTAAGTTTATCATTTACATTCAGCATTTCTTGTATCCTTTCCTAATAAATAAGACAGCTAGTAGATTATTAACTAGCTGTCTCTGTTAACTTTATTCTTTTATACTATTTCTTTCTTTTTCATTTTTTCTTCCATTTTTTCTGATACGCTCACACATTTCATCAGATATTCCACGCTGTTTTAACTGTCTCGCAAGTCGTTCATAGTGTGGAAGTTCCTTCCAACTAGGTTTACCTTTAGCCATTTATATCACCTGCCCTGTACATATTCAATATTAGTTAAATATATCTCTATAAATCTGTTTAACTATCACTACTCCCTGATCATCCTTATGTATTTCTAATTCTGCCTTGCCGCTTTCATTAGGTATAATATTCATACTTGCATTTATAAAATATCCAGTATGCTCGTCTTTAGTCACATAATCAAATATGTATTTTTTCTCAGGACTCAGATTACTACATTTTAAAGATATATCAGGACAAAATAGTGGTTCCTCATAGCTTAATCGAACAACGTTGCCTTCCTGTGTGCAATTCAATGTCCTAATTACCTTTTCATTTGCATGCTGCACTATTGCATCATTGTCAGAATGAGAAATCGCTGTCTGCCTATGTAAATATAAACCAAATGAAATCCCAAATAGTAATACAAAAATACACAATGTTATTACAATATACTTGTTACAAATTCTTCTACAATGCCGTTCACCTTGATCATTTTTATAACTATTATATTTTTCTTTAGCCATTTCGTTCACCCCTTAATAACTTTCCACCAATATATAATCCATAATTCTTCCATAATATCTTGAATAAATTAACAGCATCATTAAATAGAGCGTTCTCCGTTGTTCCTTTATCATTCTTTGCAAAATCAATAAAATCCCACTCGGTTGCTTCATCTGGCACAACATATATCCATGTCATATAAGCCCCTTCATCATCAATATTACAAACCATAATATGCATCGCAATAATTGCATTAAGTCTTTCCATTTCTTTATTAGAAAAACTTTCTATTATCTTCTTTGCTTCTTCATCCCAGTTTTCTAAATTCATCAGATCGACCTCCTACAAATTTGTTGCATTTCCGTTTCTTCTTATCTAATTTCTTGAAAAGGTTTTGCATTTTTGATTCGTTCATCATAAAACAGTGTATATCCGTTATAATAAAACCCTTCTCTTTCGTCTGGCTTTGTCCACACAATTGATTCTGTTCTCAAACCATCACAGGGTGAAGTCTTAATATCTGCCATCGTTATTCCATTTGATTCATAAATCCGTACTGCTATTGCATAAGGCTTATTTTCCATTGTTTTTTTTTGCCTCCAATCATACCAAGAAATCTTAGTTTCAATGCCAATATTTATTAGTAATATATTCTGTTACAATATTCAATGCTTCAACTACATTGTCTGGTGTAGACCTAAATTCTTTTAATTTATCTAAAAATCCAAGTACAAAAGCACTAGATTGCTTCGTTATCCATTTTTTCATTAATATTATCCTTTCATAGTAAATGCGAATTTTTTACCATTCTGGCGTTTGTAATTTCAATACGTCCTTCATGACAAGTTCCATTCGTTCAATCTTACTTTGCATTTCCACTAACTTTACCTGCATATATGCTTCTTCATCCCAGTTTTCTAAATTCATCAGATCGACCTCTGTTTCTTGTAAATCTTGATTTCACAGTACTACAAATAATTCCACTGTCCACTGTCTAACATAATACCTACTGCTACTACATTAGCATTTACATGCATTTCTCTTACCTTATTAGCTGCTTCATGTGGAGTGATAGCATTATCAATGACATCAACACACTCTCTGCCCTCTCTTAACCACACAACTAAATATCTATCCATAATTTGCTCCTTTCACTTGAAATGTGAATTTAATTTCCTTTAACTATTTATGTAACTCCTTCTGCAATATATCATGCATTGCTGTTATTTGTTTCTTGTTTCTCGAGAGCTTGAATAGCTATATCTAAAGCTTCCTCTTCAAAATCTCTAGTTCTGCTTAAATTTTTTAAATGTCTCAATATGCTTATTGCCTTCTCTGTATTCATAAATCTCCTTTATTTTTGTATAGATATATTAACTTGTGCTTAATTAAACTCTTCTTCAGGATCAATGAACTCTATTTTTTCTACCCAGATTGTACATTGATATTTTTCTTTTAGCTGATCATAAGCAAGTTTTGCTTTATCTTTATCATTACTATTTACAATACGTAATAGTTCAAGATCTCCATTTGTAGCATAGCGACCTAACTTATATCCCATAATTCTATCAACTTTCTTCATTTCTATTCCTCTAATTTACTTTAAAACCTTATCTTTTATTTCATTTACAAAATTTTTCTAATGTTCGTTGTATTCCAGTATAAGCACCACCCGTTAAATTATCTAATACTTGCTCAGAGGTACTTCGATTATTTAAATACTTATATAATTTACGAGTCCTGCATTCCTTTTCACAATAATGTTCTTTACGACACTTATGACAATCTCCCTGTAATTGCCATTGTTCATTTCTAGTCACCTTATTACACTACCTCCCTTTCAATACAATCTGACAAAAATTCTTTTTGTCTTTCTCCAAAAGAGATTTTTAAACTACCTATTAACATAAATGGTATTTTGTTTCTTGCTAATAAATCCTCAAAATAATCTCCTATACATAAATCATCCGAACTGCCGTGAAAAATTTCATGTGCCTCTTTAGCTATTTGATGTACATGTACAATATCTTTTTCAAGTACTGCAAAAACTAATGGTTCTACTCCCAACTCATCTTCATACTCGTTATCATAAGTTTCATCAAAATCAAGAACAAAAAAGGTCCATCTCACAATAACAACACCTCCTAAATCAAAAAGGAAGCTTTTACACTTCCTTTTCATCTCCATTTAATCTTTCAGCATATCTCGTAAATGCTTTGCTGTATCTGTACTGAGCTGTGCTCCCATAGAATTAAACTCATTGCTAGAGGAATCCATCATGGAAATTTCACTCATATATTCATAATAGACCTCCGAATTTATAGATCCATCTTTATTAAGAAAATTATATATCCATGTGGTTTCATCATTTAAATCTACCATTTTGGAATAATAGCGATGATTGCACACTGCATACTGTTTTGCATAGGAATCATCTAGTGGAATCTCAGTTAGCATTTTTACACTGTTACGCTCAGACAGTTTTGCCTCTTTTAAAGAATTGTACAAGGAATCCCAATCAATAGAATCTACTTCTACTAACTCATCTCCTAAATAGAACCTACGTTTTCTCTTAGTGTAATCATCAATAGACATTATTTCTAGAGATGCATTATACATTGCTAATAGTACAGCCTTATTAAAATATGTAGGCATATGCTCATATGACTGTTCTTTAATCCGCAGTCTTGATCTCAAATTTTTATTAGCTTTCTTTACTGCAGCCTCAATTTCATTATCTTTAAACTCACCATCATGTACTAATATGTCCCAAGTACTTGTATCAACTACTAACATAGTAACCTCCTACACTACACATTTTACTAGATTCTCTCTTATACTTCTCATTGTAAATGCATCACAATCAAAAGAAGCATACTTCTTAACATCTATTCCGGCAATTAGCCCCAAACAAATTTCATGCATTTGTTCTGGAGTGTACCTAGAATCATTGAATAAGCTAATATCTACTTTATATCTAAGTCCTTCAATCAGTTCCTCTAATTGTGAATTAGTTAAAGTAGGACGTAGAATACTGCTTACATCTATACCATCTAAAAGGGCGCGCCTGTAAAGTGACATTTTACTCCATGAGTAATACTTATTTGCATAAATAGATGCATCAATTCCCTCAGATAACCCAAGCATTATCTGTTCCATCTGTGCTGCATCAAATTCTTTTTTAGCATAAAGAGAAACATCTAATCCTTTTTCTAATCCTTTTCTGATTTTATGCATTTGAGATGTACGAAAACCTGGATCAGCGTATGCTGAGACATCTAATCCTCTTTGCAATCCCTTTGTTAGTTCTAGTATTTGATTACCCTCATATAACTTTCCTCTAAATGAATCGCTTCTAAACATAGTATCCCTCCTCATACTGCTACCTTTTTAATAAATGCTCTTTCTAAAATTCTTCTTAAAGCTTGAGATTTCCACTCTTTCAGTAGACCTTTTTTATCTCTTTGTAGCTGTAAATAAAACCAAGATCCAACATTTAATCCATCACATTGATAATTTCTTGGCATCATCTTACCACGATTTAATTTAAAAAATTCTGTGCAATAATGAAGCATGCGATACCAATGTAATTCATAAACACTCCAAGGAAAACCTATGGCATTTAATTTCGCTATTTGTTCTGGACTTAATAATTTCTTATTTCTTCTTTGATCATCAACCCATCCCCACAGCAATTGTCCACTTGGTAGACATATTCTATTTAACCACACATTTTCTTCATCAATTGCTAGATATTTGCATAAAGATGTATATCCTTCATCCCAACTTTTGAAAAAATACTGTCTCATAAATACCTCCGATTAAACAAAAAAGAGGGCGAAATTTCGCCCTCTAACCAAATAAATATGTATGACTCTGGATCACACAAGCTTATGGGTGATTTGCGTACGTCCAGTGAGTTCATTAATTTCCTGTCTGTCACAGCAATCTTTTACAACAGTTTATTTTTAGCAGGGAGGCTTCTAATGCTTGCAAGTTGGGACATTTACGAAAACCCAGTATGAAGTCATATCGGCGTATACTAAACCAGTGACTGATGGGGTGTGATTACTTACGATTGTCGAATTTAATGATACTTTGAGTCAATCTACTCCTCACCCAAACAGTACTGTAACCTTTTACAATTACAGTACCGAGATACGTAGCTAGAATTGTAAGATTGAGGGGCGAATCTTACATTTTTCTAACTTACTTATTAATACAAAATTAAATGTGTTATTAAGGTCTAAAATTCCCCACCACAACCTTAATTTTCTATATCTTTTTTGCTAAAACCACAAATCTACCATTATTTACATGATAGCAACATGTTGATAATGTAATAATATCAGTGCCATATGCAACATCACAAGTAGAATAACTAGTTGCAGACTTACATTTGCTAATAAAACTGTCATAGCTTAATTCATCTTTAGCATCAATAAACCCGTATAAGCTATCTGATGCATCTGTTCTAAAAGCTGCAAATACTTCATAATCCTCTTTACCGGTAATTGTAGTAAAACTGATGGTCTTATGATTGTCATAGAAAGATTTGTCCTCATAATTAAGAAGAGAATGAAACATATCCCCAGTTCTCATATTATGACCATAAATAATTACATTTGTAGTTCGGTTTTCACCATAGGGTATACAAAATTTATCAACAAATAAGCAACCTGCAAATGAATAACTGCCATCAAAAGATTTATGACTGTACTCTTGTGCATCTGTTGGAGTGAACATTACGGGATAATTTATAACAGTATCTGAAATTGTTAACCATCCAATGCAGTCAGAATTTTGTGTATTTAGTTCATAAATCTTTTTATTCACTCGAAAAACTTTCTCAGTATCTTCATCAGTAATTGATGTTCCACCAATGAGTGAATTTAATTGATCCAATTGATGCAATTGAGAGCTATCTGTATTGATTTCAGTAGTCTGATCTTCTGCTACATCTTCAACAATTTCTACTGGTTTCTTTGTCTGTTTATGATCCAAATAGTATATTAATAATATTGAGACATCAGTTATCAACATCAAAAGTAATATAATCAAAATGATAATTCGAGACTTCTTCCTCATAATATCACCTAAACCTTTATAATTACTTTTCTATCTTTTATATCCCATGAAAACACTATAAGATCACCATAGTCCTTAGGTATACCATTAATTGGTCCTTGAAAAATTAATTCATCTAAATCTTCGTCAATTATTACTATTTCATATGAACAATTTTCAAAGACCTCAAGCATCTCTTTAATACTCATAGTTTCTCCTCCACAGATATTACAAAAACAATGAATAAATGACTCAAGATTTTCTGATCGTAAGCCTGAAAGTCTAGTATAAAAGCTTTCCTCTAACTGCGGATCAAGATTCAAATTATTTATAAGAATATCTGCTAACGCTGTAGCCATTTCATGATAAATACCCCATGCAGCACCATTCATAAACTCGGGTTCAATAATAATTCCAGCGTCCTCCAGAGAGGAAATGCAAAGATTAAATTTACAGATACCACTACTTAATTTTTCGACAATTGATTTCTCTAGTTCTGTCATAGTTCCTCCTAAAAATAAAGGGCTGGTTTTAAAACCAGCCCTATAGGTACTTATACAAGAAAGAAGGGGGGATTCACATAAGTACCTTATCAAAATACCCGGTAAACCCGGAAACAATGTAGGCAGCTGTTACACTACCTACACCAGAAAGGAATAGAAATGACAATCAATAGTCACTCCACAAAAATAAATTACACAACCTCATAATTATGAGGGAAGGAAGGGGATACAAATGAAAGTATTATTCTACTTTAAATATTTTAAAGTATTAATTTATAATTAAAATAATTAAAGAGATTCTAGGTTGAAAATACCCAAGGAAAACTAGAATAACTGCATTGTTGCAATAGGATTTTGTACTTCATAAATAGTCAAATCATTCTTTTTTCTAAACGCATTAGTTACTTCAACTACTAAATATGTATCATTGATAGCTATATCATACTAATTGTTTTTCATCAATTTCTCTCCAATCTTTTCTGACTTCTGTAGCAAATAGTGAATCACCATTCTGGAAATAGTCCATAGTCATGAATACTATATCAACACCTAAAATCTCGCACTCTTCACGTAATGGACCAGAAATATGCCGATCAGGTCTTTCACTTGCAATAATGGCTATATCAATGTCACTACTTCCTGTAGCTGTACCTCGTGCATAACTACCGAATATACCAATTTTTAAATACTGAAAATTAGCACTTATAATGAGCTGAACTGCCTTTTGCAGTCTATCTTCAAAAGATTTCTTTAAAATTTCTGTCATATAATCACCTTAAAATAATCTTTTCCAGATACTCTTTTCTAGTCTCTTGCTTGCTGCAGTTATCATAACTCTTTGCTTTATATTAAGATATCCTATTTCGCTAACTAGATCCGAAAAGAATCCTTGTATAAAGGAATGAGAAACATTCTCTATTTGATCCGGAAAAATTACATTTATATGTCCGTCACCTAATGCTGGCTGCACTTGCTCTCTATAAATTTTATTACCATAAGTAAATCCAGTTAAACCCGTAACAAATTCCGGAAAAACAAGCTCAATATTTTTCATTTATCATACCTCATCACCTTTTATAACATGCTCAGAATTTAGAAAAATCTTAAATCTATCATCACAAGGAACTCTACCAATTTCTCCATCATCACATTCGCCATATAATTTTCTACATTCCTTACAAGTAAGCATGACTGCCTTTTTGCAGAAATCATTAGTGTCATTTTCAGTAAAAATAACATGTAAGCTATTTAATTGATCTACTGTGGCATCTCTAATAAGCTCAATTAAAAAATTTTTCATATATTCAACATTCTTCATAGCCATTCTCCTTTTCGTATTCTATCCAGTTATCATACTGATCACAAGATCGTAAGCATGAATTACTGCTTGACAATTAGCAAACCCATTATCAGCATCTAAAGTGATTCCAATACTATATTAATCATCAAACACTTCTTTTATTCGTCGTTTTAATTCATTTATCTCTTCAAAATTACAATCTCTAGTTGGACTTTTAGGAAAATCTATTTTAGGTATGTTTAAAAGAATCTTATCATTTCTATTCAATGACATCACTAAAACGGTTTCAATAGTATTATCTTGATTATAACAATTATTTTGTACAACTGCATAGGAACCAACCGGTAAATCATAAATCTTATATTGTTCAATTTTGTTCAACATACTTACCCCCTTCTTTGATTATAATAAGTATAAATGAAATTGTACTATTTCTCAATAAAAAGTGATAGGTAAATTATCTATCACTTAACCTTGTTCTGTCATGTCTTCTTTTAAAGCCGGAAGATCCTCATTATCATTAGTATGTTCAACAGAAGAAAACACACCCATATATTCTTGTTTCATAATAATATCTTCTTTGTTCCTATTGTATCAGATTTATATCAAAATTCCAATATTTTAGCAGCCCTTGCCGGATTCGAACCGGCGGATCCAGGAGTCAAAGTCCTGTGCCTTACCACTTGGCGAAAAGGCTATTCTAACAATTTGTGTTCAGCATATGAAAATATGCCATTACCTATTACTACATGATCTGTTAACGTTATACCAAGCATTCTCCCACAATCACTTAATCGCTGAGTTAATTGATTATCATCTTCAGAAGGTAAGCAATCACCGCTTGGATGATTGTGAATAATGATAAATGATGTAGCACCACATAGCAATAATCTAATAAAGATTTCTCTTGGAAAAACTAATGCTCTATTTAAAGTACCATGTGATACCTCAAATAAGCCAACTACCAATAATCTCGTATTTAGTCCTAATAACCATACATGCTCCTCTGCTAATGACATTACATCATAAACTGTATTAATAATAGCTACTGATTCAATAGCATCTTTAGCATATGCATCTTCAACTTCATGCTTACATTTTTGGCCTAATATCATCAATTTATCTTCAGTTTGCCGTAGCTCATATTCAATTATCTGCATAGCATACCCCTTGACAAAATTATGAGTGTCACCTATAATCTATTTAATAGGTGACGCTCACGAAAGGAGTTGAGGCCGATGAAAGAATTTCTTAAGTTCTTATATGCATTGGTTGAATCAGTCCTCGTGACAGTTATTCTACCAATTGCATTTTTAATTTACCTAATTTTTAAATTTATCTAATTAAATTTAAAACCAACACACAATTAAATCTGCACCTATTAGTCTTTTAAAATTAATGAGAAAATTTAGAGTAAAACAAGAAATTCAAAACAAGGCAGAGAAGCCTCAACTCAAAAATAGAACCTTAATTGGTTCTATTTTTCTGCCTGAATAAAGATACATTCTTCTACAAACATATCTCCAAATTCTAATAATGTACCGTAAGCCTTACAAACATTTCCCGATAAGGTACTACTACTTCAAAAGTTACAGTACCACACCCTGTATTATCTGTAGTAAAATCTTTATAAGCAATTACATGATCTTCCACAACATTTCTGTTACTATCCTGATTTACAACTAGATAATCTATTGTGTACTTTACATTAGGTTCTAAATCTTTATATGTAACTACAACATCTATTGTAGAAACTCCACTCTTATAAGTTACATTTTCAGTGTGCTCTAACTGTGGTCTCTTAGTATCTAGCTCACTCTTCACTATTGAATTTTTTATACTAAATATAAAAATTACTGCTACAATAACCATAAATATTAGTGACACGATGCCTGGTAAAAACTCATGAAACTTTCTACTCGAACTTGAACGTTTCTCTTCGTAATTATATTCATCGTAATCAATATAACCTTCACAGTACTCTTTATCAGCATAAAACTGTTCTATCTGATTTGTTAAATATTCTTTCATTTGCCCTCACTTTCTATTTCAGTTAAATTAAAACTTCTGCATTAATCTCGAATAACTCAATAAAAATTTTTCATTCTTCTGGTTAATACATTTAGATTCAAGCGCTGAATAAAGGAATACATTTTCCCATTAATTCAGTGCTGTATTCACCATAATTGCCTAGTGCATTATCACATTTTGTATTCAAATGTGCTTCACAAAAACCGGCACCTATCTTTTTATCAATCAGATTACCTAGTGCCATTCTCTCTTTTGCAACCACATGTCCATGCCAATACTCAGCCTTGCATCCGCAAATAACACAATTACTAGTTTTCAAATATTGCATGATCTTTCTCCTCCCTTCAAATAGCTTCATTGAAATAAGGGGTAGCTAGTAGCTACCCCTTCGTGAGAGATAGACTGCGTATCAAATAAGATCTCTCACCAATATTGTCTTTACTAAGACTTCTGATTAACAGCGACTGGTCTCTCCTTACTAAGCCCATAACCTTAGTCCTTTCACTGTTTAAAGATAAACTAACCTTTTACAATTAGCTTACCGTAAATACAGACATATTACGAAATGTAATATCTCTTGTACATTAATGTGTATTAAATTTTCAAGTTTCCCCTTAAATTTTAATACTATTTATTAATAAAAGCTGCAGATTGATTTTTAGGTTCCATAGGATAAACTGACTTAAATCTTTATGATTTATTTTCAATTAATTTGAGCAATCTCCTATAGTATAATAACACCTAAAACAGTTGCATTTTGTTTATCTCTTTAGATGTTTCCCTTCTCTTAATAAACTTCTTATCAAAAGGAAGATTATTTAAATCTAGCTTCCAATTAGCAGGAATCTCTATTGTTTGTAAATTACTGCATTTATCAAACGCATGATAATCCATTAGAAATGGATCAAGACTATCAGGTAAAATAACTTTTTCTAAGTTATCACAGCCTTCAAATACCCAGCTTCCAATTCTAATCACACCATTTGGAATTGTTACAGATTTTAATGAATAACATCCTTGAAATGTACCATCTTGAATATAAACTAGACTTTCTGGAAGTACTACATTTGCTAAATCGCTACAATTTTTAAATGCATCAGGACCTAGATCCTCTACATTACTCGGTATAACAATAGTATCAATACTTTCACACCCTTGAAATGCCTTTGCTTTGATTTCCAATAGGCTCTGTGGAAGAACAAAATTTGTTAAACTGCTACAGCCAGAAAATGCATATTTCTCTATTACTTTGATACCGTCTCCTAACACAAGAACTGTTAGATTATTACAATCCTGAAAAGCACTATAGCCTATTCTTTCAACACTACCTGCTATTGTAACTTTTTCAAGATATCTACATTCACAAAATGCACAATCTCCTATCATTGTAACATTGTCAGGTATTTCAATATATTTTAAACTACCACAATTCAGAAATGCCCAATTTCCTATTATTGTGACATTGCTGGGAATCTTAAAAGTTCCATTCTCTATATCCAAGTCTGTAACTTTTACTAAAACATCATCCTCAATTCTCATATTATGCCTCCTTAAAATATTTGCATCTTATTAATAGTACTTTCTCGTCTTATCACCTTAGTATTTTTATCAAATGCATTATCTGCGACTTTACAATCAGTAGGTATTTCAATACTTGTAAGCTTACGGCAACCTGTAAATGCCAATTTATCTATCTCTTTAATGCTATCTGGAATAGTTATTGATTCTAATTCCTCACAACAAAAGAAGGTCATCCTATCTATTTTAGTAACTCCATCCGGAACTGCTATATGTTTTAACTTTGAACATGTAGAAAATGCACTTGTTCCTAACTCTCGTACACTTCTAGGCAATTCAATTTGCTTCAAGTTACCACACCCTGCGAAAGCATTGGGCTTTATACTCACCAGATTTTTAGGCAATTTTACATTGTCCAACATCTCACAAGAAGTAAATGTACAATCCTGTATTACAGTAACACCATTAGGTACACTGATATTCCGTAAACTTTTACATCCTGAAAAAGCGTATTCTCCGATATAAGTCACGCCTTCATGCATTACAATATCTTTTAAATAAATGCATCTAATAAATGCGCCAGCATCAATACTGATCACATTTTCAGGTATTGTAATATTAATCAATTCACTTAGACCGGAAAAAGCATTCATGCCTATATAGGTTACATTCTTAGGTATTTCAAATACTCCATCCTTTATATCTTTACTTACAACTTTCTTTAATTCGTTATCTTCTATCTTCATATTGCATCCTCTAGTGTAATTAATCAAAGCACTTGATTAAATAGTCAATCTTGTTCTTAGCCTCTGTAATACTTCCATGTGAGTTATTCCAAACACGTTCTACATATTTACCATTCTTAAAAATTTCTAGATACCCTTCGCTTTTGTTATTGTGAATGACATAGCCTCTATAACCTAAATCTTTTCCTGTCCAAGTTTTCATAAGTTCTTCTTCTCCTATATCAACTCTCTAAAGTTTTCATACCCAAAAAATCCAGTAGACCCATCTGTTTTTACTCGATTAATCTCATCTACTAAAAATTCCTGATGGCAAGCTGCACACTCTAGTCGCTTCGTGTAGTTTAAAATGCCAACATAATGAAGATCACCTCCACACTCTAGTCGATCCGTGCAGTTTAATGTGCCAACATAACGAAGATCACCTCTGCACCTTGGACATTTATTTTTCTTCTCGTAATCGTAATATGGAATTTCTTTCATTTATACTCCTCCTTTCTAAATTCTGTACACGCAATCCCATGCTCTTTAAAGTACTGCTGTATTATTTTTCTTTCGCTACATGGATTTGTTGGTGCTTCATGAACAATTAAAATAATTTCTGGTTCTTCTCCAAATTTTAAAAAATTCTGCATCACATCTGCTGTCTGCTCAAGCAAACACATAAGTTTCTTAAAATCAAGTAAGCATAATTGATCATAGTATGCTCTAAGGAACTTACAAGAATCTGGTTTTTGCATACAGTTTTTACCACCACACAAATAGCCTAATGACCTTTGTGGTTGTAGCATACCAATTCTTAAACCATTAATAACACCATTTTTATCAATATAATAGTCTTCTGTCTTTGAATGATACCAAGCAGGATCACTAATCGCTGTGCTCAATGGAATCTGGTATGGTTTAAAATTTCTTATTTGATAAAAATAACTAGTTTTTATTTTCATTTAACTCCCCCTAATTATTTTATACATTAATAAAAATAATAGGGTAGTTCAAAACTACCCTATTACAGCATGTATCTTTTATTTATTAGCTTACTTATTAATAAAAAATTTTAACCTATTTTCCGGCTTCAAATAACAAAGAGAGCAAAATGTTCTTTATTAGCAATCATCATAAATAAAGCTGCTAATTGTCAAATGATTCCATCTTTCTCAAACTATTATCATTAATCTGCTTCGTATGATACCATCTACTGGCCATAGCACTGGTCATTTCAACCTGGAGCATAAGCATTGCACTGGCTCCATAAGTTTTTTCATACTCTAACTTAATTCTTCCAAGATCATTATCATAAGAAAATCCATGCTTAGCTACTCCATCTAAAAATTGCTCATAAAGAGTTATTAACTCATTGTCACTCTTTGACTCAAACATATTTACATATCCCATAGTTAAACCTCCTAGTCATTTTAAAAAGAAATGAGGTAGCTTCACAACTACCTCATATAAATATTTCCATTAACTTATTTTTATTCTAAGCGAATCCTAACGCCGTATACAGCTGATCTCTGTACTCGCCCTGTTCCTTTTGAAACAATCCGCGTAACTGAGTTGTATCTCCCTGTTGCGCTATTTCTATAGCCTTTATATAGTCCTCTCTACTTGTACCAAATATAATAAACGGACATATATCATTACGCAAAGCTTCCCGGAACAAAATTAATCTGCCAATTACACCATTACTATCATGGAATGGATGAATCATTTCAAATTCAGTATGAAAATCTACTAATGAATCTAGATCTACTTTTTCTTTGGAGTATCTTTCTAACAACTCTTTCATTTCAGTTGACACTTCTACAGGAGATACTGTCTGTATTTCGTCAACTACTGGCAAACTTTTATACTCACCAATAGGGAACTCATTCAAATGATTTTCATAAACTCTACTCTTTAGACAATAATGAAAAGCTTTGATAATCTCTTCTGATAGTGGTTCATCTAATGTTCCAACCAAATAATTAAAAGCTGAAAAATGTCCTTGGGTTTCTGCTAAGGACTTTGCCTGTACAGATTTCTCCCCTGTACTTATGCTACCAGTATTATAGAGAGATTCCACCTGCTCAAAGGTGAGACAATTTCCATCTATAAAATTTGAATTGTATGCCATAGTTTTCTGAACATAATCATAAACTTCTTTCTCATTGAGTAAAGACTCTTTTAGCAATGCACAAAGTTTTGCATCGTCTGAATTAGATCTATCCAGTTTTTTCATAAAATTCCTCCTTTTTATAAAATAATAGGGTAACCTTTACAGTTACCCGACATTATCAGCGATTAACCAACTAGATTCTGGCTTGGCAATTAAACGAGCATTATTATATGCCATATCAAGTGTTAAACATGTATGACCTTGGTATGAATCTTCCTTCTTTGTAACTGCAAGCGCAATATCTGGTATATCATCAGACATCAAGCATAATGGTAATAGTAACTGAATTTTGCCATCATAATATTGTGGAATTGCTAATTTATAGTTTGCAGATACTTTCTTTTTCATTGAATCTAACGCGCCATTTAAATTATTGATTTTATTGGCACTTTTAAGAAAAGCTTCTGGTAATCGTTGCTTATTCTTGTCATCATCAAGTATATGAGTATAATGCACATCAATCGGATAATGCCAATCAAATAGAAGTAGTTCTGGTTTTTCAAAATAATTTGCTCTTTCAGGTCGCTCTTTTATACCTATTTCTCCAAGCTCATATCCTGTTAAAAATGATATCTCTTTACCAGATTGATATGCATATATCTGATCATAATACTTATTAAATAAACCTGTATTGAAGACTGCATAATTTTGACCTATTATTATCTTTTTCTCCAAAGCCAATTTATCATGGGTTTTCACTATATAGTTGGCTAAAATGCCCATATTAGGATATGTAGAGTTTGACCAATCTTCTGTAGCAGCAACTTTAGAAAGTTGTTCCGTATATTTATTCCAGTTTACTTTAAAATATGACATATATTCAGCCCCTTTTGTGTTTTTTAATGCTTTTGTAAGTATATCATATTTTCTTGAACTATGAAACGGAAAAGTAGCAGTATCATCTGGTTTGTATAACTGAAATGGATAGGATTCATAAGACAATAATTCTTGTGGTATGTATTCTCCCTGTAATTTGGTACGTGCTTTTATGTAAGCTTCATGTGGTGTATTAGCATAAACAAGATAAATATAATCATATGGCTCATAACAATATGCTGCAGTTGTTGGTACTAAATAGGTATTCATAATCTATTCTCCTCCTAAAAATAATGAGATAACCTTTTACAGTTATCTCACCTTATTGATCTATCTCATATTTGACTCTCTGATCTCATCTCGTATCTTCATCAAGATAATTCCAAGCTGATTTGCTCCAACGCCATTTACTGTTCCCCAAACTCTGTCACCCCAAGTGTTACCTTCTTCTAAGTAAGTATCGCCTGTAGCAAGTAATTTGCCTGCAAGTTCTGTGTTTTGCGTGAACTTTGCACGCACGATTTCTTCCATAATGGATACTTTGACATCTTCCCAGTCTCTCCGTAAACTTACTCGTCTACCTAATCTCTTGGCTTCACTAGGACTTAGCTTCGTAAACTGAATTCTCTCAGTATCACTTACACATTTCTGTGCCTGAAAAGCTGCCTCATTATTAGTATAAGTAAGCTGCTTGTATGCTACTGGACAATTATAAAAATTGCTCAAAAAGAAAAAATCTCCACGAAACTGTCTGATTGCTTTTTCCATAAAATTCCCTCCAATTTCTAAAATTAAACATAAAAACAGAGCAACCTTTTACAATTGCTCTGCCTAATTTACTAAAATGTTATCTTTTCATAACGACCATTTCTGGCAACATACACCGGTAACTCTGCATACTCGCTATAAGCCTTAACACCACGCTTATCATTCAGATCCATAGTACTGTAATAACGTTCAGACACTACAATACCAATCTGTCTAGCTTTCTGCGATAACAGAACTTCATTCTCTCTTTTTAGGACATCCAGTGTAATTGCAGGGTATGCACCGCACAGATTCATAGCAATCTCCAAATCTGTTTGTATTGGAATACCAAGTAGTAAATGACTCTCAACAAAAGAATCTGAAAAGCATAAACCTTTTCCTGTTACATAAGTTGCACAAGTGCTTCCATTATCTGTGCATAAATCCGAGGCACTCATATAAATTAAATGCTCATAATCAAGGTCATATATTAATGCGATCTCGCGCATATTATTCTGATACCAATCTGTTGTACCATCAAGAGTATTTACAACTCTCGTGGAAATTGTATAAGGTTTGCATATTTCTTCTAAGTAAGATTTCTTCAAACTTAACACAGTTTTTATCAATACAGGACCGATCAAATTATCATCCACTGCTTTATTTATTGTAATAATATTACAATAGAACTTTTTTAACACTTTTTGCAATGCCTGTAATGACTCAAGTAGACTGAATAGAAGTTTTTTAAATTTACAATATTCCTTTTCTTCCACAGTCTGAATCTTATCCTGGAAAAAGGTCTTTAAAGCTGCTAAAAAGGTTGCTTTTGTCTTACCATCTAAAAGAAAATCCTCTTCTGTTAATTCATAATTTTCCTCAGAATCTGTTAAAAAGCTGTACAGGTTTCGCATATCACTTATAAAATTCGTCATGAAAATATCAACATCGTCTGAAATATCATGAGATTTAGCTATCTTATAGCTACTTAGAAGTGATTTCAAATAAATAGAATAGTTAGCAAAATTACATAAATACCGAGCATTTAAACCGTTCTTTCTGATTGAATCCATAATAACACCTAGCATTATAACTACCTCCTTTAGATAGTCATAATGCATTTTCCTTTCTTTGTAAATAATTAAAGAGACAACTACTAGTATCTGAGCAGGCATTAAGTAAGAGATTACAAAATCAAAAGAAAATGTCTATTGAGCTATAAAAGCTTTGGTAGACATTTTTTATTGTGCGCTGACCACACATGCTTTTAAAGTCCAAATTCACCCAATAGTGAAAAGCTGAATCTGGGAACAGAAATTCTTCTTCTTTTGTAAGTAATTATTCAACAAAACTACTTATATGATAGGCCGTAACACCTTTTTCTTCTGCGTATTTTAAATAAGGTAACACATCATCAATAAATACAGTTTTTTCTAGCTCAGTAAAATTATGACTTACAATCCAGTCCCATATGCGAGTTTTAGAACCTTTCATAATTGCGCCATATTCAGTTTCAATACAGGTATCATCCTTAGATACCTTGTAAATTAAATTATTATAGTGATCAAAATAATTAAGAAACGAATCCCAATATTCTTCTGGCACAAACCAAAACTTACCGTTGAACTCAATGTCCTTGCAGTTTTCTTTAAGCCATACAATTTTGTCTTGTAATTCCACAGTTGATATGATAGCACCACATATCCAAATCCCATCATGTTTTGCTCTTTTAAGTGTTTTAATTATAGATTTTAATGGTCTACTATGCAAAAAAATATGATTCTCTATCTCTTCTCTAGTTTGCCCGTTAGTAGTCCCATCTTTTGCACTTACATGATTATTAAAGCGGTATTCAGCTAAAGTGCCGTCTATATCTACATAAACATATTTATTCCTCAAAGCTTTTATCATTCTTTTACTCATACGTTTCCTTTCCCTAAAAACACCTCCCTTTCTTTTTCAAAAAAGAGAAGAATGTAATTTTTAGCTTAACTTAACAACACCTAGCATTATAACTACCTCCTTTAGATA
>ERZ1026776.322-NODE-322-length-34714-cov-14.346028_pt1 | contig 34714 bp, 30 predicted proteins | sample MGYA00380125_ERZ1026776 | MGnify/ENA primary metagenome ERZ1026776 (study PRJEB33269, sample SAMEA4719761) | human gut metagenome | biome: human-associated habitat; feature: organic feature; material: feces | place: Cameroon | collected 2013-10 ...
ACTTTTCGCAGATCTGGCGCAGCTCCAGCTTGGAGATGTCCTTCTTCTTCTCGCCGACGGAGGACAGAGCCTTCAGCTCGATGGGCAGACCGTGGGTATCAAAACCGGGCACATAGGGGGCCTGATAGCCGTCCATGTTCTTCTCGCGGATGATGATATCCTTGATGATCTTGTTCAGGGCCGTACCCATGTGGATGTTGCCGTTTGCATACGGAGGGCCATCATGCAGAACGAACTTGGGCTTGCCGTCGTTGTGCTTGATGAGGTTGTTGTACAGGTCGTTGTCCTCCCAGTCCTTGAGCATCACAGGCTCCTTTTTGGGCAGACCTGCGCGCATTTCGAACAGGGTCTTGGGCAGATTCAGCGTACTGTCGTACTGAGACTTATTCTTAGCCAATGGTTACACACTCCTCTAATTTTCTTGCTTTGTTTGGGTTCACTCGCTGAACTTCACGCCTTTGAAGGCAGTGTAGTCCGGCTCTGCCGGGACTTCTTCATCCGCACCGGCCGGGGCCTGAGACGGGTCCAGCTTGATCTTGAGCTGGCTCTCGTCCTTGGACCAAAAATCCTCGCTCTTGTCGTCTGCGGCTTCGTCGTCCGCATCGGCAGCTTCTGCGTCCGCCGTTTCGGGCTGTGCCTGTTCGATCTCCTCGGTCAGAGCAGCAGCTTCCTGCTCGGTCTGCTCTTCGGCGGCGGGTTCCTCTGCGGCCGGCTCTTCCTTCTGGAACTCCGGCAGACGGCTCAGGGACTCGACGTGGCTGCGATACAGATTCAGCACATCGGACTTGAAGCGGGTCACTTCCAGACGAACGCGGTCATACTCGCGCTCCTCTGCCAGTTTCTTTTCGTTTGCTTCGTTGATGATCTCATCCGCGCGGTCACTGGCCTTTTGCAGCAGCTCGTTGGCATCACGGATAATATCATCACCGCGCAGATTTGCGCGATGCAGGATCTCTTCTGCCTTCTGATTTGCCTCGCGGATGACGTTCTCGCCCATCCGCTGGGCATTGATCAGCGCGCTTTTCAGCATATCGCCGTCTGCTTCGTAGTTCTCCATTTCCTTGTGGAGCTTCTGGTTCTCCGCCGTCAGGTCGGCGATCTGCTTGCGGAGTTCTTCCGCCTGAGCGTCGTCCTGCTTGAGCTGCTCTTCGACCTTATCCAGAAAGCGGTCCACATCTTCGGTGCGGTAGCCGCGGAGGTTCTTTTCAAATTGGACGCTGCGCACATCCTGCGAGGTCAGCATAATGGTTTCCTCCATTTTCATTTAATACTGAAAAAACTCGATGATCGAACGGTCTTTTTTGCTTTTTCCGGGCAGAGCGGTCAGCCCAAAGCGGCCTTTGCCCCGCACGGTGAACACATCGCCCTCGTATACCGGCGCATGGACACTGTCGGCGGGCAGATGATTGATCTCCACCCGTCCGGCGGTGACCAGCTCGGCCGCCATGCCGCGGCTGCAATGGAGCATCGCCGCCAGCACCGCGTCCAGCCGCAGCGAAGAGACGGTCGCCGTCTGCAGCTTCCGCTCTTCCTGCGGGAACGCCGGAAGCTCTTCCAGCGGAAGAAGCTCCGTCGTCAGCTCCGTATGGCCCGCCTGATGCAGCTCCTGACAGATCAGCTCTGCCGCCGGTTCCAGCGCGAACACATAGGCGGTTCCCGGCTGGTCCGTGGGCAGAACGATGTCGCCCAGCGCTTCCCGCCGAAGCTCCAGTCCCATCAGGCTGCCAAGATAATCCTTGTGCGCCGGGAGCTGTGCCCCGCTCTGCGCCCTGCACACCAACCGGACACAGCACAGCGGGCTGGCCGGATAGCTGTCCTCCGGTTCCAGACAGAGCAGTCTGCGTTCGGCCCCGGGCCAGCCGCCTTCAAAATGATAGTCGGCTTCCGGCACATCGGCGCGGTTCAGCGCGGCCTTGGCAAGGTCCTGCTCCCGGTCGCTCAAAAAGGCAGAATAGCGCGGGATGCCCCGGCTCTCGGCCGTGCGGGCAAGGTCCTCGATATGCCGCATGAGATACCGTTCTTCATCGCTGCGTGCAGGGACGAAGCCCCGCACCGCTCTGGGAGCAGGATCAATAGAACGCGCCATTGTTCTCCAGCTCGTCCAGCAGATCGCCCATGATATCGACGTTGTACGGGGTAATGATAAAGGTGCTGTTTGCCACGCGCTTGATCTGGCCGTTGTTGGCGTAAGCGACGCCGGAGAGGAAATCGACCAGACGGCGGGAAACTTCCTTGTTGGTAGACTCGAGGTTCAGCACGACCGTGCGCTTGTTGTTCAGATGGTCGGCAATGGTGCTGGCATCCTCAAAGCGCTCGGGCTTGACCAGAACGACCTTGAGCTGGGTGGTCGCATGGATGTTGACCACCTTGTTCTTCTTGGAAGCGCCTTCTGCGGGTTCTTCCTCCTCGTCGTCCATTCCCGTGCCGATGCCGTTGTTGTTGTTCACCATCTGGGGGCCGTCATCGATGTACTGATCGTCGTATTCGTCCTCACTGCCGAAAAGTCCCTTTTTCAGACTATCCACAAAAGACATAGAAACTGCTCCTTTCATTCGGGCAGCTTGCGCTGCCTTGGCTGACTTTGCAAACATGCAAATAGCTTCTCTTATTATCGGATTTTTTGCAGCAGATGTCAATAACTACAAAAGTTTTCCATCATACAAATTTTGTCCAGAGACGATAATCTCGTCATAAAGGCGAACCTGACTGACCGAACCGGCCGTTCCACTGGGCAAAACGATGAGATAATCGCCGTCTGTCACCTGCGGATGATCGGCGTCCACGGGGTCGATCTTGCAGAAGCGGGCCAGATTGCCGTACTTGACATAGACGCCGGGGATGTAGTTCTCCCCCTGTCCCTCGGCCTCCGAGCCGTCGTCCTTGAGGTAGTGGACCGCCGAAGCCCGGATGCGCAGACCCGTGCTCTCGCCGATGATGATCTGTGCATCGGCCTTGTTCAGGCGGAGCACATCGCCGTTGATCGTCTCGCAGGAGAGGACGAAGCGGGCCAGGCCGCTCTCTTCGTCGAGGGTCACTTCGGTGACCTTGGCCTTGAGCGGTGTTTCCACCTGCCCCGGGAAGCGGATCTGGACCGATGCCTTCAGCGGCTTGCCGTCGCTGCCCAGCAGCTTTTCGCCCTGCTTGGCGGTGCAGATGCCCGCATAATACCATGTGAACCCGGAAACGATCTTTCCGGCACAGCCGTCCAGCGCGATCTCCGGCGAAGAGTCCAGATAGGCTTTGAGGTCCACGGCATTCAGGGCCAGAATGTCCTCCATCCCGGCATTGAGCCGCCCGGAACTGGAGCTGCGGATGAAATAGCCGGTCTGCGGGGCCGTGATCTGGGTGGGGTTGCCCAGCTGGGCCTGTACATTGGATGCCTGTTGGACCAGCGACGCGATCTGATCGGAGAAGTTCGCGACTTCCCCGGTCACGATCCAGAGCTTGTTCTGCGCCAGCAGGTACGACTCCTTCTGGTCGGCGGTGTCCTCATAATTGGAGCGGTCCAGCGAATCCATCAGGTTATACAGCGCCGCCGAACGGTCCTTCCGCAGCGTTTCCAGCTGGGCGGAGGTCGTGTTCTGCGACTTCTGAAGCAGTTCGATCTGATCGTTGATCTGGGTCAGCTGCTGGCGCAGACCGGCCTGTGACGCATCGCTGTACACCTCCGCGACGGCTGTTCCAGCCGAGACGCGCTCACCGTCGTCCACAAGGTAGCCCAGCGTACCGTCCCCGGCCACATAACTCTCACTGAACAGCAGCACGCCCTGCGCGTCCACAGTGTCCTCCACAGTGGCCAGCAATGCCGTCTCGTAGGTGTTCGGCGGGAACAGGACCTGCCCCGCCTGATAAAAGACATACAGCGCCGCCAGTGCCAAAAAGCCGATGATCACCGCCGTCAGCGTTTTCAGCGCTTGCGGCAGGGTGCGCTTTTCCTGCAGTTCTTCCTGCATTCTGCTCATCCTTTCGCCAAAAATTCATTCGTCAGCTGAGCGGCGCGCTCCTGCACGTCCGGCGCAGAAGCGTCCAGCCAGACCACATCTTCCATGTGGCGGAACCACGTCAGCTGGCGTTTTGCATAGTTGCGGGACGCCTGTTTCAGCTTTTCAACGCAGGGTCCCACGTCCGATTCCCCCGCAAAATAGGGGAAGAATTCCTTATATCCGATGGCCTGTGCCGCCGTTTTGAAGCGGCCGCAGTTGTCGTAGACGAGCTTTGCTTCGTCCAGAAGCCCCTGCTCCATCATCCGGTCCACCCGCAGGTCGATGCGACGGTACAGCTGTGCCCGGTCCGGGAAGTCCAGCCCCAGGATCAGCGAACGATAGGGCTTTTCCGGCGGGAGCGACGCCGCTTTCTGCTCACTGAGCTTTTTGCCGGTGGCGCGGTAGTGTTCCAGCGCCCGGAGCACCCGGACCTGATTGTTCGGATGGATGGCGGCGGCGGCTTCGGGGTCTGCGGTCTGCAGTTCCGCATACATTGCAGCAGGGCCTTTTTCCTTCAGCTCTGCGGCCAGCTGCTCGCGCAAGCCGTCCGGCGTTTTTTCGGCGGTAAAGCGTACACCATATAAGAAACTCTGCACATACAGGCCCGTTCCGCCCACCAGAATGGGCAGTTTTTCCCGGGCGGAGAGGTCCGCTTCCAGCCGGCTTGCAAGCGCGGTGAAATCTGCCACGCTGAACGGCTGGTCCGGTTCTAGAAGGTCCACCGCGTGGTGCGGGATGCCGTGTGTTTCCTCCGGCGTCACCTTGGCGGTCCCGACCGTCAGGCCCTTGTAGAGCTGCATGGAATCCGCACTGATGATCTCACCGCCAAAGCGCTCGGCCAGCGCGACGCCCAGCGCCGTTTTTCCGGTGGCCGTCGGTCCAACGACCGCAAGCACCGGGTGTTTTTTTTCAGACGATCCGGCCAAACTGCTTTTCCAGCTCCTTTCGGGTCAATTTGAGGACGCAGGGGCGTCCGTGCGGGCAGAACGGCGGCACTTCGCCGGACAAAATTTTCTCGGCCAGCGCCATCAATTCCTGCGGCGAGGTGTGGTCGCCCGCCTTGATGGCCGCGCGGCAGGAGATGGAGTGCAGGACCCATTCGGTGCGTTCGCTCAAAGCGTCGCGGCTTCCCTTGGCCAGCTTGTCGGCCAGTTCCACCAAAAGGTCCTCCGCGCTCCCCTGCTCCACATCCGCCGGGACCGAGCGCAGGACGACGGTGTTGCCGCCGAAATCGTCGATCTCCAGTCCGGCGCTTTCCAGCAGCGTCACGTTGGAGAGCAGGGCAGTCTTTTCCTCGGCGGAAAGCTCCACCACAACCGGTTCCAACAACAGCTGGCTGGGCACGTCGCCGTAATTCGCGGCCAGCTTTTCGAACAGCTGGCGCTCGTGGGCCGCGTGCTTGTCGATGATGCAGACCTCGTCCCCGCGCTCTGCGAGGATGTAGGTCCGGAACAGTTCACCGACATAATGCAGAGGTTCCGGACCCTGCTGAATGTCAAAGCCCAGCTGTTCCGGGACCACCGGCGCTTTCGGCTCCTCAGCGGGCAGGTCCTGCGGTTCCTCTTTCTGCGGCGGGAGGGGGTCCCATGCCGCCATGTGGTCCTGTTCCTGCGGAAGGTCTCCGCCCTCCGGCTCGATGTCCAGCTGTGCTTCACTGGAAGCGGCCCGGAACGCGGGCTCTACCGGTGCAGAGGGTTCTGCTGCCGGTTTCAGCGGCTCCACCGGCCGTTCCGGGCTGTGCAGACTGACCTCCGGGGTCAGCGGCGCATTGGCCGAAACGGTGGTCCAGCTGTGCTCCTGCGGGGCCGGTTCCTGTACCGGGATCGGTTCCGCTTTTTTCACGCTGGGCTGTGTCATTTTGGCAGGAGCCGGACGCGGCGCTCCCGGCGCGTGGTGTGCTTCCAGCGTTCCCGGCTCGGCCTGTCCGGGGATGATGGCCGAAAGGCCGGTGTGTTCCGACGCTTCGGCCACGGGGTTCTGGGGTGCGGCGTCCGGTTTCGCGGTTTCGTGAGCCTTTGGCTCGTCGAACACGAACTGGCGCTCTCCGGTCCCCGGCTGTGCCAGTGCCAGCTTGGTGGCATGATAGACTAAATCAAAAATATCGTTCTCGCGTGCAAACCGCACTTCCGTCTTGGCCGGGTGAACGTTGACGTCCACGAGGTCCGACGGCATTTCCAGCAGCAGGATGCCGCCCGGGAACTTGCCCTGCATGGTCGTGCCCTTAAAGGCCATTTCCATCCCCGCCATCATGGTGCGGTTGCGGACATAGCGCCCGTTGATGTAGAAATACTGCATACTGCGGCTGGCACGGCAGCTGCGCGGCTGGGTGATGAGACCCCACACGCGGTAGACGCCCTCGCGGTTGTCCAGCTCGATGAGGTCGCGGCTGAACTCCCGGCCCAGCACGGCATAGGCGGCGCTGCGCAGCTGGCCGTCACCGGGGGTGACGTACTGCAGTTTTCCCTCGCGGATGAACTTGAAGCTGACCTCCGGGTGGCTGAGGGCCACATGAGCCACGGTATCTGCCACAAAGGTCCCCTCGCTGGAGTCCTTTTTCAGGAACTTCATCCGCGCGGGGGTGTTGTAGAAGAGGTCCTGCACCCGGATGGTCGTGCCGACGCTGCGCGCTCCCGGCTCGATGGGGCAGCTGTCGCCGCCCTCGATGCGGTAGACGGAAGCACATTCGTCCGTTTCGGTCCGGGTGAGCACTTCCACCCGCGCCACGCTGGCGATGGACGCCAGTGCTTCGCCGCGGAAGCCGAGGGTGTGGATATGGTTCAGGTCCTCCTCGGTCTGAATCTTGCTGGTCGCATGGCGGATGAAAGCCGTCGGGATGTATTCGGCTTCGATGCCGGACCCGTTGTCGCTGATCTCAATGAGCTTGACGCCGCCGGACTCGATGGTGACGGTGATCTGCGTTGCACCGGCATCGATGGCGTTTTCCAGAAGCTCCTTGACCACCGACGCGGGCCGCTCGACGACCTCGCCCGCCGCGATCAGCTCTGCCGTGTGCTTATCCAGAACATGGATGACTGCCATAAGGTGTTCCCTCCCCGTTTCGTTTTCAGCCGTTCAGGCTCCCCTTCAGGGTCTTTTTGAGTTCATACAGGAAATTCAGCGCTTCGATGGGGGTCAGCGTTTCCACATCGAGGGCATCCAGCTTTTCCAGCACCTCGCTGGGGACCACCGGAGAGGTGTATTCCTGCAGGGCGTCAAAGTCCATCTGCTCCACCTTGTTCTTGGGAGCGCTGGCTTCGAGCGCCCGCAGGACCTCGTGTGCACGGCGGGTGACCGTTCCGGGCAGACCGGCCAGCTTCGCCACCTCGATGCCGTAGCTGTCATCCGCAGGGCCGCGGATGATCCGGCGCAGGAACGTGATATCCTCGCCGCGCTTTTTGACCGCGATATTGTAGTTTTTCACGCCCTCGACGGCCCCTTCGAGATCGGTCAGCTCGTGGTAGTGGGTCGCGAACAGGGTCTTGCAGCCCAGCCCCTTGGACGGGTCCGAGATGTGCTCGACCACCGCGCGGGCGATGCTCATGCCGTCGAACGTCGAAGTTCCGCGCCCGATCTCGTCCAGAATGACGAGGCTCTTGGTGGTGGCATTTTTCAAAATTTCGGCCACCTCGGTCATCTCCACCATGAAGGTGGACTGACCCGCCGACAGGTCGTCCGAAGCGCCGATGCGGGTGAAGATGGCATCCACGACGCCCACATGGCATTCTTTTGCCGGGACGAAGGAGCCGATCTGCGCCATCAGCGCGATCAGAGCGTTCTGGCGCATGTACGTCGATTTACCGGCCATATTCGGGCCGGTGATGATGAGACAGCGGTCCGTGGAGCAGTTGAGCGTGGTGTCGTTGGGCACGAACAGGCTGCCCTTGAGCATCTGTTCCACCACCGGGTGGCGGCCCTCCACGATGGTCAGCTCGTCGCTGTCGTCCACGACCGGGCGGCAGTAGTTGTTCTCTGCGGCCACCTGTGCCAGCGCGGCCAGAACATCCAGCTCGGCCACGGCGTTGGCGGTGCGCTGGATGCGGTCCAGCTGGGCGCTGATGCCTTCCAGCAGCTCTGCAAACAGGCGGTGTTCCAGCGCGATGAGCCGCTCGTGTGCGCCGAGGATCTTGCTTTCCAGTTCCTTCAGTTCCTGCGTGATGTAGCGCTCGCCACTGGTGAGGGTCTGCTTCCGGATGTACGTCTCCGGGACCATATTTTTGTAGGCATTGCTGACTTCGATGAAGTAGCCGAACACATGGTTGTAACCAATTTTCAGCTTGGGGATGCCGGTCTCCTGCCGCAGACGAGTCTCCAGCTGGGCCAGTACGCCCTTGGTGTTGTCGCGGATGGAGCGCAGTTCGTCCACCTCGGCGTGGTAGCCCTTCGCGATAACGCCGCCGTCCTTCAGGGTCGAGGGCGCTTCAGGGTCCACAGCGGCATAAATTTTTTCTTTGATGTCGGTCAGCGGGTCGATCTGCGCCGCCAGCTCGGAAAGTTCCGGGCAGCTGCAGCTCTCGGCCTGCTGGCGCAGTCCGGGCAGACGGTCACAAGTCTGCGCCATGGCGTAAATTTCTTTCGGGGTTGCAGAGCCGTAGACCGTGCGGGTCATCATTCGCTCGAGGTCGGAGATGTAGTGCAGTTCTTCGGTCAGGTCGCCGCGCTGGACGGTCTGTTTGACCAAGCTTTCCACGGCGTTCAAGCGCTGGTTGATGGCCTCACTGGTGACGAGCGGCTGTTCGATCCAGCTGCGGAGCATCCGCTTGCCCATGGCCGTGCTGGTCTTGTCCAGCACCCAGAGCAGCGTCCCGCGCTTTTCGCGGCCGCGCAGCGTCTCGGTCAGTTCCAGATTGGCCCGCGTCACCGGCGAAAGCCGCATGAACTGCGCCTTGTTGTAGGTGATGACGGTTTTTAGACGCTCCACGCCCTTGATCTGGGTGTCGTGCAGGTATTCCAGAAGGGCCGCCATCGCGAAGCGGACATTGCCCTTTTCGCTGATGCCGGTCCGGGACGCCCATTCCCGCCCAAACTGATTTTCCAGCGCGATGGCCACCAGACCCGGCGCATAGCGCTCTTCTTCCACCAGTTCGACGGAGCACTGCATGTTCTTTTTCAAGTAGGTGGTCAGCTCACGGCAGTCCAGCGTGCCGGGATTCATCAGCACCTCGCTGGGATGGTAGCGGCACAGTTCGGTGATGACCGCCGGGACGATCTTTTCCTGTTTCAGCTCGGTAATGTGGGCCGTGCCGGTGGAGACATCGGCAAAGCAGAGACCCGCCGCATTCCCTTTGATGAAAATGCTCGCGATGTAGTTGTTTTTATCATCCTGCAGCATGCTGCTCTCGATGATGGTTCCCGGCGTGAGCACCCGGATGATATCGCGCTTGACGAGGCCCTTCGCCTTGGCGGGGTCCTCCACCTGCTCGCAGATGGCGACCTTGTAGCCTTTGGCGATCAGCCGTGCCACATAGCCTTCGTAGCTGTGGAAAGGCACGCCGCACATGGGGGCGCGCTCCTCCTGACCGCACTGTTTGCCGGTCAGCGTCAGGTCCAGCTCCCGCGAAGCCGTCAGGGCATCGTCGAAGAACATCTCGTAAAAGTCGCCGATGCGGTAGAACAAGATTTCGTCTTTGTGTTGTTTTTTGATCTCAAGATATTGCTGCATCATGGGCGACAGTTCCGCCATGGTAGTCCACCTTTCTCACGCTGCGTTGTGTTTTTTCTGGTTTGCAGGGGGTAACCCGCTGTTGCAAGGAAAACGCGGCCTTGCAACAAGCACAGCCGCGTTTTCCGATTCAATGCTTAGTGGCAGCCGCCGCAGGTGGAGCAGCTTCCGGTGCAGGATGCGCTCGGCTCCTGCACGGTCATGGGGTCGCCGCCGTTCATCGCAGTGTTGATGATGGCGTCGATATAGTTCACGAGGTTCTCGCAGTCCTTCTTGGCCTCGTTGTAGGCGACCATGCCCTCGTCGGCCATGATCTTGCCGTACAGGTCGTTGACCTTCTCGTTCAGCTCCGAGATGCGCTCATCGCTGCGCTCGGTCTTGCCGATCTCGTTGTTCAGGTCCATGCGGGCGAGGTTGAACTCGCCGATCATGTTCTGCAGCTCTTCGTCGTTGTCGTTGAGCTTGCGGGCCTGATCGAGGGCCAGATAGCGGGGGTCGGTCTGAAGTGCCATAGCGGCACGCTTAAAGAGGTCGATGCAATCCATAAGAATGTTCTCCTTTTAATTCTTCTATTTTTTACTGTGCCAGCTCGCCCAGCAGGACGGTGGCGCGGGCATCGGTGAGATGCACCATTGCATAGCTGCCCATCAGGGCGGCGTCCGCTTTGAATTCGACGGTCAGGTTGTTATCCAACCGGCCGGACAGGGTCCCTTCGTTCCGGCCATAGCCCTCCACAAGGACACGGACGGTTTGACCGACCTGCCCGCGGACCAGCGCCATCGCGATCTCATCCTGCGTTTTCAGCAGCCGGCTCATCCGGTCCGTCTTTTCCTTGCGGGGGGTGGGGTCCGGCATTTCGGCGGCCTTGGTCCCGGTGCGCTTGGAATAGATGAAGGTGAACAGCTGCATGTAACCGACCTTTTTCACGAGGTCGAGGGTCCCGAGGAAATCCTCTTCCGTCTCACCGGGGAAGCCGATGATGATGTCGCTCGAGAAGGTGATGCCGGGAACGGTCTTGCGGGCGTACTCGATCAGCTCGAGGTACTGCTCAATGGTATAGTGGCGGTTCATCTGGGCCAGCAGACGGTTCGAGCCGCACTGGACTGGCAGATGCAGATGCTTGCACAGATGGGGCTGCGCCGCGATGGTGTCGATGAGCTTGTGGCTGGCATCCTTCGGGTGGCTGGTCATGAAGCGGATCTGATAATCGCCCGGGACCGAGCAGAGCAGGTTGAGCAGGTCGGAGAAATCGACCTGTTCTTCCAGCCCCTTGCCGTAGCTGTTGACGTTCTGGCCCAGCAGGGTGATCTCCTTGTAACCGGCTTCCACAAGGCCGCGGAACTCGGCAAGGATGTCTCCCGGCTTGCGGCTCTTCTCGCGGCCGCGGACATACGGCACGATGCAGTAAGTGCAGAAGTTGTCGCAGCCGTACATAATGGGCAGCCATGCACGGAACTCGCTCTCGCGCCGGATGGGGATGTTCTCCACGATGACCGGGCGCTGGGCCGGCTCCATCAGGACGCGCTTGTGCTTTTGCAGCTTCTGCGCGATGAGCTGGGGCAGAGTGTCGATGCCGTCCACGCCGAACACGAGGTCCACATACGGATAGCTCTGGCGCAGCTTTTCGACCACATGCTTCTGGTTGGCCATGCAGCCGCACAGACCGATCATCAGGCCGTTCTTTTTCTCCTTCAGGCCCTTCAGCGCGCCCACATTGCCGAACACGCGCTGTTCGGCGTGCTCACGGACGGCGCAGGTGTTGAAGAGGATGAGGTCGGCGTCCTCGGGCTTGTCGCACAGACCGTAGCCGATGTCCACCAGAACGCCCTTGATGCGTTCGCCGTCGTTGACGTTCTGCTGGCAGCCGTAGCTGTGCACAAAGGCCAGCGGCGGGGTGTCGTAGGCCCTGCGCACCAAGTCCGCCGCCACGTTGTTATGTTCAAATGCAATGTATTCCAATGAAACCATCCTTCTCCGCTCCGGGCGCAGCAGCCCTTCCTGAGCGGCGGGCGTTCGCTCTGAATGCCCGATATTTTTCAAAAGCTCCCTTTAGTATACCCTCTTTGCGCGCTGAGGGCAAGTAGTCCGCGCGAATTTTTCCGTTCAGCCCGCCTGTTTGCGGGCGCAGTCCTCGCACAGACCGAACAGGACCACAGCGCAGTCCTCGACAACGCCCTTCTGATGCTTGACCAGCTTCATCACCTGTTTTTCGTCCACATCGGCGTCCACGACATTTCCACAGGCATTGCAGTAAAGATGGCTGTGCCAGCACAGGGTGTGGTCAAAGCGGTCTGCGCGGCCGGGGATGGAAACGCGGCGCACCCGCCCTGCTTCCACGAGGCTGTTCAGATTGCGGTAGACCGTGCCAAGGCTCAGGCCCGGGCACTCCGGCGCGGCTTTTTCGAAAATTTCTTCGGCGGTGGGGTGGTCGCACAGCTCTTCGACTTTCTGCAGGACCAGTTCCCGCTGTTTGGAATAACGCATGGTTCTTCTCCTTTTATACCTTGTCCTCACCTTTGATGCGTGCCCAGTAGGCCCGGGACGCCTGTTCGTTCTTGTTTTCGCCAAAGGTGTAATACTTTACGTTCTTGATGGCATCGGGCAGATACTGCTGCTCGACCCAGTGGTTGGGATAATCGTGGGCGTATTTATAGTTCTGGCCCTTGACCAGTGCATCCTCGCCGTCGTAGTGCTTGTTCTGCAGCTGGCGCGGGATGGAGCCGGTCCGCCCCGCCTGAACGTCCGCGATGGCGGCATTGATGGCGTCATGGGCGCTGTTGGATTTCGGGCTGGTGGCCACCAGAATGACCGCATCCGCCAGCGGGAGCCGCGCTTCGGGCAGACCCACCATGTTGGCCGCGTCGATGGCCGCCTTGACGATGGGGATGATCTGCGGATAGGCCAGTCCCACGTCCTCACAGGCGCAGACCATCAGCCGCCGACAGGCTGAGGGCAGGTCCCCGGCTTCCAGCAGACGGGCCAGATAGTGGAGCGCCGCATCCGGGTCCGAGCCGCGCATGGACTTCTGATACGCCGATACGATGTCGTAATGGTCATCGCCGTCTTTGTCGTATCGCATGGCGGTGCGGCGGGTGACCTGCTCAATCATGGAAAGATCGATGTGCTTGCCGTGCTCATCCTGCGGGGCGGCCGTCACCGCAAAGTCCAAACAGCCCAGCGCCTTGCGCAGGTCTCCGCCCGCACTTTCGGCAAGATAGGCACAGGCGTCGTCGTCCATCGTCACCGGAACACCTTCGGACTCCGACAGCTTTGCCAAGGCGTTGTGCAGTCCTCGCTCCACGTCCGCCGCCGACAGCGATTTGAACTCGAACACCGTGCAGCGGGACAGCAGCGCATTATAGATGTAAAAGTACGGGTTTTCGGTCGTGGATGCGATGAGGGTCACGCTGCCGTCCTCGATGCATTCCAGAAGGCTCTGCTGCTGTTTTTTGTTCAGGTATTGAATCTCGTCCAGATACAGCAAAATGCCCCCTGCCCCGGCCAGTGTGCCGATATCCTTGAGCACCGCCTTGATGTCGCCCGTGCCGCAGGATGTGCCGTTGAGCTTGTGCAGCGTCATGCCGCTGTTCTCGGCGATGATGCGGGCCACCGTGGTCTTGCCCGTGCCGGACGGGCCGTAAAAGATCATGTTCGGGATGCGGCCGCTTTCGATCGTCCGGCGGAACACCCGCCCCGGACCCAGCAGATGCTGCTGGCCGCAGACTTCGGCCAGTGTTTTGGGGCGCAGACGCTGCGCCAGCGGTTCGTTCATCGGATCCTCCCTCCTTCAACTCTATCTGCGACAGTTTCCTGTTTATAGTATAGCGCATTTTCTGCCTAAGGACAAGCGCCTTTTGTGAAACTGATTCTCAGATATCTTAAATTTTATTTACAAACGGGTCGAAACATGTTATTATCATGCTATCTCTCTAGGAAACGAGGCGATCTCATGCGCAAAGCTGCACCGGCAGAGGACCTTTCTGCCAAAAAAGCGCTGGCGCTCACGGTCATTGACCGGCTGAAACAGGAATATCCGGACGCCGCCTGTACCTTGGATTACGACCATGCATGGCAGCTTCTGGTCAGCGTGCGTCTGGCCGCACAGTGCACCGATGCCCGGGTGAATATCGTGGTCGAGGACCTGTTCGCGAAATATCCCAGCGTGGCTGCGCTGGCGGCGGCAGAGCCGGATGACATCGAAGCCATCGTCAAGCCCTGCGGGCTGGGGCACAGCAAGGCGCGGGACATTTCCGCCTGTATGCGGGTCCTGCGCGACCAATACGACTGCAAAGTGCCGACCACCTTTAAGGAGCTTCTGGCTCTGCCCGGCGTGGGCCGGAAAAGCGCCAATCTCATTATGGGGGATGTATTCGGCAAGCCCGCCATCGTCACGGACACCCACTGTATCCGCCTGTGCAACAAGATCGGCCTTGTGGACGGCATCAAGGAGCCGCAGAAGGTCGAAATGGCTTTGTGGAAGATCATCCCGCCCGAAGAGGGCAGCGACCTGTGCCATCGGTTCGTCATGCATGGCCGCGCGGTCTGCAACGCCCGCAAGCCTGAATGCGAGCAGTGCTGTCTGAAGGATGTCTGCCGGTATGCCGCCGAACAGGCCGCATCGAAATAACGGAGGTTTTACTTATATGATCACATTATCGATTCTGATCCTCATCGTTCTCATCTGTGCCCTCGTCGGCTGCCTGATGGGCCTGATCTCCATCATGGGGCTGGTGATCTCGCTCGTCAGCGGCATTCTGGTGGGTGCACTGGCCGGTTACATTGCAAGCCGCTTCATGGGCACGGAAACGTCCTTTGCCCGCAACGCCGTTCTGGGCGTGCTGGGCAGCTTTGTCGGCGAGTTCCTGTTCGGTCTGGTCGGCATCCATTCGGCCGGCGGAATCCGCTCTTTTGTCATCTCCATCCTCGGCGCATGTGTCTGCATCTGGGTGGATAATAAGTTTTTGAAGAAGTAAACCTCTCAGTCTGCTGCGCAGACAGCTCCCCTGATAGGGGAGCCACTGGCGTGCCGGTTTTGGTCCTGCTAGATGAATTGGGTTTCTCGAAACCTGAAATGGAAGTGCTCCGCTGTCTCGGCTGACAGCATCTAAACGAAATCTCTTTGGTAGAGCGTAGTATAGATGCCGTTGCCCTAGGCAGCGGAGCACTATTGTTTGCGCAAGATAAAACTCTAATCGTCTAGCAGGGGTTGCCCGACCTGCCAAAGGCTCCCCTATCAGGGGAGCTGTCGAGCGAATGCGAGACTGAGAGGTTCACTGTGTGACAGCTCTTTTGGGACAAGCTGGCATCGCGTCAGCGATAACGGAGAGGTTCGTCATGTAACCGCGCTCTTCGAAAAAGCTGTCGCATCAAAGGCAAAGCTGAGAGGTTCCCCCTTGACAACTATATCGTCACGCGATATAATGAAGTCACGATATATCGGTTATCGATACAAAGTATCCCGATACACCGTATCTCTGCACAAAGGAGACCCCCATGGAAAACATTGCACTGACCGAATCGACCTATTACATCCTGCTTTCGCTCTATCATCCGCAGCACGGCTATGGCATCATGCAGGAGACGGAGCAGCTTTCCGGCGGGCGGGTCAAGCTTGCCGCCGGGACACTGTACGGCGCATTGAACTCGCTGTGTGAAAAGGGCTGGATCAAGCTCCTGCCCGTCGAGAGCGGGAGCCGCAAAAAGGAATATCAACTGACCGACACGGGGCTGGCGGTCCTTAAGCGGGAACTGGCCCGTCTGGAAGAACTGGCCGCCAACGGCCGCACCATCTTACAGGAGGAATTGTCATGAGTGAGACGAAAACCCTGCACAAGCTGTTCTGGATCTGGGAATTTGAAAAAGAAGAGCGCTGGCTCAACGAGATGGCGCAGGAAGGCTGGGCGCTGACACAGGCCGGGTTCTGCACCTACACTTTCGAAAAAGGCGAACCGGGCGAATACATCATCCGGCTGGAAATGATCGACAATTCGCCGAAGTTCCAGAGCTTTATGGAAGAGCTGGGCGCAGAAGCCGTGGGCAACTGCGTCAACTGGGCGTACTTCCGCCGCAAGGCCGAGCTGGGCGAGTTCAACATGTTCTCCGACATCGATTCCCGCGTAGAGCACCTGAACAAGATCGGCAAAACGCTGACGCTGCTCTGCACCGCCAACATCCTTATTGGTCTGACCAACACCTTCAGCAGCTCCAACAGCCATCTTGCATGGCTCAATCTGCTCTGCGCCGCCCTGCTGGCCTACGGACTGGGCCGCATTCACGGGATGCGCGACGGCTTGAAAAACGAGCGCTCCCTGCACGAGTAAGCCGCTTCCCCGCCCATTTATAAAGAATTTGTAAAAACGATTTCTGCCCGCTTGCATTTCGGTGCAAGCGGGTATATTATTATCAGCAGCAAATAGTTGTCATGTGTTAAGTATTTGCAAGCAACAACAAACGAGGAGGTCCATCATGCCGCAGGAAAACGCCCCAGAGCTTTACGGGCTGTTCCATTATCTCCACCGGCTGAGCCGCGGAGCCAAACACGGGATGAAATTGTCGCTGGAACGCTGTCCCAAGTGCCATTTTATGATGCTGGAAGCGACGCTGATGAACATTGAGGCGCACGGCCAGAACGATTCCATTTACGTTTCCGACCTTGCCGCTGCCATCAAACAGCCGCTGCCCGCCATTTCGCGCGGACTTCGCCAGCTGGAACAAGAGGGGCTGATCGAGCGGATCACCGACCCGAACGACCGCCGCAAAACGATGGTGCGGGCCACCGAAAAGGGGCTTGCATCCAGCCGCCAGTGCGAGGAAGCGCTCAGCGATTATTTTGCGCGTGTGGTCCGGCACTTGACCCCGGAACAGCGCGCCCAGCTGTTCGAGCTGAAAGATGCTCTGCTGGACGCTGTTGAAAGCGAAAATGCGGAACAAATCAAATTGAAGGGAGACAACTAACATGGGCAAGATCTTCAAGCAGCTGGCCCGCCACTGGGCTGCCTGTCTTGTCGTGGTGGCGCTGCTGTTCGTACAGGCGTACTGCGACCTTTCCCTGCCGGACTACACGAGCAAGATCGTGGACACCGGCATCCAGCAGGGCGGCATTGAAAGCCCCCTGCCCGAAACTCTGCGCTCTTCCACACTGGACGCGCTCTCGCTTCTGATGAGCGAAGAGGACGCCGCCGCGTTTGAGAACGCCTACGAATATTACCTTCAGGATGACGGCGTTCTGAAACTCCGCAGCAACCTGACCGACGACGAGCGCGCCGCTCTGGAAAGCGCCGTCACGACGCCGGATATCGTGCTGTATATGGCCGCTGCCCAGAACGCCAGCGCGGCTGCTTCCACGGAAGAGACGGTCACCCCGACTTCCGACGATCTGGATGCCGTCTGCGCGCAGTTCGCGGCCATGACCCAGATGCCCGGGTTCTCCCGCGAGGTCGTTCAGCAGCAGCTGGCCAGCGCTATGGAGCAGATCGACGAAACGACCCTTTCCAGCATGGCAAGTCAGGCCGCGCTGCTGGTCAGCTTGGAATACGAAGCACAGGGCGTCGCCCATGACGTCCAGATGCGCTACCTCTACCGGGTCGGCGGTCAGATGCTGGGCCTGACCCTGCTGATGGTGGCCGTCGCCATTCTGGTGGGCCTGATCGCATCCCGCGTGTCGGCTTCCATCGGCCGCGACCTGCGCCGCGAGACGTTCTCTTCGGTCATCCATTTCTCCAACGCTGAGATCGAGAACTTCTCCACAGCGTCCCTCATCACCCGCACCACCAACGACATCCAGCAGGTGCAGTTCGTCTGCGTCATCCTGCTGCGCATGGTGGCTTACGCGCCCATTCTGGGCATCGGCGGCGTGCTGCATGTGGTGCAGGGCAACACCGGTCTTGCATGGATCATCGTGCTGGACGTCGTGCTTCTGCTCTGCCTGATCGTGTTCCTGATGAACGTCGCCATGCCGAAATTCAAGATCATGCAGACGCTGGTGGATAAACTGAACCTCGTCAGCCGCGAAATTTTGACCGGCGTGATGCCCATTCGTGCGTTCAGCCGCGAAAAATTTGAGGAGCAGCGGTTCGACAAGGCCAGCAAGGAGCTGATGGGGACCCAGCTGTTCACCAACCGCACCATGGTCGCCATGATGCCCTTCATGACCCTCATCATGAACGGGACCAGTCTGCTCATCGTCTGGTTCGGCGGCAAAGCCATCGACGCCGGAAACATGCAGGTCGGTGAGATGATCGCATTCATTACCTACACCATGCAGATCGTCATGTCCTTCCTGATGCTGGCCATGGTCGCCGTCATGCTGCCCCGCGCCGGTGTAGCGGCAGACCGTATCGACGAGGTCTGCCGCACCAAGGCCACCATCCACGACCCCGACGAAGCCGCCGCAAAGCCCGCGCTGGAGCGCAAGAACTGGAACGGCGTCGTGCAGTTCGAGGATGTCAGCTTCCGTTTCCCGGGCGCCGACAGCGACGCGCTGGAGCACATCAGCTTCACGGCCCAGCCGGGTCAGACGACCGCCATCATCGGTTCCACCGGCTGCGGAAAATCCACCCTGCTCAACCTCATCCCCCGCTTCTATGACGTCACCGGCGGCAAGGTCACCGTGGACGGCATCGACGTCCGCGACATGCCGCAGGAGACGCTCCACGATCTGCTCGGCTATGTCCCGCAGAAGGGCGTGCTGTTCAGCGGCACGATCGAGAGCAACCTGAAGTTCGGCGGCGAGCACATCTCGGATGCCGACATGAAAAAAGCCGCTTCCATCGCACAGGCCACAGAGTTCATCGACGCCAAGCCTGAGGGCTACGAAAGCCCCATCGCACAGGGCGGCTCCAACGTCTCCGGCGGCCAGAAGCAGCGCCTTTCCATCGCGCGTGCCATCGCCAAAAATCCGCGCATCTATCTGTTCGACGACAGCTTCTCGGCGCTGGACTACAAGACCGACGTCACCCTGCGCCGCGCCCTGAAGGCTGAGACGGACAACGCCACCGTCATCATCGTGGCACAGCGCATCTCCACCGTTCTCCATGCCAACCAGATCCTCGTTCTGGACGAGGGCCGTCTGGTCGGCATGGGCACGCACGCCCAGCTGATGGCCACCTGCCCCGAATATCAGGAGATCGCACGCAGCCAGCTGAGCCAGAAGGAACTGGACCTGAAAGACCTGAACAACGGAAAGGAGGGTGAGTGATATGCCAAGACCCGGACGTCAGACGACGGAACGCGCAAAAGACTTCAAGGGCACGCTGCTGCAGCTGGTCCGCGCCATGAGCGCCTATAAGATCTCGCTCATCGTCGTCATCGTGTTCGCGATCCTCTCCACCATCTTCAACATCGCCGGCCCGAAGATCCTGGCCAAAGCCACCACCGCCCTCGCTACCGGCTGGATCGCCAAACTGCGCGGCGTCGGCAGCATCGACTTCGGTTATATCGGCAAGATCCTGCTGATCCTGCTGGCCATGTACCTCTGTTCGGCGGCGTTCAGCTTCATTCAGGGCTGGCTGATGACCGGCCTTTCGCAGAAGGTCTGCTATGACTTCCGTCGCCAGATCAGCGAAAAGATCAACCGCCTTCCCCTCGCCTACTTTGAAAAGCGCACCGTCGGCGAGGTGCTGTCCCGCATCACCAACGATGTGGACACCCTCGGCCAGAGCCTGAACCAGAGCGTCACCCAGCTCATTACCAGTGTGACCACGATGATCGGCGTGCTCATCATGATGCTGTCCATCAGCCCCAAGATGACCCTCATCGCCTTGCTCATCCTGCCCGTTTCGCTGGCGCTGGTGCTGCTGGTGGTCAAGTTCAGCCAGAAATACTTCAAGGCCCAGCAGGCCACGCTGGGCGTCGTGAACGGTCAGGTCGAAGAGGTCTATTCCGGTCACAACGTCATCAAGGCGTTCAACCGCGAAGCCACCGTCCTCGCCGACTTCAACGCCGCCAACGACAAGCTCTATGAATCCGCATGGAAGAGCCAGTTTCTCTCCGGCCTGATGCAGCCCATCATGAACTTTGTGGGCAACCTCGGCTATGTGGCCGTCGCCATCGTCGGCAGCATCTTTGCCGCCAACGGGACCATCACCATCGGCGACATTCAGGCCTTTATCCAGTACGTCAAGAACTTCACCCAGCCCATCCAGCAGCTTGCACAGGTGTCCAACATGCTGCAGAGCATGGCCGCTGCCGCTGAGCGCGTGTTCGAGTTCCTGAACGAGCCGGAAGAGGACCAGCTTGCTGATCCCGCCCGCCGTGCAGACGCTTCCACCATCGATGGTCAGGTCACCTTTGACCACGTCAAGTTCGGCTATGTGCCCGAAAAGACCATCATCCACGATTTCAGCTGCACCGTCAACCCGGGCGAGAAGGTCGCCATCGTCGGCCCCACCGGCGCGGGCAAGACCACCATGGTCAAGCTGCTCATGCGGTTCTACGATGTCAACGCCGGTTCCATCACCCTGAACGGCCACGACATCCGCGACTTCGACCGCAGCGCTCTGCGCGAGGGCTTCGGCATGGTGCTGCAGGACACTTGGCTGTTCAAGGGGACCATCATGGAGAACATCCGCTATGGCCGCTTGGATGCCACCGATGAAGAAGTCATCGCCGCCGCCAAGGCCGCGAACGCCGACCACTTTATCCGCACCCTTCCCGGCGGCTACCAGATGGAGCTGAACGAGGACGCTTCCAATGTCAGTCAGGGCCAGAAACAGCTGCTGACCATCGCCCGCGCCATTCTGGCCGACAACCGCATCCTCATCCTCGACGAGGCCACCAGCAGCGTCGATACCCGCACCGAGCAGCGCATCCAAACCGCGATGGACCGCCTGATGCAGGGCCGCACCAGCTTCGTCATCGCGCACCGCCTGTCCACCATCAAGGACTCCGACCTCATCCTCGTGATGCGGGAGGGCGACATCGTGGAGCAGGGCACGCACGACCAGCTGATCGAAAAGGGCGGCTTCTACGCCGACCTCTACAACAGCCAGTTCGAGGACGTTGTGGATTAACGCCCCTCTCCTTATGAAAATACCTCAGCTTTCTTGTCGGAAGCTGAGGTATTTTCTTTTGTCAACGCCCAAAGAGTGTGCTATAATTATTTTTGTGTCTTGAAGTAGGAAAGGAGTTTGAAACTCAATGGAAACTGCAACCAAGCCCTACGCATTCAGCCGAAAGGTGTTCTGCGAAGGGATGCGGGACGGCGTGCCCATCGCATTGGGCTATTTTGCCGTCTCATTTTCGCTGGGCATTGCGGCCCGCACCGCCGGCCTGACCCCGCTGCAGGGATTTATCGCCAGCCTGTTCAACAATGCTTCTGCCGGCGAGTATGCCGCATTCTCTCTGATCGCCGCCGGGGCCACCTATGTGGAAGTCGCCATCATCACCCTCATCGCCAACGCGCGGTATCTGCTGATGAGCTGTGCGCTGGCCCAGCGGTTCGCCCCCGGCACGCCGTTCTTCCATCGGCTCATCATCGGCTACGACGTGACCGATGAGCTGTTCGGCATCACCATCGCGCGGCCCGGATACCTGAACCCGTTCTATACCTACGGCGCGATCACGCTGGCTGCTCCCGCGTGGGCCATGGGCACGGCGCTGGGCATCGTGGCGGGCAATCTGCTGCCCCTGCGGGCAGTCAGCGCCCTCAGCGTGGCGCTGTACGGCATGTTCCTCGCCATCATCATCCCGCCGGCACGGAAAAACAAGGTCGTTGCCGTGCTGGTCATGCTGAGCTTTGCCCTCAGCTTCGCCTGTAACTATCTCCCGGGCATCGCTTCGCTGTCGGACGGCACGCGCACCATCCTGCTGACGGTGCTCATCTCCTGCGGTGCGGCGGTCCTGTTCCCGGTCAAGCCGCAGAATGAGGAGGCAGAACAATGACATACAACAACTGGGTCTACATCGCGGTCATGGCGGCCGTCTCCTATGCGATCCGCGTTCTGCCGCTGACCCTCATCCGCAAACCCATCAAAAATCAATTCATCCAGTCGTTCCTTTATTATGTTCCGTATGTGACGCTGGCGGTCATGACCTTCCCGGCCATCGTCAACGCGACCCAAAGCCCCATCGCGGGCGCGGTGGCGCTGGTGGTCGGCATCGCCGCCGCATGGTTCGGCGCCAGCCTGTTTCAGGTGTCGGTGGCGTGCTGCGCGGTGGTGTTCGTCATCGAGCTGTTTTTGGTGCACTGAATCCCCAGCCGCTGTGGTGTCCGGAACGCCGATCTGGTTCACCGAACCCGGCACGAGACTTATCAGGCCCTCTGTGAGAACGTCCGGGCCGCCCGTGATGTCAAAAAGGAGTAACCGCAGCCATGCAAAAAATCCTCATTTCCGGCGCGGGCGGCTTTGTAGGTGCGCGCGTGCTTCAACAGTGGAGCGGCAGAGCCGAACTTTCCACCTTTCCGCGCGGCTTTCTGGCCCGCGCTTCGCGGGACGACATCCTGCGGTTCATCGCGCAGGAACAGCCTGACGCCGTGCTCCATCTGGCGGCGCTGTCCGATACCGGCTTCTGCCAGCAGCACCCGGAGGAATCCTATCGTGCCAACGTAGAAGTTCCGGTCTGGATGGCCGAGGGCGCTTCTGCCGCAGGGGCAAAGCTGGCCGCGTTCAGTTCCGATCAGGTCTATGCCGGGACGGAGCAGGACGGCCCGCTGCCGGAGACGCTTGCGCTCTCCCCTGCCAATGTTTACGGGCGGCACAAGCTCGAAGCTGAACAGCGGGTGCTCGATCTTCTTCCCGATGCAGTTTTGTTGCGCGTTCCATGGATGTACGATCTTCCAAGCTGGAACCTTCCCATCCGGGGAAATCTTCCGCTGAACCTTCTGCGGGCCGCGCTGCAGGGGACGCCCGTCACTTTTTCCCGGAACGATCACCGCGGCGTCAGCTTTGTGCGGGAGATCATCGAGCAGCTGTATCCTGCGCTCTCGCTTCCCGGCGGCGTCTACAATTTCGGCAGCGGGAACGACCGGAACATGGTCGAGACGGTCCAGCAGTTCGCTTCGATGCTCGGCGTCTCGGTCTCCATCGAAGTCGCCGACTGGAAGCGGAACCTTCAGATGGACGGCAGTAAAGTCGCTGCCCATGGAATCCAGTTTTCTTCCACCATCGATGGTTTTTCCCATTGTCTCGCCGAATACGGCCTTCGATAAATCACAAAAAGCGCACCTCTTCGTCCGGGAATCTTCCCGGCAGAGAGGTGCGCTTTGCATTACAGCAGGATACAGATCAGGCCGCTGCATCCATCGTTGATGACTTTTTCCAAGGTGTCCTGCAAGCGGCCCCGCGCTTCCTGCGGCATGTGGAGCAGCTTGTTCTGCAGTCCCTCGTTGACCAGTTCGTGAAGGCTCTTCCCGAAAATATTGGACTCCCACAGCCGTTCCGGGTCCGACTCGAAATCTCCCAAAAGGCTCTGTACAAGATCCTCGCTCTGCTTTTCGGTCCCCACGATGGGGTTGATCTCGGTGCGGATGACCGCTTTCAGCATATGGATGGATGGTGCACTCGCTTCCAGCCGGACGCCGTACCGCCCGCCCTGCCGGATGATCTCCGGCTCTTCGAGCGAGAGTTCATCGATGGTCGGCATCACGATGCCGTAACCGGTCGCTTCCACCTGTTCCAAGGCGCTGCGGATCTTTTCGTATTCGCGCTTTGCCTTGGAAAGCTCGATGATGCAGGGCATCAGGCCCGCTTCGTCGCCGATGGCAAGCCCGGTCTGCTCGCTGAGGACCCGGTAGAACACCTCCGGCTTGAGCAGAACGGTCACCCGCACCACGCCGTCGGAAAGGTTCATCCCGCTCAAGGTCGAGCTTTCCACCGAATCGCTGCCCAGCGCCCCGGCGCTGTTCTGGGCCGGAACATCCTTCATTCGGGAAATCTTCTCCGAAAAATCCATCGCAGCGGTGTAAATTTCCGTTTGCAGCCAATGACCCCGGTCCAGCATGGTCACCCAGCGCGGAATGGCAAAATCCAGTTCCCGGACCGGAAATTCGTACAGGACCCGCTGCAAAATTTCATGCAGCGCCGACCGGTCGAGGTCGAGACAGTTCACCGGCAGGACGCTCCGCCCATATTCCTGCTCCATCTTCTCGGCCAGCGCCCGGGTCTCCGGCGCTTCCGGATGGGTGCTGTTGAGCAGGACCACGAACGGCTTGCCCAGCGCTTCCAGTTCCTCGACCACCCGTTTTTCGGCGGGCAGATAGTTCTCGCGCGGAATCTCACTGATGGTCCCATCGGTGGTGACGACGATGCCGATGGTCGAATGATCCCGGATGACCTTCCGCGTCCCGGTCTCCGCCGCGAGATCGAACGGGATCGCCTCGTCGAACCACGGGCTTTTGACCATCCGGGGCTTCTCGTTTTCCTCGTGCCCCATGGCCCCTTCCACCATGTACCCCACACAATCGATGAGCCGGATGCTGCACTCGCCCCCGCCCTCTAATTGCAGCGGGACCGCCGTTTCCGGGATGAATTTCGGCTCGGTCGTCATGATAGTGCGCCCCGCCGCCGACTGCGGCAGCTCGTCCCGGGCACGCCGCCGCGCATCCTCATCGGTCAGGGCGGGCAGAACCAGCTGCTCCATAAATTGCTTGATGAGCGTGCTTTTTCCGGTCCGGACCGGACCGACCACGCCGATCAGGATCTCGCCGCCGGTGCGTGCACCGATCTCGCGGCAGACAGTCGCTTCCAGACGTTCCTGTTTTTCCAAAATGCTCTCCTCCCGTCCCCAACTGCGTTTTCAGGGCTTCTCAGGACTATGGTATTCAGGAACCCACAGAATATGCAGCAAAAAAGCTCCTCTGCACGAGGAGCTTTCATTGTTTAGAGAAGTTTGATCGCCACCGCTTCGCTGGTGCGGTCCTGCGCGTCGTTGGTCTGCTGGGGGTCGTCCAGCATATAGCGGAGCAGGAGCACTTCGGCGACATAGAGGACCGCCACCTTGATGGGGATGCTGCCGGAATCCAGCGGGCTTTCCTGTGCGCCGCAGAGCAGCACGACATCGGCCAGCGATGCACCCGGCGAATCTTCATAATGGGTCAGCAGGATGATCTTTGCGCCGGACGCCTTGGCGGTGCGCAGCGTTTCCATCATATCGCGGGTCGCGCCCGAGTAGGACACGAACAACACCACATCTTCGGGGGTCATCAGGCTGGCCGAAAGGATCTGCAAGTGACTGTCTCCCGCCGTGCGGAATTTATTGGACAGGCTCGAAAAGCGGGCACAGATGTCATTGGCGAGCAGCATGCTGCCGCCCTGTCCCAGACAGAACACCTGCTTGGCCGCCCGCAGAAGGTCCACGGCACAGTCCACAGCATCCGGCGAAAGAGCGTTCTGCGTGCCGTTGATGGCTGTGAGGAACAGCGCACTGGCGTGTTCACAGAGGGTCGCGGTGGTCGCGCCCGGTTCCGGCTCCTGCTGATTGACCAGCGACGCCGTCGCATTGGCCTGTGCCAGTGCGATGCGCATTTCGTGGTAGCCCTCAAAGCCCAGCGCGCGGCAGAAGCGGAACACCGTCGCTTCCGCCACCTTGCACTCCCTTGCCAGCGATGAGATCGAAAGGTACTGCGCCTCGTCGGCGTGGTGGATGAGGTAATCTGCCACCATCCGTCCGGATTTGGTCAGCTCGTCCTGCCGCTGATGCAGCAGGTCCCAGAAATTTGTAGACATGTTGTTTCCTCTCTCCTACTCCTTCCCGACGCTGTCCGCTGCACAGTCCGCCGACACCATTGTCGGGATGCTCTGTTAGAAAGTATAAAAGAATCTTCCCCCGTTGGCAAGAGGGGCTTTTGCCACAAATCCGGGCCGTTTTCTGTGCAGAGCGTCCAATTTTTCAAGAAAAGTACGACTTATTTATGAAAATCCTTTTCAAAATCGCAACTTTTCGGTCCATTTTGTCTTGAAAATCGTTTTCATCTGCCAGAAAAGTTTTTGTTTCTCAATAGTTACAAAATGGATACAATCACTAAAATTTTGTCATTTTCTAGCAAAACAGTCGCACTACTCGCCCAATTTGGTAGTTCTAAACAAGAAACTTTTTTCAAAATTGTGCAATGCCCCGATAGACAAAATGAAAATATTTTTCTATAATAAAGTCAACAACAGCGGTTCGACACGAAAGCCGCAAACATATTTGATGAATTGCAAGGAGAATTTCGTTATGAAAAACTGCATCTCTCGTCGCTCCTTTCTGAAGGCTGCCGGCATCCTCGGCGCAGCGGGCGCTCTGGCCGCATGCGGCGGCAGCTCTTCCAGCACCGCTTCTTCTACCGCTGCATCTTCCGCAGCTGCATCCAGCACCACTGCTTCCGCTGGCGCAAACATCAAGCTGTGGACATACCCCATCGGCGGCTGGGGCAAGGACGAGACGGTTCAGGAACTGATCTCCAGCTTCAACGCAAAGTATCCTGACATCAAAGTCACTGTCGAGTATCTGGACTATACCAACGGCGACGATCAGGTCAACACCGCGATCGAAGGCGGCAGCGCACCCGATCTGGTCATGGAAGGTCCCGAGCGTCTGGTTGCAAACTGGGGCAAGAAGGGCGTCATGGCTCCCCTGAATGATCTGTGGACCGCTGATGCCAAGAAAGACATCTACGCTTCTGTCGAGTCCGCCTGCAAGGACGACGCCGGCAACTATTATGAATATCCCCTGTGCATGACCGCACACTGCATGGCCGTCAACATGACCAAGGTCAAGGAAGTCGGCGCAGACCAGTACATCGATATCGACAAGCACACTTGGAGCACCGACGGCTTCCTCAAGACCGTTGACGCACTGTACAAGGGCGGCTATGATAACGTCGCAGCCATCTACTGCAGCGGTCAAGGCGGTGACCAGGGCACGCGCGCTATCATCAACAATATGTACGGCGGCACGTTCACCGATGCAGCTCACACCAAGTACACCGCTGACTCCCCCGAGAACATCAAGGCCATTCAGGCTCTGTACGATGCAGACGGCATCAACTTCGATGCTTCCATCAATGGCGGCGAGGAGATCACCCTGTTCCGCAACGGCACGCTGCAGATGGCTTTCTGCTGGAACATTGCTCAGCAGCTGAACTCCGACAACAATGACGCCGGCCTGACCAACGATGGCGACGAGATCTTCCCCATGGCCTTCCCCACCGAAAGCGGCGATCCCAAGCTGTGCGGCGGTATCTGGGGCTTCGGCATCTTCGATAACGGCGACGAGGCCAAGATCGAGGCTGCTAAGACCTTCATCGACTTCATCGCTGCCGACCCCGATCAGGTAGCCGCAAGCGTTCTGGCTTCCACCTACTTCCCCGTTCGTGAGAGCGTCGGCGACATCTACGCTGGCAACGAGATCATGAGCGAGTACACCAAGTTCATGTCCTATCTGGGCGACTACTATCAGATCACTCCGGGCTGGGCAACTGCTCGTACCGAGTGGTGGAACATGCTCCAGCGCGTTGGCACGGGCGAGCCGGTCGAGACTGCCGTTGCCACCTTCGTGGAGAACGCAAACGCCGCTGCTGCCGCTGAGGCATAAGCGCCCCCTGTAAATCGAGCATCTTAATGTTATAGACCTTGCCCCTTCCTCGAAAATCCCGGCGAGGGAGGGGCAATTCTTTCGCAAAAAGCGCTGTCGGGAACCAAGCATCTCGAAAGGATTGGTGATTTTCTTGGCTGCAAAGACTGCATCGATCAAAGAGCCGAAGCGCAGCCGCGCACTGGTCCGGCAGGAGACCATCGCATCTTATATCTTCCTTCTGCCGAGCCTGATCTTCTTCGTGGGATTCGTCATCTATCCCATGGTTTTGTGCGTGGTCACGAGCTTCTTTGATTCCACCATGAACCGCGCCGATATTTTTGTCGGACTTGCGAACTACAAAGAACTCTTCGCCGACCCCATTTTCATTGGCGCATTGAAGAACACCTTCATCATCGTCATCGTCTCCGTGCCTGTCACCTGCGCGTTCTCGCTGTGGGTCAGCTCGGCCATCGTTGACCTTCCGGAGTGGGCCACGAGCCTGTTCCGCTGCGTGTTCTACCTCCCCGTTGTCACCGGTTCCGTCGCCGTCACCGTCGTCTGGAAGTGGATGTACAACAACTATTATGGCATCTTCAACTATCTGGGCAAGAGCCTCGGCCTGATCGATAAGAACATCAACTGGCTGGGCGATGAGCGGTTCGCTCTGGGCTGCATCATCCTGATTCTGCTGACCACCTCGGTCGGCCAGCCCATCGTTCTGTATGTTTCCGCACTGGGCAATGTCGATCAGTCCATCGTGGAAGCGGCCGAAGTGGACGGCGCCAACGATTTTCAGGCGTTCTGGAAGATCAAGTGGCCCGCCATCATGCCCACTACTCTCTACATTCTGGTCATTACCACCATCAACTCCTTCCAGTGCTTTGCACTGATCCAGCTGCTGACTTCCGGCGGCCCCAACCACAGCACCGACACCATCATGTACTACATCTACTACACGGCGTTCAAGCTGTACCGCTACGGCTACGGCAACGCGATGGGTGTTGTTCTGGCTGTGATCATCGCGATCCTGTCCGCCATCCAGTTCAAGCTGGGCAATCAGGATAATTAAGGAGGTGTGCGACAATGAGTGCAACTGCAACCAAGCAAAAGCCGCTGAAGCGGCATCCCAGTAAGCTCAAGAAAGCCAGCGCCTATACCATCCTGACGCTGATCTTCATCAGCATCGTGGCCGTGCTGTTCGCTTTCCCGCTGTATTGGATCATCACCGGCTCGTTCAAAACCGGTGCTGCCATCAACTCGACCACCCCCGAATGGTGGCCGCATGAATGGGTTCTGACCAACTATCAGAAGCTGTTTGCGGGCAAGAGTGCCCCGCTGTGGCAGCTGGCGGTCCCCTTCAGCGCACACTTCAGCGCTGACGGCGACCCCATCTACTTCTCGGTCGGCCCCACGGCTCCGGCCGCTCTGCGCTGGATGATCAACACCGTGTTCATGGCCGTCATGTCCATGATCCTCACCTGCATCACCGCCGCTATGGCTGGCTATGCGCTGGCAAAAAAGCGTTTCGTCGGCCGGAAGCTGCTCTTCACCCTGATCGTCTGCGCCATGGCTCTGCCTAAGCAAGTCATCCTGATCCCCCTGCTGCGTGAGATGAGCTCCCTAAATCTCTACAACACCATCTGGGCGGTCATCTTCCCCATCGTCGGCTGGCCCTTCGGCGTATTCCTAATGAAGCAGTTCAGTGAGGGCATCCCCACCGAGATGCTGGAAGCTGCCCGCATCGACGGCGCAAGCGAAGCCAAGACCTTTATCAGCATCGTTCTCCCGATGGTCAAACCGGGCATCGGCGCACTGGCCATCTTCACCTTCATCAACAGCTGGAACGACTACTTCATGCAGTTGATCATGCTGTCCAGCACCAGCAACCTGACCATCTCGCTGGGCATTGCAAAGCTGCAGGCAGAAAACAGCACCGACTTTGGCCTGATCATGGCCGGTGCCGCACTGGCCGCAGTGCCGATCATCATCATCTTCCTCATCTTCCAGAAGTACTTCACCAAGGGCATCGCAATGGGTGCTGTCAAGGGCTAAAATTTCGACCGCAGCCAGCGGCTGAAACAGGGAGAAATTTTTGGCGCAGCGGTCTGCAGGATGCGAGGCCCGCACCAAGGGCCGAAGCAGACGCAGGGAACCGCAAGAGGGCGCTGCTTCTGCTGCCCGAACGAAAAGCGTCCGAAGCTTGCTGCTCAGAAAGCCCTTTTGGGCCTGTGCCCTGCAAGAAGGTACTAAGGCAGTTTCCCGGATAAGAAGCATACGAAGCTTTCTGCTATGATTGGTTTTTTGGTTTTATAAACAAGGAGACAAGAATCATGAAAGACATTTCCAAGTATCAGGGTGTGATCCCCGCATTCTATGCATGCTATGACAAGGACGGTAATATCTCCGTCGAGGGCGTCAAGGCCCTCACCCGCCACCTGATCGCCAAGGGCGTCAAGGGCGTGTATGTCGGCGGTTCCTCCGGCGAGTGCATCTACCAGCATCCCGATGAGCGCAAGACGCTGCTGGAAGCAGTCATGAGCGAAGCCAAGGGCAAGATCACCGTCATCGCCCACGTTGGCTGCAACAACACCGCCGACAGCGTAGAGCTGGCAAAGCACGCTGAGAGCGTGGGCGTGGACGCCATCGCTTCCATCCCCCCGATCTACTTCCACCTGCCGGAGTACGCCATCGCCAAGTATTGGAACGACATGTCTGCAGCTGCTCCCAACACCGAATTCGTCATCTACAACATCCCGCAGCTGGCTGGCACGGGCCTGACCATGAGCCTGTTGAACGAGATGCTCAAGAATCCCAACGTCGTGGCCGTCAAGAACAGCTCCATGCCCACGCAGGACATCCAGATGTTCAAGGATGCCGGCATCAAGGCACGCGGCGAGGGCAACTTCGTGGTCTTTAACGGCCCCGATGAGCAGTTCGTTTCCGGCCGTGTCATCGGCGCAGACGGCGGTATCGGCGGCACTTACGCCGTCATGCCCGAGCTGTATCTGGCCATGAACGACCACATCAACAAGGGCGAGATCAAGGAAGCTCAGGCCATCCAGTACGACGCTGACCGCATCATCTACAAGATGTGCGAGGCCCACGGCAACCTCTACGCCGTGCAGAAGGAGATCCTGCGCCGGATGTACGGTCTGGAACTGGGCGGCGTCCGCGAGCCGATGCCCAGCCTGATCCCCGAGGACGAGCCGATCGTTGCCGAAGCACAGGCCATGATCGAAGCCGCCATCGCAAAGCTGTAACACTGTAAACCGAAAAAGCGCCCCCTCTTCCATCTCGTTTCTGAGGGGAGAGGGTCGGCGCTCTTTTTGATGGAGGATTGTATGATCTGCGATACGCTGGAACACCTGAATCTGTATCAGGGCTTTCACAAAAACCTCGACACGGCCATTACGTTTTTGAGCGCCTGTTCGCTGGAAACGCTGCCGCTGGGCCGCACCGAAGTGGACGGCGACAATGTGTTTATCAACGTGATGGACGCTGAGCTGCACCCCAATGAAGGGTCCCATCCGGAATATCACCGCATCTACGCCGATCTTCAGATCGACCTGACCGGCGGCGAGGGCTGGGGCTACGAAACGAAACCCGGCACAGAGGTGACCCCCTATTCCCCGGACATTGGCTTCAAGGACAGCCCGGACGCCGTCTTTGGCACGCTGGGCGGCGGACGGTTCGTGCTGTTCTTCCCCGGTGAGCTGCACAAACCCGGTGTGGCTCAGCCCGACTGCAAAAATGTACGCAAAGCTGTTGTAAAGATCAAGATGGAGGACAAATATCATGGATAAGGAAAAACTGTTTGCTCAGATCAAGGGCGGTCTGATCGTCTCCTGTCAGGCTCTGGAGACCGAGCCGCTGTACACCAAAGAGGGCGGCGTGATGCCCCTGATGGCAAAAGCCGCCGCCATGAGCGGGGCGGTCGGCATCCGTGCCAACACCGTGCGCGACATCACCCAGATCAAAGAGGTCGTGGACCTGCCCGTCATCGGCATCATCAAGAAGGATTACCCCGGCACGCCGATGTACATCACCGTGACCATGAAAGAAGTGGACGAGCTGGTGGCTTGCGGCGTGGACATCCTCGCGGTGCAGGGCACGGGCGCTCTGCGTCCGGACGGCTCCACCTCGGCGGAATTCATCCGCGCCATCAAGGCAAAGTATCCCGACCAGCTGCTGATGGCCGACTGCGACAACTTTGAGAATGCGATGGCCTGTGCAGAAGCCGGTGCGGATTTCGTCGGCACGACCATGCGCGGCTACACCCCCGAAACGAAGGGCATCGATGACATCGACTTTGAGTTCGTCCACAAGCTGGCCACGGAGTGCCCCGCCAAGATCATCGCCGAGGGCCACATCCACTATCCCGAACAGGCTGTCAAGGCGCTGGAAGCCGGAGCCTTTGCTCTCGTCGTCGGCGGCGCGATCACCCGCCCTGCCGAGATCACGGCACGCTTCACCGGCGCGATCAACGCCATGAACAAATAACGCGGAGACGCTTTTTATGAACAAAAAACAGTATCTTGCCATCGATATCGGCGGCACGTCCGTGAAGCTGGGCATCGTGGACGAAGCGGGTCAGGTCCTTGCAAAAACCGAAGAGAGCGTCAGCTTCGACGGCTATCAGACCCCCATTCTGGACACGGTCCTTCGTGCCGCAAAGGCTTTCGTCGAAGTGCAGGGCCTCTCCCCTGCGGATCTGGCCGGTGTTGGCGTTTCCGCCACCGGTCAGATCGACAGCCACGCCGGAACGGTCGTCGGGACCTGCGGCAATCTGCCCAACTACATCGGTGCACCCATCAAAGCCGAACTGGAAACGCTATTCGGGCTGCCCGTGACCGTCGCCAATGACGCCAACTGCATGTGTCTGGGCGAAGTCTGGGTCGGCGGCGCGCAGGGTTACACCGATGTGATCGGCGTGACGCTCGGCACGGGCGTTGGCGGCGGCATCCTGACCGGCGGACGTCTGCTGGAAGGCGCACGCGGCCTTGGCGGTGAGCTGGGCCACTACCGCACCCACGCGCTGGACGGTGTGCCCTGCACCTGCGGCGCGGTCGGCTGCTGGGAGCGGTACGCCGCCACCACCGCGCTGGTCCGCGCGGCCAAGGAAAAAGACCCGGCATGGATCGACGGACGCGCCATCTTCACCGCCGCCGAAGCCGGAAACGAAACGGTCCTCGCCCTTCTGGACCACTGGACGGATGAGATCGCGCAGGGCCTTGCGGGCATGGTGCATATCTTCAATCCGCAGCTCATCCTCATCGGCGGCGGCGTGAGCGCCCAGCAGAAATTGCTCATCGACCCCATCGCCGCAAAAGTCCGGGCTTCCGTGATGCCCGCCTTCGCCGAGGGGCTGGAAATTCGCGCCGCGCAGCTTTACAACGACGCCGGAATGGTCGGCGCAGTCTATTATTTCCGTCAGTGCCATCCTGAATTATAACGATAAAAGGAGTGTTTTACGATGAAAACGCATGTTCTCTGCCTTGGTGACTCCAACACCCACGGCTACTGTGCCGACCCGAACGACAACGCCGACGGCGGCATCCGCTTCAACGAGGACGAGCGCTGGACCTGCCGTCTGCAGACCGCGCTGGGCGACAAATACCTCGTCACCGAAGAGGGTCTTTCAGGCCGGACGACCGTTTTTGTGGACGCCCTGCACGAATCCATGGACGCGTTGAGCGTGGCCTATTCCCTGCTCAAGAGCCACGAAGTCATTGACCTGCTCATCATCATGCTGGGCACGAACGATGTCAAGGAGCGCTTCGGTGTCAACGCGGCGGCCATTGGCGTCGGCATGGAGCGGCTCATCCAGAAGTGCAAGAGCGTGGACTGCTGGGGCGGCAAGGAGCCGAACATCCTGATCGTAGCTCCTCCGTGCATCAAGGACGGCTTCCACGACGAGGTCATGGGCAGCGGCTGTGTGGAGAAATCCCGCGGCGTTGCGGCGCAGTTCAAGATGATCGCCGAGCGCAATCATGTGCATTTCTTCGATGCCGAGGGCTGCGAGTTCAATCAGATCGACTTTATGCACCTGACCCGCCACGGCCACGCACAGCTGGCCGAAAAGCTGGCTGAACTGGTCCCGACGCTGGTGTAATCTCTTACGAAAAAACGTCCCCTGTCAGCGCAAATGCCTGACAGGGGACGTTTTGTTTGTGGTTTTAGATGTAATCCGAGATATACGGAATTTTGTGGAAGAGCACATCATCCAGCCGTTCCACATCCTCTTCCCGGCCCTCGATGCGTTCCAGATCAAACAGGCGCTCGGCCGTTTTATAACCCAGAAGCAGGGTGGAAAGGGTCCCGATGCCCATTTTGAGGTGATACTCCGCCGGGGCTTTCGTCATGGTGCACCTGCCGTCGGCAAAGCGGACCGTGAAGGTCCGATTGTTCCACGGCAGAAGGGTGTCCTCGATCTCCAGCGCAATGGTCAGCGTGCCGCCGTCCGGGTCGCAGGGGTAATCCGCAAGGAAATCCTCCACATCGATGATGCGGCCCATCGCATAGGGACGGATGCTCTCTTTGATGTCGCCATCGTCCATTTCAAAGGCGATCGGCTCACTGAAGTACGTGCTGCCGTGCACCTCATCGATCATGGAATCGTGCGCGTGGATGTACTCCCACAGGCCTTTCTGCGCCTCGCGGTTCAGGTAGACCATCTCTTTGATGTGCATGATATCGTTCTTGATGAGGTAGACCATGTAGCCGCAGGGCTTATCCTTGACGTTGTAGTAGACCGCAACGTTGGTGTCGTCCTCGTCCCAGCGCCAGTATTCCTCCCACGCAAGGCTGTTGCGGAACAGACAGCCGTGGGTGATGGACGCAAAGTGCGAGTGCAACTCATGGAACTCGGTGTTATCCCACGAAACGCGCCGGACATAGCCGGGAGCCTTGACCTTCGTGGGGATCTGCCGGTCCTTGATGTTGAACGAAATTTTGTTCGAGACGATCTCCCACCCCAGATGATGGTACAGCGGGATGGAATACGGGTACAGCAGCGCGAAGGATTTTCCCTCTTCGTGCATCTGGGTCAGCCCTTGGATCATCAGCTTTTTCATGATGCCCTGCCCGGTATATTCCGGGTAGGTGCAGACGCTGGTGACGAAGCCAACATGGTACACCGTATCGTAGATGTTCATTTTCAGCGGATAGACCGCGAACTGCGAGACGAGGGTCTCCCCATCAAAGCAGCCCAGAACGTCCGCGCGTTCCAGAACCGGGAATTTCGACTGTTTGATCTCGTCGTCCTTCCAGCCGGTAGCGGTCAGCTCTTCCTCCGTGACCTGAAACGTATAGCGGAGCAGGGCGTTGTACTGGTCCAGATCCTTTGTTTCGAGGTAACGGGTGGTGTAATGTTCTGCGGCGTTCATCCAAAAACGTCTCCCCTGTTACGGAGTCAGACGGTTGGGGCCGCGGAACAGGAACTCCGCTTCCTTGATGGGCAGACCGCAGAGCAGCATGGTCAGACGGTCGATGCCCAGACCGAAGCCACCGTGCGGGGGGCAGCCATACTGGAAGAACTCCAGATAGAACTTGACGTCCTCGGCCAGACCCTTTTCCTCGG
>ERZ1026776.323-NODE-323-length-34685-cov-6.672885_pt1 | contig 34685 bp, 29 predicted proteins | sample MGYA00380125_ERZ1026776 | MGnify/ENA primary metagenome ERZ1026776 (study PRJEB33269, sample SAMEA4719761) | human gut metagenome | biome: human-associated habitat; feature: organic feature; material: feces | place: Cameroon | collected 2013-10 ...
GAGAAATCTCTGCGATAAAATCTTGAAAAATAGCGCATAACTGTATATAATCAAACAGGAAATTACAAAGAATAAATTATTATAATATAAAGGAGATAAACAATGAGTAAGAAACCAGTTGTATTGATGGTACTTGATGGCTATGGTATTACAGACAAGACAGAAGGTAATGCAATATACATGGCAAACACACCTGTGATGGATAAGCTGATGGCAGAGTGTCCATATGTAAGAGGAAACGCTTCCGGGCTTGCAGTCGGACTTCCGGACGGACAGATGGGTAACTCTGAGGTTGGACATATGAATATTGGTGCCGGAAGAATTATTTATCAGGATCTGACATCAATCACAAAGGCAATCGAGGATGGTGATTTCTTCGAGAACGAAGCAATGCTTGAGGCGATTGAAAACTGTAAAAAGAACAATTCAGACCTTCATCTGTGGGGACTTCTTTCCGATGGTGGTGTTCACAGCCACAATACACATCTGTATGGTATCTTAGAGCTTTGCAAAAAGCAGGGCTTTGATCGTGTATATGTACATCCATTCTTAGATGGTAGAGATACACCTCCGGCATCTGGTAAGGATTATGTTGCAGCTCTCGTTGACAAGATGCAGGAGATTGGAGTCGGAAAGGTCGCAAGTATCTCCGGCCGTTACTATGCAATGGATCGTGATAACAACTGGGATCGTGTAGAGAAAGCTTATGCAGCTATGGTATATGGAGAGGGCGTAAAGGCTGTAGATCCTGTGCAGGCAGTTGCAGATTCTTATGCAAATGATAAAACAGATGAGTTTGTTCTTCCAACCGTCATTGAAGCAGATGGAAAGCCGGTTGCAACGGTAAAGGCAAATGATTCCGTTATCTTCTTTAACTTCCGTCCGGACCGTGCACGTGAGATTACAAGAGCGTTCTGTGCAGATGAGTTTACAGGATTTGAGCGGAAAGGTGGAAAGCTTCCGCTGACATATGTTTGCTTTAAGGATTACGATGAGTCTATCCCGAACAAGATCATTGCTTTCAAGAAGCAGGAGATCAAGAATACACTTGGCGAGTATCTTGCTGCAAATGGTTTGAAGCAGCTCCGTACCGCTGAAACAGAGAAATATGCGCATGTTACATTCTTCTTCAATGGTGGTGTGGAAGAGCCGAACAAGGATGAGGACAGAGTACTCGTGAAGTCTCCGGCCGTTGCAACTTATGACCTGCAGCCAGAGATGAGTGCACCGGAAGTATCCGAGAAGCTGAACGCAGCAATCCGTTCCGGCAAGTATGATGTCATTATCATCAACTTTGCAAATCCAGACATGGTAGGACATACCGGTGTAATCCCTGCTGCTGTAAAGGCTGTTGAGACAGTTGACCAGTGTGTAGGAACTGCTGTAGAGGCAATCAAGGAAGTAGACGGCGTTCTCTTTATCTGTGCAGACCACGGAAATGCAGAGCAGATGATTGATTACAAGACAAAGGCACCTCATACGGCACATACAACTAATCCGGTTCCGTTTATCCTTGTAAATTATGACGACAGCGTAAAGCTTCGTGAGGGCGGATGTTTGGCTGATATTGCACCAACATTACTTGAGATCATGGGACTTCCACAGCCGGCAGAGATGACAGGTAAGTCATTGATTGTAAGATAAAAAAGGAACGATACCAATGAAGAAATTCTTAAAAGAGTTTAAAGAATTTGCTTTAAAGGGCAATGTGATGGAACTCGCCATCGCAGTTATTATTGGTGGTGCATTTCAGGGAATAATTACAGCGTTTACGGATGATTTTATTAATCCAATCATCAACAGTATTGGTGGTGCCGAAATAGGTGGACATTTCGAGATTTTTAGTACTGGACAGTATATAGAATATGGTGCATTTATTACTGCTGTTATTAATTTCTTGATTATGGCATTTGTAATATTCCTTTTGATGAAAGCGGTTAATAAGCTCTTGTCGTTGGGACATAAAAAAGAGGAGGAAGCAGCTCCGCTTACCAGAAAATGCCCATATTGCTACGGAGAGATTGATATCAAAGCAACCAAATGTATGCATTGTACATCCGATGTCTCTGACAGCGCACAGAAGTAATACAAAAATAGAAAACCTTTTTCGATAGAGTTATCTACCGCAAAAAGGTTTTTCTTATTCTAATAGCAGGAGGAAAGAAGATTGAATTTTCTAGAGGAACGTATCTTAAAAGATGGGATAGTAAAAGAAGGAAATGTACTGAAGGTCGACAGCTTTCTGAATCACCAGATGGATGTCCGCCTGTTTGACCAGATTGGTGAGGAGTTCAAGCACCGTTTTGCAGAAGAAAAGATTAATAAGATTCTTACAATCGAGGCATCCGGTATTGGTATCGCCTGTATCGTGGCAAGACATTTTGATGTTCCGGTGATCTTTGCCAAAAAATCAAAGAGCATCAACATCGAGGGTGATGTATATGTGGCAGAAGTGGAATCTTTCACTCATAAATGCAAAAACCAGGTTATCGTATCGAAGAAATTTTTAAATCCAGACGATAAAGTCCTGATCATCGATGATTTCCTTGCGAACGGTTGTGCCCTGCAGGGACTTATCTCTATCGTGAAATCCGCCGGTGCGGAAGTATCCGGTATCGGTATTGCAATCGAAAAGGGCTTCCAACCGGGCGGTCAGGTAATCCGGAATCTCGGATTCCATCTGGAGTCCCTTGCAATCGTAGACAGTATGGATTATACAACAGGCGAAATCAAATTCAGGGAGAATGCATAAGATGAGTAAGACAGAAGCTTCGATTGAAAATATTTATAAACTAGAGGGAAGAGTGCCGGTTGCCAAGGCAATTCCCTTTGGATTACAGCATATTTTGGCAATGTTCGTAGCAAATATTGCACCGATTATCATTGTGGCTGCAGCGTGTGGGTTAGATGCAGGCGAGAGTGCCGGATTGATTCAGAGCGCAATGATTATTGCAGGTATCGGTACACTAATCCAGTTATTCCCGGTATGGAAGATTGGATCAGGGCTGCCGATTGTTATGGGTATCAGCTTTACGTTCGTATCCGTAATGTGCTACATAGGACCAACTTATGGCTATAATGCGGTTGTTGGCGCAGTTCTTGTTGGCGGTATCATCGAAGGTGTGCTTGGACTTTTCGCAAAATACTGGACGAAACTGATCACACCGGTTGTTGCAGCCAGTGTCGTTACAGCGATTGGGTTTTCACTTCTTTCGGTTGGAGCCGCTTCGTTTGGCGGTGGCAGTGGAAGTGAGAATTTCGGATCTGTGGAGAACTGGATCTTAGGAGTTGTAACTCTTTTATGTTGTCTGTTATTCCATATCTTTGCAAAAGGATATTTCAAGCAGCTTTCCGTGTTATTTGGATTAGTTGTCGGTTATATTGTGGCAATTTGTATGCATATGGTAGATTTTTCAGGAATTTCCGGGACATCTGTGATTGCATTGCCGAAGCTTCTGCCAGCAAAGCCGGAATTTAATGTCAATGCAATCGTATCCGTGACATTAATCTTCCTTGTCTCTGCGACAGAGACGATCGGAGATACATCAGCACTTGCAGTATCCGGACTTGGCAGAGATGCAACAACGAAGGAGACTTCCGGTTCGATTGCCTGTGACGGTTTTGTCAGTGCATTATCGTCTGTATTTGGCTGTCTGCCGATTACTTCGTTCAGCCAGAATGTCGGTTTGGTTGCCATGACAAAGGTTGTAAACCGTTTCACAATTGCAACCGGTGCGGTTATTATGATCTTAGCGGGTATTTTCCCGATTTTCGGAGCTGTACTTGCAACACTCCCGGATGCAGTACTTGGAGGATGTACGATTATGATGTTCGGTACGATCGTCGTAAGCGGTATCCAGATGCTTGGCAGATGTGGCTATACGCAGAGAAATATCACAATCACTGCACTTTCATTGAGTATCGGTCTTGGGTTTACGCAGGTGCCTGAGATTTTCGCAATCTTCCCACGTATCGTCCAGACGGTATTTGCTGAAAATTGTGTAGCTGTTGTATTTATCGTAGCGATTATCTTGAATCTTGTACTTCCAAAGAATATGGATGCGCATACTCCGGATGCAGAATCAGAAACAATTGCTGAAGAATAAAATCAAAATTCAATATTGAAACGATACAATCGTCCTGTAGCAAAACCGGTTACAGGACGATTTTTATATGTAAAATGTATAAAAAACTCCGATTCGGAAATAATTAGCTTAGATGTAAAAATTTTGGGAGGCTGATTTGGATGGATCGGATCAAATATATACATGCAAGAGAAATACTGGATTCCCGTGGAAATCCAACGGTGGAAGTAGAAGTCGTCACAGAGAGTGGTGCGGCAGCAATCGCATCGGTGCCTTCCGGCGCTTCGACCGGAGAATATGAGGCACATGAGCTGCGCGATGATGAGCGCAGATATATGGGAAAAGGTGTGGAGAAGGCAGTGACGAATGTCAATACTCGCATCAGTGACCGGTTGGTTGGTATAGATGTATTCAGTCAGGCGTTGATTGACAAATACCTGACAGAAGCAGATGGTACAGAGAATAAATCCCGTTTCGGGGCAAATGCAATTCTGGGAGTCTCTCTGGCAGTTGCCCGTGCGGCAGCAAATTCACTTCGAATGCCATTATACCGTTATATCGGAGGAATCAATGCAAAGAAGATGCCACTTCCGATGATGAATATATTAAATGGTGGCTGTCATGCAGATAACACGGTAGATTTGCAGGAGTTTATGATTGCCCCGGTCGGTGCGGATTCTTTTAAGCACTGTCTGGAAATGAGTGCAGAGATCTATCACACATTGAAACGCGTACTGCATGAGAACGGACTTTCAAACGGCGTAGGTGACGAAGGTGGATTTGCGCCGAATCTTGCAACTTCAGCGGAGGTACTTGATTATCTGGTGCTTGCAATCAAAGAGGCAGGGTATAAACCATATGAAGATGTTAAGATTGCTATAGATGCAGCCGCAAGTGAGCTATACGATGAGACAAACGGGCTTTACTATTTTCCCGGCGAAAGTCGTATGGCGGGCAGAGAAATCTATCGTAATTCGGAAGAAATGGTACAGTATTATGAGGACCTGATCGGGAAATATCCGATTTATTCAATTGAAGATGGGCTGGATGAAAATGATATGAAAGGCTGGAAGGTGCTTACATTTCGGTTAGGTGACAAAGTGCAGCTTGTTGGAGATGATCTGTTTGTAACGAATGTAGGAAGGCTGAAGCAGGGAATTGATGATGGAATAGCAAATGCAATTTTGATCAAATACAACCAGATAGGAACTCTGACTGAAGCAATGGATGCAATTGAACTTGCAAAAAAGTCCGGATATAACACAGTAATTTCACACCGTTCCGGTGAGACAGAAGATTCTTTTATTGCAGATCTGGCAGTCGCTGTAAATGCCGGACAGATTAAGACGGGCGCTCCATGCCGTTCGGATCGCACCTCGAAATATAATCAGCTTCTTCGAATAGAGGAAGAACTTGGAAAACTTGCGATATATAATACAATTTCAAAATGATAAGATAAACTGCATAGCCAAAACCGGAATAATCAGCTATCTGGAATAGCTATAAATAATGTTCCAAAAAGAATATATTCATATTTTGTCTCATATTTTGAAAAATTAATATTGAATTTACAAAATTCTTATGGTAATATATGCAAGTATGAGTTAATATATTAAGGAGGAACTATCGTGAAGACAGCGTTGATTATAGTATTTTTGGTTATATCGGTTATTTTGGCAGTTATTGTTATGATGCAGGAGGGAAAAGGTGGTTTATCCGGTGCGATTAGCGGCGGTGGCGCAGATACCTACTGGAGTAAGAACAAAGGAAAATCCAAAGAGTCTGTATTGAAAAAGATTACAGTCGTACTTGGTATTCTGTATTTTGCACTTGCTTTGTTCCTGTCATCAAAATTCATTTAGATTAGACAAGCTGCTTTGATTAAAAGCAGCTTATTTTTTTGGAGGCGTTACTATGGGAGAAAAAAGAGAACGAATCAAACAGAAGTTATATGATTTTATTTGTGATGAACAATACAAACCGATGCGGTTAAAGGATATCCGTTTTCTGCTTCAGGTTGGGGATGAGGATAAGAAACGTGTCGAAGAAGCTTTGGGCGAACTTGTGGAAGAGGGAAAAATCACAGTCACTCCAAAGGGAAAATATAAGAAGTTAGAGGACAAATTCTTAGTCGGTGATTTTATCGGCAACAAGAAGGGGTATGGTTTTGTACGCGTAGAGGGGTGCAAAGACGATTTCTTCATTCCGGCGAAGTTCTCTATGGGGGCATTTCATGGAGACCGTGTTATGATTGCACCGGATTCCTATACAAAACAGGGGAAGAGCACGGAAGCGAAAGTAGTTCAGATTTTAAAACGCGCTCTTACGACAATTGTCGGGACATATGATAAGCAGCAGAATTTCGGCTTCGTAATTCCGGATAATCAGAAGATTTCAGATGATATCTTTGTTGCAAAGAAAGATTCCATGGGTGCCATGACCGGACATAAGGTCGTCTGCCGAATCACAAATTATGGAGAGAATCACAAGTCTCCGGAAGGTGAAATTATCGAGATCTTAGGGCATGTGAATGATCCTGGAACAGACATACTTTCGGTTGTTCGAGCATATGATATTCCTGTGGAGTATCCGGACAAGGTCATGGATTCCCTGAAGGATATTCCGGATGAAGTGGACGAAGCAGATTTTGTTGGACGAACAGATTTCCGCGCACTGCCAACAGTAACGATTGACGGTGAAGATGCGAAGGACTTAGACGATGCGATTACATTATCATCTGCGGATGGCATCTATACATTAGGTGTTCATATTGCGGATGTATCACATTATGTAAAGGAGAAATCTCCACTTGACAAAGAAGCCTTAAAGCGTGGTACAAGCTGTTATCTTGTGGATAGTGTTATCCCAATGCTTCCGCATAAATTATCCAATGGTATCTGTTCATTGAATGCAGGTACTGATCGTCTGACACTTAGCTGTGTGATGAAGTTCGATAAGAAGGGCAAACTGTTAGACCATACAATCTGTGAAGGTATTCTGCATGTTGATGAGCGGATGACATATACGAATGTTGAGAAGATCTTAGAGCGGAGTGATGAGAAAGTATTGAAGAGGTATGAGCCACTCATTCCAATGTTTGATTTGATGCTTGAGTTGTCTCAGATTCTCCGTGAGAACCGCCGGAAACGTGGTTCGATTGATTTTGATGTTGCTGAAACAAAAATCATTGTAGATGAAAACCACAAACCGATAGAAATCAAGCCATATGATCGAAATCCCGCAACCAAGATTATTGAAGATTTCATGTTGGCTGCGAATGAGACGATTGCAGAAGATTATTTCTGGCAGGAACTTCCGTTTGAATACCGTGTACATGAACATCCGGACGAAGAAAAGATTGATATTTTAGCTGCATTTATCAATAATTTTGGCTTGTTTATCAAAGCATCCAGAGACGAAACACATCCAAAAGAACTGCAGAAGATTCTGGATCAGATAGAAGGAAAGCCATATGAAGCCTTGATTAGTAAAATGATGCTTCGGTCTATGAAACAGGCTCGTTATTCAACGGAATGTACTGGACATTTTGGTCTTTCCTGCAAGTATTACTGCCATTTTACTTCACCAATCCGGCGGTATCCGGATCTGCAGATACACCGGATCATCAAAGAGAATCTGCATGGAGAACTTTCAGAGAAGCGGATTGAACATTATCGTCATATCCTGCCGACAGTCGCAAATGACAATTCTGCAAAGGAGCGTCGGGCAGAAGAAGCAGAACGGGATGTGATCAAACTCAAAGAAATCGAGTATATGTCTGAACATATTGGAGAAGAATTCGACGGAGTGATTTCAGGCGTTACCTCGAACTATATCTTTGTAGAACTGGATAATACGGTAGAAGGCGCAGTATCGGTAGCCTATATGTATGATGATTTTTATTATTTCCAGGAGCAGGATTATGCGATGGTCGGAGAAAAGACAAAAAAGAAATATCAATTGGGTGACAAAGTACGTATCAAAGTGTTAAAATGTGATAAAATTAAGAAAACCATTGATTTTTCACTAATTGATGGTAATATAGAAGGAGTTGAAAAAAGTGGCGAAACAACGAGGGACGAAGCTGATAGCCAATAACAAAAAAGCATATCATGATTACTTTATAGAGGACACATATGAGGCTGGGATTGCTTTAGTTGGTACGGAAGTGAAATCTCTTCGTATGGGAAAATGCAGTATCAAAGAAGCGTTTGTTGGATTGGATGGCGATGAGGTATATGTTTATCGTATGAATATTTCTCCTTATGAGAAGGGAAATATTTTCAATAAAGATCCATTACGGACAAGAAAATTGTTATTGCATCGCTATGAAATCAACAAATTAATCGGACAACAGAAGATGAAGGGATATACTTTGGTGCCATTGAAGGTATATTTTAAAGACAGTTTAGTCAAAGTTGAGATTGGACTGGCACGAGGCAAGAAGTTGTACGATAAGAGAGAAGATATCGCCAAGAAAGATATGAAACGTGAAGTTGAACGTGACTTCAAGGTTCGTAATCTTGGATAAAAAGAGTTATTAAGGTAGGAGAACATATGAGTCAGGCAAAAGTAGATCGTTATAAGGAAGAGAAGAAAAATCGTAAAAAAATCCAGAAAAAACAGAGAGTCAAGCAAGTGGTTGAAATCTTAGTATGTGCTGCAATATTAGGTGCTTTGGTTGGTTTTCCTATAGGAAGACACGCATATCAGAAAAGCTATGATACGCGTCAGGCAAATAAGACTATTCAAGCATCTATCTACGATTACTGGGGCCAACAGTATTGGGCTGCAAATTATGCAGGCTCTATCTTCCAGACGGCAAGTGACAGTGATGCTACGCCTGTAGATGCATCTGCAACAGATGCAGAATAAATAAATGATATATGCACTTATAAAGTGGTATATATAGATTTTCGTCAAAAACCAGGGGTTGTACTGGTTTCGACGGGGGTTTAGAAATTACGGTAGCCATTCGTGGACCAGGACCACGCTAAAACTTGGAAAATAAATATAAACGCAGACGAAAATTACGCGTACGCTGCCTAGTATGGCAGCTGTCAGCTCTAGGTTCCCCACAACTTAGAATCCTGGCATCGACTTAGTGGGACACTCCGGATCTTAAGCTTTGCGGTTTCGGAAAATTCATGAAGCTACTATATAGGAAAGCCTGTTTGTAGGCGTTTCTGTATGGGAAATCCAATATACAAACTGTAATGGGAGAAGCTGTAATGGAAGAGCTTTCGGACAGGGGTTCGATTCCCCTCAGCTCCATTAGGAGAAATAAGAAAGACACGGAACTAATCTTCCGTGTCTTTCTTTGGTAAGCGTTCATGCATAAAATCATAGATGTTCTCGCATAATTCCTTCTGCATCATAAATGAAATCGTATAACGTTCTTTCTCTGTAAAAACATTAAGAATATAAAAAATCATGCTTTCATCCGGAATAACCATTGTCACATGTTTGATCTGGTCAAAGTCGTAATGCGTCGTGCCATATTTGTGTTCGATCGTAAATCCGGTATCATCGAAGATATACGTAGCTGAAAACGCCTGTTTCCGGAAGGACATCACTACGAGATAAATTCCGTAGGCTCCTACAAATGTTACAAACAACGAGGTTAATACCAGATGTTTGGCATAGCCATGTATCATTGTAAACACCTGCAAGATAGCAACAAGGAGAAAAATCAATCCCAGAAACCGATAGGCAAGTCGGTTTGCACGCCGTTTATTGACTGTATATTTATAGCCCTTCATATTAGAAAATCCTTTCTTTTGGTAATCATCTTAAGACTTTATTGGAAATACATCGTGTATGATGAATACTCGTACAAGGATAGTATAGGGGTTTAAAACACTTTATGCAAGCGCATTTTGCATAGATTTAACAAACTTTAACCTGATATTGATAGAATAAAAAGAATAAATGAGGCATATATAGATAGTATGGAACAAGAAAAGCAGTTACAATTACATATTACAAAAAATGACCGTAAGATTATTACGGATTTTGCAAATTCCTTATCCGATAAGGAATATCAGCTTCGGTGCATGTGGGCAATCCAGATCTTAGAGTCGAAGCTCACGATGATTAATCTCGAGCTGCAGGAGAATCTGGAACGGGAGGTTGTTGTGCGGCTGACACACCGCATCAAAAGTGCGGAAAGCATCTTCCTGAAGCTTCGACGCAAAGGCTACACCATTAATCTGGATAATGCCAAGAAGAAATTAAACGATATCGTTGGCGTCCGGGTAACCTGTATGTTCCGGGATGATATCTATGCGCTGGTGGATTGTCTGAAAATCCAGCATGATATCAAGATATTAAAGATAAAGGATTATATAAAAACGCCAAAATCCTCCGGCTATCAGGGCGTACATATGATTCTGTCTGTGCCAATCTATCTGTCGAAGAAGGCGGACTGGATGAAGGTAGAATTACAGCTTCGAACCGTTGCAATGGATTCGTGGTCGGTACTTGATTATCAACTGCTCTATAAGAAGGATCTGGCTGATACCGGGGAAATTGTTCAGGAACTGAAACGCTATTCCGATGTGATCGCCGATATGGATACAAATATGATGCGGTTACGGGATAAGATCAAAGAGATTTAAGCGCCGATATGGCGCTTTTTCTTATGTCCGGAAATACTGCTTTACATAGATTTAACAATTCTTAACTTTCTGTTGATAGAAGCAGACTCTATATTTCGATATTATTCAAGCTATGAAGGCCATTGTGCTTACGGGAAACGCTTGCAAAAATGACTTTTAAATCGGCTAAAAATGCCCAAAAGAGGAAGGAAGAATCAAAATGAACGAAAGTATGGCGACTGTGTTCGGTTTGCTGGGAGGTCTGGCACTTTTTATATTCGGAATGAATATGATGAGTGAATCGCTCCAGAAGGTAGCCGGAGACAAAATGAAGAAGGTGTTGGGAGTACTTACACGAAATGCTGTGTGCGGAATGTTGGCGGGCGCACTTGTAACGGCAGTTCTGCAAAGCTCCAGTGCGACAACTGTATTGGTGATTGGGTTTGTCAGTGCCGGATTGATGTCCTTAAAACAGGGTATCTCCGTTATATTCGGTGCAAACATCGGAACGACAATGACTGCACAGTTGATGGCATTTAAAATCAGTGATTACATTATGCCGATTGTATTTATCGGATTTTTGATTGCGTTTATTGCGAAGAAAGAGAAGATAAAATTTGTCGGCCAGACAATCTTCGCATTCGGTTTGTTGTTTGTTGGTATCGAGATGATGGGCGATGTCATGAAGCCGCTTGCAACAAGCCCGGTATTTATCAATATGATGGAAAAAGTCAGCCATATTCCGGTACTCGGTGTTGGCGTCGGTATGCTTATGACACTCGTTGTACAGAGCAGCTCCGCAACGATTGCAGTGCTGCAGAGCTTCGCATCACAGGCAGGTCCGGATGGGGCGAGTGTGATCGGATTAGTTGGCGCAATTCCGATTCTGCTCGGTGATAATATCGGTACAACCATTACCGCATTATTGGCAAGTATCGGTCAGTCCAAGGATGCAAAGCGCTGTGCGATTGCACATAGTGTATTCAATATTACCGGTTCCTTTATCTTTATCTGGATCATCAAACCATTTGCAAAGTTTGTTGAGATGATCTCACCAAAGGGAAATGAACTCGATGTGATCTCAAGACAGATTGCAAATGCACATATGAGCTTTAATATCATCAATACTCTGATCTGGCTGCCGCTTCTTCCGGTTATGGTGAAGATTGTTATGTTTATTGTCAGAGATGACAAGAAGGCGGTTGTAAGTGACGACAAAACAAAGAGCTTTCTTGACCGCAATGTCATTGGACAGCCGGTTGCCGCAATGTACCTTGTCTCACAGGAGATCCGTCGCGCCGGACGTCTTGTGGCTGAAATGATCGGGAATATGAAAGCAATCGTTTTAAACAATGATAGCAAATCGCTTACAAATCTCGAAGAAGATGGAAAACTGGTAGACCAGATTGATGAGGATACTGTCAGCTATATTTCCAGCATGTTTTCGACAGGTTCACTTACGGAAGAACAGTCCTCCACAACAGCCGGACTTATGTATGTATTAAACGATATCGCCCGTGTCAGTAAACGGTGCGAGGATATTACACCAGTGCTCCGTGCAAAACTTGAAGGAAAATATAAGTTTTCGAAGGATGCAGTGGAAGAACTTGCCAGAGGAATTGATGCAGTGGAAGTGATGTATCAAACGACAATTTCAGCTCTCGACAATGGGGATTCGAAGCTTGCGAAAAAAGTACTTGATTATAGAAAAGAACTCCGCAGTATGGAGAAACGCTTTAATAAGAACCATTTAAAACGTCTGCGCAAGAAAAATTGCAAACCGGAATTTACTTATCCGTTTTCCAATATGCTTCACAGCTTAGAGCGTATCGGCGACAGTTGCAGCGGCATGGTGGAAGAAGTAATGGACAATGTCCGTTTCTTGGAATTGGAGGAAGCATAGCATGAAGCTTAGAGCAAAACATAGATTTCACATATCCATCGTAAGTTTTTTGTGCGTGGGTACATTGGCCGCATCCTTGTGCAGCTGTGGAAAAAAAGAAGCGCAGGACTATGCATTTGCCGGAACAAATGGAGACGCTTCTTCCCTTGGTGTGATTTCGGTGCAGGTTCGTGAGGATGGTTCCGGTACCAGAAACCAGTTTGAAGAATATCTCGGGATTTCCATGTCTGAAGACAACATGGATAAATACAAAGATATGAAACAGTGTACGGTTTTATCAAGCGGGAGCGCCATGGCGAGCGCAATTAATGAATCAAAAAGCGGAATCGGATATGTATCCTACGGACAGATGCAGGGAGATTCCAAAGCACTTGCTATAGATGGAATTGTCTGTACCAGAGAAAGTATCGCAGATCATGCGTATCCATTGACCAGAGATTTTACACTTGCGTGGGTAGACAGCCCGAATGCATTACGGGATGATTTTGTCAAATATATTGCAGGTGCCGGTCAAAAGATAGTTGGTCAGACTTATGTGCCGGTCGCAGAAGAAACAACGTTTTTGGCGGATCCGGATGCACAGGGGACACTCAGTATCCGTGGTTCTTCCTCTATAGCAGATCTGCTTACGGAACTGGCTGATTCATATATGGCGGTAAATAAAAAAGCAACCATCCATGTTTATGCGACAGATTCTACAAAGGGTCTGAATGACGCCATGGAAGGAAAATGCGATATGGCTATGGTATCGCGCAGCTTGAAAGATTATGAGAGAGACCTTGTTGAGTCAACCGTGATTGCAACCGATGGAATTGCAGTGATTGTCCAAAAGGATAATCCGATCAATCAGGTATCAAAAGATGAATTGAAAGGTATCTTCAATGGAAACATCACATCTTGGAATGATATTCAATAAAATTAAAAATCTGTTTCGTAAGATATTAAAGAAACGTAACAAAGAAACAGAAACGATAATCGAAAATACGGAGGAAAATAACATGTTAGAGGAAACAATCTATGATAACCGGGAACTTTCCTGGTTAAAATTCAATAAAAGAGTATTGGAAGAAGCAGTGGATGAGAACAATCCGCTCTGTGAGCGTCTGTCGTTCGTGTCAATCTTCCAAAGTAATCTCGATGAGTTCCTAATGGTGCGTGTCGGTTCGTTAGACGCAGGGAAAGACAGTAAAGTACGTGAAAATAAGACGAATATGACCTGTCAGGAGCAGCTTGACCGTATTATCGTCAAGGAGAAGAAACTTCGCGAGAAGAAGGATGAGATCTATCTGCGCCTGATGTATGAGATGGAAGAATATGGTGTCAAGGAGCTTTTGTATAAAGATCTGAATGAGGATGAGCAGGATTCCATGAAGCTTTACTTTGAGAATGAGATCCAGCCATTTATCTCGCCACAGGTTGTCGGCAAACGCCAGCCGTTCCCATTCTTACGTAACAAAGAAATCTACGCTGTGGTAGAGCTGCGCACAAAATCAAACAATACGAAGATTGGCATTATTCCATGTAACAATCCGGTCATTAAGCGCATGATCCCGGTTTCTTCCGACGGAAGACGTTTTATGCTTGCAGAAGAATTGATTCTGCATTTTGCTGGGGAAGTATTCCCGGGCTATAAGGTAATCAGCAAATCCCTGATCCGCATCCTGCGGAGTGCGGAAATTGACGTGGATGATGCATTAGACGATGATGAAAAAGATTACCGCAAGGGTGTGGAGAAGGTACTTCGTACAAGAAGCCGTTTGTGCCCGCTCCGAATGGAATATACAAGAATGATGAACGACTCCATCATCGAGAAGATGTGTGGATTTTTAGGGCTCACAAAGAAGCAGGTATTTCATTCCATCTCACCACTTGATCTGTCGTTCTTATTCAAGGTGGAGGATCTGCTGCGAAACGAAAAATATTTATTTTACGAACGCCGCGTGCCACAGCAGCCGGCTATGATAGACCGGACACGCCCGGTGATGGAGCAGGCCAGAGAGCATGATTTATTCCTGTCTTATCCATATGAGAGCATGAAGCCTTTTATCCAGCTCTTAAATGAGGCTGCAAATGATCCGGAGGTCGTATCAATCAAGATGACCTTATATCGTCTTGCCAGCGATTCGAAGATTGTTGAAGCGCTGGTGGAAGCCGCAGAACAGGGCAAAGAAGTTGTTGTATTAGTCGAACTCCGGGCACGTTTTGATGAGGAAAATAACATCCGCTGGTCGAGACAGCTTGAGGACGCCGGATGCCGCGTGATTTATGGATTGAATCATATGAAAGTTCATTCTAAGCTTTGTCTGATTACCGGAAAGCGGAATAACAAGATTGAATATATCACACAGATCGGTACCGGTAATTACAACGAGAAGACATCCCGTATCTACACGGACTATTCTCTGATCACATCTTCGGTAGATATCGGAAATGAAGCTGCCAATGTGTTCAATCATCTGTCAATGGGAACTACCGTCGATGAGACAGAGCATCTGCTTGTAGCTCCGAACTGCCTGCAGAATAAAGTCCTTGCAATGATTGATGAAGAAATTGCAAAGGCAAAGGAAGGAAAAGAAGGTTATGTCGGTGTGAAAATCAATTCCCTGACGGATAAGAAGATCATCGACAAGCTTATCGAGGCCGGTAAATCCGGCGTAAAAATCCGCATGATCGTGCGTGGAATCTGCTGTCTGAAAGCAGGTGTGGCAGGAGAGACGGATAATATCCGGATCATCAGCATTGTCGGAAGATTTCTGGAACATTCCAGAATCTATATATTCGGCAAAGATGACCCGAAGGTGTATATTGCTTCTGCCGATTTTATGACACGGAATACCGTTCACCGTGTAGAGGTTGCGGCTCCGGTCTATGATCCTGCAATCAAAGCCCGGATTCTCGATGATTTTGAATTGTTCTACGAGGATGACCAGAAGGCGAGAGAGCAGATCAACGGCATCTACCTGCCAAAACATGGGGAAAGTCATATCAATGCACAGGAAGCACAGTATGCACAAGCTTACAAAAACAACGAGATACACGCATAGATACATAGACATAACTTTCCTGTGTACATAGTGCTATAATAATTACATACGCTATACAATACTGCGCCAACAGTATTTTGTATAGATTCGAGACTTCCTCTCGACTGACAGTGAATGAACATTGCTGTCATAAGAAGCGCCTGTTAACGCCATACGCAGGCGCTTTTTTCTTTCTCTGGACGTGGAATTTGAGATGAATACTGTGAAAAAAACCATTTTATGCATCTTGGTCGATTATGCAAAGATGATGGATTGTCATATGAAAAGGCAATAGAAAAATATTGGGGTTGACTATCCGGAAAATCTCTGTTAATATATCCATATTCTCTTTATTGCATTAAAGCAGTAACGCAACAGAGAAAGAAAGATGAGGAACAAAGACATGAAAGAATTATCAAATTTACTTGGATTTCGGGAAAGTATCAAGGTGGTAGACGCGACCTTACGTGACGGTGGACTGGTGAATGACTTCTATTTCACAGACGACTTTGTAAAAGCATTGTATCAGGCAAATATCGATGCAGGTGTTGACTATATGGAGATGGGATATCGTGCATCGAAGAAGGTATTTGATGAATCGAAGTTCGGTAAATGGAAATTCTGTAGTGATGACCATATCCGTGAGATCGTTGGAGAAAACGACACAGACTTAAAGCTTGCAATCATGGCAGATATTGGTCGTCATGATAAAAATGATTTCGATGAGAAGGTTAATTCTCCGGTTGATTTAGTCCGTGTGGCAGCATACATCCATCAGATGCCGGAAGCAATCGACATGGTAGAGGATGCGGCAAAGAAGGGATACGAGACAAGCTGTAATATCATGGCAATCTCGAATTCACAGGAGGAAGACATCAAGGTTGCACTTGATATGCTTGGCAAGACACCGGTTGATGTTATCTACATTGTGGACAGCTTTGGTTCCTTGTATCCGGAGCAGATTGCCCGTATCGCAGATTTGTACCTGAATTTCGCAGCAAAATACAATAAGAAGATTGGTATCCATGCACATAACAACCAGCAGCTCGCATTTGCAAACACAATCGAAGCGTGCGGTGATGGTGTAGACTGGTTAGACGGAACCTACCTGTCCATGGGAAGAGGAGCCGGCAACTGCGCAATGGAGCTGTTACTTGGATTCCTGAAGAATCCAAAATACAACGTATACCCGGTATTCAAATTCATTGAAGACCACATGATGAAATTGAAGGATGACGGCATCGTCTGGGGTTACGATCTCCAGTACCTGATGACCGGACTGTTAAACCAGCATCCCCGTTCTGCAATCGCCTTCACAAAAGAGAATCGCCGCGACTACGCAGAATATTACAAGGAACTGTTAATTTAAAATAGAAAGTAATTAAATAACATAAAAGCTGAAAAGTGTGTTATTTCATTAACTCATTATTGTAGTAAAAGAAGTATATTCGATATAAAATGAATTGATGTCATATACATATGTTTGAAACTTAGAAGTGCTTAATGTTCTGTATTACATTAGCAATGTTTGAACACGATGTTCAAACAAGCCGCCACTGAGCCACGGATGGCGAATTGGCGGCGGTTGCGTACGGTAAAATACCGTAGATCAGAACATTTAGCACTTTTTAGTTTCAATACATCGTATATGACATCAATTCATTTTTATACAGACACTTGTTTTACGTACATTTTACAAAACTACGATAACGCACTTTACTTACATTCTGTATATTCTCATTTGTAAGTTAAATAAAAAAGAAAATCTTTAAGAGCAAAAAGGAGACAAAGAAAATGAGAAAGTTAAAGAAAGCAATCATTGGAGTTTTAGCATCAACCATGCTTATGGGAGCAATGACAGGATGTGGTAAAGCAGCAAGTGATGATATCACCGTAATTTCCCGTGAGGATGGTTCCGGTACAAGAGGCGCATTTATAGAACTGTTTGGCATCGAGGAGAAGGATGCAGATGGTAACAAGATTGATAATACAATTTCTACTGCAGATATTACAAACTCAACATCCGTTATGATGACGAGTGTAGCAGATGATGAGGCAGCTATCGGATACATATCCCTTGGTTCTCTGGATGATTCTGTAAAAGCATTGAAAATTGATGGTGCGGAAGCAAGTGCTGATAATATCTCAAACGGAAGCTACAAGGTATCCCGTCCGTTCAACATTGCAACAAAGGGTACACCAAACGAAGTAACACAGGATTTCATCAACTTCATCTTGAGCGAGGATGGACAGAAGGTTGTTGAAGATGCAGGATACATCAGCCAGGGCAATACAGGTGCATTTAAGGCTGCAGGCGTAAAGGGTAAGATCAATGTTGCAGGTTCATCTTCCGTAACACCGGTTATGGAGAAGCTTAAGGAAGCATATGTTGCAGTCAATCCGGATGTACAGATTGAAGTGCAGCAGAGTGATTCTACCACAGGTATGACAAGTGCAGCAGAAGGTGTCTGCGATATCGGTATGGCATCCAGAGAGCTGAAGGACAGCGAGCTTAGTGCAGGTCTTACACCAACAGTGATCGCAATTGATGGTATCGCAGTTGTTGTAAATAAGAACAACGATGTCGATGGTCTTACAAGCGATCAGGTAAAGAGCATCTACACAGGTTCTATCACAAAGTGGTCAGAAGTAAAGTAATAGATTGATAAAACTTATCAGAAAGAAAATACGAGGCATACTATGACGAAAGTAAAAGAAAGAACTATGCATATCGTATTCCTGGTGGCTGCCTGTATGTCCATACTGGCAGTCGCCATGATATGTCTGTTCATGTTTGCCAATGGCGTACCAGCCATCCGGCAGATTGGATTTGTGAATTTTATATTTGGTAAAACCTGGATGCCGGGTGCGAATAAATTCGGTATCTTCCCTATGATCATCGGCAGTATCTATGTGACAGCAGGTGCAATCATCATCGGTGTTCCAATCGGTCTTTTATGTGCCGTATTCATGGCAAAGTTCTGTCCACCGAAGATTCATAAGATTATGAAACCGGCTGTGGATCTGCTTGCAGGTATTCCATCCATTGTATATGGATTCTTCGGTCTGGTTGTGATCACGCCGATGATCCGGAATACATTTGGAGGAAGCGGAAAAAACATTCTGACCGCCTGCATCCTGCTTGGAATCATGATTCTGCCAACCATCATCAGTGTATCGGAATCAGCAATCCGTGCGGTTCCGGAAAGCTATTACGAAGGAGCATTGGCACTCGGTGATACGCATGAGAGAAGTGTCTTCAAGGCAGTACTCCCTGCAGCAAAATCCGGAATCCTTGCAGCCATTATTCTTGGAATCGGACGTGCAATCGGTGAGACAATGGCAGTTATCATGATTGCCGGAAACCATGCAGTTATGCCGGACAGTCTGTTAGCCGGTGTGCGGACTCTTACATCGAATATTGTACTGGAGCTCGGATATGCAACAGATTTGCACAGAGAAGCGTTGATCGCAACCGGAGTTGTTCTGTTCGTATTCATCCTGATTATTAATCTGTTGTTCTCAGTTGTAAAAAAGAAAGGGGCGAAATAGGCATGAGTGAACAAGCTGTAGCAGCAAAGGCAAATATGGAAACTATCAGGCCGATCAATGTCGTCACCTGGAAGGATAAGCTCGCTGCATACAAAAAACGGCCGCTTTCCATGTTTTTACTGATTGCAGTCACAGTATCTGCAGGCATTACGGTTGGCGTACTTGGTGCACTTGTCATCTATATTCTGGCAAATGGTATCATGAATCTTTCTCCGGAGCTTTTTGCCTGGAAATATACAACCGAAAATGTATCGATGCTTCCTGCAATTATCAATACATTTCTTATGACCGCGCTTTCCCTGCTCATCGCAGTTCCAATCGGTATTTGTTCTGCTATTTATCTGGTAGAATATGCCAAGCGTGGAAACAAACTTGTGAGTGTTGTCAGAATCACAACCGAGACATTATCCGGTATCCCTTCCATCGTTTATGGTCTGTTCGGATATCTGATGTTTGTTATCGCATTCGGCTGGGGACTTTCATTCTTCGGTGGTGCGCTTACACTTTCCATTATGGTACTTCCAACTATTATGCGTACAACAGAAGAAGCGCTCTTAAGCGTACCGGATTCTTACCGGGAAGGAAGCTTCGGACTTGGAGCCGGCAGACTGCGGACGATATTTAAGGTTGTACTTCCATCTGCGGTACCCGGTATTTTATCCGGAGTTATCCTGGCAATCGGACGTATCGTTGGCGAGACGGCAGCTTTGATCTTTACATCCGGTACAACCGCCGAGATACCAAAAAGCTTATTTGATTCCGGATGTACGCTGGCTGTTCATATGTATAAGCTGCTTTCGGAAGGACTCTACACAAAGCAGGCATATGCAACCGCAGTTGTTCTGCTTGTAATGGTTGTCATAATCAATGCAGCATCCGGAAAGCTTGCCAAAAAACTGCAGGCAAAATAAGTACTGGAATTTGGAGGAAAAAATGGGTAATTTCAAAATCAAGGACATGGATTTATATTACAGCGATTTCCATGCGTTAAAAGATATCAACTTGGACATTCCATCGACCAAGATCACTGCATTCATCGGTCCGTCCGGCTGTGGAAAATCCACACTCTTAAAAAGCCTGAATCGAATGAATGATTTAGTCGAAGGCTGTAAGATCACAGGTGAAGTAACACTCGATGGTGAAAATATATACAAAGGAATGGATGTCAATACATTGCGCAAGCGCGTTGGCATGGTATTTCAGAAACCAAATCCGTTTCCGATGAGCATCTACGACAATATTGCATATGGACCGCGTACACACGGAATCCATAAAAAGGTGGAATTAGATGAAATTGTGGAACGTTCCTTAAAGCAGGCGGCTATCTGGGATGAAGTCAAAGACCGTCTGAAGAAAAGCGCGCTCGGTATGTCAGGTGGACAGCAGCAGCGTCTGTGTATTGCACGTGCACTTGCAGTGGAGCCGGATGTGCTTTTAATGGATGAGCCGACATCTGCACTCGATCCGATTTCCACCTCGAAGATTGAGGATCTGGCAGTCGATCTGAAAGATAAATATACGATCATCATGGTAACACATAATATGCAGCAGGCTGCACGTATCTCGGATAATACAGCATTTTTCCTGCTCGGAGAAGTTGTTGAGTTTGACAATACAGAAAAACTGTTTGCAAATCCAAGCGACAAGCGGACAGAGGATTATATCACAGGAAGGTTTGGTTGATGATTATGAGAAATGAATACGAGAAGCAATTAGAGAATCTGAATGTCGAACTGATCCGCATGGGTGCACTTTGCGAGAAGGTGATTGCGGGCACTACAAAGGCGCTTTTTTGCGGCGATGCCAAATACACATCGAAATCCCATGCAGTGGAAGAGGAGATTGACAAAAGCGAGCATAATATCGAGCATATCTGTATGAGCCTGCTTTTAAAGCAGCAGCCGGTTGCATCGGATTTCCGTTTTGTATCAGCTGCATTAAAGCTTATATCCGATCTCGAACGGATCGGTGACCAGTGCGCCGATATTGCGGATATGATTCGGTTTACAGCACCTTATGACTTAAAGGATTTTAAAGACCTTGAAGAAATGTCAGGTGCTGCGAAAGATATGCTGTCAAATGCTGTGGAGGCATATGTCAAAAAAGACAAGGATCTGGCAATCAATGTAATGCAGGCCGATGATAAAGTCGATGCATTATTTGATTCGGTAAAGAAACGGCTCATTAAAGAAATCGGCAAAAAAGCAGAAGATGGCGAATTTTATATAGACATTATCATGATTGCAAAGTATTATGAAAGAATAGGAGACCATGCAACGAATGTTGCGGAATGGGTTTATTATTCAATCACAGGAGAGCATATATAAAATGATTTATGTTTTAGAAGATGACAATAGCATACGTGAATTTGTAGTTTACACATTATGTCACATGGATTTGGAAGCAAAAGGCTTTGAACGTCCATCGGAGTTCTGGGCAGGGATGGAAGAAACACTTCCGTCCCTGATTCTGCTTGATATCATGCTGCCGGAGGAGGATGGACTGTCTGTCTTGAAAAAGCTCCGGGAACATGCTGATACCAAAGAGGTTCCGGTCATTATGTTAACTGCAAAGGACAGTGAATACGACAAAGTACTGGGGCTTGACAGCGGAGCGGATGATTATGTGCCGAAGCCGTTTGGCATTATGGAGTTAGTTGCGAGAATCAAAGCTTTGCTTCGCCGGACAGAAAACCGTGCAGATACGACCGATGACGGCGAGAAGCTTATTGCCGGAAGCATTGCCTTAGATACCAAGCGCCATATTGTTTTAGTAGATGGAGAGCGCATCAATCTTACATTGAAGGAGTTTGAACTTCTGCATCTGTTTATGGAAAATCAGGGACAGGTATTTACGCGTGATCAGCTGTTAAACCGCATCTGGGGATATGAATTCGATGGGGAAAGCCGTACGGTTGATGTCCATATACGAAGCCTTCGGATGAAATTAAAGGAGGCCGGGAATATGATTGAAACGGTCCGCGGTGTCGGCTACAAGATCGGAGATTAAGATGAAAAAGAAAATATTCAAAAATACAATTTTAATCATCCTGCTTTTAGTTGTTCTATGTGGCGTATCCATCATCGGTGTCTTATACAGCTATTTTAACAAGCAATACGTTGCCTCCCTGAATCAGGCTGCAGGTTATATTGCGGAAGGGGTCAACCTATCCGGGCTGGATTTTCTTACCGATCTTAATGAAAATGAAAAGCGTATCACATGGGTTGCGGCGGACGGAACAGTTCTTTATGACAACAAAGCCGATCCCCATACGATGGAAAATCACAAAAATCGTACCGAGATCAAACAGGCAATGACGTCTTCGGCAGGCACAAGTGTAAGATATTCGAAGACGCTTTCCGAGGAGACAATCTATCATGCCATCCGTATTGCGGACGGAAGTGTGGTACGTGTCTCTGTAGTCCGTAAATCGGTGCCGGCACTTTTGATGAAGGTGCTGCTTCCGGTTATTCTCGTATTACTGCTCGGTGTTGAATTCTCCGCGATTCTTGCCTACCGCTTATCAAAACAGATTACAACGCCGTTAGAAGCGATCGACTTAGATCATCCGGATGAATCAACCGTCTATGACGAGCTGTCACCATTTATCCGTAAAATCCGTATCCAGAATGAGCAGATTCAGAAAGCGATGACACAGCTGCAGACACAGAAAAATGAGTTTGCACTGATTACGGAAAACATGCAGGAAGGTTTTCTTGTTGTGGATAAAAAGGAAATTGTTCTCTCACATAACCGGAGTATCTCAACCTTGTTTAATGTGGATGAATCGGTAGATGGAAAACATGTGTTGGAGATTAATCGGTCGGAAGAGTTTATCGACTGTATCAAGAAGGCGATTCAGGGAATCCACAGCGAGTATATCTGTCCGGTTAAGGGACGTTTTTACAATATCTATGCGAATCCGGTATTCCGGAATAACGAGGTTGCCGGCGCGGTCGTTATCATTACGGATGTCACAGAGAAGGAAGAACGCGAGAATTTGAGACGGGAATTCTCGGCGAATGTGTCGCATGAATTAAAGACACCGCTTACTTCCATATCCGGCATTGCCGAGATTATAAAAAACGGAATTGTTGACGAGAAGGATGTCAAAACATTTGCAGGTAAGATCTATGACGAGGCACGTCGGCTGATCCATCTGGTAGAAGATATCATCAAGCTGTCCCAGCTCGATGAGGGCGAGCAGGCAGTGGAAAAAACTCCGATTGATATATATGACCTGTCAAGAATCGAAATCCATCATTTGGAGCCGGTAGCAGAGGAACGGCATATCAAAATGAATCTGCAAGGTGAGCATATGATGATTTCCGGTATACATTCTGTGTTAGAAGAGATGGTATACAATCTGATTGAAAATGCCATTAAATATAACAAAGAGAGTGGCACCATAGATGTCACGATCAAAAAGAAAAAACATCGTTGTGAGTTTTGTGTCAAAGATTCCGGCATTGGAATTCCGGCAGACCAGCTCGACCGGATATTTGAACGTTTTTACCGGGTAGATAAGAGCCATTCCAAGGAAATAGGCGGTACGGGACTTGGACTTTCCATTGTAAAGCATGGTGCAAAGCTTCACAATGCGGAGATCAAGATTGAGAGTGCTTTAAATGTCGGTACTGAAATAAAATTAATCTTTCCGGTGTAGGTGTCTTGTCACCTGTCAAAACATGTGCTATACTGCATGTACATTCGGACCAAAAACGCAGGCGGAATGTCTGCGTTTTTGAGTTATGTACAGGTATAAATTCAAAGGAGACAGGAAGATGCGAGAATTACATTACGATGTTGTGATCGTCGGCTGTGGTGTCGGTGGATTATATACAGCATTGAATTTACCGGAAGATAAACAGATTTTGATGCTTTCAAAAGCAGAGCTCGAAACCTGTGATTCGATGCTGGCACAGGGCGGTATCTGTGTACTGCGGGACGAGGACGACTATGATTCCTATTTTGAGGATACCATGCGTGCCGGTCATTATGAAAACCGCAAGGAAAGTGTTGACATCATGATCCGTGGCAGCCGGGATGTCATCAATGATCTGATCGGATACGGTGTGGAATTTGAGAGAAACGAAGACGGAAGTCTTGCCTATACAAAGGAAGGAGCACATTCTAAGCCGCGTATCTGCTTCCATGAGGATATAACCGGGGAAGAGATTACGACCCGTCTATTATCTGCTGTGAAGCAGTTGAACAATGTTACCATTTTTGAACATACAACAATGACTGATATTATAGAGGATATCAATCATGCCTGTGTGGGTATACTTGCAAAATGTGCGGATGGTGAAGAATTAGAGATCTATGCGGAAAACACAGTATTTGCAACAGGTGGAATCGGCGGACAATACAAGCATTCCACGAACTACCCGATCCTGACCGGCGATGGCTGTGAGATTGCGAAAAAACACGGCGTAGAATTAGAGCATATGGACTATGTACAGATTCATCCAACCTGCTTTTACACGGAGAATCCGGGCAGAAGTTTCTTAATTTCAGAGTCGGCAAGAGGTGAGGGTGCAATTATCTTGAATCACAAGAAAGAGCGTTTCGTCGACGAATTGCAGCCGCGAGATGTTGTGACGAAAGCGATTCAGGCAGAGATGGAAAAAGAGGGTGTGAAATACGAATTCTTATCCTTTGAGAATGTTCCACGCGAGACAATCCTGAACCATTTCCCGCATATCTACGAGCATTGCATGAAGTATGGCTTTGATATTCTGATGATGCCGATTCCGATCGTTCCGGCACAGCATTATTTCATGGGAGGTATCCATGTAGATAAGTTTTCACACACAACGATGCCGCATTTGTATGCCGTCGGCGAAACAAGCTGTAACGGGGTACACGGAAAGAACCGCTTAGCCAGCAACAGTTTGCTTGAAAGTTTAGTGTTCGCAAAACGTGCCGCAAAGCACATCACTGGCGAGCTTGTGTAAAGTTTATAGATCGTTGTACATGCTTATTCCATTTCGTAGATACATATATTTTATTTATGAATATGTTCCCATATACAATATGTTTGGAACTTAGAAATTCTTGATGTTCTGTACTATATCAGCAATGATTGAACACGATGTTCAATCAAGCCGCCACTGAGCCACGGATGGCGAATTGGCGGCGGTTGCGTACGGGTTCATTATTTATATCAGAACATCTTAGAATTTCTTAGTTTCAATACATCGTATATGGAACAATTCAAAATAAAATATATGTACTACCAATACCAAAAATCATGTACAATGATCGTGTACATTTAATAAAAAAGGAGATTAGACAAATGAATGAGATTACAATGCAGTTAGTTGCAGATAAGTATATTAAGATGGCGCTTGAAGAGGATATCAACAGCGAAGATATCAGCACGAACGCTGTGATGCCGGAGTATAAGAAGGGCGAAGTTACATTGCTTGCGAAGCAGGACGGAATCATCGCCGGATTGCAGGTATTTAAGCGTGTATTTACGATGTTGGATCCGAATACGGAAGTGATCTTTGCTAAGAAGGATGGAAAACAGATCAAAGATGGCGATGCCGTGACAAACGGGCAGGTGCTTGCAACTGTTGTCGGAGATATCCGTGTGCTGCTATCCGGTGAGCGTACGGCACTGAATTACCTGCAGCGCATGAGTGGTATTGCAACCTATACAAATAATGTTGCAGCACTTTTAAAGGGAACAAATACCAAACTGCTTGATACAAGAAAAACAACACCTTGCATGCGCATCTTCGAGAAGTATGCGGTTCGTGCCGGCGGTGGAAATAATCACAGATACAATCTGTCTGATGCCGTTATGCTGAAGGATAATCACATTGATGCTGCAGGCGGTGTGGCAAAGGCAATTCAGATGGCAAGAGATTATGCATCGTTTGTCTGCAAGATTGAAGTAGAAACTGAGAATCTGGATATGGTAAGAGAAGCAGTGGAAGCGGGTGCCGATATTATTATGTTAGATAATATGTCCCCGGAACTGATGGCAGAAGCAATTAAGATCATCGACGGACGTGCCAAAACGGAGTGTTCCGGAAATATTACAAAAGAAAATATTGAGACAATCACAAAGCTTGGTGTAGACTACGTATCCAGTGGTGCACTGACACACTCAGCACCTATTTTAGATATCAGTCTGAAGCATCTGCATTCGGTTGACTAATCATTTTGTATGCTGGGTTACAATAATTTAATTATGTATACTTATCAGCTGTTTTTAATTATGTATGCACGAATGAATATCAATCAAGGAGGAAAAGCAGATGGAGCAGACAATTATATCCGGTGATGAGCGCAGAGAGAAGCTGCTTGCATTGTTACTGCGTTCTGATGAACCGTTGTCGGGTGGAAAAATCGGGGATATCTACCATGTCAGCCGTCAGGTTGTCGTGCAGGATATTGCATTGCTGCGCTCAAAGGGGCATTCAATCGTATCGACACCACGTGGATATATGTATGAGAAAGATGCGGACAATCAGAATTGCCGGCGGATTGTGAAGGTCTGCCACACGGATGATCAGGCAGAAGAAGAATTAAGCACGATTGTCGATTTCGGTGGAATCGTTTTAGATGTTATGGTCAATCACCGCACCTACGGCAAGGTCACGGCACCGCTGAATATCAAAAGCCGCCGCGACATCCGCAAATTCATTGAAGACCTGAAGGAAAGCAAATCTTCCCTTTTATCAAATACAACTTCCGGCTACCATTTTCACACAATCGAAGCCGAAAACGAAGATATCCTCAACGAAATCGAAGAAGCCCTGAAGGAAAAACACTTTCTTGTCGACTTCCTCGATTACGAAACCACCTTCAAACAATAACCCAAAAGTCAAATTTTTGAGGTAATTAACACAGATATTGTATACAAATAAACGATATAATTAATCAATCCAACGATTATTTGATATTTTCAAATAACTGTCAATATGTTACAATAACAATCGTGTATATTGAAAGAATATTGTAAATAGCTGAGTGTGACTCAACAAATGAAATGACATTGATACTGTTTGCTAATTCATATGCAGACCATTGAAACACGCTGGTACTTAATGAGCAAGTTCTATATTTTCAACAATGAATTATTTTATCTTGCGAATTTAGTACCACTGCGTGTGGAAGTGAGCGAGGAGCCATCCATGGAACGAAGTTCCATTTAGGATGGATGGCGACGACTTATCACAGAGCGCAGCGATGTGATGTTACCCGTGCGCGTCTGCATAGAATTATGCAACAGTATCAATGCCAGACTGTGTATATTGTCACAATCAGCGTCATACAACACTTAAAATCAGGAGGATAATTACAATGGCAAAAATTCAGATGAAGACTCCACTGGTAGAGATGGACGGAGACGAGATGACACGAATCCTTTGGAAGATTATCAAGGACGAACTGATCTACCCATTTATCGACTTAAAGTCCGAGTATTACGACCTTGGCCTGGAGTACAGAAACGAGACAAACGATAAGGTTACTTTTGATTCTGCATACGCAACACAGAAGTACGGTGTCGCAGTCAAGTGTGCTACAATCACACCGAACGCTGCCCGTATGACAGAGTACAACCTGAAAGAAATGTGGAAGAGTCCAAACGGAACGATTCGTGCAATCTTAGACGGAACCGTATTCCGTGCACCAATCGTTGTCAAGGGAATCGAGCCATGTGTAAAGAACTGGAAGAAACCTATCACAATCGCAAGACATGCCTATGGCGATGTGTATAAGAGTGTAGAAATCGATGTGCCGGGTGCCGGTACAGCCGAGCTTGTATTTACAGGTGCGGACGGACAGGTAATCAAGGAAACAATTCACAAGTTTGATGGCCCGGGTGTGATTCAGGGACAGCATAACATCGACAAGTCCATCGAGAGTTTTGCAAGAAGCTGCTTTAACTATGCACTTGATACAAAGCAGACACTGTGGTTTGCTACAAAGGATACGATTTCCAAGAAATACGACCATACATTTAAAGATATCTTCCAGGAGATCTTCGATAAAGAATACAAAGAGAAGTTTGATGCTGCAGGCATCGAATATTTCTATACACTGATTGATGATGCGGTTGCTCGTGTTATGAAGTCTGAGGGTGGATTTATCTGGGCTTGTAAGAACTACGATGGCGATGTTATGAGTGATATGATTTCGTCTGCATTCGGTTCTCTTGCCATGATGACATCCGTACTTGTTTCTCCGGATGGAAAATATGAGTACGAAGCAGCACACGGAACCGTTCAGAGACATTACTACAAGCACTTAAAAGGTGAGGAAACATCAACAAACTCTGTTGCAACGATTTTCGCATGGACAGGTGCTTTGAGAAAACGTGGCGAGCTTGACAATATTCCGGAGCTGATGGGATTTGCAGATAAGCTCGAGCAGGCTACAATCAAGACGATTGAAGATGGCAAGATGACTAAGGATCTTGCACTTATTACAACGATGAAAGATGTCACTGTATTAAACAGCGAGAACTTTATCAAAGCAATCCGAGAAACACTTGAGGGAATGTTATCTTAATGAATATATGGGATGTTCTGAAAATTGAACAGACAAAGGATAAAGACGCATTGAAGAAAGCCTATCGAATGCGTCTTTCTTCTGTCAATCCGGAAGATAATCCGGAAGGGTTTATGGAGCTTCGGAAAGCGTACGAGGAGGCTGTGCGCCTTGCTGACCAGCCGGAAGAAATACCATCGGAAAAATCAAAAAAAATGTCTACAGAAGAACAGGATGCATTGTCCGATATCTACAATCATTTTGAACGACGAATCAATCCAGACTGCTGGCAGGCACTTTTTGATACTGATTTCTATGTGGCACTTGATACTTGTGAAGATGCATTGGATGATCTTATGCATTTTTTACTGGAGCATGTATTCCTGCCACAGAAAGTATGGAAGGTGATTGTAGATCGGTTTGATATTGCAGAAAATAAAAGGGAACTTGCAGAACGTATTCCCGAGAATTTTCTTGATTATATCTTAAATAATGCGAAGTATGATGATATTATCAACTATGAATTATTCGATTTGCACGGGGACGAGACTCCACAGCAAATTGATAATTATATCCGTGATTATATTGAACTCGACCGGCTGATTCGGGCGCATAACAAAGAAGAAGCGGAAAAAAAGTATGTTTATATTCGTGATGCCTATTCCTTTAAGAATCAGTATCTTACACTCTGTGCGCTTCGTATTCGGTTACAATTCTGTCATGATGCGTTTGCTGATAAGATAGAAGCTATGTCAGAGGAAGAAAAAGAACATTCTGATCTCGATAATCTTTATGCTGAAACTAACGCGGATGAGCTACAATCAATCTTCGTGGATGCTATCAAATTGACAGAAGCAGCCCCTGAGGATATTACGATTTTGTTATTTTGCGGAGATATTGCTATCACCCGGCAGGAATATGTCCAGGCAAAAGAGTTTTACGACAGAGCAAAGTCGTTGGATACGGATAATTATTTTGTGCGCGTCAAACAGGCGGAGATTGCTTTTCGTACCGGACTGTATAAGGAATCCAGAGACTTGTTTATGGATCTGCTTAAGGAAAATCATTATGATGACAATGTACGTATTGGTATGGTACGTGCCAATCAGAAGATGATTGAACAAAACCGGAAGCGCTTGAAAGAATATCCGGATGATTTAAAAGCGAAGATGGAAATCGGTTGGAGTTATTACCAAAGCTATCAGTTTCAAGAAGCAATTGACTTTTTGAAAACAGTAACTCCGGACCAGGAAACAAAATTTGAATATTATAACGTGCTTGGTCGATGTTACCTTGGAAATGCAGATTATAAAAATGCAAGAGAATGTTTTCACACATGGGAAAATCTAATCGAATCCATTCCGGAAAATGATGAATCGGAAAACGCACAAAAGAAGCGGAAACGATATCCGTATGTAAATTTTCTGCTTTCTGACTGCTATATGAAATTGAAGGACTACACACAGGCAGAGCAATATCTGAAAAAAGCACTATCCACAGAACACGAAGAAATCATTCTGTCTTATGAAGCCCTTTGCGAGTTATCCTATCTTCAGGGGAAATATGCATACTGTCTTAAAGCCTGTGAATTTTTGATTGATAAAGAACCGCAGGATTATGTTGGATATCTGTTCAAAGCAAAAGCATGCAGAGAATTGAATTATATACAGGATACGTATAATTCCTGTGAACGTGCCATACATCTATATCCGTATCTTGCACAGCCATATGCTATAGAAACGGAAATTTTTCTGGATGCACGTCAATATGAAGATGCACAGGCAACAATCAGACGGTTTGATGCTATGAAAAACGGAAGTGACTGGATTGATTACTGCCGCGCAAGGCTTTATTTTGGTAAAGGGAATGTGCAGCAGGCAGTTCAAACATTGGCAAAGATTGTTGCGCAATCCAATTTGAAACTGACCGATATGGATCATTTTGAAGATGTCACAATGTTACTCGGCATCTGTTATAAACAAACCGGTATGTACAAAGAGGCTTTACAGCAATTTATAAAAACCAGAGACTTAAACGACAGAACGTCTCTTGTAAATTACTATATAGGATCTATGTACCTGAAGCTTGGGGAGTTGGACAAATCCATCACATATCTGGATATTCAGATAAAAAAATCTCCCATTGCGCAGGCATACAGCGACCGCGGAACTGCCTATTTCATTTTGCAGGATTACAATCATGCGATGAGTGATTACCTTATGCTTCTCAAACTGGAACCTGAAAATGCATTTGCATATATGCAGATTGGAAGAATTCATGAGGCAGGGAACAGTTTTAAAGCGGCTGCGGATGCATATCAGAAGGTTTATACACTTGCTCCGGATAATGACAAATTGCTACAGGACTGCATGCAGTTTTTAGCACGTGTATACCAATGTATGAACTGGTTTACAGAAAGCAGAAAGCTCTATGAGACATATCGTGAACGTTTTGAATGGAACGCGGATATTGCATATGACTATGCGGTATTGTTAGTTCGTATAGGAGATGTGAAAACGGCAATCTCCATGCTTCAGCCGTTTATTGATAATCCGGCATGCGCACGTAAACTGATTGAAATCTATGGAGATGAGGAATATATTGATCTGGCTCATGAGACCTTTGAATATATAATTAGCAAAGATGAAAAAGACATCCTTACTTATGGTGTTATGGGTGATGTTTTCCGTAAAAACGGACTATATGAAGACGCAAAAAATCTTTATGAGAAAGCAATAGAACTTGACACTCAAAAAGAAGCCAATTATTATAGTGAGTGGTTAGAATGCATGCTAAAATTAAAACCTCTTCGAAGTATTAAGAAATATCTTCCACTTGCAACAATTGCCAAAGATCGTATGAATACACCGTTTGCATATATTAAATCGTCCCGGATTTCCCGTCTGACCAAAGATTATGCAACCGCATTCACCCTTTTACGTCAGGCATTGAAAGTTCCGCGTTGCAAAGGCTGCTTTTACAGTGTCTGTCATCGAGTGATTTACGAACAAGCTGTCTTGTACGAGAAACAACGTAATTATGCAATGGCACGAAGTATGTACGAAGAAGCAATCAATATATGCGGACAGAACGCTTTTTATGAAGCATGTTTAAAACGAATAGATGATAAAATTAAGAAATAGGATGAATATATGATAGTTGGAATTGATTTAGGAACTACTAACAGTTTAATTGCATATTTTGATGGTGATCACGCGAAGGTCATCCCAAACCGTCTGGGTGAAAATCTTACACCGTCCGTAGTCAGTGTGGATGAGGAAGGGATTGTCTATGTTGGCAAGACAGCAAAAGAGCGAAAATTGCTGTATCCGGATCAGACAGCAGATGTATTCAAACGGAATATGGGTAGTTCTAAAGTATTTACCCTTGGAACCCGTAAATTCTCTGCAGAGGAACTTTCCAGTCTTATCTTGAAATCATTAAAGGAAGATGCAGAAAGTTATCTCAAATGTGAGATTGCAGAAGCAGTTATCAGCGTACCGGCATATTTTAATGATGCCCAGAGAAAAGCAACAAAAAAAGCCGGAGAACTGGCTGGTTTTATTGTAGAGCGGATTGTAAGTGAACCAACAGCAGCGGCCATTGCATATGGATTGGACAAAAAGAATGCAGATACCAAATTCCTTGTTTTTGATTTGGGCGGTGGTACCTTTGATGTGTCTATTCTGGAATTATATCAGAATATTATGGAGGTTCGCGCGGTTGCAGGTGACAATTTTCTCGGTGGTGAAGATTTCACGGTTGTATTGGAACAGATGTTCTTGCGTGAACATGAGATTGACGAGGATACACTTAATCAGAAAACCCGCTCACACATTCACAAGCAGGCAGAGCTTTGCAAGCTTGGATTTGCAGATGCAAAAACATCAACGATGAAATGTAATATTAACGGAGAAGTTGTTGAAAGCGAAATCGATCTGGATGAATACGAGAAATCCTGTCAGGTATTGCTCGGACGTATCCGAAAGCCTATTGAACGCAGCTTAAAGGATGCAAATATCAAATTAAAAGATATCGAAGAAGTTATATTGGTTGGTGGTTCTACAAAGCTTTCCATCGTACGTCGTTTTGTCAGCCGTTTATTTGGACGTCTGCCGAATACAAGCATCAATCCGGACGAAGTTGTTGCAGTAGGTGCAGCAACACAGGCTGCTATGAAGGAACGGAATGAAGCGGTAAAAGAAATCATTCTGACAGATGTCTGTCCATTTACATTGGGTACAGAAGTTGTATCCAGAAGAGCTGGCGGTGTTATTGAAGCAGGGCATTATCTGCCTTTGATTGAGCGTAATTCCGTTATTCCGGTCAGCCATACTGAACGACTCTATACTGTCAGTGACCGCCAGACACATATCAAAGTCGACATTTTGCAGGGAGAAAGCCGGCTTGCTGCAAACAACGTCTATCTTGGAAGTATTGAAGTGATGGTTCCACCCGGACCAGCCGGACAGGAATCAGTTGACGTCACATACACCTATGATGTGAATTCTATATTGGAGGTTATCGTCAAAGTCATTTCTACCAATATAGAAAAAAGGCTGGTGATTAAGAATGAGGAAACCGATTTGACAGATGAAGAGATTGACGCAAGATTTGCAGAACTTTCTTCTTTAAAGATCCATCCACGTGAACAGGAGGCAAACAAGCTGTTACTTCTACGTGCAGATCGTATGTATGAAGAGTCAATCGGAGACAGGCGAAAGCTTTTGGAACATGAGATTAATATGTTTGAAGATATATTAAATAAACAGAATCCATCCGAGATCAGCAGTGCAAGAGAATCCTTCAAAGAATTCCTTGACAATATGGAAGATGATTTATTCTAAGAAAAAGGCTGGCGCTTTAAGAAAGCGCCAGCCTTATTATATGCCTTGCATATGCATGCAGCAAATCAAGATCTTGCAGAAATGAATCCGTTAGTTCAATAAAGGATTCCTTTTCTGCGTAGGTGCGTTTGTATCCGGACAAAATACCTTCATCAATCTGCGAGATAAAATATCCACGCTTTCGAAGATAACAGTTTTCTTTTTTTGCCGGTTCACGATAGTCTTTATCCACATAGCTTGCAACACTTTTATGTACAGCCATATCTTCAGCAGGCAGATAATAATATTCTTTATAATTATCAAAGAAAAATTTCAGTTCTTCTGTATAAATCGGAGCATTGATTGTAGCTTCTTTTTGAAAACCGGTAATCATGATGTCATTAATCCCAAGTGTAATCCTGCGTGGAAGCGGGTATTCAAGCTCCAATGAAAAAAGCAATCGGTTCTGACGAACTGACATCTTGCGCACAAGCAGGCATCCTGCTTTCAATCTGCAATAAGCAAGCATACTGGATGCATCCAGCAGGCCTTCCAAATCTTCATAATTATGCTGCAATAAAAGCTGCTTATTGGTCTTGACCGGAAGTTTAACATAATCCTGATATACCTTGATTAAATCCCCACCGGAATATTTATCCAGCCGGTGAATCCCCAGAAAACGTTCTACGCTTTTCTGTTTCATATTTTCCATATGCAAATGTTCCTTTAAAAAACGAATCTGCTTATAGATATCAATGCTTTCTTTGTCTGCGAAAGGATTTCCAAGCTTATAATAAGCCGCTTTTTTAGAAAGATAGGGAATGTCAAAACCATCTCCGTTATAGGTAATTAAATACTTATAATTACACATAAAAGAAAAGAATTGCTCGAGTATATTTTTTTCAGATTGCCCATCCTGATTAAACCACTGGCATATTTTCCATTGATGGTTCTCATAATAGGCGCATCCAATCATGTACAAAACCGTGTGTTCTGCTGTAAATCCCGTAGTTTCAATATCAAACACAAGCAGATCTTCCGACGGATAATAATTTTCTAATTTCTGAAATTTGCTTTTATGTGCATTATTTATTATTTTCTCCATGAAAAATACCTTTCCGTTTTATCCATTATAACCTGCCTGATTTGTTTTAAATTATAGCATAAATACCATAGAAGTAAAG
>ERZ1026776.328-NODE-328-length-34478-cov-19.684571_pt1 | contig 34478 bp, 32 predicted proteins | sample MGYA00380125_ERZ1026776 | MGnify/ENA primary metagenome ERZ1026776 (study PRJEB33269, sample SAMEA4719761) | human gut metagenome | biome: human-associated habitat; feature: organic feature; material: feces | place: Cameroon | collected 2013-10 ...
GTGTATGAAAGTATCTGAGGGGTTATGATAGGGATTGGCACTACTCCAAAAATTCCTAACAAATCTTCAATTATTGTATCTTGCAGTAAATTTTTACAATGATCTTACAAAATGCAGTCGTATATTTTACGATATTCGTTTATGATGTATTGTAGGATTTTATGAATCAAGGTAATATTATTTAAAAACAAGAAACCGGAGGAGCATGGGATAATGATGAGAAAAAATAAAATGCTTCGCAAATATGTACCGTCAATTCTACTGTTTTTGTTATTTGAGGCAGTAGCAGTCGCACTATGGATTGCAAAGGATAACTTGTTTTATCTGTTGAATTTCAGCTACATCGGAGGCTGTCTTGCATTAGGGACAGTTCTTTTTACTGCCGGAAAACACTATGCCCGACATTTTGTACAACTGGCAGTAGGGAGCTATATGTTGCTGTATCTTGGCATAATCTCCCGCGAAAATATGCAGATTGAGGGCTTTTGGTACTATCTGTTTCTGGGTGTTTTTGAGGCGGCAACGATTCATTATGCGGTGGCAAAGATTTTTGGACCGCTGGTCTTCGGGCGGGGATGGTGCGGCTATGCCTGCTGGACAGCTATGGTGCTGGATTTTCTGCCTTACAAGCAGCCGAAAAAGGCGCGAAAAGAAAAGTTAGGCATTCTGCGTTATTTGATGTTTGCGTTATCCCTGGCAATAGTTTCCTGCCTGTTTTTGATGAAAATCACTCATCTGGAGGAGATCATGTTCCGGATGTTTCTTGCCGGGAATGCAGTTTACTATATTTCCGGTATTGTGCTGGCCTTTGTATTTAAAGATAACCGCGCATTCTGCAAGTATCTATGTCCGGTTACGGTATTTCTTAAGCCGATGAGCTACTTTTCGCTTCTGCGCGTCCATTGTGATGAAAATAAATGCGTCCATTGTGGCAAGTGCCTGCAGGTTTGTCCTATGAATGTCGAAGTCAACAAAGAATCTCGCAAGCGAAAAAACGGAACTGAGTGCATTCTCTGTTACGAATGCACAAAAGCCTGCCCCACCAAAGCGCTGCATTAAGGCGCTCCTCGGGGTCGCAAATTGTACAGTATACAAATCAAAGGAGTATATTTTTTCACGAATCGGTGGTATAATGCTTGTGTAAAAACAACCAGACAGCCTATGTCTGCCGCACACTTATGAGGAAAGGTGGTACTTATTATGGCAAATGATTACAATAATCTTCCAGACGAATACCGTCCCATCAGCATGTGGGGATACTTTGGGTATGAGCTTTTATTCTCTATTCCCATTGTCGGACTTATTCTGTTGCTAATATTTTCTTTCGGTGGCACAAAAAACGTGAATCTGCGTAACTTCGCAAGATCTTATTTCTGCTTTCTAATCGTAATTGTGATATTCGCAATCATCATTGCCCTCATCGGTGGGGTCGCAGCGGCCGGTGCTGTTTAATGGTTACAAAATTTTTTTCAATAATGGGATAAGCTTCAAAAGGTTTGTAATCAGAATGCCACATAAAACGCACACCAATATCCATAACCAGCAGGCAAAATACTCCGGAATGAGATACACCCACTTTTCCAGCAAAAAGAAAAGTCTGTCACGAATCATCTGTTCCATCAGATAGGTACCGAATACACCGCTCCCCAGGAAAGCGAGTATCTTACCAGGCAGACTATCCTGCCGGATCCCGGCAAAAAATACCCCTGCCAGAAGATATATTCCAGGAACCATAAGTACATGGAACCAGGAAGCGTACGCAAGTGTTCCTGCCGTTGCCAGAGACTGTCGGTTCAGAGAATACGCCACGGAAAGAATAAGCAGAAGCCCTGCCATCAGGCTAAAGCTGATCCACTTTCTGTTACGGGATTCCACAATCCCAGGAATCACTCTGCTGTCCAGAAAGTATCCTATCAATGGATAAAATATAATTTGTTCTAAAAAAGGAACGTTAATTCCGACCGGATCGAATCCACTTATCTGCTGAAACGCAGGGAGTCCCAGTCCAAACAATACCCCTATTCCCCACAGATACCAATAAAATCTGTCTTCGGAAATTGCTGCCACCAGGCGTTGCAAAAAAGGCAGAATCAGCAAAAATGATAAATAGGCATAGAGAAACCAGTGCTGTGTAAGGCTTCCCCCGCTATACAGCGTATTAAAATATCCCTTTACCGACAGATTCTCTCCATCCAACAGATAATATACCAGCACAGCCACCAATGTCACCGAAAGGAATCTGAAAAATCTTTTCCGAAGGATTGTTCCGATACTCTCCGTTTTTCGTAACAGCAACGCGCCGGAGATCATAAAAAACAATTGAACGCAACCCGCTGCCACAGGATATATAAAAATCGCCAACTGGCTGCTGCGATTTCCCTTCCCCTGTTGAAAATACAGCAGTCCGTTCACAGAAGTATGACAGTACAATACCAGCAGGATTGCCACCAGACGTACGATCTCTATATAAATTTTCTCTTTTCTCTCTGTCATTGGTTTCATCTTCTCCACTGCCTTTCCAATGATATATAATAGTATAGCGAGTATGTTCTTCCATTACAAGCCATTTTACAATAGTTGCAGCAGTCTTCTGTTCTTGTGATAGCAGAAAATCCGGTCCGACAGCATCTCTCCGTCTCCGTAGACGGCATTGATGCGTTGTACGGAGGTGCGGATCTCCCGGACATTGATGCAATGCACCGGATGAATGATGGCCTCATGAACACTGGGGAATGCGACATAGTAATCTCCGCCCATTTTCTCTGCCAGGATATCCTTCACTCCCGGGTAGAAAAAAGCCACCGCGCCGTTCACTCTCCCCGTGGTGGTCACCAGATACCCATGATGTCCCTCCCTGCGGTTCCCCGGATGGATCAGTGTCTGCTGTCCGTCCTCATCCGGCAGTAAAATCCCCTCCTGATAAGGAAAAAACCTGCGGCAATCCTCGCCCAAAAACAGTCTGGGCGGCATCTTACGACAGCTGTTCATCATGGCTTCCGTAAGCAGTTGCTGCTTCGTAAGCCTCCAGGGCAGTACCGTATCGCCGGAGGGTCGGATGAGCAGACTGCTCCCACATTTCTCACAGGCCAGCAGATGAAGTACCAGCGCCAGATCTCCGATCTTGCGATAAATAGCATTCCCGAGATCCTGTTGATACCTGGAAAAATTCATCGGGCGTATGATCATATGACTTCTGCACGCCGCATAACTTAATGCGCCTCCCACAAAGGGAGCCTCTTCTTCACGATCCGTAAGACCTGTCGAGATCTCCGGCAGAATACTCTGCCATCCTTCCTGTCCGTATCGTTCATACAACGGCCGCACCAGCCAGTGCTGCACATATTCTTTTTCCTGTCGGACCCATAATGCACAAAGCATATCATCCTTAATCAGCATATTGTCTCTGCCGTACATACAGCGGTTCATAATATTCATGACATGAACCGTTGCAGGGTCGGAGCATACCATATGCTGTTCCAGCAGGCATATGGTCTTGTCCTGCGCCGTTTCCATATTCTGTACGTTCCGGCATAATTCCTTTTTAAATTCTTCGTATGTCATTGATCCCCCATGATTTTCATAATTTTGCGCACAAAAATAAAAGGTACCTGTTCAAAAAATTGGAAATCTCGACCGAATGGTCTATCAGAAATTCTTGTTTCAGAAATTTGTAACAGTTCCAACCCCTCGTGGATTGGAACAATTCCACCCTATCATAGTTTTTTTGCTTTGTCTATATGCGATTTCACCAAGGATATTTTTTGGATATTTTGACGAAAAAGAGAGAGTGCGGCATAAAAAAATCCCTCGTTTTCCGCGAAAACAAGGGATTTTTTTATGTCAAATAGGAACGTTGATCCGATCTAAACGACCCGTCGTACTGCCAGGATGGGACGATAATTCGCGTTGCTGACTTTGATGCCGGTACGCTGGGTGCTGGCATGTACGATCAGCCCTCCGCCGATATACATTGCCACATGTCCGTCATAACAGATCAGGTCTCCCGGCTGCGCACTGCTGTAATCCACACCGGTACCGCAGCTTCGTTGTTCATAGGAAGTACGGGGAATGCTGTAACCGAAGTCACTGTATATCCGAAAGGTAAATCCGGAACAATCTGCACCATTGGTCAGGCTGGTGCCTCCCGCCACGTAAGGATTGCCTATGTACTGGCAGGCATATTTTGCCAGCCGCTTACCCATATCGCTGCCGGATGCGTTGTCGATCACAGAAGTATAATTCGTGGTCGTGTAGCTTCCGGTAGCCGCTGCGGTGTTGCCTCGCTGCGCCTGTGCCTGCAGCTGTTTTAACTGTTTCTGTTCCTGCTGCAGCAGCGCCTTTGCCACGGAAGCCTCCTGCTTTGCCTTTTTAATCTCTGCATCGAAGTTCGCAGATTCCTGCTTCTTCTTCGCCAGCATGACATCCAACTCAGACTTCTGGCTTTCCAGATCTGCCTTATCAGCCTCCAGCTGATCTTTATCCGTCTGCAGCTGGTTCTTCTCTTCCTCGAGCTGATTCCACAGGGCCAGCACCTGTTCCTTGGTCTCTTCATATTCCTGCAGCTTCTGGCGGTCGTATTCGTAGACACTCTCCACGAAATCCATGCGGTTCAGCATGCCGCTTAAGCCACCGCCCTGCAACAGAAGATTCACGTAATTCTCTGAGGAATCGTTCTCATACATCATCCGCATGCGGGTGATCATATCATTGTGCTGCTTTTCTTCCTTTTCTTTGGCAATATTGTATTCTTCCTGAGTCTGATCGATCTGTACCTGCTTGTCAGCAAGCTCCGTCTCCTTTTCAGCAATCTCATCTTCCTTCATGCCGATACTGGTCATGGTGTTGATGATCTCCGCATTCAGGTCATCGATCTTCTCCTGCACCAGATCCTGCTCATCCTGTAAGGAATTGATCTGGCTGTTGATGTTATTCAGCTGGTTCTGATGATTGTTGATGCTGTTCTGCAGTTCACTCATGGAAGGTGCCGCCAGCACCGTCTCCACAGGGGATTCCCAGACGGAGCCGGTGGCAGTCAGCGTTACCGCTGCCAGAAGAAGAGCACTCACTAGTCTTCTCTTCACGTTATTCACTTTTCTGACAGTGGTTAATTTTTTCATATGTCACTCCATCTACTTATAGGTCGCAGTTATTTACAGTACGGGGGAACGGGATAACGTCTCTGATGTTGCCCATTCCGGTGATGTACATTACGCAGCGCTCGAAGCCCAGTCCGAAGCCTGCATGGCGTGCAGAGCCGTAACGGCGCAGATCCAGATAGAACTGATAATCTTCCTTGTTCAGTCCCAGCTCTTCCATACGCTTCTCCAGGATCTCCAGATTGTCCTCACGCTGGCTGCCGCCGATGATCTCGCCGATACCGGGTACGAGACAGTCCATAGCGGCTACGGTCTTGCCGTCTTCGTTCAACTTCATGTAGAACGCCTTGATCTCCTTCGGATAATCAGTTACGAATACCGGTCTCTTGAATTCTTTCTCCGTCAGGTATCTCTCATGCTCGGTCTGCAGATCGCATCCCCAGAATACCTTGTAATCGAATTCGTCGTTGTGTTTCTCCAGGATCTTGATCGCCTCGGTATAGGTTACATGACCGAAATCAGAGTTTACCACATGCTGCAATCTCTCGATCAGTCCCTTATCTACGAACTGGTTAAAGAAAGCCATCTCCTCCGGCGCATTTTCCAATACATAACGAATGACATACTTCAACATGCTCTCTGCCAGGATCATATCATCCTTCAGATCCGCAAAACAGATCTCCGGCTCGATCATCCAGAACTCAGCCGCATGACGGGTGGTGTTGGAATTCTCCGCACGGAAGGTGGGACCGAAAGTATATACGTTCTTAAATGCAAAAGCATAGGTCTCTACATCCAGCTGTCCGCTTACGGTAAGGTTTACCGGTTTGCCGAAGAAATCCTGTGTGTAATCTACTTTTCCGTCCTCGGTCTTAGGCACATTGTTCATGTCCAGAGTCGTTACCTGGAACATCTCACCGGCACCCTCACAGTCACTGCTGGTGATCAGAGGGGTGTGCACATAGACAAAGCCTCTCTCCATGAAGAAGGTATGGATCGCATAAGCGATCAGGGATCTGACACGGAACACTGCCTGGAAAGTATTGGTACGTGCTCTTAAGTGAGAAATGGTACGCAGATACTCGAAGGAGTGTCTCTTTTTCTGTAAAGGATAATCTGCAGTAGAAGGTCCTTCCACGATCACTTCTGCTGCCTGCATCTCAAATGCCTGCTTTGCCTCGGGGGTAGCCACGATGGTACCGCGGATCACAACAGCCGCACCGACATTGATCTTGCAGATCTCCTGGAAATTTTCCAGTCCGTCGCCATATACTACCTGTAACGGCTCAAAAAAGGTTCCGTCGTTGATCACCAGGAAACCGAAGTTCTTGGAGTCACGATTGTTCCTTACCCAGCCGCCTACGGTGATCTCCTTGCCGATATAGGCGTCTTTTTCCCGATGAAGTTCTCTGATGTCTGTTAATTCCATAATCTTTCCTATCCGCACGCTGCGACGTGCTCTATCTGAACCGGCCCGCATCCTATTCGCCGGTCGCATACTGTTCGTATCAATAAAAATCAGTTATTGGTGATCTGTGCATTTTCTACCAGATAATCCAATACCTTGTCGTAGAGGAAGTACTCTCTGTAATCTTCCTTGGAGGTCTCTCCTATATACTCCTCGATAGTGTCATAACCGGCTGCTGTTGCGCGGTCCTGAAGCATCTGATCCAGTTCTTCGTCACTGATGTTCAGATTCTCTTTGTTCGCCACTGCCTGCAGGGCAATATCCTGCTTTGCGGTCTGCTCAGCATAGGTAGACAAAAATGTTGCCAGATCCTGCCCATAATAATACTGGGTAAATGTGTCTGCATCCACGCCGTAAGCAGACGCCATGGAGGTGATGCTGCTCTCTGCAGCATCGGAATATTTCTGTACCAGTGCTTCCGGTACGGAGGTAAAAGTGTTGTTTGCCATAAACGCATCCATCACTGCCTGCTGTACATTGGTCTCATAATTCTGCTGTGCATTCTCATTCAGATAATCATAAGCGTACTGACGGAGTTCTTCCTCGTTCGTCACACCATCGATACCGAAATTGCTGATGACTTCATCACTGAATTCCCCATCCTGTGCGGGCTGAATATAATTTACCGTTACCGTAAATACCACAGGCTGTCCTGCCAGATCCGGGTTATTCGGGTAGGGATCCGGAAAGCTTAAATCCAGATCCACGGTCTCGCCGGGCATCACGCCGATCAGACCATCCTCGAATCCGGCAATAAAGCTTCCAGAACCGATGATCAGATCGTATCCCTGTGCGGTGCCGCCGTCAAATGCCACATCATCCTTTTTGCCTTCGTAATCAATGTTTACGGTATCTCCGGTCTCCACGGCACGATCCATGATTCCACCGTTCTCTGCGGTAATGTTTCCATAATATACATTATTGACCAGAGTGTCCCACTCGTCCTCATCTACTTCCACAGTATCTACGGATGCTGCCAGTCCCTTGTACTCACCCAGGGTCACATACTTGTCCACATCCATATCCTTCAATGCGGTACTGTCCGTTGCAGCTTTGGTCTCTGAGCCGTTTCCTGTATCCTTTGCTCCGCAACCTGCCAGCATACATACACTTAAAACTGCTGCCAGAAGTCCTAATGTTTTTTTCTTCATTGTGTTACTTCCTATACCTTTCTATTACTGCCATTTATGCATAAAAGCATTGTAGCACCGCCCATTATAGCACATCCTCCGGGCTATAACAAGGGTGACAATAACCGGCAGATCTGCTCTTTGATACGGATTTTCAACCTTCTGGCCACATAATAATCCCGGGTGATCTGGCGGCAGACTTCCATGTCTTTTTGAAAGATATCCACCATTTCCTGTGCTTTTTTCTCATCGTAGATCACCGCATTTACTTCAAAATTCAACGCAAAGCTGCGGATATCCATGTTCGCCGTTCCGTAGCAGAGCACCTTTCCATCCACGATCATTCCCTTGCTGTGGAGGAAACCGTTATTATAAGTGTAGCAGTTCGCTCCTGCCATGACCATATCGCCGATATAGGAATAGGTCGCCCAATAGACAAACGGGTGATCCGGCATACAGGGGATCATGATGTTTACCTCGATCCCGGACTTCACAGCGATCATCAGTGCGTTCAGGATCGCCTCATCCGGAATAAAATACGGTGTCTGGATATAGATGCTTTTTTGTGCCTTATTGATCAGGCGCAGGTAATTGTCATGGATCTGTTGGGTCGTCTTATCCGGTCCACTGCTGATGATCTGCATATCACAGAAATCCCTCGTACCGGCTTCGATCCCCCGGAACAGTTCCGGACGCAAAAACAGGTTCTCTCCTGCCGCATAATTCCAGTCTAAAATAAACCGCACCTGGAGCCCCAGTACTGCGCTGCCACGGATCCGCAGATGGGTATCTCTCCAATGACCGAACTTTTCATCCAGATCAATGTACTCCTTAGCTACATTAAATCCTCCCACATAAGCCACTTTATTGTCAATGACCACAATTTTCCTGTGGTTGCGGTAGTTGATACGAAGCTGAAGTCTCCGCAGGATCGCCGGGAAAAATTCCGCGGTCTGCACGCCCTTTTCATTCAGCCATTTCCAGTAACTGTGCCGCACGGAACGACAGCCCATGGCATCGAACAGCACCCGGACCTCCACGCCCTGTGCTGCCTTCTCGATCAGAATATCCTTGATCTGATTGAATAATACGTCGTTTTTAATAATGTAGTATTGGATATGGATAAAATGCTCCGCATTCCGCAGATCTTCCATCAGCGCCCGGAACTTCTCATTGCCGTCGATGAAGATATCCACATCGTTGTCCTTCGTCAGCACCGCCTCTCCTGCTTCCAGGTTATACATGACGAGGTCCTCATATCCCCGGATATTCTCGTCCAGTTCCTCGGCGTCCCGGGAGCGCAGCCGGTACTCCTGCTGTCTGATATCCTTGCTAATGTGGTCCTCCACCTCTTTGATCCGGAACATTTTCCGCTTGTGCATATCCTGTCCCAGCAACAGATAGAACACAAACCCCAGTACCGGTATAAAATACAACAAAAGCAGCCATGCCCATACGCTCTTCGGGTCCCGTCGCTGGAAAAACACGATCACGATAGCAAACAGCATATTAAAAAATACCAAATGGCTGCAGAAAAAATCTATTCCTGTCTTTACGATCTCAAATGCTTCGTCCATAAATACCCTCCGGATATAGTATAACATACCACGGCAAACAGAAAAAGATGATTTAAACGGAAATCACCAAATGTATGGTTGCGTATTTCATCACATCTATGTTACAATGTTTCTTAGGAATTTGTTCCTATTAACTGAAGGAGGGACTGAAAATGAGTCCGGTTGCAATTACATTATTAGTTATCGTGATAGTTCTGGCTATCATCATTGCAGTATTATATTTCTTAGGCAAGAAAGCGCAGAAAAAGCAGGCAGAACAGCAGGAGCTGTTAGATGCCAACAAACAGACCGTATCCATGCTTATCATCGATAAGAAACGCATGAAAATGAAAGATGCCGGTCTTCCCCAGATGGTGATCGATCAGACACCGAAGATGATGCGTGGTTCCAAGCTTCCCATCATCAAGGCAAAGGTCGGACCCCAGATCGTATCCCTGATCTGTGATGAGAAGATCTTCGAAAGTGTTCCCGTGAAAAAGGAAGTAAAGGCCGTTGTCAGCGGTATCTATGTACTGGATGTCAAGGGACTGCACGGCAAGACCGAAGCCGCTCCGGAGAAAAAGAAAGGCTTCTTCAAGCGCATGATCGCTTCCGCACAGGAAAAGGCAGGAGCAAAGCCTGTCAAGTAAATAACGATTCAGAACCATTAAAAAATAGCAGATATGAGCATCTGCTATTTTTTTGCATAGAATTCCGAATCGCTACTGTTTCTCCCGGATATGTAACTTTAAACAGCTCTCACTGAAGGGTTCTCCCTCCTGGTCCAGGGTATATTCCACTGTCACACGGATCTGATCTTCCTGTTCTTCCACCTGCACCCTGCGGGTCTCAATCCCCAGCATCAGCTGTCCGTAGGGCGTATTGTAGGGTACCACATGTCTCTTATTTTCCTCGAAGATCATATGCATCTCCACGGCTCCCTGTCTGGTCAGCTCCAGAAGGTTATCCCTAAACTTGATCCGGCTCTTACAGGATCCGTCCAATCCCTCCATATCCTCCTCATAGAGAAGATAATGGCTGTCGTTTCTCTTAAAATATTGTGCTGTCTGTGCGGTCTTAACTGCATCCTTATCCGAAGTACCCTCGGTATCGTGCAGACCGGACAGGACGAGTTCTACTTCCCGATTCATTTTCATCCGTCCTTTTAATACTCATCGATCTTGATCGTCTTGGCTGATAAAATGCCGTACTTAATAATAGAGTTGGCAAAACGTTTGAACTTCTCCGCACCATCGCTGACGTAGAACTGATATTTATTTTCTCCCAGATGAGGTTCCTCCTCATTGAGAATATTATACTGCTGCAACAGTTCTTTCAGTTCTCTGGCGGTCTCATATGCCGGGTTCACCAGTGTCACCTGATCCCCCATGATCCGTCCTACCGTAGAGCGGATCAGCGGATAATGCGTGCATCCCAGGATCAGGGTATCAATATCAATGTCAATCAGCTCCGTCAGATATCGTCTGGCGATCTCATCCGTCACGGGATCCTCCCACAGCCCCTCTTCCACCAGTGGCACAAACAGGGGACAGGCTTTCCCGTAGATGGTAACATTTTTGTTCAGTTCCTGTATGTATTTATTGTACATCTGGCTGCCGATGGTAGCCTCGGTGGCAATAACGCCGATACGGCCGTTGCGGGTCACTTCCGCTGCGGTCTTCGCTCCCGGCTTGATCACACCAATGATGGGAATATCCAGTTCCTTCTCCAGTTCATCCAGTGCATACGCGCTTGCCGTATTACATGCCACCACAATGGTCTTCACCTGAAAAGTTTCCAGGAAACGCACAATCTGTTTGGAGAAGCCGGTGACCGTTTCCTTGGACTTGCTGCCATAGGGCATTCTCGCCGTATCTCCGAAATATATGATCTTCTCATTGGGAATCTGCCGCATGATCTCCCGGGCTACGGTCAGTCCGCCGATGCCGGAATCAAATACACCGATGGGGGCATCTTTTTTCAGCGCAGTTATATTCTCCTGATACATGGGATTTCTCCTTCTATCTTTTTAACATCGCAAGCAGTCTGCTCTTGAAGTGGATCTGTTCCGGATCCGCTTCCAGAAGCTTCCAGTAAATCTGACTGTCGGAATTCCATTCTACCACTTCCGCATCCTTCTGTACAGTCTTGGTCTCCTCTGCCTGCTCCTCGTATACGATCTCATAGGTGGAAGGCAGCATGGTCAGTTCCGGGTAGATCACTCCCCACCAGCCATAACATGCAAGTGCCACCACAGCGACTTTCCATCCCTGCACCAGCCGGCACAGGAATCCTCTCTTACGAACGATGTTGCGGATTTTTTCATAATAAACATATAATCTATCCATCAGTAGTCCTCTTTCCATATTTATTTGATATATGGAAATCATTACCACTTTCCGGACAGATTATACTTTTGGAAAACTATTGAAATGATTAATTTTTCTCCCGCTCCAGACGGATCTGGCGGATAATTGCCTTTTTCTGATTATCGATATGCACCTTCGCCATGTTCGATGCCGTCTCTTTGTCTTTTTTCACGATCGCCTGGTAGATGACCTTATGTTCCTCCACCAGCCGGTCATGCTGGCTGAAATCTTTGATATATTCGAACCGGTAACGATACATCTGCTCGGACAGGTTGTTCACCAGCTGGATCAGTCGCTGATTCCCGGTGGCTTGCACGATAATATCATGTAATGCCACATCCGCCCGGGCGATCTGCTTCACGTCCTGGGTCTTCACCGCCGCCTCAAAATTATCACAGGCTTTCTTCAGTTCCTGCAGTTCTTCCGGAGTGATCCGGTCGCATGCCAGCTCCACGCAGAGAGCATCCATAGCCCTGCGGACCTCCAGCACATCGTTCATGCTCTTCTCCGTGATCTGTGCCACTTCCGCGCCCCTTCTGGGGATCATGGTCACCAGTCCTTCCAGCTCCAGCTTGCGGATAGCTTCCCGGATCGGGGTTCTGCTGACTCCCAGCTTGTTGGCAAGATGGATCTCCATCAGCCGCTCTCCGGGCTTCAGTTCTCCCGTGAGAATGGCCTGCCGCAACGTATTGAATACCACATCTCTGAGTGGCAGAAACTCATCCATTGTCACCTGTAAATTATCCTGCATACCTCTTCTCTGACATTACTCACAGAATTCCGTCAGGAATATCTGCTTAGCCAGCTGTTCCTCCTCTAATTTTTCATATGCCCTGCGGGCCATATCCTTCTCTACAAAAATACCGAATACCGTGGGACCGCTGCCGCTCATCAGGCTGTTGATGGCTCCCAGCTCCTTCATCCGGTCCTTGATGGTCTGTATCACAGGATACGCACTCACCGTTACCGTCTCCAGCACATTTTCCATGCGATCCAGAATTCCCTGTAAGCTTTCCTCGGCGATGGCTTCCACCATGCCATCAATATCCGGATGCTTTACGATCTCCTGGGCATCCAGATGCTCATAGACATATTTCGTCGATACATTAATGTCCGGTTTTGCTACCAGCACATAGCAGTCCGGTGCCGGAGCAAGCGGCGTCAGCTTCTCGCCGATTCCCTCCGCCAAAGCCGTACCGCCCATGACGCAATAGGGAACATCCGCACCGATCTTCACGCCCAGCTCCATCAGATCCTTCAACGTACATCCTAGATCAAACAGCCTGTTCATTCCCTTCAGGGTAGCTGCCGCATCTGTGCTGCCTCCCGCCATTCCCGCTGCGATGGGGATGTGCTTCTCCAGGTGGATCTCCACGCCTTCGCTGATATGATACTGTTCCATCATGAGCTTTGCCGCTTTATAGATCAGGTTATCCTCGTTCGTCGGAAGTTCACCGGAATCCGTGGTAATGACGATACCGTTCTGTATCCGTTTAAAATCCAGCACATCGTAGATACCTACGGTCTGCATGACCATTTTCACTTCGTGATAACCGTTCTCGAGTCTTCTGACCACATCCAGTCCCAAATTGATCTTGGCATACGCTTTTATCCGATATTCGTTCATTTTTGTCTCCTAGCTGCGCTATCCAGAATAGCTTGTATACACATATTGTACTTAATTTTATACAATCCTGTGTACTTTGTCAATGGAGTGTGGGGTTTTCTGCGGATTTTTCTATTTTTCTATTTTCCCAAAAATCATCTAAAGAATCCACTATTATGGGACGATATAACAAGTGAAACCCAAAACTTTCAAAAGGTATTTTAAGCGAAGTCACGGATGACAGAAAAGAGGAAACTATGAGCGTAAACGGAGTTACATCTACCCAGGCAGCTGCAGCCTACAGCTATAACAGCACAAGTGCAGCAAAAGAAAAGACTTCCGCAGAGGAAGCAACCACTAAGACTACGGAAGATACCGGTGTGATCTATGAGCACAGCACCGACACCAATACTTCTTCCACCAAAAAGACTTATAAACCGGACACTGCTTTGATCAACAAATTAAAAGCAGATGCAGATGCACGTACCAGCCAGCTGCGTTCTCTTGTAGAGCAGATGATGGGGAAGCAGGCTACCACCTATGGCAACGCCAATGATATCTGGTCCTTCCTGCGTTCCGGCAATTATACCGTAGATCCTGCGACCAAGGCGCAGGCACAGGCGGATATCGCAGAGGACGGTTACTGGGGTGTCACCCAGACCTCCGACCGTATCATCCAGTTCGCCACTGCTCTGACCGGCGGCGACCCGGACAAGATCGAAGCTATGCGTGATGCATTCAAGAAAGGCTATGCACAGGCAGAGAAGACCTGGGGCGGTTCTCTTCCCGAGATCTCCCAGAAGACCTACGATGCCGTGATGAAGAAGTTCGACAAGCTGGCAGCAGACGCCGGGCTGACCACCGAAGGCTAAATTTCGATAGCTAAATTCCTTTTACCAGCAATATTTTCTGCCCGGGTCGTAATTCATCACTGTCCAGGGCATTCAATTCTCTCACAGTATTCACCGGCATGTGATATTTTCTGCCGATGCTCCACAGGTCATCTCCCGGTGCGGTAATGTAGATTACCGCACTGGGCAGACCTGCCAGCACGGCACTGTCGATCTCCTGTTCCTCCACTTCTTCGATGGCATTCACCGGAACATTCTTCATCACGGTTGTGGAAAAAGACAGTACCGCCTTCACATCCAGTTCTTCCCCCTCTAAGAGATTCACCTGCAGCTGTTCCAGTTCACTGTGTACCTGTGCCTGATCTCCCGCAGTCACTCCCGCTACATTCAACGTATAGTCATAAGGGATCTGTTCTCTGATGCTCATATAAGGGGTCTCATCCTTCTCCGTAACGCACAGCACCGTAAGATCAATACTGCCCTGCAGCCGGATCCCTTCCTCTGTGATCTCCCGGTGGTCGATCGTAACGTTTCCTTCGCTGTGAAGTATCTGCAGTACCGGGGCACCGATATCCGTCTGCCTGTGATCCGTTATCTTGGTCTTGCCCGTGATCCTCGAAAGCAGCTGACGCACATTTGCATCCCTTGTGTTAGGGATGACTTCTTTCGTCACCCCGTAGATATCTCTTAGAATGTCAATTTCTTCCTCCTCATATAGGCGGATATTCAATTCCAGCGCGCATTCCAGTCCCAGGATCCGCTCCTCCCCATCCAGATCCGGCTGGATCGTCAGTTCCGGCTGTCCATGCTCCTGTCTGACCAGCGCATAGCGGATGTCCGGCAGCAGAGTCTCCCGACAGCCCTGGCATTCCAGCGTACCGTCTAAGGGGATCGTCGTCTCGTATGACCGGATGGACCGTTCTTCTCCCTCCGCCTCATAGAGAACGAAGATCTGGATATCTCCCCGGATGGAAATACTCTCCTCCTGGGGCTTCATCTCCACATCCCGAAGGGATATGTTGCTCCACAGGATCTGATACACATTCGGATAGCTGGATGGCAGAGGAATCTCCTCCTTTTTCCGGAAAATATCGTTTTTGCAAATGGCAAGCTGTGTCACTTCCATGGGAGATATCCGATATTCCACGCCGTCTCCCGCGTTATCCTCCCGGATACCAACGGGCAGCTCCTCGTCGTAGATTTCCTCGATCCGGGCGGTCAGACATAACAGTGTCTGCAGGTTCAACTTCCGGGAATTGATCATATTAACAGTGAAATCCTCCACCGTTCCATCCACTGCCACCGTGTCCGAAGGCAGGGTTCCCTCCATATGAATCTTCTCCTCAAAAGGAAGCGCTCCGCTTAACAGGATCAGACTGCTGCCCGCCTCCTGGGTATGATACAAAATGGCATAGCCCAGCTTTCCCCGCACAGTCACTTCATCCATACCCGGACGGATCTCTTCTATGACGATCTCCCCTTTTTCCAGATTCAGGGTACTGATATCCGGTTTATCTTCCGGAAGATTCAGATCCTCCTCCATGGTAAACTGCATGACGGTGGACCGTTTCACCCGGTCCATATGTATATTTCTCTTGATCAGTTCCACAATAACAGACCTCCATATATACAGATATGTCTATATATATGAAGGTCTGTGCTGTTTTATACCGTATTCTGTTCTCTGTCCGCTTATTCCACCGCGCCGATGAGATCTGTCAGGTTCTCTACGTGATAGGTGCGCATGTAATCTTCAATACCCTCCACGACTTTGATTGTAGTATAGGGATCCACGAAGTTCATGGCTCCTACGCTGACAGCACTGGCACCCGCCAGAATAAATTCAATGGCATCTTCCGCCGTAGCGATGCCTCCCATGCCGATGATGGGAATCTTAACTGCCTGCGCCACCTGGTATACCATGCGGACTGCGATGGGCTTAATGGCAGGGCCGCTCATGCCGCCGGTCTTATTGGCAATGGCGAATTTCCTGCGGTGAATATCGATCTTCATGCCGGTGATGGTGTTGATCAGGGATAATGCATCCGCCCCTGCTGCCTCCGCTGCCTTCGCCATCTCTGTGATATCCGTTACGTTGGGACTCAGCTTCATGATAATGGGCTGTTTTGCATGCTTTTTCAGTTCGGAAGTAATATTGTATAGAGCATCCGCTTTCTGTCCGAAGGCAATGGCGCCTTCCTTCACATTGGGGCAGGATACGTTGATTTCCAGCATACTGACTGCCGGCTCGTCTCCCAGACGTTCCACCACATCAACGTAATCCTCCACGGATTTGCCGCAGACATTTACGATGATCTTCGTGTCATATTTTTTCAGGAAAGGAATGTCTCTCTCCATGAATACGTCAATTCCGGGATTCTGTAATCCGATAGCATTGAGCATGCCGCCGTATACTTCTGCCACGCGGGGGGTAGGGTTGCCGGGCCAGGGCACATTTGCCACACCCTTGGTCACTACCGCACCCAGACGGTTTAAATCTACAAACTCTTCATATTCCATACCGGAGCCGAAAGTCCCGGAAGCTGTCATGACGGGATTTTTAAAAGTAACTCCTGCGATCGTTGTCTGTGTATTCATCAGATCTCTACCTCCTTGGCTTCAAATACGGGTCCGTCGGTGCAGATTCTAGCGTTATGCACATGTGAATGATGATCCACTTCCTTCGTCTTCACGACGCAGCCCAGGCAGGCTCCCACGCCGCACGCCATATGCTCTTCCAGAGAGATATATGCCTCAATTCCTTTTTCTTCTGCATACTTTTTAATCGCACGAAGCATAGGCATCGGTCCGCAGGCGAAGATCACATCTGCCTGCAAATGGTTTTCTTCAATGGCATTCATGACATTGCCCTTCGTGCCGACACTGCCGTCCTCGGTGGCAATATATACCGTACCGTTCTCTGCCAGGTCATCCTTTAAGAACAGCTGGCTGTCACGGTAGCCCACAATGATCTGTTTCGTGGCAGTTGCCGGAAGTTCTCTTGCCAGTTCCAGCATAGGCGGGATGCCGATACCGCCACCCATGAGGAATACCTTTTTACCTTCCGCTGCCTCTGTGGGGAAGCCGTTGCCTAAGGTTCCCAGGATCTCTACGCTGTCTCCTTCCTGATAAGAGGAAAACTCCGCAGTGCCCTGTCCGGCGATACGGTACACGATGCGCAGAGCATCCTTTTTATCGCTCACCTGACAGATACTGATGGGACGGGGCAGCAGAGTGCTGCGGTCCTTAGGGTAGACGCCGATGAACTGACCGGCCCTCGCACATGCCGCCAGATCCGTAGCGATCCACATATCATAGATTTTGGGTGCGATCTCCTTCTGAGAAAGCACGGTTGCTGTGATTTTCTTTTTCATTTTGTTATCCTTTTCTATCCTATTTTAAGTGACAAGCGGTATCTGCTTATATGCGCTCTCTTACGCGCACGCTACGCTTCATATACCATTTTACCGCCGCAGATGGTCCTCTTCACTTCACCTTTTAATTTCCAGCCCGTAAAAGGAGTATTTGTCGCCTTGGAGGCATAGGTCTCCGGGATGAACTCTGCCGCAGTGTCGATCAGGATCACATCTGCCGGGCCTCCCTCCGCCAGATATCCGGCGTCGAGATGGTACATGGCGGCAGGATTCGTGCTCATCAGACGAAGCAGCTGCTTCATGGTCAGGTATCCCTCGTCCACCAGTTCTGTGATACCCAGTGCCAGAGAGGTCTCCAGTCCGGTAATCCCACTGGGAGCCTCAGTGATGGGCTTTGCCTTCTCCTCGGCGGTATGGGGCGCATGATCTGTCGCGATCATGTCGATCGTGCCATCTACCAGTCCCCGGATCACTGCCTGACGATCCTCTTCCTCTCTCAAAGGAGGATTCATCTTCGCCAGAGTGCCGTATTTGATCACGGCATCTTCGGTCAGGGTAAAATGATGGGGTGTGGCTTCCGCATGAATGTTGGAGCATCTCTTTTTCGCCTGCCGCACCAGCTCTACCGCTTCCTTACTGCTGATATGCTGGATATCGATGCAGGCACCGGTCTCCTCCGCCAGCTTCAGATCCCGTTCCACTAAAGCGATCTCAGCCTCTCTGGAAGAGCCGCCGATTCCGTAGTATTCGCTGGCTTTTCCGCGGTTCACACCGTTGTTCTCAATATATTTCGGATCTTCCTCATGGAAACTGATGGGCATGTCCAGCTCTGCGGATATCTCCATGGCATGGCGCACCAGTTCCGCATCCAACAGGGGCACACCGTCATCCGTGAATCCCACAGCGCCTGCAGCTGCCAGCTTCTTCATATCCGTCAGCTGCTTCCCCTGCATACCCATGGTCACATTGGCGCAGGTCGTCACATGGATCCCCGTCTCCGCTCCCTTGTCCAGTATATACTTCAGGGTCTCCTCACTGTCCACGGTGGGCTTCGTGTTCGCCATCAGCACCACGGTGGTCACACCACCCTTCGCCGCTGCCGCAGCGCCGGTGTTGATATCTTCCTTCGCCGTGAAGCCGGGATCTCTGAAATGCACATGCACATCCACCAGTCCCGGAGCGACTAACATTCCTTCCGCATTGATCCTTGTTACCTTACCCTTCGGTTCGATTTTTTCTGCGATCTTTACGATCTTGTCTCCGTCGATCAGGATATCGAAGTTGCCCTCTTTTCCTGACTTGGGATCGATCATATAACCATCCTGTATCAGTATCATATCGTCTCCGTTCCCGGGCTTTTGCAACCCGTTTCCATGACCTGTTTCTCGAAAAAGTTTACCATGTTTTCATAGAAAAGAAAAGGGAGTTATAGTAAAATAATGAAGAATGATTTGAGAAAAAACGCGGAGGTCTGACGGCATGAAAACAAGAGAAGAAGCACTGGAATATGGATTGTCTTTTCCGGATACTTATACAGAAATGCCCTTCCACGATCCCAACTGGCAGCTGGTACGGGTGAAGGGCAGTAAAAAGGCTTTTTTATGGACTTATGAAAAGGATGGCTGTCTGCATCTGAATGTGAAGACCGATCCTGCCTGGCGGGACTTCTGGCGCAGCACCTTCTCTTCCGTCATTCCTGCATATCATCAGAATAAAGAACACTGGAACACCATTATCTTAGACGGCACCATTCCCGATGCGGATATCCGGCGCATGATCGCAGAGAGCTATGATCTCGTCACCTACAGTCCCACGAAGCGGATCTATGAAGCAGTGAAGCAGATTCCGAAGGGTTGTGTCGCCACCTACGGGCAGGTGGCTGCCATGGCGGGAGATCCGAAGATGGCGCGGGCCGTGGGCAATGCCCTGCATAAGAATCCGGATCCTGAACATATCCCCTGCTACCGCGTCGTCAATTCCAAGGGAGAACTCTCCGGCGCCTTTGCCTTCGGCGGCGCCGATGAACAGGCAAACCGCTTACGGGCAGACGGCATTGAAGTGATCAATAACCGGGTTGATCTGGTAAAATACGGGATGAAGCTTTAAAGCTTTGACTATACCGTTTTATTTCCGGTGTTTATTTTTACATTGACGATACAGATACCAATGCATACTAAGAGTAACGCGATCAGTGCATTCCATCCAAGCTCTGCGGAGCCCTCTCCCAGCCACCATGCGGATAAAAGCACACCGAATACCGGGTTGGTGAAACCGAAGATTGCCACCTTGGAGACGGGATTGTATTTTAACAAAATGCCCCACAGGGAGTATGCCACTGCTGAGATGCATGCCAGATAGAACAGCATGAGTAGAGCGCTTGCGGATACATGGGTGATCCTGCCGCCCAGGCTAAAGCCCAGGATAACCATGACAATACCTCCCAGGATAAACTGATAACCGCTGAGCATGACCGGGTTATCCTTTTTGGAATATTTCTTCATCAGACAGGAAGAAACCGCATAGGACAGAGCACACAAAAACAGGCTACCGTCTCCCATCAGGCTTAAATCCATGTCGATCTTCTGACCATTCATGCTGACGACAATAACACCGGCGAAACCGATGATACATCCCAGTACCTTCTTCAGATCCAGCTTCTCCTGTCGGAAGATCAGGGCAGACACCAGAATGACAAAAAAGGTGTTGGAACCATTGATGATGGAAGCCTTGACTCCGCTGTTATGGGCCAGTCCGATGTAGAAAAAGATATACTGTAAAATCGTCTGGAAGATTGCCAGCTTCACAATACTGGGCGCAGAAGTTTTCGTGGGCACCAATGCCTTTTTCTGTAAAAGGCTTCCGATCAGCACCGTCAGGATTCCAGCCAGTACGAAGCGCATTCCGGCAAACAATATTTGCGTCCAGGTCTCTCCGGAAGAAATTTCGAACAGGGCATAGCCTAACTTGATACAAGGGGATGCACTTCCCCACAGAAAGGTACACACCAGTGCCAGGGCACAGACTACCCAGGTTTTCTGTAAGATTTCTGTCTTTTTCGTTTTTCCGTTATCTATATTCTTATTAACCTCTGTCATTTTTGAACACTCCTTATATTTTTTATGGCGCAATCTTTGCCATTATACTATAAGGTGTCTTTTTTCGCCAGTCTTTACGTTATTTTTTCTCGATCTGGGAACGGATGTCGTCCTCCAGGATGTGTTCCACGTCTTTTGCTTCTTTGCGAATGTTTTTCAGATTATCCCGGATCTCCTGCTCTTCTTCCATGATCTCGGGATGTTCTTCTTTTTCTTCTTTAATGAACATACATAAGAAGCTGATCAGCAAAATCAGACAGGAAATCCAGATGGTCTTCGCTCCTATGTATCTGATCATGTGTCCTCCCAGTGCCGCACCGATGGCGAACAGGAAGATGATTCCGAAATAATAACCGGATTTTCGCAATATCTTTTTATCTTTCGTTTTTCCGTAGGCACACAGGGATTCCATGCCGCTGCGTAGATTGCCGATACACATAGTACTGGCAAAAGCATAGCCGTTCACCTTGCGGAACGCCTGTACCTGCATGGCACATGCGAAAGATACCATGGCATTCGCCACCAGATCCAGAGTATTCGGGAAGAATCCGACTGCAAATAATAAAACTATTTCCATTACAAGCACCAGCTGCCTCCAGTGGATCCTCTGTGCCTTCTGATATTTCATGCGGATGCATTCCGCCATTGCCACACCCAGTGCGAAGAACAGTAACGGGAAAAAATAGCGAAGTGCCGCCTGCAGGTTCCGGTCCACCAGCTTTTGGCTAAGTAATACAATATTGCCGGTCTGCGCGTTGGCAAATACCTTTCCCCGATACATATAGGTATAAGCATCCTGCAGACCACCGGAGATTGACAGGATCCCGGCGATCAGAAAAGACTCTGACATCTGTCCGCGTATTTTACGTTGCATAAATTCTCATTCCTTTCAGGTACTTTAGTGCCGTCCCACAGGCATCTCCTGATTACAGTATAAGCAGCGATATCTTCCGGAGGGTGATAATTCAAAAATGTGGTCACAATTCGTCTCTATACTGGTAATACAACGGGGATTTTTACATTTTATCACATTTACCAGTCTTTGTGGAGGAACCGGATGATACTTTTTTACGACTTCTCCGTCCCGGATCACGATCAGCGTAATCTGACTATCCAGATACCCCAGAATATCCAGACGCTCCGGCAGGGTCTCTCCCTCAATCTTAATCAGATCTTTACATCCGCATTTCTTACTTTTTACTGACTGAAGCAGGGCTACGGACTGGGTCTTGGACTCCAGCTCCAGCAGTCTGTAGATGTCCATTCCTTTCCCTGCGGGAATATGGTCAATTACCACACCGTTCTGAATCGATTCTACGTTTAACATACAAGCACCTTCTTTCCCGTCACCGGATCCGTAAGGTCTAACAAACTTAAGATCAATGCCATCCGGATAAATTTACCGTTCAATACCTGCTGAAAATATGCGGCTCTAGGATCTGCATCCACTTCCGTGGCAATCTCGTCCACCCTAGGCAGAGGATGTAACACCGGCATGTCCGCTTTTGCCAGATTTAATTTCTCCTGATCCAGAATATAAATATCCTTCAGGCGGATGTAATCTTCTTCATTAAAAAAGCGCTCTTTCTGAACTCTGGTCATGTAGAGCACATCAAGCTCCGGCAGCGTATCCTCCAGGCCGGTCACCTCATGGTACGGTGCATTTGCCGGCTTCAGTGTATCTTCCACCAGGTAATCCGGCACCTTCAGTTCCTCCGGAGAGATGAAGTAAAATTCATTGCCGGGATACCGTACCAGACTGTTTACCAGAGAATGTACGGTTCTGCCGAATTTCAGATCTCCGCAGAAGCCTACTTTTAGATGATCCAGGCGTCCCTTGCGCTGTCTTATGGTCAGCAGATCGATCATGGTCTGGGTCGGGTGGTTATGCCCGCCGTCACCGGCATTGATCACCGGGATCTTAGAATACATGGATGCCCGAAGCGGTGCACCTTCCTTCGGGTGACGCATGACGATAATATCTGCGTAACAGCTTACCACCCGCGCGGTATCCGCCACAGTCTCGCCTTTTGTGGCACTACACTGCTCCGCTCCCGCGAATCCCAGTGTTCTGCCTCCCAGGTTCAACATTGCCGTTTCAAAAGAAAGTCTCGTTCTGGTGCTTGGCTCATAAAATAGAGTGGCCAGTATTTTCCCGTCCGCACAATGAGCATACGCTGCGGGATCAGCAGCAATTCTGTCCGCCAGGTCTAGGATCTCCTGTGTCTCTGCTACCGATAGGTCCAGTGAATCAATCAAATGTCGCATAACCTTTTCTCCTCTGTTTACTTTTTTTCAACCGCGTATTATACTATATCCTGACGAATACTAAAAATATATAGTTTATATGTGAGGCATATTATTTTTATATGAATATCAGTTTTGAATACTATCGGATTTTTTATTATGTTGCCAAATATGAGAACATCACCAAAGCCGCAATGGTTCTGAAGAGCAGCCAGCCCAATGTCACCCGGATCATACACATCCTGGAAGAGCAGCTGGACTGTCGTTTGTTCCTGCGGGAACCCAGAGGTCTGAAGCTTACCGAGGAGGGAAAGCGGCTCTACGCCCATGTTGCCATTGCCTGCCAACATCTGCTGGATGCAGAAGCGGAATTGTGCCGAAATAAAAATGTCTGTACCGGAACCATTGAGCTTGGTGTCACCGAGACCGCCCTGCATCTGTTCCTGCTGCAGAAGCTTCATGATTTTCAGAGTGCTTACCCGGATATTAAAATAAGAATCCAAAACAACACGACGCCTGAGATTCTGAAAGCCCTGGCGAACGGTCGTCTGGATCTTGCTGTGGTGACCACCCCTTTCGAGCCGGGCGATACCATGGAATGTGAAGATCTGATGACTTTCCGTGAGGTGCCCGCAGGGGGACCCGACTATGCCGGATTGTCCGATCATCCCATGACTCTGAAGGAGTTCCGTCTCCATTCTATCATCGGTCTTGGGTATGGAACCGCCAGTTATGAATATTACCGGAAAGTATTTATCGAACAGCACCTGGACTACGAGCCTGCCATGGAAGTAACTACCGCCGATTTAGTCATCCCGCTTCTCCAGAACAATCTGGGGGTCGGCTTTGTACCGGAGCCGTTGGCAGCGCCTTTTTTTGAAAACGGCAATCTCGTTCCCCTGACCTTAAATGTACCGCTTCCCTCCCGCGAGATCAAAATGCTGTGGGACAAAAGCCGCAGCCAGAGCCGGGCAACCGCTACTTTTTGTAATTATCTGAGAGGAATCACTCAGAAGAGCATGCCGATTCTGATAGATCTGTAGTCTCTGATCCATTCAGTCATAGATCACTGTTTTATCCAAAAGTTCTGTTTTTATCACAATATACGGCGTAGTGGGTTTCCCTGCGCCGCTTTTTTGTCCGGTGATATCAGGACCTAAAAGGCTTGTGCTGACATGAACAGCATCGTCTGTCAGGTATAATTCATCCACTGCGATGCTGTAACCGCCGGTCTTCTGTTCCCCGTAACCGATGCTGATATAGAGATTCTGATTATCGCTATATGTCAGTCGAAAAGGTTCGCTTCCCTTTTCCGCAATCACAGTTTTTAATTCTTCCGGAATCTTTTCTTCACTGAGCACTGTAAAATCCAGATCACGCAGTTTGATGTTCCCTTCCCCGGACATCCCGCATCCGGTCAGCACCACACACAGCAAAAGCATTGCAGCCGCCACATTTTTCCACTGTTTTCTCTTGATTTTCATACACAATCCACCGCGAATACTTACTTATCCTATATTTATGTGAAAAATGTAGCGATATACATTAATTTTACTCCTTTTCTCCGATCCGGATGTGCGCTATAATAGAGCAGGTGCGCCCAAAGGCGCCTTACAGAAAGATGAGGATTATAATTATGGATGATAAATTCAGCAGGAAAATATTCTGCGACGGCATGCGGGATGGTTTTCCCATCGCGCTGGGATATTTCGCCGTATCCTTCTCCCTGGGAATTGCTGCAAGACATGCAGGGTTCACTCCCTTGCAGGGATTCATTGCCAGTCTTCTGAATAATGCTTCTGCCGGAGAGTATGCAGCCTTTACCCTGGTGGCTGCTCAGGCAACCTATCTGGAGGTGGCAATCATTACGCTGATCGCGAATGCCAGATATCTGCTCATGAGCTGTGCACTGGCACAGAAGTTCTCCCCCGGAACTCCTTTTTTCCACCGTCTGATCATTGCTTATGATGTGACGGACGAGCTGTTCGGCATCACCATTGCCCGGCCAGGCATTCTGAATCCATACTATACCTACGGTGCGATCCTGTTAGCCGCTCCGGCCTGGGCGGGCGGAACTGCCTGCGGCATCATCGCCGGAAATGCACTTCCCTTACGTGCGGTCAGTGCGCTGAGCGTTGCTTTGTATGGCATGTTCTTAGCGATCATTATTCCCCCTGCCAGAAAAAGTAAAATCGTGGCAGCACTGGTAGCCATCAGCTTCGCATTGAGTTTTGTCTGCAACTACCTTCCCGGGATTTCTTCTCTGTCGGAAGGTACGAGAACCATCCTGTTAACCGTGATCATCTCCGGTGCCGCAGCGATCCTGTTCCCGGTAAAACAGACGGATAAATCAACGGAATGTGCCCGGAAAGGAGACTCTGACAAATGAATAATTATATCTATATTGCCGTTATGGCAGCCGTCTCCTATACGATCCGTGTCTTACCCCTGACACTGATCCGCAAACCGATCAAGAATCAGTTTATTCAGTCCTTTTTGTACTATGTACCTTATGTGACGCTGGCTGTCATGACCTTCCCGGCCATCATCCATGCTACCCAGACTCCCATCTCCGGACTGGTGGCACTGATCGCCGGAATCATTGCCGCATGGCTCGGTGCCGGTCTGTTCCCGGTATCCGTGATCTGTTGTGTGCTGGTATTTTTAATTGAGTTGTTTGTGTAAATTTAAGGGAGATCATAGAATGTCTGTATCTGAAAAAAATGTGAAAAGAAAATTACCGGATATAATCCGTTCCACGGGTAATGGTGCCGTTATTGCCATTTCTACCTGCTTTTTATTGTTTGTGTATGCGCCCACAGAACTGTTTTTAACTAATCAGTCCAGCTTCTGGTTCACTTTGTATACCATGCTCCCTGCAGTACTCGGAACTTTTGCGGTTACTGTACTCGCCTCTGTTCTACTGTTGTTTTTCTGCAACCTGATCTCTCATACACTCTATCAGATTGCATCTGCCGGCTTCGCCCTCCTGATGATCTGTTCCTACATTCAGGGAACTTTCCTGATCTTTGGTCTGCCGGGACTGGACGGACTGGCAATCGACTGGAATCAGTACCAGGCTTCCCGTTATAAATCCATCGGCTTATGGATCATCATGCTGATCTTGTTTATCGTCCTGATCCGGATATTTCATCTGCGAAAATTTCTGAAAGTTGCCGGAATCGTAAGTTTCTGCATGGCACTGATGCTGCTTGTGACACTATTTACATTGTCTCTGTCCTCCCGGGATAATCTCAACAAGGATGTGCTGACCGCCACGACGGAAAATATGTTTGAAATGTCGGAGGATACCAATTTTATCATCCTGTTGCTGGATGCCGTAGATGCTCCGACCCTGAATCAGATGATTGCCGACGGTAAATTGGAGGGACTGGAAGATACTTTTGAGGATTTCACCTATTATACGAACACCGTAGGTGCCTATTCCTGTACCAAACATGCGGTACCTTATATTCTGTCCGGCTTCTGGTATGAAAATGATCGCACTTATAACGCTTATCTGAATACCGTATTTAAAGAATCACCGGTATTTCAGGCGTTGGAGAATGATTCCTACCGCATGGGGATCTATGACAGTGAATTGAATCCCACTGCGGAAGGTAATCTGGATCGTTTCGAGAACATGCAGCCGGTTCGCGCGGAAGTCACTTCTTATTTTCGTTTTGCCAAACTGTTGGTAAAACTGGGAGGAATCAAGTTTGCTCCTTATGATCTGAAGCCTTATTGCTACGCTATTGCTTATAATTTCGGCAAAGTCCGCAAGCTTCCGGACAGCTATGATTTCGATGTCTTCGAATGGGGCGACCGCACCTTCTACGACGACCTTCAGACCACCAATATCACCACGACACTAGACAAATGTTTCCGCTTTATCCATTTAGAGGGTGCCCATGCCCCCTTCTGCTATGACAAAGACCTGAATGTCGTGGAATCTTCCGATTATCCTACCTGTATCCAGGCTTCCATGACTCTGACAGACAGCTATCTGAAGAAATTAAAAGAAGCCGGTGTATATGATAACTCTGTCATCATTGTGATGGCGGATCATGGCTTCAACTCCGAATTGTCGGATGAAGGCCGGACATTTGAAGCCAGACAGAACCCTATTCTGTTCGTAAAAGGCGTCGGCGAGCATCATCCTTATGCTACATCGGACATTCCCCTGTCCTTCTCTGATCTGCCTGCATCTTTTCTTAATCTGATGGAAGGGCAATCCGGAGAAGAGGCTTTTGCCTGGACTGAGGGGCAGCAGAGAGAACGACGATACCTATATTATGATCTCAATGATGGTGTCGGTGAAAAACACATGGTGGAATATATCCAGACCGGACATGCCTCCGACTTATCCACTCTGATCCGTACCGGTACTGAATACTACTACGATTCCAGACTGGGAACACCATAGAATACTTCTAAATACGCAACTTTAAAGAGCAGCTGTGCATACGCCACAGCTGCTCTTTAAAGTCTGTATCCTGAATCTATAAATTGTATTTCTTCAACATTTCCCGCACAAACTCAGGATCCTGCAGACGAGGGATATTGTCTTCGTCACCTTCGGCATTCATGCGGGCAATCAAATTCGTAAGACGATTACGTTCCTGTTCCGCACCAAGGTCACGGACATACTCATCTCTGGCATGCTGATCCCGTACCATTTTCATATGTTCATCGTACATGGCTCTCGCCCATCTTCCTAGACTCATATGTCTTACCTCTTTCACCGCTTCCAGAATTCCGGGGTTCTTTGTCAAAGTTTCCAACATCTTCAGATCATCCTCCGTTTCTACATTGAACAATTGTATCCACTCATCAATCCGTTGCCCGGTCAATGCTTTGTTCAGTTCCAGAATGTGCAGTTCCACCAGATTGCTGAACACTTCACCATTTTCTTCTCTTAACAGATATTTTCTGTGATAAGTACTATCTGTTGTCATATTAAAATTCAGAATACTGATGGTGATGCATTTCTTCATCCGTTCATAGTCGTCTCCGACAGAAAGTTCTTCCGTCAGAAGCTTTCCCATATAGAAAAGCTGACGTTTATCCCAATGCTTTACTGTATGAATCTGGAGTTCTATACTGATCTTCGTATCGTCATTCAATTCCAACAATACATCTACAATTCCCTGTTTCTGGTATTTATATCTGCGCCATAAATTCGTATTCCGTAATTTCAGGCTCCGGATCTTTTCTATCGGAATGTCTAAAATATCACTGATAAAATATTTTAGAATAATAAAATTACGGAACAGTTCTTTCATGCAGTAATCCCACTTGGGTCTTGCTATCATTTGCATTCTCCTCTCTTATATACATACGAGAGGTTTGCCGCCTCCCATATTTACTTTTATCAAAATGGGACAAGCGACCGAATGGTCTTGAAATATCAGACTTGCTTCCCAATGTGTGTCTTGATGATAACAAATATAAGTACAACTGTCAATTGTAAATTTGCGCAATGTTTTCTGGTTTTGTTGCGCAATTTTGCAATATTTTATAATACATATCCGCTATAATATGTTATAATATAATTGCGCAATCGGTTGTGCAATTATGGTTTTACGGGAGGATTACTTATGCATCATTTTACAAAGCATTCACACACACGCCTGTTGGCTCTATGTCTCAGCGCAGGACTGATCATGGGCAGTCTGTCCGGCTGTAGTAATCAGGGTCAGGGCAACGGTACCATAGATACCATAGCCGAATCCGCGAGTGCGTCTTCAGCAGATGTTACCGATATTACTGCGTTTCCCATGCCGGAAGGACCGGAAGAATCTACCATCTATGTGGAGCCGGTCGACGGCATTTCCGATGATTTTTACCGGGGCATGGACGCCTCTGCAGTACTGGCTCTGGAGAACAGCGGTGTGAAATATTATAATTTTGACGGGGAAGAACAGGATGTTTTCATGACGCTGGCACAGGCCGGTGTGAACTATATCCGTATCCGTGTCTGGAATGATCCCTATGATGAGAACGGTAACGGTTACGGCGGCGGCAACAACGACGTAGCAACCGCAATTGCCCTGGGTCAGCGTGCTACGCAGTATGGCATGAAGGTCTGCATCGATTTTCATTATTCCGATTTCTGGGCGGATCCGAAGAAGCAGTTCGTTCCTAAGGCATGGGAAGGCATGAATATTGAAGAGAAAGCGGATGCTCTCTACAACTACACACTGGACAGTCTCACTCAGATTCTGGAAGCAGGTGTCAATGTAGGCATGGTACAGATTGGAAATGAGATCAACAATGGTATGTCCGGTGAAACGGATGTAGCAAATGTGAGAAAGCTCCTGACCGCCGGCAGCAAGGCTGTCCGGGAAGCAGCAGCGGATTCCGGCAAAGATATACTTGTAGCTGTACACTATACAAATATCGATGATATGAAGAAGCTGGATACATTGCTGACCGGTTTACAGGTAAAGGAAATTGACTACGACATTGTCGGTCTCTCCTTCTATCCTTACTGGCATGGAACCATGGATGATCTGAAAAACGCAATTATCCATATCCGGGATACTTATGGCAAAAAGGTATATGTCGCTGAAAATGCTTATTGCTATACCGCAGAAGACGGCGACGGATCCTCCAACAGCGTGGAGGGAACCGACGATCTTGCAGAAGGCTATTCCGCCAGTCTTCAGGGACAGGCAAATGAAGTAAGGGATGTCTGTGCAGCAGCCAGCGAAGCCGGTGCTGAAGGCATCTTCTACTGGGAAGGCACCTGGATCCCGGTAGGTCCCGCAGATGCTGATAATTCCGCTATCTGGGAAAAATACGGCAGCGGTTGGGCAAGCAGCTACGCCTCCGATTACGATCCTAAGGATGCCGGACAGTATTACGGCGGATGCTCTTGGGATAATCAGGCAATGTTTGATTTCACCGGACATCCTCTGACTTCTCTGAATGTATTTAAGTATCTGAAATACGGTGCTACGGCGCCCCTGACAGTGGAGAGTATCCCTACGCTTACCGTATCCTGCAATCTCGGTGCAGAAGCCAAGCTTCCGGAGACCGTAAGTGTCATCTACAACGATCGGTCCGAAGAACAGGCCCCCGTTACCTGGAATGCGGATGATGTGGCTGCTATTGACACGGAGAACGGTGGTACTTTCACTGTTTCCGGTTCTCTGGATGACGGCAGCGAAGTTACTGCGACGGTAACGGTAGAGCGAGTGAACTACGTGCAGAATCCCAGCTTCGAAGATGCCGACACCTCCATGTGGACCGTAACCTACGCAGGAGATGCGGATCCTACTGACTATCAGGTGAAGGCTGCGGATGCCCACAGCGGTGAGGTAGCGTTCCATTTCTGGTCCGGAGCTTCCGATATGGAATTCTCCATTGAGCAGAGCTTCACCGATTTGGAACCGGGTACTTATGAGCTGTCCGCTTTCTCACAGGGCGGTGATCTGTCCTCGGATGCTTCCATGGAACTGTATGCAGTTGTTGATGGCACGGAGCTTACAGATTCCTTTATGCTCACCACCTATGCCGACTGGCAGAATCCCACCGTCTCCGGGATCAAAGTCACCGACGGCACCCTGACTATTGGAGTGAGATATCAGTGTAATATGAACAGTTGGGGAACTTTGGATGATGTGACACTGAATCGTGTCGGAGATTAAATTGAAAGTTACGAGCCATGCAAAAATAGAACGGAATACCTCGGTGGGAGCTTGCTCACACAAGAGGTTATTTCGTTCTATTTTTATACGGCGACAGCCGTCAATGAAATAAATGTGGAGCGCCTTTTGCGACACATTTATGAATTGAATGCATGGCTCGTAACGTAGGGGTGTCGTAGACCACTCGGGGAGTTCTGTTTGTATTATTAAGGCCATTTTTTGCTAAAAAAATACAAAAACATGAGATTTTGCCATGTAAAAAGCTGTTATTTTCGCTGAGCGTGCAAAATGAAGAAATTCCGTACAAAAATTCCTGATTTGGGAACTTTTTTGTACGGAATTCATTGTTTTTAGGGTTTTTACACCAAACTGGAGAGCTACGAAAGCATAGCCAATTACGCCCCAGTAGCTTTCATTACGCGAGGCGCAATCATCAAATCTTGTGTATAACACCCCGTACCTTGATTTAAGGATACAGCGGAGCTTGCTCCTATCATCTATGCCCACGCTGAGGCGGAAGAAGGGTACAGACTAGCTTTTTCCTGTCTCCTGTGCCCACGCTGAGGCGGAAGAAGGGTACAGACTAGCTTCTTCCTGTCTCCTGTGCCCACGCTGAGGCGGAAGAAGGGTACAGACTAGCTTTTTCCTGTCTCCTGTGCCCACGCTGAGGCGGATGAAGGGTACAGACTAGCTTCTTCCTGTCTCCTGTGCCCACGCTGAGGTGAGAAAAAAGACATAGGAGGAGCTCGACCGACTGCTGGACGCCCTACGTTACGAGCCATTCACCCAATTCATAAATGTGTCGCAAAGGATGCTCCACATTTATTTCACCATTCTCCGAAACATTCCCTCCCAAAAGTCGTTGTATAGTATAGATCACAATACTTATTCACGACTTTGGGAGGGAATGTTTTATGAAGAAAATTATTTTACTGTTATCGCTTTCCGCTTTCTTTGCACTGTCATTGACTAGCTGCGGTTCTACCGGTGGTTCCGAGGATACTATATGCGGACCGATTGATCCGGTCATCGCAGAATCTCTCGCTCCGACGGAGTGTCCGGAATCCGGTCCCGCGGATGATCTGGCGATAGCCATCAGTAAGGAAGCCGTCTGCGACCTGGACTCGGTGCAGTTCTCCCTGTCTCTTCCGGAGACCTGGGACTATGAGATCCGCTACATAACCTTTGAAAACGTCACCACGACCCAGGCAATCGTCTTTTGGAACATTGCTTATCCCGACGATACTTTTACGCTTGTCTATGCGCCTATGCCGGGGATCTGCGGTACCGGTGTCACCAGCAAAGAGATCACCCTGCCTGACAGCAATCTCAGCGGCTGGAAATACACTGAGATCTACCAGACCGAGCAGAAATACTGGATCTACATTACTCTGTCCAATCCGGACATCCCCTTGCAGGGAAATACTCTGCAGTTAAAAGCCACACTTCCGTTAGCAGCCTGGGATGCTTTGGAAGCGGACTTTAACCGCATCCTTGAAACCGTCCGGCTCCAATACACAAGTTACGAAACGCCGTGATGCAGGATATTCTGATCCTGCCAACTCCTAAGACAGAATTCCGGTAGACTGCAAGAACAGTACCAGCACGAATTCATGAGCTTATAATAAAGCAGGCTAATTTATAAATCCCTTCAGGCGATATTACTATTACTTTTTTATTTGCTCTCAATTATTTCAGCACTACTTTATCCAGGTGCCAGATTTCATCCACATACTGCTGGATGGTTCTGTCGGAGGTGAACTTGCCGGAGCATGCCACATTGAGGATGGCGCTCTTAGCCCAGTTGTCTTCGTCGCGGTAAGCGGCTTCCACTCTCTTCTGTGCTTCTGCGTAGGACTTGAAGTCCTTGAGGATGAAGTAGGTGTCTGCCTTCGCAGTGCACTGGGTGTTCAGCAGGGAATTGTACAGCGGGCGGAACAGCTCGGGATCTCCCGGTGCGAAGGTTCCGTTGATCAGCTGCATCAGTACCTTGCGGACATCCTGATCGTTATTGAAGATCTCCATAGGATCGTATCCGCCATGGTTCTCATAATTGATAACTTCCTGTGCGGACAGACCGAAGATAAATGCATTCTCTTCGCCCACTTCTTCTACGATCTCCACGTTAGCGCCGTCCATGGTTCCCAGGGTCAGTGCACCGTTCAGCATGAACTTCATGTTACCGGTACCGGATGCTTCCTTACTTGCGGTAGAGATCTGCTCGGATACGTCTGCTGCTGCGAAGATGATCTCTGCGTTGGATACATTATAGTTCTCAATAAATACGACCTTGATCTTGCCGTTGATAGCGGGATCGTTATTTACCACATCCGCTACGGAATTGATCAGCTTGATGGTCAGCTTCGCATTACGGTAGCCGGCTGCTGCCTTCGCACCGAAGATAAAGGTTCTGGGATAGAAATCCAGTTCCGGATGCTCCTTCAGTTCGTTATACAGGTGCATTACATGCAGAATATTGAGCAGCTGTCTCTTGTACTCATGCAGACGCTTTACCTGTACATCGAAGATGGATCTGGGATCTACTTCGATACCGTTGTGCTCTAAAATGTATTTTGCCAGACGTACTTTATTCTGGTACTTGATGTTCATGAACTCCTGCTGTGCCTTTTTGTCATCCGCATATACCTTCAGGCGGGAGATCTGAGGCAGATCGGTGATCCAGTCGTCACCTACGTGAGCCGTTACCCAGTCAGCTAACAGCGGGTTTGCATGCAGCAGGAAACGTCTCTGGGTGATACCGTTGGTCTTATTGTTGAAGCGCTCCGGGAACATCTCATAGAAGTCCTTCAGCTCCTGCTTCTCCAGGATCTCGGTATGCAGTCTTGCCACACCGTTGACAGAGTAGCCGGAGACGATTGCCATATTTGCCATCTTCACCTGTCCGTCATAGATGATCGCCATCTTGCGGATCTTCTCCTGTACATCCACGCCGGGTACATTGCTGTACTTCTGCTGAATGTCAATGATGAATCTGCGGTTGATCTCTTCCACGATCTGGTAGATTCTGGGAAGCAGTCTGGAGAACAGTTCGATGGGCCATTTCTCCAATGCTTCCGCCATAATGGTATGGTTAGTGTAAGCACAGGTCTTGGTGGTGATCTCCCACGCTTCCTCCCAGGTCAGATAATAATCATCCATCAGCACACGCATCAGCTCTGCGATTGCTACGGTAGGATGGGTATCGTTCAGCTGGAAGGTAACCTTCTCATAGAACTTATGGATATCGTCATGCTTTCTCATGTACTTCTCAACTGCTTCCTGTACGGATGCGGAGATGAAGAAGTACTGCTGCTTCAGACGCAGCTCCTTACCTGCATAATGATTGTCATTGGGGTACAGAACCTCTACGATATTACGTGCCAGGTTCTCCTGCTCTACCGCCTTCTGGTAATCACCCTTGTCAAAGGAATCCAGCTGGAAGCACTCTACGGGCTCCGCATCCCAGATACGCAGGGTGTTTACAATGCCGTTGCCATAGCCCACAATAGGGAAATCAAAAGGAACCGCCTTAACGGACTGATAACCCTCCTGGGTAAATACATTTCTGCCGTTCTCATCGGTATGCACACTTACATAGCCACCGAATTTAACCGTTTTCGCATACTCAGGTCTGCGCAGTTCAAAAGGATTGCCATTCATCAGCCAGTTATCGGGAACCTCTACCTGATAACCGTCGCGGATCTCCTGCTTGAACATACCATAACGATAACGGATACCGCAGCCGTATGCGGGATATCCAAGAGTCGCCAGGGAATCCAGGAAGCATGCTGCCAGACGTCCCAGTCCACCGTTACCCAGCGCTGCATCCGGCTCCTGATCCTCGATCAGGTTCAGATCCAGTCCCAGCTCTTCCAGAGCTTCCGCTACGGGCTTGTATGCCTTTAAATTGATGAGGTTATTGCCCAGTGCTCTTCCCATCAAAAATTCCATGGACATGTAGTAGACCATCTTAGGGTCTTCCTTCTCATATGCCTTCTGGGTCTCCATCCAGTTCTCTACGATACGATCCT